>Ga0105044_10006479_pt1 | contig 16096 bp, 15 predicted proteins | sample MAT01_FD_78092 | JGI IMG/M metagenome (GOLD analysis project Ga0105044, IMG submission 78092) | Freshwater microbial communities from Lake Fryxell liftoff mats and glacier meltwater in Antarctica - MAT-01 | ecosystem: Environmental > Aquatic > Freshwater > Ice > Liftoff microbial mat | place... | reverse complement strand
CAGAGGCGAAAATCAAGAAAATTGCGATCGGCGAACCGAAAAGCGTACCAGCCGGACAATACGCTCAGGAAATGCTAACTAAGCTGGGATTGTGGCAGCAAATAAAGCCAAAATTAGTGTTCGGAAATAACGTCCGCCAAGTGCTGACATTTGTCGAAAGCGGTAACGTTGATGCCGGTATAGTCTACACCACAGATGCCAAATCATCGAACAAGGTAACTGTGCGACTAACGGCGGCAGAAAACTTGCACTCCCCCATTGTTTATCCCCTAGCAGTTATCAAAAACAGCCGCAATCCCGCCGCAGCAAAAGCCTTTGTTGAGTTTTTAGCAGGCGATCGGGCTAAAATAGTATTTCAGAAATACGGATTCGGTACAGCTCGTTAATTAGATTAAGACGGCGGTTGAAACCGCGCCTACAAAAACGAAGTCCGCCTCCGCGGACTGAATAAAATAACATAATTTTAACCGCTTGCTCTTCAACCCACGGAGGTGGGTTTTGTCTGTATAGACGCGGTTTCAACCGCCCGGTCTTCTTAATCCCAAATATGGAATTCGACTTATCTCCATTGTGGATATCCCTAAAATCATCAGCCATCGCCACATTCTTTACCTTCTTTCTCGGAATAACCGCCGCCCGGTGGATGCTTTCAACCCGCATCCGAGGTAAAGCCTTGATTGAAGGCATTTTCATCTCTCCCTTAGTTTTGCCGCCCACAGTAGTCGGATTTTTGCTGCTGCTGCTGTTTGGTAGAAATGGCGCGATCGGTCAATTTCTCCTAAAATTTGATTTAACTATAATTTTTACTTGGCAAGCCGCCGTAATTACTGCCACAGTCGTATCATTTCCCCTGATGTACAAAACTGCTTTGGGGGCTTTTGAGCAAATTGATGCCAATCTTATCAATGCAGCCCGCACTTTAGGCGCTTCGGAGTGGACAGTCTTTTGGCGGATTATGTTGCCGCTAGCGTGGCCGGGAATTATAGCAGGAACTATACTCGCATTTGCTCGCGCTTTGGGTGAATTCGGCGCGACGTTGATGTTAGCGGGGAATATTCCCGGACAAACTCAAACTATCCCGATGGCAATTTATTTTGCTGTGGAAGCAGGGGATATGGGGCAAGCTGCTATTTGGGTTTTGATTATTCTTAGTCTTTCTGTGACGATGCTCACTGCTGTTAATTTTTGGACTGATTTACAAAAGAGATCGCCCAAACCGAATTCGAGCCAAAGACTGCAATCAAATCTTCCTAAAGTCGCGTCTACTTTTACCACAAATTCCCAAAAACAACAACCGAAAAGCGGACTTTGTTTAAGCATTTTTAAACCTCTCTCCAGCTTTGCCTTGGATGTCGGTTTCGATAGTGGCCCTGAAGTGCTGGGAATTTTGGGCGCGTCGGGTTCTGGCAAGAGCATGACTCTGCGCTGCATCGCCGGTTTGGAAACTCCAATGAGCGGTAAAATTGCAGTCAATGGCAGGGTTTTATTTGACTCAGCACAGGGTATTAATGTAGCTTCTAAAGACCGCCGCATCGGTTTTTTGTTTCAAAACTATGCTTTATTTCCTCACCTGAGTGTTGCTCAAAATATTGCGTTTGGCTTGCAGCATTTATCTGAAAGCGAGCAAAAACTTCGGGTAAAAGAACAGCTAATTTCGGTGCAAATGTCGGGACTGGAAAACCGCTACCCGCACGAACTTTCAGGAGGCCAACAGCAGCGGGTGGCTTTGGCTAGGGCGATCGCCCCTTCTCCAGAATTGCTGCTGTTAGACGAACCGTTTTCTGCTTTGGATACTCACTTACGCAGTCAACTGGAACGGGAGTTAATGCAGACTCTGGCTAATTATCGGGGAATTACTTTGTTTGTCAGCCACAATTTAGAGGAAGTTTACCGGGTGTGCAAAAATCTGTTGGTGTTGGCTGACGGAAGTGCGATCGCCTTTGATACAAAACAGAACATTTTCGATCGCCCTGGCAATTTCACTGTCGCCCAGTTGACTGGCTGTAAGAACTTCTCTGCCGCTAAACCGATCGCAGAAACTGTCGTAGAGGCGATCGACTGGGGCTGTACTCTGACTGTAGTCGAACCAATTCCCAAATCTCTAGTTTCTGTGGGAATTCGAGCTCATCAAATCAGTTTTGTTACCGAGTGCGATCGGGAAAATATATTTGCTTGTTGGATCGCCTCAACGGTGGAAACTCCTCATCGGGTGACATTATATCTCAAATTGCACTCGCCTCCCAATCATTCCCAAGATTATCACTTGCAGGCTGAAGTTTTCAAGGAAAAGTGGCGGGCGATTAAGGATAATTCTTTTCCCTGGTATGTTCATTTCGAGCCAATTAGGTTAATATTAATGGAAGCATGAGTTGACAAGATAAGACGGTAATTTCAACCTCGTCTACACAAACAAAGATCAGACGGCGGTTGAAACCGCGCCTATACAAACGATGTCCGCCTCCGCGGACTGAAGATAAGATGCGGTTTCAACCGCCCGGTCTTCTTGGTCTTCAACCCGCGGAGGCGGGTTTCGTCTGTGTAGACGCGGTTTCAACCGCCCGGTCTTCTTCAACCTGCGGAGGCGGGTTTTGTTTGTATCGACGCGGTTTAAACCGCCGTGTCTTCTTATCTAATTTCATCTACACCAAACATTAAACCATGACAGACAAAGTTAAGAAAACCGACGCCGAATGGCAACAACAACTAACGCCAGAACAGTTCAAAGTCGCCCGAAAGAAGGGAACGGAAAGAGCTTTTAGCGGCGAATATCACGACAGCAAAAAAACCGGAACTTATAAGTGTATTTGCTGTGGCACTGAGCTATTTAAATCAGAAACAAAGTTCGATTCCGGTACCGGTTGGCCGAGTTTCTACGCTCCCGTTAGCGAAGAAAATGTCAAGTGCGAGTCGGATAACACCTTGTTCATGCGCCGAACAGAGGTACTGTGCGCTGTTTGCGACGCTCATCTCGGTCACGTATTTAACGACGGGCCCAAACCTACCGGTCAGCGTTACTGCATGAATTCTGCTGCTCTTAATTTCGTCCCCAAGGATTGAGTCTTTTAGGGGCGGGTTCGCGTGCCCAACCCCTACTCCCCACAAAAAATCAATCCGGTTGTGGAACAGGCAAGATGCCTGTTCACCTAGCATTCACTGATAAAAAATCAATCCGGTTGTGGAACAGGCATCTTGCCTGTTCACCTAGCAGCCCACGCAACAAACAAATTCTCTGGCAGCACAAGCGGGATGCCTGTTCTGGGTAATTGATGTTCAAAATGCACCCGTACTGCTATCTTATTGTGGAGGCAAAAAGAGTAAAAAAATAGTGGCGGCATGGGGATGGTTTATCAGCGAGTTTTGCTGAAGCTCAGCGGTGAAGCGCTGATGGGCAGCTTGGGCTACGGCATCGATCCGATAGTCGTTCAGTCGATCGCCCAGGAAGTTGCCCAAGTCGTGTCCCAAGGCATTCAAATCGCGATTGTTGTCGGTGGCGGCAACATTTTTCGCGGGGTGAAAGCTGCTTCGGCAGGGATGGATCGGGCAACGGCTGATTATGTGGGCATGATTGCTACGGTGATGAATGCTATCACTTTGCAGGATGCCCTGGAACAAGCAGGAGTGCCAACGAGGGTGCAATCGGCGATCGCCATGCAAGAAGTAGCTGAACCCTACATCCGGCGGCGGGCAATTCGCCACCTAGAAAAAAAACGAGTAGTGATTTTTGGTGCCGGTTCTGGCAACCCTTTTTTTACTACTGATACTACAGCCGCTTTGCGGGCGGCTGAAATTGATGCAGAGGTGATTTTTAAAGCTACTAAGGTAGATGGGGTGTACGATTCCGACCCCCACCTCAACCCCAACGCGCGCAGGTATCAAACCCTCACCTATGCCCACGTCTTGAATCAAGATTTGCGGGTGATGGACAGTACGGCGATCGCCCTTTGCAAAGAAAATAATATTCCTATTATGGTATTTGACCTCTCGGTGTCGGGCAACATCTACCGAGCTGTAATGGGAGAATCTATTGGAACTCTTGTCGGAGGTTTTTGTGAAGTTAGCTGACGCAGAAGATCATATGCAAAAGGCAGTTGAGGCTACTCAACGGTCTTTTAATACTATTCGGACGGGACGGGCCAACGCCTCCCTCCTCGATCGAGTCATGGTAGATTATTACGGAGCACCAACTCCGATCAAATCCCTTGCCAACATCGGCACGCCGGATGCGACTACGATCAACATTCAACCGTTCGATCGCACAGCGCTAACATCGATCGAAAAAGCAATTTCCCTGTCCGATGTAGGACTCGTTCCCAACAACGACGGTTCAGTTATTCGCTTGAACATTCCGCCGCTGACGAGCGACAGACGCCAAGAATTTGCCAAAATGGCCGGGAAGTTTGCTGAAGAAGGTAAAGTTGCAATTCGCAATATCCGCCGCGATGCCGTTGACTCGATTCGCAAGCAGGAAAAAAGCAGCGATATCTCTAAAGATGAATCCCGAGACTTGCAAGATAAAATTCAAAAGCTGACGGACAAGTACATTGCCAAAATAGAAGAAGTTCTGGCAGCGAAAGAGAAAGATATCACGACTGTTTAGGGAATGGGAAATTGGGCAGGGGGAATAGGAATAGTTTTGAGATTGCCGAGATCCGGCAGCGAACAACGAGCAGACGCTTAATGATTTGTGAGTTGTGAGTTAAAAACTCAAGATTTAACACTCATTAACTTACCAATTCTTCCTGCCCCATCACCAATCACCCATTACCAGTTACCCATTACCCAAAATGTTTGATTGCATTATTGTCGGTGCAGGCCCGGCAGGCAGCACAGCAGCTTATCACCTAGCAAAGCACAGACGTTCTGTTTTGGTAGTAGAAAAAGCATCTTTGCCCCGTAATAAGCCTTGTAGTGGCGACGTTTCTGGGGCGATCGCCCAATGGCTGGATTTTGACCTGACGCCAGCTATTTCTCTGAAAACTAACAAAATTAGCTACACATGGAAAATGGGAGATCTGGTGCAGGTTCAGATAAATTCCCCAATGTGGATGGTACAGCAAGATGTATTTGACGATTTTTTAATTAAACAAGCTCAAAAAACTGGTGCGGAACTTAGACACTCTACACAAGTTAAAGGAATTGAGTTTAAAAATTATGTTTGTGAAGTTAAAACAAACTCAGAACCTGTTTCTGGCCGCTATTTGATTGCTGCTGACGATGCCGGCGGGCCGATGACTAAGAGGCTGGGATTGAAAGAACCAAAACTCTGTTTGAGTCCAAGTTTAGAAACTCGCTCAATCAAGGGCGATTCCCTCAATTTCAATTTTGGTACTATTAAAAAAGGTTTTATCTGGAGCTTTCCCCAAGCTGACGGCTACTCTTTGAGTATTGCTGCGATGCGTGGCGACAAGCCAAAAGATATCAAGAAAATGTTGGCAGAGTACGCACCTAAGTGCGGTGCGGATGTTAGTGTCAGCAACGTGCGGAAATACCCCAGGAGTCTGTGGGATGGCGATCGCACATTGCACTCGCAAAATTCGCTGCTCGCAGGAGACGCAGCCAGTCTCGCCGACCCCCTGTCCGGTGAAGGAATTAGACCTGCCATATTCAGCGGATTTAAGGTTGCTGAGGCGATCGATCGAGCTCTTGGATGTGCCTACGACGCTAAGGAGCCGTACACTGAATCGATCGCCCAAGAATGGAACACTGATATGGTTTGGGCCAGTCGCTTGGCCAGGGCGTTCTATCAGTTTACAGGAGTTGTTTATAGAGCGGGCCTCCAATTTCCGAGGACTACTCAGTTGATGAGCAAAATTTTGTGTGGCGAACCGCGTTATGCCCATATCGCTAACCGCGCTTTTCAAAAGCTGATGCCGTTTTAGAAGGAATAAGAAAGAGAGAATAAGAAATATTATTTAATCACAATTGTTGATCACTTCCTGATTCCCAATAGCGGTAAGGTGCGCCGAGGTGCACCCTACATAATTAGGTTCTGTGCAAATCCTGTAAAATTTAAGACCTAAAATCTCTAGCAACCGCGCCCGACGGTTAGGACGTTCTTAATTCCTGAAACCCTGAATTTTATTATTATTGCTTCTTCCTTCTCTCCTAGATAACTAAATCCTTCTTCCTTCTCTCCTAGATAACTAAATCCTTCTTCCTTCTTCCTGAAATCCATTACATCCGTTACCCAACTTCCTTCTTCCTTCTTGCTTCTTCCTTCTGCTATAAAATCTAAAATCTAATGATAATTTATTTTTATAAAGTAGAGGAGCCTTACGGCTGCTTTTCTAATTTTTCACTACACGACATTTCTCTGCACGGTCAATATTGGTTGACTGTGGAACATTACTATCAAGCCCAAAAATTTGTCAGCACTGATCAAAGATTAGTGGCGGCGATTCAAGCCGTAGCAACTCCTCAAGAAGCCGCTAAATTAGGTCGCGATCCCAACCACCGGATTCGCGCTGATTGGGAAGCCGTGAAAATTCCCATTATGCGCGAAGCAATTTTAACTAAGTTTCTCGCTCATACAGACATTCAAGCGATTCTCCTCGCCACAGGGGATCGAGTAATTGTGGAGGATTCGCCAACGGATTACTACTGGGGCTGTGGCTGCGACCGAACCGGTCAAAATCATTTGGGTAAAATTCTGATGAGCGTGCGCCAAGAAATTAGTCAGCGCCTTGCGCGCTGATAGAAACTCAAATTATTTCGTTAATTATCATTATATGAAGTTATACAACAAATGTCAAGTTATCCTAACAATGAAGAATTTTCATAGTAAGAGTTGAAGATTGCGAGAAATTTATAAGAGCATTAAAATAATAATTATTATTGGGTTAAGTCGCTCTGCAGGTTGAAGGCAGGGACTCAACCTGCGCGATCCCAAATTTTCCTTCCCCCAGGGTTCCAAAGGCGATACACCGTCGTCTCTCACCAGTTTGCCACCGATTAATTGTACAGATCGGTTGAGTCAAAAACTCAGGCTGATGCATTTGACTTCGATCGCGACCACAGCAAATCAAAACTTCTTATTATCATTGTATAATTACAAAAGGAGATTTATGCAACTCAGAGAAAATACGCAAGAATTACATCATAAACTAGACAGAGAAGTTTTGGTGCGGCGGATAACAGAACGCATCCGCCAATCTCTAGAATTAGAAGATATTTTAACCAGTACGGTAGCAGAAGTGCGGTCTTTTTTGAAAACAGATCGCATTATGATTTACAGGTTTAGTGCTGACGGCAGTGGAGAAGTTGTTGCTGAGTCAATTAATAACAACCATCTCCCTTCCTTCAAAGGACTGCACTTTCCAGCAGACGACATTCCCGCGAGCGCCCGGGAGATGTATGTCACTATGCGCCAGCGGACAATAATAGATGTTAACTCAGGGACGATCGTCCTGAGTCCCCTCGATGCTGCAGACACCGGTCAACCTTTAGTAAAGGAAGAGATGCACTACAGATCGCTCGATCCTTGCCACACAGCTTACCTGATGGCAATGGGAGTGCAATCTTCCTTAGTCGTGCCGATTTTGCACCGCAGGATCGCGTCGGAAAACAGCAAAACAGATAATATCTGTGATGCCTCGACGTGCCTGACTCGATACGAGCCAGGAAACAATCAAAAAATTCACATCGAACTGTGGGGACTTTTAGTGTCTCACCACTGTGCCCCCCTCAATATTTCAGCAGCAGATTTAGAAGTAGTTCAACTCGTATCAGATCAATTGTCTAGCGCTATAGCCCACGCGCTCCTCCTCCAGCAAACCCGCTCTCAAGCCGCCCGCGAAGCTACCGTGAGCCGCATAGCAGCCCTGTTGTACGGTCACGTCAACATTCAACTGCAGCAAGGTTTAGAAGCCACCGTCACCGCTTTGGGCGGCAGCGGTGGCAGACTCTATCTCAACCAGCCGAAAATCAACGGTGAAAAGTTATCTGATCCCAAGATTGAAGGAGGATTGCCAATTGCCCCGGCCCACAGTGATGCTACCTTTGAACTGTTCACCACAGGAGAACAACCGACACTTCCCAACTGGGAAAAAGTTAAGGCGATCGAAGCTCATCCCCTCTGGCAGGAATGGCTAACCAAAGGATTCAAAAATACCGAAGAACTTCCCAAATTTCCAATTTTTACTAATTCTCAATTCCCAGTTTTGATAATTACCGACTTATACAAACAACCTCTATTTAGAGTTTTACTTCCCGCTTTCCAATCTACTAAAATTAGGGGTTTGCTGGTAATTCCCCTCCACTACAAACAACAAGTAGTCGGCTGTTTGACCATTTTTCGCAATGCAATAGATACCGAAAAAATGTGGGCGGGGCGGTTTGACAGCAGCGCTGCACAAACCCTTCCCAGACAATCCTTTGAACTCTGGCGAGAAATAAAAAAAGGTCACTCGCCCGAGTGGAAGTACGAGGAAGTTGAGCAAGCTTTAGCTATAGGCAGCCAATTTTGTTCGGCAATTGGGCAGTACGTTCTTTATAAAGAAGTGCAAACCCTGAATGCCAACTTGGAGCGCCAAGTTCAAGAACGCACCGCCCAATTGCAACAATCCTTGGACTTTGCCAAAGTATTGACGCAAGTTAGAGACCAGATTCGCAGCACCTTAGATTTAAAAATCATACTGCAAACTATTGTGCGAGAAGTCAGAGTTTTGTTGGATACCGATCGCACGGTAATCTACCAATTTGCAGCAGACAAACAGGGCGAGGTGGTTGTCGAAGCTGTTTGCGGCCAGTGGCGGTCAATTTTGGGTATCACATCTCCACAAGAATGCTTTCCCGAAGGCTCAGACTGCTTTTATCGAGCCGGACGGGTGCGAGCAATTAATGATATTTATACTGAGGATTTAACATCCTGTCACCGCGAATTTTTGGAAGAGTTGCAGGTGAGAGGAAGTTTAATTGTGCCGATGAGAGGCAAAGATTCCCAATTGTGGGGGTTGCTGATTGCCCATGAGTGTTCGGGGCCGAGAGTTTGGAAAACCGCAGAACAGGAATTGGTGCAACATTTAGCCGCTCAAGCTGCGATCGCCATTCACCAAGCAGAACTTTATCAAGAAAGTCTCAATGCAGCAACTGCCGATCGATTAAAAGCCGAACAGCTAGCTAAAACCCTCAAAGAACTGCACAATACCCAAGCCCAACTGATTCAAACCGAAAAAATGTCCAGTCTCGGACAACTCCTGGCCGGAGTCGCCCACGAAATCAATAACCCCGTTAACTTTATCTACGGCAATCTGTCCCACGCCAGCGAATACACCAAAGATTTACTCTGCTTGGTGGAACTCTACCGCCAGCACTACCCCAATCCCAACCCAGAAATTAGCGAGTGTTCCGAAGCAATCGACATCGAATTTCTTGCCGAAGATTTGCCAAAAATTTTGGGTTCCATGACAGTCGGAGTTGAACGCATCCGCCAGTTAGTTGTATCTTTGCGTAATTTTTCCAGAACCGATCAAGCCGAGAAAAAAGCCGTTGACATTCACGAGGGCATCGACAGTACCCTGTTGATTTTGCAGCACCGGATTAAAGCCAATTCTGAGCACAGCACCGTAGAAATTATTAAAGAATATGGCAATTTGCCCTTAGTAGGATGCTATGTCAGCTCGCTCAATCAGGTATTTATGAATCTGATCGGCAATGCCCTTGACGCCCTAGAAATGGGAAAAAAAGAGCGAGTTATGAATCTTCCCTTTAAAGCGGCAAGTGCAGCGGCGACGCATTTAAGCTCCCAAATACTGCCTATCGAGTCAGGAGATATAAATGCCACCACCGAGTGTTTGATTCCTGATTTGCCATCCCCTTGCATTCGGATTCGCACTGAATTAATCGATGAAAAAACGGTAGGAATTTGCATTGCCGACAATGGTCACGGCATCCCCAAAGAGTTAATCTCTCACATATTTAATCCGTTTTTTACTACTAAACCCGTCGGTCGGGGTACGGGTTTAGGACTGTCTATCAGTTACCAAATTGTAGTTGAGAAACACCAAGGCGTACTTAAGTGTGTTTCTGTACCCGGTCATGGTACAGAGTTCTGGATCGAGATTCCCCTGAATTAGGCAACTGTTAAGGCAAGATTAGCTTCACCAGCACAGAACCGATCGATCCCAGAAGACTCATCAAGTTGCCGCTACCCCCAGTGCGCGGCTCCGTTGGTTTTTGGCGCGCCACAATGGCTTCGGATAATTGCTTTGACAAATCCTGACCTTGGGGATTTCCTTGAGTGGTAAAGAGTTGGTTTGCTCTGGCCGCGTCTTGAGCCGCACCGCTGAAGTCTCCCAAGTCAGCGCGAGACATACTGCGGGCAAAATAAACGGCTGCTAAATCCGATTTCAGATTCATCGCTTGATTGTAATAATCAATGGCGTTTCTGTAGTTTCCGGCTTGAGCTTCCAGCACTCCCAACCGGTAAAAGTCTTCAGCGGTGCCGATATTGGTTGGCATTCCTCTAACTCCGAGCAGTTGCGCGTTAGTTAAATTGGCGTTGAGCAAATTGGCGTCGCTGAGATAGGCACTTCTCAAGTCTGCACCGCTGAGGTTTGCACCGCTGAGGTTCGCCCCTGTCAGGTTGACGCCAAACAGGCTAGTGCCGCTGAGGTTTGCACCGCTGAGGTCAGCCCCCGTCAGGTTGGCTCGACTGAGGTTAGCCAACCTCAAGTCAGCACCTTTGAGATTGGCTCCTGTTAAATTGGCTAAAACCAAGCCCGCACTGCTGAGGTCGCAGTTGGGGCACTGTCGGGTGGCTAGTAATTGTTGCGTGTGTTGAATGTTCTCGGCGGGTGCAGGAGCGATCGGGGCGATCGCGCTCAGCAGCGTTGCAGCAGCGAGGATTCTGAGTTTCATTTTAACCGTCCAAAATCCAAAATATTAAATCTAAAATAGCTTTTCTCGAAGCAATTGAAAATCACCATAACACAAGTTCACCCAACAAATCTTTTGACTTGCCGTATGTAGGGGTTCTGTGCGCCATCAGCACCCTACATTGAAGTTATCGGCCTTACCTGAGTGTCAAATAAAGATTTCGCTGCCAATAAATAAGGGTAATGAAAACCTCATTACCCTTTAGCCGCTGTTCTCGGCAACCATAAAAATTAACAATTGACACTCTCAGCGCTGAAGCGACTGAGATTCTTAAGAAATTTCGTTCTTAATATCCCTATTGCTAGGGTTCCTGGGCGCAATCCTTTTACCAAAAAATGGTGGGCTGCTATCCTTGCCTCTCAGCAAGCTCCTCAAGCGTTTAAGGGTTTTTAGCCCTTGGTTACGTGGAGTCCCCGCGTACCTTTAATGTATGGTAGGCATTTGCTTAAGAGGTTTACACCTGTGTATCCATCCACTATAATTAGTGTAAGGGTTTTTACCCTTTTTACAATACCAAAAATGTTAAGAATTAAGAAAGAATCACGGCGGTTAAAACCGCCCGTGTCGCTTACATCGAGCGGGCTAAAGCCGCTGAGTTTTCCGCTTTCCGAACATTTTTTATAAATTAGTCGTGAATCGTGCCGTCGGGCATCGTTGTACCCTTAAGATATACTCCGCTCAGGTTAACTTTTGTAAGGTTTGCTCCCAACAGGTTTGCTCCGCTTAAGTCTGACGCACTTAAAATCGCTTCAGTCAAGTCTGCCCTAATTAGACTCGCCCCCATTAAGTCGGCTCCGCTAAGGTCTACTTTGCTCAAGTTTGCGCCAATTAAATCGCATTCTGTCAGCACCGCCCTACGCAAGTTTACTCCGTAAAGATTTACTCCGTGCAAGTCTGCACGGCTGAGTATTGCCCGAGATATGTTGGCTCCAATTAAAGTTGCTTGGATCAGGGAAGCTCCGCTCAAGTCTGCTTTGCTGAGGTTCGCTCCCATCAACTCAGCTCGATGCAGGTTAGCTTCAACTAAAAGTGCTTCTGTGAGGTCGGCTCCACCTAAGTCGGCTCTGCTCAAATTTGTCTTGCACAAGTTGGCTTTGCCAAAGTTGACTCTATTGAGTTTCGCTTTGCTGAGATTGGCTCCAATCAGGTCGGCTTCATACAGATTGGCTCCAATCAATTCTGCTTCGTAGAGGTAGACCTCGTGCAGGTAGACCCCGCTAAAATTTCTTTCTCCTATTGCGTATAGCTTGAGCAGTTCGTCAACGTTCATTGTGGCTTCTCTACACCTTTTAAATGAAGAATACTGTCAGCAAGCTGGTTGCACCGGATGTTCTGCTATTTTAGATTCTGAAATATTCACACCCAGCCTGAAACTTCCCTCAATCTGCAAGGTTTGAGTATAAATTAGATGGTTTGGTGAGGGTGAAGGACAAAGCTGCATTCTCTTTTCCCTTTGGTTAAAAATTAATCTTTAAAAATTTTAACAACAAGTTCGATCGCACTTCCTAACTAAATCCCAAAGATTCTACGTGGAAACTCCGATCGAACCCATAACTTTTTGTGGCTAGTTGAGCTTACTGAGTAGCACTGTGACCAAAATCACAAATAAATGTTAGTAGGATCACATAGAAGTCCCCCTTTCGATCACAGCAGGCGGGCAAAAATAGCCGATACTTATACTGTAATGCTGAGAAATTGACAATACCACCCTCGTGGTGTTTTACTCAATTGGCGATAAAGCCAGTAGTTTCACAGATACTTGCCCGCGGCAAGAAACTCGGTAACAACGTCACTCGGCGCTACCCGCTCTGACCGATGAGAGTGCTGATATCTAAGGATTTTTCGCACAGCGAAAGCCAAAAATGGACTTCGGGGACTAGGGGAATCTCTGTATAAAAATGCGATCGCTGGTGTACAGACATTCGCTTGTTTGCTAGCACCTAATGACTAAAAATCGCCCATACGTTCGCAAAAAATACCAATAAATACCAGGAAAACCATGATAGATGTTTAACAATAAGAGAATAAATGGTATTCCTTAAGAGTCACCTATTGCCGCTAATGTTACAGTCGAGCCGTTAACGGCTATCAGTATTAGCAATGACGCTTGTCCATCAAATACAAAACTGACCCAGAAACCGGGTTTTTTACCAAAACAAATCGTTGCAACCTTGCTCCAGGTTCAAATAATCCGGTTTCTGAGCGTCTGAGTGCCTCCAGGAAGGAAAAAGTTTAATGAGAACGATCGCTTTGGTATTGCTTCAGGGCAAACAAAAGGTCAGCATTTAGGATAGGAGCAGCTTTTGCTCCATTGTCAAACAAAGGTATTGTAGAACGCGAATCGTGAGGTAATTGATATGGCTGGAGTATGTAAACTTAGCATCACAGAGACAAGTGAAGAACTAAAAAACCTGTTAACTGAACAAAAAACGGCAAGCGGCTTTCAAAAAATTCAAGCACTTTACCTGTTCAAAATTTGTCATGTTAAGACAGTTAAAGAATTGGCAATGACGATCGGGGTAAATCGAATTACAGTGCAGCGGTGGCTGAGAAAGTACCGCTCTGACGGACTCGAAGGACTCCTCGAAACAAAGCACAGCGGCGGCCGTAAGCCGGCCATTCCTCCTCTGGCCCGCGCTAGTTTGGCAATGCGCCTCAGCGACCCCCAGGAAGGTTTTAAAAGCTATGGAGAGATTCAAGAGTGGTTGCAGCAGGAATACAGCATTGAAGCTTCCTATAAAGCGGTTTACGCAACAGTCAGATACCACCTAAAAGCCAAGCTGACGAAAGTCTAGACAGTTCATACCAAGTCGGATTAATCACCGATTATCTAATTGTTTGCCGTCAGCCTTTGAAGATTTTTAGGACTTGCGTCATCACGACAAACCTGACTAATTCTTTTTTAACAAAACTCGCTCTCATAAACTGCGGAGCATATAAATTATATGTTGTGGCAATGGGGGTGAGGGGGAGAAGATTTGATGCTTTTCCCCCGTTTTTGAAAGATGCTCAAAAAAAGCGTCAGAAATCATAACTTGCAAGTTTTGTCTAATTTGCAGGTTTTGTTATATGGAGGTAAAAATTGGCAGTGGCTAAGGCAAAAACCGATCCAAAGCTGCTTTCAACTCTTCGATTTCCGTATCGATATTACCTTCTTTCGCTGCTCTGGCAATGCACTCAGTTAAGTGTTCGTCAAGAATGATTCTCGCTACGCGATCGAGCGCGCCTCGAACCGCAGCAACTTGCACGAGAACTTCGGGACAGGGACGGTTTTCTTGCACCATTGTTTTAATGCCGCGGACGTGTCCCTCAATCCGAGACAAGCGATTTACCAGCCGCCGCATCGATTCTTCATCGTGATGGTGAGGGTGGGCTGATTTATCGTCGTGATGGTGGTGGGAATTTGATGGCAAGGATTTGTCAGTAGAAGTATCAGATAGAATCATGGGGGTTACGAAGGAAATTTAAAAGTTAGAATTCAGAATATGTTGAGTTGGTGCGGGCTCGTGACTCATGTATTGTAACTGTCAAAATATATTTAGGATCTTCATAGTGGCAGATTATTGAGTCCGCACGATCGCACACGTTTACCAGACTAACCCAGACTAACAAAGATTGACGCTATGCGACTATTTAAGTTTTTTCGCCCCACACCTCGAACGGGTGCTCGTTGGTTCGCCCTAATTTTAGGAATGACGATCGCCCTGAGTGCGTTAGCAATCAATCCTGCACCCGCTGCAGCCGCTGACGGCACAAATCCGCCCAACTTACAGTTTCAGAGTTTCCCAGCCACTCCCGCGAATCCGCAACTGTTAGCATTGCGGGGCGGGGAACTCCCGGGGGATACCGGCAGTTTTGTGACGGCGGCAGTCGATCGAGTCGGGCCAGCAGTTGTTCGCATTGATACCGAGCGCACAGTCAGCCGCAACCTCGACCCGTTAATGGAAGACCCCTTCTTCCGCAGATTTTTGGGAGAAGATTTGCGAAGCATGACGCCGAGACAAGAACGCTTGCGCGGTCAAGGTTCTGGCTTCATTATCGACAAAAGCGGGATTATTTTAACCAATGCTCACGTAGTTGACAAAGCCGATCGAGTGACTGTCACCCTCAACGACGGGCGGACATTTCCAGGAGAAGTCCAAGGTACTGACGAAGTAACAGATTTGGCTGTTGTCAAAATTAATACTAAGCAATTCGACTTACCGACAGCCACCTTGGGAGATTCCGATGCGGTGAAAGTGGGAGATTGGGCGATCGCCGTGGGCAACCCCCTCGGATTTGACAACACCGTCACCTTGGGCATTATCAGCACCCTCAAACGATCCAGTGCAGCCGTCGGCATTCCCGACAAGCGGCTCGATTTCATTCAAACCGACGCCGCCATCAATCCCGGCAATTCAGGCGGCCCCCTGTTAAACAGCAGAGGAGAAGTGATTGGCATCAACACGGCGATTCGAGCTGATGCAATGGGTATTGGCTTTGCAATTCCGATCGACAAAGCCAAGGCCATCTACGCGCAGTTAGCCAAGGGAGAACAAGTCAGCCACCCGTTTTTGGGGATTCAGATGATTGCTTTGACTCCTGAAATGGCCAGAGAGAATAATGCTGACCCCAATGCTCCTTTGATTGTCCCGGAAGTTAAGGGAGTGTTAGTGATGCGAGTTGTGCCAAATACGCCTGCTGAGGCAGCGGGGGTTCGCAAGGGGGATGTCATCGTTCAAATTGACGGTGAGGGAGTGACTGAGCCCGAACAGTTGCAAAATTTGGTGGAAAACAGCCAAATCGGTCAAATTCTGGAACTGAAGGTGCGCCGCGGTGCCCAGATTAAAGAACTTGCGGTTCAAACTGCTCAACTGAGGGATTTTTAACTAAAAGGGGAAGGGGGGAAATCGTTAGAAACCCTTTCCTTCTTCCTTCTTCCTTCTTCCCTCTTCCCTCTTCCCTCTTCCCTCTTCCGACTTCCATCGGACTGAAATCCGTTACATCCATTACAGAATCCGTTGCCGAACTTCCTTCTTCCTTCTTCCTTCTTCCATCGGACTGAAATCCGTTACATCCGTTACATCCGTTACATCCGTGGAGCGAATCCGTTGCCGAACTTCCTTCTTCCTTCCTCTATATGACACGAGTTCAACTTGCCTATCCCAAAATTCCCGATAGTAAAAATTGCCCTAATGAACAATGTATAGCTTTTGAGAAGTACGATGGCACTAATTTGCAT
>Ga0105044_10006478_pt1 | contig 16099 bp, 13 predicted proteins | sample MAT01_FD_78092 | JGI IMG/M metagenome (GOLD analysis project Ga0105044, IMG submission 78092) | Freshwater microbial communities from Lake Fryxell liftoff mats and glacier meltwater in Antarctica - MAT-01 | ecosystem: Environmental > Aquatic > Freshwater > Ice > Liftoff microbial mat | place... | reverse complement strand
TTGCCAGCCGCGGCACGCCGCGAAAGCGGCAGTTGGCCATTTTGAACGGCACCAGCCCGACCCACGCCGAACCCTCATAGGTGTCGATCTCGAAGTCCGCCGGGACCAACGCACGCATGCGCTGGGCGTCCACCGGCCAGTGCAGGAAGAGCAGGTTGTCCCAGTTCATGTGAACGTCAGGGGAGGGCATGGAGGAGGTTAGGTGAGGGGAGGCCCTGCGCGAGGTGTTTAGAAGCGTGAAGGATCGCCGGGTGTGGGTGGATCTCTGCCTTTGCCTTGCTGCTGCAACTGAAATTGCGTGCGCCCAACGCACCGAGGTCGCCGGGCGGAAGTCGGAGGCACGCTACGTCTCACATCGCCACCGCCAACTGCCCCGCCAGATCCGCGTTGGCCTTCACCAGCGCCAGGTTGGCCGCCAGTGTTCGCCCGCCAGAAAGCTGGTGCAATGCGGCCAGCACGGCCGGGGTGACATCGCGCCCGACGGCGCTGGGTGTTTGGGCGCGGGCCGCGGCGAGCCAGCGGTCCCAGTCGGCCTGCGCGAGTTCGTGTTCGGCGGGGATGGGATTGGCGACGACGATCCCGCGGGATGTGCGGGCGAGTTCGGCGCGGAGGTAGGCAGCGAGGTCGGCGGGGTCGTCGAAGCGGGCGTCAACGCCGATGCCGCCGTCGCGGAGGTAGAAGGCGGGGAAGCGGTCTGTGCGGAAGCCGACGACGGGGACGCCGAGGGTTTCGAGGACTTCGCGGGTGTTGATGACGTCGAGGATGCTCTTGCAGCCGCTGGTGACGACGGCGACCGGAAACCGCGTGAACGCGGCGAGGTCGGCGGAGATGTCGAGGCGCTGGTGGTAGTTGGCATGAACCCCGCCGAGGCCGCCGGTGGCGAAGAGGCGGACGCCGTTCTCGGCGGCGAGCTGCATGGTGGTGCTCACCGTCGTGGCCCCGTGACCGCGGCGATGGATGGCGATGCCGAGCGAGGCGGTGTTGATCTTCTCGACGCGCGGAGCGGCGAGGAGGTCGTCGAGCTGCGCATCGCTGAGGCCCAGTATGGGCCGGCCCGAGTGGACGCCGGCGATGCGCGGGACCGCTCCCCGCGCGCGAACGATCTGGGCGAGTTCGCGGGCCAGCGTCGCGCCCTGCTCACGCGGGACGCCGTGGAGGAGCAGGGTCGATTCGAGCGCGACGGGAGCGTGGATGGGCATCGGGGCATTATTCCGCGTGAGTGGCGCCGGAGGGTCGGGCAGTGGGGGGCTTGGTGGTGTGGGGAGCCTAGCGGTGTGGGGAGCGGGCGGGGTCGATAGCATGTGCGCATGACTGATCCCCAAGCCGGGATGCCGGCCGAGCGTGTGACGAAGCTGACGTACGGGTCGTACTTGAAGGTGCCCGAGCTATTGTCGATGCAGCAGTGCCTGAGCGTGCCGCCGCATCATGACGAGACGCTGTTCATCATCAGCCACCAGGTGTACGAGCTGTGGTTCAAGCAGTTGTTGCACGAGCTTGGGCGTGTGTGCGCGTTCCTGGATCGCGACGAGCCGCTGCGGGCGATGCAGTTGCTTGATCGGTGCCACAAGGTGCAGAACCTGCTCATCGAGCAGATCCCGCTGTTGGAAACCATGTTCTCGACAGAGTTCGCCAAGTTCCGCTCGTCGCTGGGGGCGTCGAGTGGGTTCCAGAGCGTGCAGTTCCGTCGGATGGAGTTCTTCGTGGGAGCAAAGAACCCGCGGATGCTGGGGCTGGTGGGCGATGACGACGCGGCCCGGGCCGAGATGGCTACGGAGCTGGCGCGGCCCACGCCATACGACCACTTCATCCGCCACCTGGCCCGCGAGGACGCCAACGCGTTCGAGATCCCAGCCGAGGCGCTGGCGCGGGACACATCCAAGCCGCACGAGCTTGACCCGCGGCTGGTGGTTTCGCTAGTGAAGCTGTATCGAGCCCAGGACGCGCAGCCGCGCGGCGAGCGCTACTACGCACAGTTCGCCTTCGCCGAGGCGCTGCTGCACTTCGAAGAGAAGCTCGCCATCTGGCGCTTCCATCACGTCAAAATGGTCGAACGCATGATCGGTGGCGGCGGCGGCACGGGCGGCTCCAGCGGGGCGAAGTATCTGGCCGCGACGCTGGCCATCAAGCTCTATCCGGATCTGTGGGCCGTGCGCGACGGCCTGAACACCCCGGCGGTTTAGGCTGAGTCCTCAGCGGGAGCCTCGCGATGTGGTTGGCGCTCAAAACAGTCGTACTCGTGTCCGTGGTGACAATGCTCATCTGGCTCTGGGCCGAGGCGGAGAGCCTGACAACCATGCCCGTCACGCCGCGGCTGGAACTGGTGGCGACTCCCGACCGCGCGGCCCGGTTCCGTGAAGAGGGCTGGTCGGGCGTCGTCCGCGTCCGCCTGCGCGGCTCGGCGCTCGCGATCGATCGGGCCCAGCGCGTACTCGCGCTCCCGGTCAAGATCATGCCGGGCAGTGCGGCCCTCAGCCCCGAGCCCGGCACGCGCTCGATGGACCTGGCCGAAGTGCTCCGTCAAGACCCGGGCCTGATCGCGCTGGGCGTGACGATCGACGAGGTCGACCCGCCGACGGCCTACGTGGTGGTTGAAGCGCTCGTGAGCCGAACCGTGCCCGTGCGGGTTGAGGCGTCGAGCCTCGAACTCGACGGCGAGCCGGTGCTGGAGCCGGCGACGGTGATGGTGCGACTGACGGAAGCAGACGCCGCGCGCTTGGAGCCGCCCTCCGCCGCCACGGTGGCCACGGCGCTGGTGGAGCCGAGCGAGGTGGTCCGATTGCCAGACGGCGAGAGCGGCACCGTCCGTGTGAAGTTGCAGGTCCCCAAGGCACTCTTGGGCGTGCGCGGCGTCACGCTGGAGCCCGCCGTCGTGGGCGTCACGCTCAAGCCGCGGAGCGCCGAGCTGAGCTGGTTCACGCCCGAGGCCCCGGTCGCCGTGGTGCTGCCCGCGGAGGAATCGGGCCGCTGGGATGTCGAGTTGTTCGACAAGTCGGTGAAGGGAATCCGCGTCACCGGTCCGCGCAAGACGATCCTGGAAATGCAGCGCCGCGGCGAGCGGCTGTCGGCCTACATCGTCCTCACCCGTGAGGATTTGGAGGCCCGCGTGACCAGCAAGCCCGTGGTCTTCACGCTCATCCCCAGCGTGTTCAAGTTTGAAGCAAGCGACGCCGTGGTGCGATTGAAGATCACGCCGCGGGGCTGACCGACGCGCGTTTGCGGGCGCGGCCACATCCGCGCGGGCGTCTACGCTGGAGCCATGGCGACGCTCATCATCGGCGGCACGGGGTTCATCGGTGCCGCCGTCGCGCGGCGGCTGCTGGCGATGGGGCGACCTGCCGTCATCGTCGCTCGCATTCCCGAGCGAGCGGCGGGCCTGGCCGAACTCGGGGCTCGCGTGGTGCAGGGCGATCTGCGCGACGCCGAATCGCTCCGGCGGGCGGCCGCGGGATGCAACGCGGTGGTCCACGCCGCTGGTGTGCCGCGGCCGGCGAGTCGGCGGACGTTCCGCGCGGTGCATGTCGAAGGCACGCGAGCGGCTGTCGAAGCGGCCCATGCCGCGGGTTGCCAACGCTTTATAAACATTGCGTCGCACGCAGTGCTATTTGGCGGAAAGAACCTCGACGGCGTCAACGATGCCTGCCCGTATCCAACGCGATTCATCGATCCATATTCACAGACCAAAGCGGAAGCGGAGCAGATCGCGCTCGCGGCCCACGACCCGCGCGGCCTGTCGGTCGTCAGCCTTCGACCGGCCGTGGTCTGGGGGCCGGGCGATACGACGGTGCTTCCGATCATGGCCCGCCTGGCTCGCTCGCCGCTGGGTGTACTGATGTGCGGCGACGGGTCGAACATCGAGTCGACCACCTTCATCGACAACCTGGTTGACGCCGTAGTGGCCGCGCTCGATGCCCCTGCGCGCGGCGAGCCCGGCGGCCGCGCGTATCTCATCACCGACGGCTTCGCGATCTCGTGGAAGAAGTTCCTGTCTGTTCAGCTCGCCGCGGCGGGGGTCAAGCCACGTTTCAGGCGTGTCCCGGCGATCTTCGCCGTGCCCGCCGCATGGACGCTTGACACGGTCGCCGGCGGGCTCGGCTTGCCGGTGCCGCTGGCGCTCTTTGGCGTGCGCAGTGCGATGACCACCCGCCGCTTCGTTGCCACGCGGGCCCGCGACGAGCTCGGCTATGTGCCGCGAGTGGGGTTGGAGGACGGCTTGGCCGCGCTGAGCGCTTGGGTCGAGTGGCTCGGTGGGGTGGCGGGATTGCTGAGGGCTCAATCCGGCGCGCCCGTTGGGCCAACGCCCAAAGCGCCCAGTGCCAGGATCAACGGATGAGTTGTCGGGCCAGCGCCCGTCGGCCGCCCCCGGCGCGAACCAGACGCCCGAGCACTCCGAGCACGCGCGTGTACGCGGGTGTCGCCACGCCGACGGCCGCTCCTTGTCGAACGATCGCGCCGCTGAACTGGTCTGCTTCGCCCAGGTCGCCACGGGCGATCTCGCGGGCCAGCGTGCTCTGCACCGCTTTGGCTTGAATGCCCGCAATCGTGGACGCGTTGGTGATGAGCACCGGCGTCCCGAAGACGCGGCGCATCCTGGCGGGGAACATCCCTTGCACCGCAACGAGCGACCAACCGGAGGCGTCGGAAACAACCAGTGCCTCGGCCAGCAGCGCGCGGAACGCGGCGAAGCTCTCGCGCCCACGGAAGACATCGCCGAGCGTCCCGCCGATGACCGTGGCCACGGGGTCGAGGCTGGCGTTGAGCATCAGCTTGCTGCAGCGATGAGCGATCAGATCGGGCACGAGTCGCGTGCGCTGCCGTGCGCGGTTGATGGCCGCGGCCAACCACGTTGCCGGTGCCGCGCTGCGGTCCAGCGTCAGCCAGCCCGGCCGCGTGCAGCGTGCGTGGATCGTTGCCGGTGACGACGCGGCGAACTCCACGACGCCGAAGGAAAGTCCGCCGGGCCGATGCGGGTCGATGCCCAGATCGAGCCCGTTGGACACGCACACAATGGGCAGGTCGCTCGGCAGCACGGCGGCGATCGCGCCGGCCCGCGCGGCCGACGTGGCCAAGATTGCGATGTCGCTGGAACGCAGTGTGCCCGACCCGGAGCCGATAGCTGCGGCGTGCGGGACGCAGCGCGCCGCGAACGCCACACCGACGCGCGCATCGGGATCGATGACGAGCACCTCGATCCCCCCACGCAGCGCGGCGGCCAGTTGCGATCCCACCGCCCCCGCCCGGGTGATGAACGCCCGGGAGAACACCGGCGCCGCATCAGGTCGTGTACTCATCAACGATTGCTCGCGGCTTGGCCCGAAGACGCGAACATGACAGACCTTTGGCCCCTCAAGTGCGTGTGAACGCCTGCAATCCCAACGGCTGAATCCGTGTCATCGCCCGCAAATCCGCGTCATCCGTATCCCGATCCCGCTGTGTCCAGCTGTGAAGATCCGCGGCCGTATCGGCCTTCACGCCCCCGGCTTGACGCGCTGCTTCTTCCCGCTCAGGAAGCTCTCCATGATGATCGATCCGAGGTCGCCGGCGGCGCAGTAGTAGGCCACGCCGCGGGTGAGGCGGGTGAGCTGCTCGACGAAGCTGACCCAATCCATGCCCCAGTATTCCTCGATCAGCGCGAACGTCGCGAAGCGGATGCCTGCCTGACGGCAGCGCTGGGCCTCTTCCAAGGTCGCCTGCGAGCTGGCAGCGGCCGGCGGATAGATCAGGTTGAGCATCTGGACGCCGGTGTCTTTGGCGCGGGTCAGGTGGGCCGTCGGCTGGCCGTCGGTGATGATGAAGATCTGCTTGTTGGCCGCCCCGCGCCGGGCCAGGACGCGCCGCGCGAGCTGCAACGCATGGTGCAGGTTGGTGAAGTGCGGGTGCGTCAGGTTGGCCTGGTCCAGCGGCACCCGCACGCGGATGTTCGAGGCCCCCGTCGTGATCGGCTTGGGCATGATCAGCGGCAACTGATCCTCGCGGATCACTTCCGCCGTTGACGCGAAGCCGATGAAGTCGAGCGAATCGAGCGGGAAGCGCCGCCGCATCAGCGCCTTGAGCCCGAGCGCCACGCGCTTGGCGGCGATGTGCCGTCCGTAGCGGGCCATCGAGCCCGAGAGATCCAGCAGCACGCAGACCGCCGAGTCCGCCACGGCCTCGACGTTGTGAAGGTGCAGGTCGCGGTGATCGATCGAGATCGGGAGTCGCTGCGAGGCGGGGCGATCCGGGTGTTCGTGCATCTGACGCTGCAGCGACGCCCGCAGGGTCGTGAGCAGATCGAGTTCGTGGAGCGGATCGCCGAAGGCGTAGGCGCGGGTGCCGTCGGTGCGCTCACCACCGGCCCCGGCGGCGGAAGACGGGTGCCCGTCGCGGACGCCCGGCTTGAGGTCGCGGAAGATCTCCATCAAGGCCCGATATTCGATCCCACGCAGCATCCGCGGCGTCAGCCGTAACTGGCCGTTATCGTCGCGCTCGATCAGGCCAGCCTGGAGCAACTGCTCGAGGAGCTGCTGGCCTTGCTCGCCGGACTCCGGCAGGGCATCAAGCAGATCTTGGCCATATTGGATGATGAGGTCGACAGCCCGCTCACTCGGAAAGAGATCGTCAGGAGACTGAAATGAGTGTTCCTCGCCGGATTCGCCGTATGTGAAACGCATGGAAACTCCAGAATGTCACCGCTTGAGCATGTCTCCCCGGATCAGGGATGGAAAGGGTTTCATCTACGGAAATTCGCACGATCAGGGGGTCGCCCGCTAAGGGGATGCTCAACTTGTCCGATAGACACCATACGCCCATACGGCGAACAGAGCATTCAACCACTTGAGGCAGCATCGTTCGCGATTGTCCGGTCGTGCGGGGGGCAGGGTCGCGAGGCCTCGGGGAAAACGGATTGTCACACCCGCAGCTCCCGTGGGCCCGTAACCGGGTCCACAGGGCTTGATCTCAATCTCATTCCTGTGGTGCGAGGACCTTCATCGGCACCGCCGCGCGGCGTCACCCACCGAAATGCCCAGGAGAGGACTTGAACCTCCATGCCCTTGCGGGCGCTACCACCTCAAGGTAGTGCGTCTGCCAATTTCGCCACCTGGGCTGCGATTGTCGCCGCCGGCGTTCGCCGGTGGCAGGGGAAGAGGATAGACCGGCTCGATGGGCCGGTCGAGCCGCCCATTCATCGCTCTGGCCTTGCCCACAGCCTCCTGCGGCCGATCGCTCGCACGCCCCGGGCCGGTGGTGTGGCTGCGGGCGATCTATCCTTGCTCCAAGTCGCGATACCGACGGCCCCAAGAAAGGGCTGGTGCGGGACCGCCAACAGCGGGCGATGGAGACCTGAGGCATGGCGATGAGCAACACGATTGAATCAGCCGGGCTCGACCTGCCCAAAGCGCTGGCAGCAGTGGCCAGCGAAGCGCGGGCGTCCAAGCTCTTCGGTGCCGTCACCATCGACGGCGAGTGTCTCTCCTGCGTCGCCCCATCCTCCGCAGCCCCCGCGTTCTACGAGGTCCGCCCCGAGGGCACGCAACTGTGGGTGGCCCTCGTCACCGAGGACCGCTACCTCAGCCAGTCCATCGAGCAGGATCTCATCCACTCCGGCGACAAGCTCGGCGACCTGCTTAGCGACGAACTGATCGACGTCGAGCATCCCAACCCCATCGCCCCCAAAGTCGAGCATTTCCGCGACGCCAAGAAGCGGTTCACATTCCGGTCGGCCGTCCCCGCGGCCGACCTCGCCGCCGGCCCGGCGGAGGCGGCACGGCGCCTATGGCTCACACTGCGCGCTTACGAGGCTTGTTTCTCCCCCTTGGGCGGGATGCGCGAGGCCGCGGGCGATGACTGATCGCTCGGAGTTGAGTTTGCAAGATCATGCGGGCGAGGAGCGCGGCCTCCTGCTAACCTTCGCGGGTGTTGACCGGCTGGCGAGTGAGGAACCATCTCGCGGTATTTGATGGGTCCCCGGGGGGGACCGGAGCGGGCTATGCGGATTGTCATGCTTGGGTGGGAGTTTCCGCCGTTCATCGCCGGTGGTCTGGGGACCGCCTGTTATGGCCTAACGAAGGCGCTCGACCGCGCTGGCCATGAGATTCTCTTTGTGCTGCCTCGCCCCGTAGATCGCTCGCAGACATCGCACGTCGAGTTGCTCAGCCCCGAAGGCCGCCCGGTCGCTGCGACGGTCCCCATCGGCGATGAAGCGGCGGCCACTGCGGGCCTTGAGCCCGGTGCAGCGACCGGCATGAGCCTGACTCGCGGAGCCTTCGGCCACACCACTTTCGTCGGCGTGCCTGCGGCGTTCAGCAGCCCCTATCCCAGTTTTCGCAGCGGCCGCAAGCGGCTCGTAAGGGCGGGCACGGTGGGTGCGGTCGAGCCTGGGGACGAGCTGATCTACGAAGTCGACGAGGAAGACGAGGCCGCGTTGGCCGAGATGCACGCCGCCGATGCGCAGGCCAAGGCGTCGTTCGGGGCCTCAGGAGCGGGTCAAGGCTATCGCGGCGACCTCATCGCCGAGAGCGAGCGCTACTCCCGATTGGTCGTGGCGCTGACTCGCGACGTCCAGTTCGATGTGATCCACGCTCACGATTGGCTCACCTGGCCGGCCGGGCAGGCGCTGGCCCGCGCCACGGGCAAGCCCTTGGTGGTCCACGTCCACTCGACGGAGTTTGATCGCTCGGGCGATCACATCAACCAGCGGCTCTACGACATCGAGCGCCGCGGGATGCACTCGGCTATGCGAGTGATCTGCGTCAGCGAGTGGACCAGTGCCATCGTCACACGACGCTACGGCGTCGACGCGGCCAAGGTCGAAGTGGTCTACAACGGGATCGACGCCGAGCGCCTCCAGCCCCGCCCGGGCGACGAGATCCGCAGCAAGGACAAGATCGTGCTGTTCCTGGGCCGCATCACGATGCAGAAAGGCCCGGAATACTTCATCGCCGCGGCCAAGAAGGTGCTGGAGAAAGTCCCCGAGGCCAAGTTCATCGTGGCCGGCTCGGGCGATATGGAACTGCGGATGATCGAACTGGCGGCCGAGCTGGGCATAGGCCACCGAGTCTTGTTCACCGGCTTTTTGCGCGGGGGCGACGTCGACCGGATCTATCAGATGGCCGACTGTTATGTGATGCCCAGCGTGAGCGAGCCGTTCGGGATCGCGCCGCTGGAAGCGATGCGGGCCGACGTGCCGGTGATCATCAGCAAGCAGAGCGGCGTAAGCGAAGTGCTCACGCACGCCCTCAAGGTCGATTTCTGGGACACGCACGAGATCGCCAACAAGATCGTCGCGGTTCTGCGGCATCCGCCGCTGGGCCAGACGCTCCGCGAGCACGGCTCCTTCGAGCTGCGCCGCTTGACCTGGGACACCTCGGCCGCGTCGTGCGTGGGCGTGTATCAGCAGGCGATCGAGGGTCAACGACCGGTGCTCAAGGTCTGATGGATTGGTATCTCATCAACAACGCACAGGTTGCCGAACTCACCGCGAAGTTCCGAAGCTGACTCAGCCGCCAACGGGCACGGCACCGGCCTTCTTAAGTTCGTCCAGACGTTCCTTTTCAACTTCGATGGCGTCTTCGGCGGCCTTAATCTGTTCGGCGGTCTGAGGCGGCTGGGCGGGCAGACCGCCCCAAAGGGTGATGACGCCGAAGGTGTTCGCCAGCAGCACGGCCGCCACGAGGAGGCAGACGCCAGCGACGGCGATCTTGATGTTCTTGGTTTGGTCGGTGGTCGGGTTGGCCATGGGGTTTACTCCAGATCAAGGATTGATGAAGATGATACACGGAATGATTGCCGCTGTCTTGACAGGGAAACTGGGCTTGATCATCCGACTTCGCGTTTCTGAAACAGCACCACCGCGAGCGCGAGGAAGGCAGAGACCTGGACGGCGGTGTAAAGGATGACCTTGAATAGGTGCGAGAGCGGGGCGGGGCGGTTCTGGGTGATGGCGTCGGTGAGCCAGTAGTACTGCATGTTGGGGATGACGCCCCACGCCGCGAGGGCGAAGGGGTTGACGCGGGTGGGGGCGGTGAAGAGGAAGTCGCCGGTCTTGGGTTCGCGCCAGAGCGGGAGCGCCGTCCCCCCGAGGTGGCGGATGACCAGTTGTTGCGGTTTGACGCTCGTGATGACAATGGCGGGGGGGGTCTGTAGCTTAAAGAACTCGTCGCTGTTGTTGAGGTCGCCTTTGAACGGCGTGAAGTTCGGGGTGACGAGGTCGAAGCCGTTGGGGTTGGGGCCGTAGTAGAGCGGATCGCCCACCTTGACCAACCGGCCGGGCGGGGCTTTGAGGGTCAGCGTGTAGATGTCGCCCGTCGTGGCGAACGACTGGAAACGGTCGCGCTCGGGCTCGGCGATGGTGACCTCGGCCAACAGTTCGTTGGAGAAGGCATGCCGTCCCACAAGGTGGTTCGAGAGCAGGCCCACGACAAATGTGGCATAGACCGCGACGATGGTCATCACCTGGCTCAGCCGCGTGCTAGCGGCTACAGCGACGGCGGTGAGGACAAGCATGCCACATGTCAGCAGCACCGAGGCCGCGGCGATCTGCGGCTTGAAGTCCTTGAGCGGCGACTGGAAGGCCCACTTCTTGCTGACGATCATTACCAGGAGCCAGGCGAGGATCATCAGCGGGAGCGTGAGCAGCGAGGCGGTCTGGGAGAAGTGCCAGCCGTAGAAGAAGTTGCCCCAGACCGCGACGGCGCAGGCCAGGGCGACGGCCCCGATGGAGAAGAACAGCACCGGCCCGTCGAGTTCATCGCGGACGGTACTCAGGACGCCGTGCCGGAGGGCGACCTGCAGGAATAGGAGCATGATGACGACCGCGACGACCATGGCCGCCGCCCCGCCCAGATATTTGCCCAGGATGAGGGCGATCCTCGAAACGGGCTTGCTGACGACGGTGAGAACGGTTTTGTTCTCGATCTCGCGGGACACGGCGGCGGTGGCGATGAAGCCCGCCAGCAGCGTGCCCGAGAAAAGGACCGTGGCCAGGCCCACGTCGAGGAGCATTTTGTTGTCGCCGAAGACCTCGGAGCTGTCGGAGTAGCCCAGGGAATAGCCGCTGATGGCGGTGTTGAGCACCTGGGCTAGGCCAGAGAGGAGGATGATGATGAAATAGATGGGTTGGCGGACGCTCTCGAGGAACGTGGTGCGCGCGATCGTGAGGGCGACAAAGAACATGGGGGGCACAGGTTAGCGTGGCAGCGGGCGGGGAATGCGTCCGAATGGACGAAAGCGGCGGGCCGTCGAACCGAACGCTCCGCCGTGCGTAGGTACGTCGGTCGGGTGTCGCTCGTTCGCCGATTTTTCGTTCCGATGTGGACGGCGGCGTGTGAGCGGGCGACAATACGCCCCGTTGTTCTGGCGGGTGGTTTGGTGCGCGGTCGGGTGTGGGTGGGCAGCCAAGGGCCATCCCGCAGGGCCAACGTGCAAGCGTCGTCGGCATTCGCCGCTCGACAGTTCCGGCGAGTTGAAGTTCGAGGATCAAGCGATCATGAAGGCGGATTACCTTTCGTACTCGCGTGCGTCCAGTGTGAGCCTTCTAGGGCTTTTGCTGCAACTGATCACCGGGCTCGTCCTGTTCATCTATGCGGTGATCGTCGGCGACCACGCGGCCTTGTCCGGGGCCATTCTGATCCTGGGCGGTTCGGTCGTGTGGCTCTGTCTGGCCGTCGTGTTCGATCAGCACCGCCGCGAGCGGGTCGAGGCGGTCGAGGCCGAATCGCTGGCGGGTACGGTCTCGCGTCAAGCCTCGGTCTTCGAGACCAACGCCGACGACTTGCGCCTGGCCGCCAAGCGGCTCTCGTGGATGCACCGCATCCTCATCCCCACCGTCGGCATCATTCTTGCGATCTCGATGATGGGCCTGGGCGCTTGGCGCTTGCAGTCGGGCTTGCAGCTGGTCGACCCGGATCGATTTCAGGAACCAACCGAACGCGGCTGGGCCCTCGCTCTGGGCCTGGGCCTTGCCTTGATCGGGTTCATCTTCGGGCGGTTCACCTCGGGAATGGCCAAGCAGAAGGTCTGGGCCAATCTCCGCGCCGGGGCCTCCGCATCGGTTGCCACGGCGCTGGTCGGGCTGGCGTTGGCGGCCGGCCACCTGGTCCACCTGGCCGGGCCCAACGTCGTGCTGCGTGTGCTCCAGGTCGCGATCCCCGGGTTCATGATCTTTCTCGGGGCCGAGACGGTCCTGAACTTCCTCCTCGATCTGTACCGCCCGCGCCGCGCCGGCGAGGTCCCGCGGCCCGCGTTCGATTCGCGCGTCCTCTCGTTCATCGCCTCGCCCGACCGCATCGCCGAGTCGCTGGGCGGAGCCATCAACTATCAGTTCGGGGTCGACGTCACCGGCTCGTGGGCGTATCGCCTGCTGAGCCGCTCGGTGCTGGGGCTGGTGCTGATCGGGGCGGCGGTGCTGTGGCTCTTGACCGGTTTGGAGCAGATCGAGCCGCACGAGCGCGCCATCCGCGTCCGCATGGGGGCCAACGCCGGTGAGGTCGGACCGGGGATGTACTTGAAACTGCCCTACCCCCTGGAGGTGCTCGACTCCGAGGGGGCGACATCGGTCCGGCGTATGGACCTGATGACGGGTAAATCCGCGACCGACGGCCCGATCCTGTGGACCAATGAGCACAAGGTGACCGAGGTGTACGCGTTGGTGCAGCCGACGCCGCGGGGGCTGGCGGGAGCGGCGACTGCCGCCGGCGCACAGGACATCGCGCTCGTGGCCGTGGAGATCCCCCTGGTGTGGCGGATTAAAGACCTGGGCAAGTTCGAGGTGATGGCGGCCCCGGCCGCCCGCGAAAACTTCCTCGCAGCCACGGCCCGTCGCGAGATCATGCGGCACATGGCCGGGTTCAATGAAGACGAACTCCTGGGCCGCGGGCGGGCCGCGATCTCAGACGGGCTTCAAGTCCGCGTGCAGCAGCGATTCGACGAGCTCAACACCGGAGTCGAGGTCGTCTTCTGTAAAGTCGAGGGAGTGCACCCCGAACGCGAGGCGGCCAAGGTCTTTGAGAAAGTCGTCGAGAACGAGCAGAAGGGTCAGGGGGCCATCGAGTCGGGGCAGACCGAGCGGATCAAGACTCTGACAGAAGCCGTGGGCAGCGTCGCGCTGGCGGGGCAGATCACGCAGGAGCTGGCCAAGCTGCGTTCGATGTCGGAGGCCAAGGACGCCGCCGACGCGATCGCCGAGCAGACGATCAAGGTCGAGTCGCTCCTGATGCAATCCGGCGGCAAGGCCGGGGCGGCGATCGAAGCGGCTCGTTCCGAACGCTGGACCAAGCACATGCTGGCCCGAGGCCGGGCCGACGGCTATTTCGGGCAACTGGCCGCGTATCGCGCGGCACCGGCGCTCTACCGAGCCGGACTCTACTTCGAGATGCTCCGCGATGTCATGAAGGACGCCCGAGTCTTTATCACTACCGATGAGATCCCCGACCTGCGGGTCAACATGGATCTCAAAGACACGGGCGTTGGGACCAACGTACTGTCGGCTCCCACGCCGGACCAGCAGTAAAGCCGCCCCGATGGCGGGTGCGATATCAGCAAGCAAGGCAAGGACTCGGGTTGGATCGTGGTTGTAACGAGCAGTCGGAGAATCGAGCATGCAGACTCTGTTGAGGTACATCGTGCTGGCGCTGTTGCTGCTGGCGATCTTGTCTTTCATGGTGACGTACACGGTGCGGTTCACCGAATACGCCGTGATCACGACGTTCGGGAAGGCGGGGGAGGACGCCATCAAGAAGGAGCCGGGGCTGTACTTCAAGCTCCCCTACCCGATCCAGTCGGTGACCAAGTACGACACGCGGGCGCGGTTCCTCGAGAGCCGCCCTGAGACGCAGCAGACCGCCGACGATCGCCAGATCATCGTGACGGCGTACCTGACGTACCGCGTGACCGACCCGCTGAAGTTCTTCCAGGCCTTCTCCAACGCCGGTTCACGCGCCGAGACGCACTACCGGGCCGCCGACGAGGTGATGCGTGACAAGCTCCGCGCCGCCATCCCGCAAACCAGTTCCTTCCGGCTCAACGAGCTCTTCTCGACCGAAGCGACCTCGGGCCTGATGAGCCTGGAGGGCAAGATCCTCGACCAGCTGCGTCAGGCCCAGGCCCTGACGGGCGCCGACGTAGACCGGGCGCGTGCCTTGGCCGATTATGGGGTCGAGGCCATCGCGGTAGGGATCAGCAGCATCAAGCTGCCCGAGGAGACGACCAAGGCGGTGTTCGAGCGGATGAAGCAGACTCGCGATCGCATCGCCCAGGAAGCGGTGAGCCGCGGCAACGCCGAGGCAGAGAAGATCCGCGGGCAGGCCAAGTCCGAGGCCGAGACGATCCTGGCGTTCGCCGAAAGCCGGGCCAAGGCCATCCGCGGCGAAGGCGACAAAGAAGCCGCGCAGTATCTGGCGAAGCAGAACAGCGACCCCGAACTGGCGGTGTTCCTCAAGAACGTCGAGTTCATGCGCGAGGCGATCGCGGGTCGAGTTACGCTGGTGCTGCCGACGAGCCTGCCGGGCATGGGCCTCTTCGCCCCCAACGCCATCGACCGGCTCAAGCCGGGGCAGCTTCCCAAGCTCGATCTGGGCAACGTCGACGCGCCCAGTGCGGCGAGCGACAAGGGGGATAAGAAGTGAGCCAGGTTCCATCCGGGCCTGCAGGCCCGGGCCCCGCCGCCCGTCGGCCCCAGTCGGTGACGCTCCGCGATGATTCGCGCCAAGGTGAAGACCTCGGCTCGCTCATGAACCCCGCGCAGCAGTCGCTCTCCGACGCGCTCCGCGTCTGCTATCGCCTCGTGCAACTGACCATCCTGGTACTCGTGGTCGTCTATGTCTTCTCCAGCTTCCAGACCGTCAACCAGGGCGAGCGGGCCCTGCGCCTCTCGTTCGGCCGCGTCGATGGCGACGACCTCGCGCCCGGCCCCCAGTTCGCCCTCCCCACGCCCATCGGCGAGCTTGTCAAGATCCCCGTGGGCACCACCACCATCCGCCTCGACACCGAGTTCTGGCCTTCCCTCCGCGACGAGAACAAGAACAAGTCGCCACAAGAGCTCAAAAACTTCGGCAAGGGCGCGCTCGACCCCGTCTCCGACGGCTCCCTCCTGACGGCCGATGGCAACCTCACCCTGGCTCGGTTCGCCGTGACCTACCGCCGCGAGAAGTTCCGGGCCTATGCCCAGAACGTTCGGCCCGAAGACGAAGAGAAGCTCGTCCGTGCTGCCGTGCGTCGCGGGGTGGTGCAGGCCACTGCCGTCGTCACGATCGACGAGTTCCTTAAGAACGTCGCCGATGAAGACCGCAAGGGAACGTTCGTAGCCGTCTCCAACCGCGCTCGGCAGATCGCCCAGCGCACGCTCGACGAAATGGGCACCGGGCTGGTGATCGACGACCTGTCCATCCAGAGCCCCACGCCGCCCTTTGAGCTGATCGGCAAGTTCGAGACGGTGCAGTCGAGCCAGTCGAAAGCCAAGGAGCGGAGCGAGCAGGCGCAGTCCGAGCGCGTGCGGACGCTGGCCGAGGCGGCCGGCGACGGGGCCGAGCCCCTGCTGGCGGAGATCGCGGCATACGGCGCGATCCTTGACCGTGGCGACACCGCCGCCGCCGATATTCAACTCAAAAAGATCGATGTGATGCTGCTCTCCCTGCAGGTGCCCCGCGCCGACGGCAGCACGGCTCAGATCACCGGCCGGGCCGCTCGCTCGCTCTCCTCGGCCCGCGAGTACCGCTCCAGCGTCGTGAGCCGCGCCGAATCCGACGCAAGGACCTTCGAGGTCAAGCGCGGGGTCTATGCAGCCAACCCGTCGCTCCTCATCTCGGGTGAGTGGATCGACGCCTACTCCAAGTTCCTCTCGCGCGATTCGGTCGAGCAGATCTGGCTGCCGCCCGGCGTGCGCACGCTCGTACTCGACCTCAACCGCGACCCCGAGAAGGCCCGGCGCGCCGAGGTGGCGCGGAACAAGTCCGAGGCCGAGGCACGCAATGTGAAGGAGATCGACAAGCAGGAGAAGGGCCGGTTTCAGGACGTGACCAAGCCCACCACCGTCCGCGAGTGATCGCGCTCGGGCAGCGGAGAAGACCGATGAGTGTTGCGGCAGATAGCGGGCAGCTTGCGACTTCGCGTGACACAGTGGTGGCCGTGC
>Ga0105044_10006474_pt1 | contig 16102 bp, 11 predicted proteins | sample MAT01_FD_78092 | JGI IMG/M metagenome (GOLD analysis project Ga0105044, IMG submission 78092) | Freshwater microbial communities from Lake Fryxell liftoff mats and glacier meltwater in Antarctica - MAT-01 | ecosystem: Environmental > Aquatic > Freshwater > Ice > Liftoff microbial mat | place... | reverse complement strand
TGCCCACTTGAAAAGCCTGGGCTTGAGTAAAGCCGAGATCTTTGAAATCATTGCTACTGCCAATTTGTTTACAGGTGTCAATCAATATACAGATGCGATTGCGTTAGAGATTGATCAATTGTGACACAAACGCCAGCACAAGCAACGATGAATGAAAACTCACGCAGTGATCGCGCGCAATCCCTCTCGATCCAGCTAGAGGCGCTCTCAAGTCGGATTAATGCGGTGAATGAGATTGCAGCGACCATGAATCGTTCCTTAAAGCTGGATGATATTCTACTAGTGATCAAGCAGCAGGCCAAGTGGTTGCTTGATTTCCATCATTGTAGCATTTGTCTGTGTGAAGATGACAGCACAAAGCAAACAACCCTTTTGTTTGATGAAGGCCCTCAAGACCAAACTTGCAGCGAATCCACCACGATTCTCGATCTCATCATCGCTACCAAGCAGCCACGGTTGGTGCAAGGCCGACAACTCGCTGATTCATCGTCGAGCTATCGCTCTTGGTTAGGTATGCCGATCGAAAGCGAGAATCGCGTTTGGGGGGCTATTGTCTTCGGAACCCTTCATGCCCAGCACTATTCACAGGAAGATTTACGCATTGCCCATCTTTTGGCTATGCAATTAGCCAATGCCATTCGCAACGCCCAGCGTTTTGCCGAGATCAACCGGCTCTACACCGAGCTACGCCGCTCGGAGCAGCTGCGCGATGATATGATGCGGATGGTCGTACACGACTTGCGTAACCCGTTGAATGTGATCAACATGAGCTTGGACTTGTTAGATATGAAAGGCCAGGCGGATCTTAATCGCATTACAGATCGGGCCAAGCGGGCCAGTCGGCATATGTTCAATTTGATCAATGATCTGCTTGATTTGGGCAAGTTGGAAAGTAACGAAATCCATCTAGACACATCGCTGATTGATTTGAACAAACTGCTACCCTCGCTGCTAGATGACTGGCGTGTGCGCGCAGCCGCGGAACAAAAAACCTTGCTCACCCAGTTTCCCGCGCACTTGCCCCCGCTCTATGCCGATCTGGGCCTGCTGCGTCGTTTGATTGACAATTTGATCGGCAACGCTTTTACGTATACGCTAGACCAGGCCACCATCGAAGTGGGGGTAACCCTTACCGATGCCGCGTTCCAACTCTATATTCGCGATAATGGAATTGGCATTCCCCTGGACTTTCAAGAACGTATCTTTGATAAATTTGTCCAGGTGACGGACAGCACGGGTAAGGGTGGCAGACAAGGCTTTGGCTTGGGGCTAGCCTTTTGCAAGCTGGTTGTCCAGGCCCATGGCGGCCACATCTGGGTCGAGTCCACGTTGCAAAGTGGCAGCACCTTCTTCTTCACGTTACCACGCACAGCTACTATACTGTAACCGAAATTATGCGGGATTCAACCGTAGTCAAGACTTTAGTCTTTCTCCAATCCCACAAAGACTAAAGTCTTTACTACTGATACGCATAGTTGGAAAAATCACCATCCACCCCAGCCTAAAAGCGTGGGCTGTTACCGATGCAGCCCCGCTAACGGGGCGTTGCGCGCTAGCCCTGTGGCTTTAGCCCAGGGTGGGCATCCCCAATTACTTGTTTTCCGCTGTAATTTACTGCCTGCCGCACAAACTCTTGGCCATTTCGACGACTTTTTCCACAGTTGGCACGGTGAGATCTTCCAGCACCGGCGAAAAGGGAATGGGCACATTCATGGCACCCATACGTTTGACCGGCGCGTCCAGATAGTAAAAGGCTCCGTCGGCAATCACCGAGGCGATCTCGGCGGTGGCTCCATATTGCTCGTAGCCTTCATCGATGACTATGGCGCGGCTCGTCTTCTTGGCCGATTCAATCAAGGCCTGTTTATCCAGCGGCACGGTGGTGCGTGGATCGACGACTTCGGCGCTAATGCCCAATTCGGCCAGCTTTTCGGCAGCTTCCAACGCAATATGCACCATACTGCTCGTCCCTACCAGTGTAATGTCGGTGCCCACCCGCTTGATATCGGCCACACCAAAGGGAATCGTATAGTCGCCTTCGGGCACTGGGCCTTTCAGCGTGTACATCATCTTATCTTCAAAGATGGCTATGGGATTGTCATCGCGGATGGCGGTTTTCCACAGTCCCTTGGCATCATAGGGCGTGGCGGGCACGGCAACTTTGAGCCCAGGGATATGGCTGAGCAGGGCATGCAGCGACTGGGAATGTTGGGCTGCCGAGCGCCGCGTGGCACCCATGGTCGTGCGCAACACCATCGGCACCTTCAACTTGCCGCCGGACATATAATGTATCTTGGCTGCCTGGTTGACCATTTGATCCATAATCAGTGTGGCGAAATCGCCAAACATAATATCCACAATTGGGCGCATACCGGTCATCGCCGCACCCACGCCAATGCCGGCAATGCCTGCCTCGGAAATGGGCGAGTCGATCACACGTTGCGTGCCAAATTCATCGACCATCCCCAGCAACACCTTAAAGGGTGTGCCCGCCTCGGCCACATCTTCGCCGATGATAAAGACGCGCGTATCGCGGCGCATTTCTTCGGAAATCGCTTCCTTGATCGCTTCGCCAAATGTAATGATGCGCTCGGTTGGTTTGGCGGCATTCGCGCCATTTGCATTATGCGAAGACATGTTGATCGACCTCTTCTAGGGCAGGGTAGGGCGCGTTGAGGGCAAACTCAACCGCAGCGGTGACTTCTTTTTGAATGTCTGTTTCAATCTGTTGGAAAATGCTTTCCTCTGCCAGCCCTTGCTCCACCAGCCAAGTGGCAAGCTGTTTCATGGGGTCGCGTTCGCCACGCCAGTACGCCTCTTCGTCCTTGGTGCGGTAGTACTCGCGATTGATATCGCCCACATGATGGCCAAGAAAGCGATAGGTGTTGCAGACCAGAAAGGCAGGGCCGTCACCACGGCGCGCTCGTTCGACTAGTTTGCGCATGGTGAGATAAACCTGACGAATGTCCTGGCCATCGACCTCTTCTGCATGAATGCCAAAGGCTTCGGCGCGTGCCGTCAATGTGCCCGCGGCAGCTTCTTCGCGGCGTGTATATTCGCCATAATTATTGTTTTCGCAAACATAGATAACGGGCAGCTTCCACAGTTGCGCCATATTGACGACTTCATAAAAGAGGCCCTGGCCCATGGCGCCGTCACCAAAGAAGCAAACGGCGACTTGATCGCTGCCGCGCATCTTGATCGACAGCCCTGCACCCGTGGCAATGCCCATGCTGCCGCCCACAATCGCGTTGGCACCCAGGTTGCCGGTATCTTGATCGGCAATGTGCATGGAACCACCCTTGCCGCGACAGTAGCCCGCTTCCTTGCCCAATAGCTCGGCAAACATGCGATCAAGCTTGGCCCCTTTGGCCACACAATGGCCATGGCCACGGTGGGTGCTGGTGATATAGTCCTCTTTGCGTAATGCTTCGCAGACCCCAACCGCTACTGCTTCTTCGCCAATGTACAGGTGGGTTAGACCGGGCATTTTGCGGCTGAGATAGAGTTCGTTGGCATTTTCTTCAAACGCGCGGATCTTATTCATTTGTTCGTACATATGCAGCCACTGTTCGCGATCAACCGACGCGAAATCCAAGGCGTCCGTTGGGGTGGCCGATGCGTTCACTTGCGTCACAGTCTGGTCTCCTGACACGTGATTAAGGCTTGTTGGGTAAAATGTGCAAACCGCTAAGCCATTATCTAACTTGTCTAAATTTTAGCATCATTGCACATTGCCGGCTATGATGCGCACCGCTCAAGTAGATGCGCATCATCAGATGCGCCAATCATATATAATCATATACAGTATACGGCTGAAGGGGAACGGGTAAGCTTTCACTCTGTTGATTATACACAGGAAATCAGGATAGAGAAAAAATAATGCCCAGCGCTGAAGCCGCTGGGCTCTGGAGCAACGTTATTATGCAGTTTGTAACATCATCTGGCGTACCCAGGGACTACTGGGCTAGTGACCGACCACTCAGGGGAAATTTAAGAAACGGTAGTGCAGCGGCGATGGTTGGATCTGCTTGACCGGTTCTGCCGGTTGCACAAGCTGTTTGTAGATTTGTAGCACCCGTCCTGCCGTTGTTTCGATGCTGTATTCTTCGCATTTGAGGATGGCGGCGCGGCGCATGTTTTGGTAGAGTTCGCCGTCGTCTAAAATTTGTTCTAGGCGTGCCGTAAATTCGCGGGCTGAATTGACCAAAAATCCATTGTCCCCATCCTCGATCACCCCCATGAGCGCCGGGTCGCGCCAGGAGATGGTTGGTAGCCCACACGCTGTCGCTTCCAGCGCCACCATCGGGTGTACTTCGCTCTGCGAGGTGGAGATCCACAGATCGGCGCTATTGTAGATTGCTGCCATATCTTTGTAATCGACGAGTCCGGTTAAAAAGAGCCGATTGTGCAGGCCATCGCGCCGTCGCCGCTCTTCCAGTTCGGCGCGCAGTGCGCCATCGCCCACCATGACCAGGCAGATATCGTTGCGCTTGCGGCAGAGCTCGCGAAAGATTTCATAGGCCAGCAGCGGTTGTTTCTCCTGATTGAGACGCCCCACCCAGAGCAAGATCTTGGCATTTTCGGGCACCCCAAAGTTGCTATGCAGATAGTCCGAAGGATACGGGTAAAAGTTTTTCAATTGCAGGCCGTTGGGAATCACCGTTACCTGCGACGTAACTTCGATCTCGGCCAGATAGCGGGCTGCTTTGGCCGAAGGCGTAATGACCGCGTCGGCCTTGTTGCAAACCACTTGGTCATACTTCTCTACCGCCGAGTCCAACAGCGGGTCGAGTAGGCCACCCAAGGCGTCGGGAATATGCCCCCAATAGTGTATATACTCTTTGGTCATCGTATGATAGGTGTAAACGACCGGCAAATCAAAGAGCGCCGACACCTGCCACGCCAGCAGGTTGACCGATGTGGAGGTGTGAACATGGATCAGATCAAAATGCGTGTGCTTAAATTCATTTAATAATTTCAGCGAAATGGGGTAGCTTAGATAAACTCCCTGTTTGGAATTGACGCGGGCCGCTGACAGTAAAAAAACATCTTTTTTGCCGGGAGTACAATGTTCTTTCCACGGTACAAACAGTACAACACGGTGACCTCGTTCGCGCAGCGCTTCTGCCAAAAGTTGGGAACTGATGTCAACCCCACTGGCATACATGCCTTCTACAAAGAATGCAATGTTCAATGCTTTTGTTGACTGTTGGTCTGTGACTGGCATAGACTTTGTCCTTTCCGCCAAACAAACGCTGCCACCAGCGCGCCCCTTTGCGCGCGATAGGCCTTGTTGGCAAGTTGTCCTGTACGTCGAAAAAGTAGCGCTTCCGCTTGAAACGCCAAACAATCGTGTCTTAGGTAATACGCATAAACCGAGTGAAATGTTGCAATTGATAAACAATAGACGCTCAGGGTTCATAGCCCCAAACGTCTATTGTCGATCAAACCGGAAAACGACCTTGATGCTCATCCTAGGCAAAGCGCATTGCCGTTGCCAATCGGCGCAGGACAATCGCACTGCCCGGCGTTGTGGACGCAGCCTGTACATAGCCTAGGGTACGCAACACCTGTCGCCACCCATAACTTAGCAAGAAATGATTGGGCCGCGGCAAGATCTGCATCGTCGTTGTGCGTTCCGTTAAAGCCTTGCGTAGATCATACGCATTTTGGCCTGGGAAACAGGTAGCTGTGCTCCCAATCAGCCATAATAGGTGAGCATCACTGCACCCAACGCTGGCCAAGCCTAGTCGCTGCTGCATTTTCAGTGCCCCCTGATTCACGTTGAGGTTTGGTAAGCTTGCGTTATACGCTTCCAGCCCCACCAATGTGTCGGCCACATCTGGTTGACTAAGGGCGTGGCGCAAGTGATGTTCTTGCAGACACCATTCCCAATGCCCACCCGGATGGGCAGCCACACAAATCCCGCCCATCTCGGCCACACAAGCCACTGTCTCGACCAGCGACAATTTGGCGGGTACTCGGTGCGTAATATAAAGCGCCAGCAGATGACCTTCTGCCGTGGAAACTTCACTGCCCGCAATCACCTCAATGCCATAGCGTGGGGCCAATTCGCGCGCTTCCAGCGCACCGTCGATCTCATCATGATCTGTAATGGCAATGATATCCAGGTCGGTCTTGCGCGCCACATGTTCCAAGACAGCCGCCACGGTTGCTGTGCCATCATAACTATAGCTGGTGTGGATGTGTAAATCTGCTTTTCCCATCACCCTTCTCCTTGTTAACCTATCGAGCCACGTTGATAAAGTCGTATATTGTTAGCACAATAGCCTACTTTATCAACGCTTTGCTAACAGAAGATTGTGAAGAAGCCCCCCTGTGTTAAGAGCGTGTAAGCGCTTGGCGTGGGCAGCAGATATCCATGATTGGCGACTATTGTTACGGTGTTGGCGGTAGTGCTTCTACTAATTCAAGTGCTTTCTGCATCTGCGTATCTTGGCTGGCTTGGATATCGGCCAGGGTCATGGTCTGTATGGCCGACGGCAGAAGTTGCTCGGCCCCCGTTGGCAACGCCACCACGACATCGGGTTGAATACCTTGGTTGCGAATCAAGCGGCCATTGGGCGTAAGCCATTGTTTGACGCCCAGCAACAGCTCGGAGCCATCTTGTAGCGTGTACGGCTGTAGTACGGTGCCCGTGCCAAAGGTGGTCTCGCCCACGACCTGCCCGCGCTGATGATCCTGGATCGCCCCTGCAAAAATCTCCGAGGAGCTAGCCGTGCCCGCGTTTACCAGCACCACCAGTGGCAGATCCGTGGCTACCCCGCCCGCCTCGACCGGGAACGGATTGCGATTGCCCTCGGCATCCTCTTCCAGCAGCACATTGCCATCCGAAAGAAATTGACTGGTCACTTTAATGGCCTGGGTAAGCAGCCCGCCCGGATTGTTGCGCACATCGACCACCAAGGCGGTGGCACCCGCGGCCTTGGCTGCTTCTACAGCTGCGACGATTTCTTCGGTGGCCTGGCCACTAAATTGACTCAAGCGGATCAACCCAACGGTTGTCTCTGGGATCATGCCCCAAGTCACGGCGGGAATCGTAATTTCGCCACGGGTGACCACAATGTCAAGGCTGCGATTTTCCGCCAAGCGAAAGAGCGTCAGCGTCACCTGGCTGTCGGCTGGGCCACGTACTTTTTCGGCGATCTGCGTAATGGTTAGTTCGCTCACGTCTGCGCCGTCGACTTCCAAAATAATGTCGCCGGCTTTGACCCCGGCTATTTGGGCGGGTGAGCCGTCAAAGGGGGCCACAATAATCGGCAAGCCGTTTTCTTCGCCCAGCTGCGCGCCGATGCCGGTAAATTTACCGGAAATGCTCGTCATGCGCGCCTCCCGTTCTTCCGGCGTCAAAAAGCTGGTGTGGCCGGTGTCACCCAATGCTTCGACCATACCGCGGATTGCCCCATAGGTGAGCCGCGCCGGATCAAGCGCCTGACGATCGACAAAGTCGCTTTGCACCAAATTCCACGCCTGCCAAAACACATCGAATTGGGGTGGTTGCTCGGCGGTGCGCACAACCCCGGGGGCCAATACATTGGTGCCCGCGACAAAAAGCCCTGCGCCGAAGGCCACGCCCATCAGCAGGAACAGGACGACAAGCAGGCCAATCAATTTTAGCAAGAATCTCATTGCTTCTACTCTCCACGCGTCAAGCGTTGCCGTAAGATACGAAAAATTTTCCAACCTTTGCCTCGCGCAACGAGCGAAGCAAGGCCCATGTCCCTACCTGCTGGAATGTTGCGGATATCATATCATATCATCAATGCTTGCGAAGGAAAGTTGCCCACAGTACATAAAATGTGATCGACCCAATGTGCGCTGCAATCGAAAGCCGGGCGTACAGAAAATAATTCACAAAATAAGCAGGTCGTTGGCATCACATGATCCTACCGGCCCGGAAAGTACAGGGATAGCGCCTCTATTCAGAGCGCTGGAGCCGGCCCGCGACGGCAATGCTGAGCAGCAGAAAGAAAATGCCAAGGGTGATAAAGCCGTAGCGCAGCCAGGTTGGACCCATGATCGCAATCCCAAGGGTATTCAGCCCGATCCCAATCGTAAATAGGAGCAACCAGACGTTGTATGGATTTCGTGATCGCGGCATCATATTCCTCTCTGTGGTGCGCTGAATCGTAGTAGACAAAGCTTGCTCTGCGGTTAGTGTAATGTAAATTACCATCGTCCACATCCAACGCTCGGACAGACAACCGAGTGGCGATGGGCTGAATTTGGGCCTGGTCGATCGACTAGGCCGCGGCCTGGGCCAACAAAAAAGAGGGCGGCGAGCTTCAATGCTCACCGCCCTCTTGCTGATGAATCTTCCCGGGAGCCGCTATGCGTTCGGGAGGAGCTTATTTTACATCCAGCCCGATGACTTCGCCCGTGTAGGCATCAATGGTGACAGTTGCACTCTTGCCATCGCCACCAAGACTGATCACCCATACGGGTTGGCCATTTTGCAGCGCTTGGTTGACTTCGGCAGCATCAATCGTCGTCATCAAGTCGGCTTCTGTCACCGCATCCTTGGCGATCTGAATGGCCTTATCAACACTGATCGTTGCGCCTTGTTCGGTTGCCGCCGCTTGATCCGCCGCGCCTGGGCGCGCGCCCAAGATGACATCCACCGTTGTTGCTTTGCCATTGCGCAGAATGTGCAGCGTCACTTGCTGGTCGGGTGCGGCACTGTTGAAGAGATAGCTCAACAGATCCTCAAAGCGGTAAATCGGTTGGTCGTCGATGCTGGTGATAATATCATCGGCTTGCACCCCTGCGGCACTGGCTGGGCCACTTTGTGTCACCTCACCTACATAGACTCCCAAGGTATTATCCGCCAACGCTTTTTCCTGGGTCAATGCCGCCGTGATCGACTGGCCGGCGATGCCCAAATAGGCATAGTGATAAGCTCCATCTTTGATCAACGCCGGAACGATCTTTTCCACCACCGAAACCGGAATGGCAAAGCCAACACCCGAATTGGCGCGCACGGGCGAGTTGATGGCAAAGTTCACACCGACGACCTCACCCTTCAAGTTCAGCAAGGGCCCACCCGAGTTGCCCGGATTGATCGCCGTGTCCGTCTGGATCAGATCGGGCAAGGAATAGCTGGGGCCACTGCTGGCATCTTCATTGGTGGGCATACTGCGCCCCAATGCACTCACAACACCAAAGGTGAACGTCTCGTCCAAGCCAAAGGGACTGCCGATGGCGATAACATAATAGCCAACGCGCAGGCCGTCTGTGGCGGCCAACTTGAGGGGCGTCAGGGTCATATTGGCGGGCGGCGTCACCTGCAACACAGCCAGATCGGCCTGGGGATCACGCGCAATTAACTTGGCCATGGCCCATTCACCGTTGGAAAAATTCACCACAATGTTATCCGGATCGGCCTCGGCCACCACATGGTTGTTGGTGACAATGTGGCCTTCGCTATCGTAGACAAAGCCACTGCCCTCGGCCTGGGCCGGTTGCGCTTGCTCGGGCTGTGCTTGGCCATTCCCTTGACCAAACGGAAAGGGTGACCCACCAAATGGATTCGCTTGTTGCGCTACCGCGTTGACAGTCACCTGGATATTGACCACCGATGGCGATGCCTGATCGTAAAGGCTGGATAAAATCTCTTGGGACGGCATGATCGCCGCCACACTCTGCTGCTCGGCTGTAACGGGGGCGACAACTGCCGTCGGTGGCTGCACGGCGGCATAGGCTTGCGGCCAACTGATCTGGGCACCTGTGGCAAGTCCCGCCGCTACGGTCAAGGCGGCAACACTACCAATCATAAAATTTCGTCTTTGGGTTTGCATAGAATCTATCCTCAATGGTTAAAAAAATAAACGCCTACACTGTTTGAAAACGCGAAGTTGGTGATTTCACCCAGCAAATGCCAGTCGCGTTTTCAAACAGTGTAAAAGTATCAATCGAAAAACAGGCCTTCCTTTGCCTTGTGCCTGCCTCCGCCCTTAGTGGCGGAAAGCATTGGCTTGAAAGTTCAGCGCTGAAAGATGACCTGATTGTAGCGGAATTCTCTGCTTTCTACATCAGTCGATGGCATCATTCTTGCTTCATCCGATAGCAGCGATCTGCGCCTAGTCGATCGACTAGGCGCAACCCTAGACTGTCACAGAGACACCCGTCACCCCCAGACAGACGGTATGCTCTAGTAGGCTCGCTGGCATATACGTATTGCCAACTTGGTTGACAATCGGGCGCGAACGCAGGATAATGAGACAAATGAACCAGTGTGGTGATCAGCACCATCTAGCCTGTACGGTCAGCAACGTTTGATAGAGCGCAAGATCAATTCCCGTCGGCCCATAAATAGCGCACAACCGAGCCTGCGCCTGCTGCTCGTCCTGACTTTTGGCGGGGTGGCATTGGCGCTTGTCACCTTGCTGAGCTTGATCGTGGGTCAGATTTCTACGGTGCAGCTTGAGGCCGATGCGCGCGAATCGTTGGCAATGGTGGCGGGGGCGATGGCAAGCGGCATTGAACGCGAAATTACTGAGCGCTATCGCGAAATTGTCTTGATCGCGGCCACGAATGAAACCTTGCGCACGCCCAATCTGTCGCTTGCCAAACAGCGCCAATTGCTGGAAAAAGTGCAGGAGGTACACCCCAACTATGCCTGGATCGGCCTTGCCAATACCAACGGTACGGTAATGATTGCGACCGATGATCAGCTGGTGGGGCAGAGTGTGGCCGCGTTGCCCTGGTTTCGCTTGGGGGCGGTTGCACCCTTTATGGGCAATGTGCATGAAGCATTTTTATTAGCCGAATTGCTGGCCGTCCATTCGAGCGGTAACGAACCCTTGCATGTAATCGACTTTGCCGCCCCAATCATCAGCGACGAAGGTCAGTTGGTCGGGGTCTTGGGTGCGCAACTCGATTGGCAGTGGGCGCGCCGTTTTGAAAATACGCCCTTGGACTTGATTCCAACAGGCGATGCTGTCGAAGTCTTTATTGTGGACCAAGATGGCACTACCTTGCTGGCCCCAACGGATTGGTCGGAACGGCCCTTGAATCTGGCGGCACTCCCACTCGATCAGCGCGGTGGTGCCTTGGTGGCGACTTGGCCGGATGACGAACGCTATGTGACGGGATACGCCACCATTCAGGAAAATGATGAAGTGGCGGGGCTCAAGTGGTCGGTGTTGGTGCGCCAGCCCGTGGCTGTGGCCTATGCGCCGGCGTGGCACACACAGTGGCAAATTTTTGCCGCCGGCGCGCTCTTCGCGGCGCTCTTTGCCGTGGTTACGTGGTGGCTGGCCGGGCGCATTACCAGTCAATTGGTGGCGCTGACCCAAGCTGCCGAGCGCATTCGTCACGGCGAAGGCGGCTCGATCCCGGTGCTGACCGGCACCTCCGAGGTGGCATCGCTCTCGACCTCGCTCAATCAACTGATTACCGATCTGACCCTGGCCACTGTGGCGGAACGCAATCGCATTGCGCGCGAACTGCACGACTCGGTGACGCAAACGCTTTTTTCGACGAGCATGTTGGCCGATGTGCTGCCCAAGGTTTGGGAAGCCGATCCGGTCAAGGGGCGTGAAAAGCTGGAAGAATTGCGCCGCGCCGTGCGCGGCGCACTGGCGGAAATGCGGACGTTGTTGCTAGAGCTGCGCCCCAGCGCGATTGCCGATGCCGACATGCAGCAACTTATGCGCCAGGTGGCCGACTCGACCAGTGGGCGGGCTGGTGTGCATGTTACCTGGCGCGTCGAAGGGCAGATTGCGCTTGCACCCGACCGCAAAATTGTGCTCTACCGCACGATGCAAGAAGCGCTCAACAACATTGTCAAACATGCCAATGCAGATAACGCGCAACTGGTGTTGCGCAGCAGTGATCGCAGCCTTGAGCTGGTCATCATTGACGATGGCGATGGCTTTGATCCCCAAGCTGTGAGCAGCGACCATTTTGGGCTGAAGATGATGCGGGAACGAATTGAAGCCAGTGGTGGTGTTTTGCAGGTTGAGAGCCATCCAAACGAAGGAACCGAGCTCCATGCCGTGTGGCACGGTCGGCAAGCGCAGTAAGCAGATGAAGCATAGAGGAGCTGTATGATGGCGGATAAGCCAATTCGGGTGATGGTGGTGGACGATCAATTTATTGTGCGTAGTGGCTTGGCGACCTTTGTCTCGATCCAGCCAGATTTGGAATTGGTGGGCGAGGCGCATGATGGCGAAGAGGCAGTGCGTGTGGCCGCAGCCGCGCAGCCCGACGTGATCCTCATGGATATGATGATGCCCAAGATGAATGGCGTCGAGGCGACGCGCACCATTTTGCAGCAGCAGCCCAAGATCAAGATTCTGGCGCTCACCAGCTTCAAGGATAAAGAACTGGTGCATGGTATTTTGCGGGCCGGTGCTACGGGCTATTTGCTCAAAGATGTTACCGCTGATGAATTAGCCGCAGCGATCCGCAATGTGCATATGGGCCGTACTGCCCTGGCCCCTGAAGCAATGCAAGCGCTGTTGGAGCAACGCCCTGCCGATCCCGCGCCAGCCCTCGGCCATGATTTAACGGCGCGCGAACATGATGTACTCGCTTTAATGGTCAGAGGCTTGAGCAATCCTCAGATCGCCGAAACGTTGATTGTGAGCCTCTCTACCGTCAAATTTCATGTGAGCAGTATCCTCTCCAAACTGCAAGCCGCCACCCGATCCGAAGCGGTGCGTATCGCCCTGCAACACAAATTGGTGTCGGGCGAGGAATGAGATGGGTCACTTTATTGCCGTTCGTGGCCGCAGTAACCATTTGCGCAATTTGGGCACAATTAGGCTGGCCCCGCTCAGAATTTCGTGTAAATAACCAGCGGTGAAATCATTGCCCGTGCCCAGGCGTGCCAGCGCTGTAAGGATAACCGGCAGGCTACCCACGTTGGGATAGACGAGATCGCGCGGCGACCAGGTGGGGTGAAACTTTTCCTTAAATTCGTGCAGCCCCTTAAAATTATAAAATTGATTGATATGTTTGTAGATGTAATAGAGCGCACGCTCGATGACAGGATCGGCTGTCTGTTGCCCTACGCCCGACAAAGCACTCAGCCCCAAGTTGAAGGTGGCATAGCCGTGCGCCTTGGCCCATTGAAAAAAGGCGACAAAGAGAAACTCCATGGTGCCCGACTCGACCTCGCGTTGGCGGCGCATGAGATCAATGCTAATCTCGTTGCGCTGATATTCGGGCACTATGTTGGCAAACGCCACAATCGTGCCATCGGGTGCATGAATCGCCATGACCTGCGAATTGCTGATATAGGCGTCATCGAACCAACCCACGGAAAAGCGGTGTTCGCTGCCATGCATCATGGTGAGCCACTCGTCACTGATCACCCGCAATTCTGCCAATAGCGTTGGTGATAGTGGCGGCTCGTGGACAATGGCCTGATAGCCAAGCCGAGTAAAGCGATGGCTGTTGGCACGCAACGTTTTATTTGCACCCCCCTCGATCGTAAAGGCATCCAACTGGACAATGCCTTCATGGCCAATACAGAGTAAGTCAAACCCGGCCGCGCGGTAGAGATCGCGATAGTCGGGCAGCGTCTGGTAGAAGGTGGGCGTCCAGTCGTTGCGGCGACAGAATTCCTGAAAGGCCACAATTGCGTCCAGTGTGTCGGCGGGTGGACCAATGGGATCACCTAGGGCAATGGCCGTTTGGCCTTTGGCCGTATAGGCAATCACCGAACCGCCCGGCGTGAAGCAGTAGAGTTTGTCGGGCAGCAGCACAAAGCGCGCCAACGAGGATTGCCCATATTGCTCGACAATGCGTGTGGCACGGCGGCGCTCACTGGCGCTGGCGGCGCGGCGTATAAAAACCGGTTGCAGCAACATAAACAGCGCATAGCCTAGCGTGATCGCGCCAATGATATAAATTGACGTAACAAAATAGCGCCCAAATCCTGTAATCGGATGCAGCCCTGGATCATAAAACTGGGTAAACATCACAATTGTCTGGCGCACGGCGGCTTCAAGGCTGTATTGCGCCTGAAAATGGCGGTCGAGCAGGTAGATGCCCAGCGCGCCATAGGCCAGCGTAAAGCAGAAGGATGCGCCCAAAACGCCCAATCCCTGCCAGAGCGAAGGCGGGTCCGAAAGCGCATGAAAATGGGACCGTTGCGTCCACAGTGCCACCGCCAAGATGATTGCCAAAGAGGCCTCTTCATAATCCAAGCCTTTGATCAGATGGACCACTGCCGAGATGATGAGGATGCCCATGGTCAACCACCACGCGGTTTCTTTGCGCCGCCATAAGCCACGCGCCAGTAGCAGCAAAGCAAAGCCGGCCAGGACCGCGGTCATGTGGCCGCCATGGCGCACTTCCAACGGTGAAAAGCTGGCAATCATTTGTACGCGTTCGGCCAGCCCCGGCATAACGCCCGACAGTACATTGATAATGCCCATAATCGCCGTGGCAATCGCCACAAAATGGGGTTGTTCGCGCTCGGTCAGCGACCGTTCCGAGGCTGTAAACAATTTGAGCCGACGCAGCAAGAAGAACCCTGCGATCATCGGCAACCAGAAGGTTAATCCGCGGAACGTCAGACTGATCACGGTGGCCTTGGCCAGCGGCAAGCCCAGCGATGAATAGATCACAGGCATGATGCCCTCGACAACACCTACGCCATTGGGGGTAGGTGAGACTACACCGAAAAGGACGGTCATCGAGTAACCAACAAAGAGGACACCCGGCATGACTGATTGATCAAAGGCTACGAAGATCGTATAGAGGCTCAGCAGATCAATCGCATGGGCAACCAGCGCGGCCAGTGTTGTCCACAGCAACGCTCGCGGATGATCGAACATGGCTTTGGCTGCTTCTTGAAATTCGCCAGCGTTGCGTGCACTCCACGTCTCGTCCAGCAATTGGGGCCGCCGGAACCAGGCACCCACGCGATTGACTGTGCGCTGGATCCAATCCAGCCCCGTGCGCAGCCAGCGTGGTCGCCAGCGGCCACTCAACAGTGCGGCGGCCATAGCCATCACGGCGCCCAGCAAGATCAGCGAGGCCGCGACTTCGTAGAAGGCGACTTGGCTCTTGGCAAAGAGAATGCCCAAACTCGCCACTGCAAACAAGCTCAACATGCCAAAATCAATGACATGCATCAGCATCACGCCTACGGTTGCCCGCGCCCGCGATTCACCACGCCGCGCCACCTCATCGACAAAGAGGGCCGCGCCCACCGCCCCCCCTGTCGGCGCGGCCAGATTGGCAAAGAGCGCGGCCCAGGTGACAGGCAACAATTCCCAGACGTTGCTGTGTACGTTGACCGTGTCAAAAGCAAACTTATAGACACCCGTATAGGCAATGTAATAGAGTACTTGCAAGACAAAGGCCGCAAGCAGCCATTGCCAATGGCCTGCCACCACTGTGCGCCCCAACTCTTCTAATTCTTGGAAGCGCGTGATCATGATCCAAACAAATCCAATGGTCAATAGCCAAAGGAGCCAACTTTTACGCATGACTGCCGCCTTTTCAGGATTTTACAGAATGGGGAGATTGGTGCTTTCCTGTGCTGAGTCTGGCAAAGGGGGCGGCGACGCGGCAATAAGGTTGGCAAACACAGAACTGAAAATTACCACCACAGGAATTGCAAAGATGATTCCAAGCAAGCCTTGTACTTTGGCACCCACAAAGAGCGCAAGGAGCACAACCGCGGCATTGATGCCAATGGCGCGACCATAGAAGACGGGCATGATCACATGGCTGCCGATAATTGTGATTGCTGTGATAAAGAGCACAACCCACAGCGCCGACCAGGGGGCAATGGGCAACACACTGAGCACTGCCAAGAGCGTGGCAAAAGCGATGCCCAGATAGGGAATCAGCGATAGCACGCCCCCCAACAGGCCAATGGTGATGGCAAAGGGTACCTGCAAAACCAAGAAGCCGACGATAAAGCTGAGCGCATAGTAGAGACCCAGGGCAAACTGAATCCACATCCACCGCGTAAGCCGTCGATAGCTATCTCTGCCAATCAGGTGCAGCCGCTGGCGTTGCGCGTCTGCTAGCCAATGGTCTAGCGCGGGGAGCTGGAAGTTGGTCATTGTTGTAAAAAAATAGGCCAAAATAAAAATCAGTAAGAGGTCTA
>Ga0105044_10006473_pt1 | contig 16103 bp, 12 predicted proteins | sample MAT01_FD_78092 | JGI IMG/M metagenome (GOLD analysis project Ga0105044, IMG submission 78092) | Freshwater microbial communities from Lake Fryxell liftoff mats and glacier meltwater in Antarctica - MAT-01 | ecosystem: Environmental > Aquatic > Freshwater > Ice > Liftoff microbial mat | place... | reverse complement strand
TGGTTCGTGCCTGAGCACAGTACCGTTGCCCCAAAGACCAGATCGCCGTTGTTCCGCGCCTCGTAATACATGAGCCCGTTCGGCGCGGTCTTTTCCGTGACACTCAAGCCGGCCTGCTCAAATGCTAGTTTCAAGTCGCCCATTGAAACGGTCGTCATCGTACCCTGCGGCACAGCGGCCGGAACGGCCGCAGGAGCCGCAGGCTCAGGCGAAGCGGGCTGCGGAACGATTTGAGCGGTCGCTGTCCCCATGGCAAGCACGGCTGCGCCGGCTAGGAATGCATTGCGGAAGCTGAGCATTGGTTTCATCCCTCTTTGAATCCAGGCCCCGAGACTACGCCGCAAAGGGGGCCGTTCCATGACGCTCGCACGGCCACCTGAAAGGCAATGAGACGCGGCTGTGACGCCGGATTAGCTAGGCATCGCACAATGCGTCCGACAATCAGCTGAACGGAGGAGGCTTTCAGTCGAGCCGGTCGGCTTTCCTCAATTGCGGAAACCAGTATGCCCACAACCCTGCAATTGCGACCGCGAGGACACCCCCCGCGACCACCGAAGGGACCGCCCCGATAAGCGCACCCATCGAGCCGGCCCTGAACTCGCCCAGTTCATTTGAGGCAGAGACAAACACACTGGAAGCTGCAGAGACTCTGCCGCGCATTTCGTCGGGCGTGGACAGTTGGATAAGGCTGGAGCGGACATAGACGCTCAGCATGTCTCCCGCGCCCAGCAATGCCAAAGCCGCCATCGAGAGCCAGTAGTTGTGAGAGAGGCCGAACACGATGGTGGCGAGGCCGAATAGGCCTACGCCGCCAAACATCCACTTGCCGGTGTGACGTTGCATCGGCCAGGTCGCGAGCCATAGCGCAACCGCCACTGCGCCGATGGCGGGCGCGGCACGCAGATGGCCAAATCCGTCAGGCCCGATTTCCAGCACATCGCGCGCAAAGGCAGGCAGGAGTGCCGTCGCTCCGCCAAGCAGGACTGCAAACAAATCGAGCGAGATTGCGCCGAACACGATCGGGTTGCGACGGACATAGATCAGTCCATCGAAGATAAGGGCGAGCGAGCGCCCGGTGACCTTCACCGCGCGGGCCGGCTCGTTGATCGCCGCAATCAGGAAGATCGCGATGACAAGTAGCGTGCACGACGACGCAAAAGGCAGCCATCCGTCTCCGGCGTAGAGATAGCCTGCGAATGCCGGTCCCGCGATCGAAGATCCCTGCCAGGCGAGAGAGCCCCACGCGATGGCATTGGGCAATTCCGCGCGCGGTACGAGTGTCGGCTGGAGCGACGACATTGCCGGCGAGAAGAAACTGCGCGATATCCCGAAAACGGCGGCAACGACGAAGATCGTCCAAAGCGGTGCTGCCGGCGACAGCGCGATGACCAGAAGCGCCACCGCGCACAGCGCCTCGGCGCTGAATGAGACGATCATAATCGTCTTGCGATGGAACCTGTCCGCCGCCTGCCCGCCGAACAGCGACAGGATGAGGATCGGTACGAACTGGACGAGCCCGACCATGCCGAGCAGAAAAAGAGAGCCGCTTTCGTCGCGCGTCAGGCGTGCGCGGTCATAAACCATCCAGGCGATCGAGACTGCCTGGAGCTGCATTGCTAGGACGGCTGCAACGCGGGCAATCCAAAACAGTCGGAAGTCGCGATGGCGGAGAACCGCCGCCGCAGGGAAAAAAGCCATCCCTGAAATCTACAGGGATCAGTAGCCCGGCGGACTGTTCGATGGCGCAGACGCGGTACCGCGACGGGCATCGCCCAGCGGGCTGCCGGCAGGATCGGCGGACGAGGAATCGGACCAAGTATCGATCGCCGACGGGCCTGACGAGGCCAGCACCTTGTCCTCGTTCATATCCTCCACGATCACCATCGCCTTAGCCCCGGTAACTGACGAGCCGCCGAGACGCGCGCCTATTCCGGACGGGGACAATGTGCGCACCGAGCCTTCGTACTTAGTCTGGAGCAGCTTGTAGAGCTTCTCGGCATTCGACGGCAGAAGGCGGATGCAGCCGGCCGAAGCGCGCTGGCCTAGATTGTGGACATATTTGTCGAGTGCGGCATGCAGCGCGATGCCCGTGGTCGGACCGCCGTTGCGCGTCTTCAGGAACATCGCCCACGGCATGTCGGCTTCCCACGCGTTCGACTTATGCAAACGCGAGAAGCGCGGCAGGTCGAACATGAAAGTGCCTTGCGGCGTGGTCGTGAACTTCCTCGCGCCCTTTGGCGAGATTTCCTGATCCTCGCGGCCGGTCGAGACCAGCCAGGTGTCGAGATAGGCCAGATCGCCGTCGCCGGCCTGGAACAGGAAGGCGTGCTGCGCCGTGCGCCCTTCGCCAGCCTTGTTGATGAAGATCACCAGTTCGTATTCGTTCAGTACCTTCGCATCGAGAAGATCGGCGACGTGGGCGCGGATCGCTTCCTGATCTTCCGATGTGCTGAAGCCGTCGATCTGCTCGTCCTGCGCCTCGATCTGCGAGCGATAGGAGGCAAGCGCCTCGTCAGGTGTCGGAAGCGGCGGACCGACGACGACAGGCTGCCGGGACGTGGTGGAGCATGCGCCTGCGAACAGCGCAACGGCAAGGATGGCGGCGCTGGTCAGAGAGCGGCGCGGGAAGACTTCAAGCATTGGAGACACACCAGAAAACCGGGCCGCACAGCAAGAGCCGCAGGCGCGGAGCAAATCAGCCTAACGTGGTGTAAGATGCACACGCCGGGCCTAGGTTTCAACGGGTGGCATAGTTCGCCGGAATGACCAAGGGAGCCGCCGAGGCGACCGAGAGCACGGGAACATGCTCGCCGGCGTAGTCTTCGATGTGCAGCAGCACCTTGTACCCATAGGTCAGCTGGATCGAGCCGTCGGCGTTCCGGGCGGGTTCGCCCATGATATTCGTGGAATTCCCCTGCATTGCGAAGACCGGCACGAGCCCCGCGTGATCTTTCTGGATCAGCTTGAAGAGCAACTGAGCATTGTCCGGGGCGAGGCGGATGCAACCGCCCGAGGCGCGACGGCCAAGCTGGGAGATCTTGCCCTTGCCGGCTGCATGAACGGCGAGACCACTGAGGCCACCGTTCTCGGTCAGGTCGAAGAACATGGTCCACGGCATATCGGCGTTCCACGCACGCGACCGCCACAGCTTGTGAAACCGGTTTTGATCGAGCTTGTAGCTGCCTTCGGGCGTATGCGTGAAGGTCTTGCGGCCTGACGGGGTCTTTTCCCGCTTTTCGCGGCCGGTCGAGACCGGCCAGTCGTAGAGCAGCGCCATGCTTCCATCGGCGGCGCGGCTATAGACAAACATGTGCTGCGCGATCGGGCCGGCCTCGGCCTTCGACACGTAAAGATAAAGGTCGAAATAGGGTTCGACCTCGTCCGGCAGGTTGGCCAGCATGCGGGTCGCGGGATCGGCAAGATCGATGGCGCCGGGTGCGGTGGCACCTGCAGGCGCGACTTCGACTGGAACAGCCGCCGGGGCGCCGTAGGCAGCCCCCGGGGGCGGCGCTATGTAGGTGCCCGCTGCGAGGAGCGCTTCAGGTGCGCGTGGATTTTCGGCGGCATTTTTCGCAGCGCTATAGAGGATTTCGGCGGCTTCTCCGGCGGTTAGAGCGAGCGGATTTTCAGCCTCTGCGGCGAGGCTTGGACGCATGAAATCCGCCGCTAAAGCCGGGCCGCAGAGCGGCGCAGCAGCGGCAAGGACCGCAGCCCCGATAACAAACCCGAAACGCATCCAAACTCCCGCGAAACCTTAACAAAGCATCAACAACTTTGGCGCGGATCGAAAAGCTCCGCAAGCGCGAGAGCAAACGTTAGCTTGCCAAGGTTAAAGGGCCGCCTCTGTTCCGCCAAAAGCCTGTGTCCATTCGGCAACTTGTTCCTCGGCAATCTTGGTGAAGAGCACGTCCGGAACCTGGAACGCCTTCCCCGCCGGGATACGGGCAAGTTCCTCACTTGCCTTGCCTTTGGGCCAGGTCAGGCTTTCCGGTCCAAGGCCGAGGGCGGCCGCCAGAGCGTTGGCCGTGTCGGGAATGATCGGCGCCGAGAGGGCGGCAATCAGAGCGATCAGGTTTATCGCCGTCCTGACCGAAGCGGCAGCCGCGGCGGGGTCGGTCTTGATCGTGGTCCAGGGCGCCGCTTCTGCGACGAACTCGTTAGCTGCGACCCAGATGGCGCGGAGCTCCTGCGCCGCCTTCCGGAACTGCATCTCTTCGAGGTTGACGGTGTAGAGCCCGATGCCGCGCTCGATGGTCTGGTAGAGCTTCGCCTCGGCAGCGCCGCCCTTCCCGCCTTCCGGCACCTTGCCCTCAAACCGCGCAGCCGCGAATTTCAGGATGCGGTTGACGAAATTGCCGAGAACGTCGGCAAGATCCTTGTTCACCGTGCCCGCGAAATGCTGCCAGGTGAACGAGGAATCCGCGCTCTCCGGAGCGTTGGCGATCAGATACCAGCGCCAGGTATCAGGCGGCAGCAGATCGAGCGCCTGGTCCATGAAGACGCCGCGCTTCTGCGAGGTGGAGAACTTCCCACCGTAATAGGTGAGCCAGTTGAAGCCCTTGATAGCGTCGACCAGCTTCCAGGGCTCGCCCGTCCCGAGGATGGTCGCCGGGAAGCCGACCGTGTGAAAGGGCACGTTGTCCTTGCCCATGAACTCGAAATACGAGACCTCGCGCTGCGCCTCTTCGCCGTGCCACCAGCGTTTCCAGTCGCGGCCCGGCTCAGCGTCGGCCCATTCGCGGGTCGCGCCGATGTATTCGATGGGCGCATCGAACCAGACATAAAAGACTTTCGCGGCCCAATCGGCGGGATCGAGGGTCTCTCCGGCGGGATTTGCGCCCCACCCCGTCACATCGACCGGCACGCCCCAATTGAGATCGCGGGTGATGCCGCGATCGCGCAGGCCCTCATCCAGCCACTTATAGGCGATGGACGAGACGACGTTCGACCAGACGCCCTGCTTGGTGTCGATCCAGGCACGCAACTCGTCCGCGAAAGCGCTCTGGCGCAGGAAGAGGTGCTTGGAGTCGCGGATCTCGATGTCCTTCGAGCCCGACACCGCCGAACGCGGTTCGATCAGGTCGGTGGGATCGAGAACCCGTGTGCAGTTCTCGCACTGGTCTCCGCGCGCGCGGTCATACCCGCAATGCGGGCAGGTGCCGACGACATAGCGGTCCGGCAGAAAGCGGCCATCGGCATGGGAATAGACCTGCCGAGTCGTGCGCACTTCGATCCAGCCGCGCTGCCACAGCGTCTTGGCGAAATGCAGCGTCAAATCGCGGTTCTGCGGCGAGGACGAGCGGCCAAAGACGTCGAACGACAGGTTCCAGCGTTTTGCGAGCCCGGCCTGAACCTCGTGCCATTTGCGGCAATAGTCCTCGACCGAAAGACCCTCCTCAAGCGCCGCGAGTTCGGCCGGCGTGCCATGCTCGTCGGTGGCGCAGACCAACAACGTCTCCCGGCCGCGGGCCCGCTGATAGCGCGCGAAGACGTCCGCCGGCAGCATCGAGCCGACAAGATTGCCCAAATGCTTGATGCCGTTGATGTAGGGCAGCGCAGACGTGATTAGAATACGGGACATAAGGTCGATTCCGGGCCGGGGACGCCCCCCGGCGGGAGCGGCTTGTCACAGGCGGCGCGCGGCGGTCAATCCGAAAGCGCCAAAGCAGGGTTTTGGAAGGCAGAAGCTGAATGGCGGACGGAGCACCAGTGGCGACGACATCGAGCGCGTGGTCGCGGGTTCAGAGCAAGGTTCTGCTGGGTCTGCTGACGATCTTGCCGCTGGCGGTCGTCTGGTATGTCGTCTCGTTTCTGGTCGGCCTGCTCTCATGGGCCGGACGGCCGCTGGTCGACCTGATCTTCCGCTATTTCGGGGTCTCCCGCGAGGGCGGGGCCTGGTGGCAGTCCGATCTCATGGCGACGACCCTCGCCGTCATTCTGGCGCTCTGGATCATCTATATCGTCGGCGTGGTCGCCTCGAACGTTCTGGGGGCGCGGCTGATCGCTTTGTTCAGCGGCGTGCTGAACCGGGTGCCGGTGGTCAAGCAGGTCTATGGTGCCGTCCAGAAGCTGGTCCAGGCGCTGAGCCACAAGCCGGATGGTGTGGAGCGGGTCGTGCTGCTGCCCTTTCCCAATAACGAGATGCGGGCCATCGGCTTCGTCACCAAGACGTTCACCGATTTGAAGACCGGCACCGAGATGGCTGCAGTTTACATGCCGACAGCCGTCAATCCGACCTGCGGCTATCTCGAAATTATAGCGATCGATAAGTGCATCGAGACCGATCTAACGGGCGATCAGGCGATGAACATGATCCTGTCCGGCGGCGCTACCGCGCCCGACGCCATCCGCATCGGCAAAGCATAGAGCTTCGAAGAGGCGGGCCGAAGCGCCCTACTCCGCCGGGTGCGCCTTGCCGGCGGTTTCATTGCGCTCCCATGCTTCCATCTCGTGCGTGATGGCGAGGGGCGAGCCCGTGCGGCGGGCCAGCACGGCATAGGCGGTCGGGATGATAAAGAGCGTGAAGGCGGTCGCCATCAACATACCGGCGAAAATCACGATGCCGATACTCTCGCGACTGGCAGCCCCTGCGCCCGATGCAATCACCAGCGGGAAAGCGCCCGCCGCCGTCGCGAGCGACGTCATCACGATGGGGCGCAAGCGGATCTTGGCCGCCTCGATGATCGCCTGATCGAAAGTGCGGCCTTCATCCCGGAGTTGATTGGCGAACTCGACGATCAGAATGCCGTTCTTCGCAGCAAGACCGACCAGCATGACGATGCCGATCTGGCTGTAGATGTTGAGACTGCCGCCCACGAGCCAAAGCCCGAACACCGCGCCGAAGACCGCCAGCGGCACTGTGCAGAGAATTACGATCGGGTGGATGAAGCTCTCGAACTGCGCCGCGAGAACGAGGAAAACGACGATCAGCGCCAGCGCGAAGGTGAAATAGAGCGCAGCGCTCGACTGTTTGAACTCACGCGACTGCCCCTGATAGTCGATGCGGGCGGTCGGCGGCAGTTCCTCCGCTGCGACCTTCTGGAGATAGGTCAGCGCCTCGCCAAGCGTATAGCCGGGCGCTAGACCGGCATCGATGGTGATTGAGCGCGAGCGGTTAAAGCGATTAAGCGACTGCGGCCCGGCGGTCTCTTTCAGCGAGACGACATTCGACAGCGGGATCAGCTTGCCCTGCGCCGAACGCACAAAGACATTATTGAGATCGGACGTCGTGCGGCGGTCTTCCCGGCCGGCCTGCATACGGACGTCATACTCCTCGCCATCCTTCAGGAAGGTTGTAACGCGCCGCGCACCCAGCATGGTCTCAAGCGTGCGGCCGATATCGTTGGTCGAGATGCCCAGATCGGCGGCGCGCTGCTTGTCGATCGTGACGACGAGCTGCGGCTTTGTCTCGCGATAATCGCTGTCGACCTGGATGAGGTTGGGGTTCTCAGACGCTCGCGCGATGATCTTGTCGCGCCATTGGGCAATCTCGGCAAAGTCGCTGCCGCCGAGAACAAAGCCGACCGGCTTGCCGCCGCGCTGGCCAAGTCCGCCACGGCCGGAAATGAAGACACGCCCCCCCGGCACAGCGGCCGTCAGCTTGCGCTGGATCTCGGCGACGATCTCATCTTGCGTGCGCTCGCGCTGATCCCATGGGGCCAGCATCATGACGCCGCGGCCGCCATTATAGTCGGCAGTGAAGCCAAACGAGTTGGGTGCACGGATCATGATGCGGGCCGCCTCGCCGGAATCGACGTACGGCATCAGCACCTTTTCCACCTTGTCCATCTGCGCAGACGTTTCCTCAAAAGACGCGCCTTCGGGCAACTGCACCTGCACTTGCGCGCCGGCGCGATCCTCGTTCGGCGCGAGTTCCGATGGAATACGGCTGAACAGCAGCCCGGTCAGCACCAGAATGGCAACCGCAGCGAGACCGGCAATCCATGGGCGTTTGATCGACTTCTCGAGAACACGGCCATAGGCGTTCTCGACCTTGTGCGAGGCGCGGTGAACGGCCTCGGCTATCCGGCCTTCGCTCTTCTTGAGAAGCAGCGAGCACATCATCGGCGTCAGCGTCAGCGCGACGAGCCCCGAGAAGAAGATGGCGCCCGAGATTGCGATCGCAAGCTCTGAAAACAGACGCCCGGTATTTCCGCTTAGGAAGAAGATCGGCACAAAGACGACGATCAGCACCGTCGTCGTCGCTATCACCGCGAAAGCAACCTGATTGGTGCCGCGGGATGCGGCGATGCGCGGCGGTTCACCCAGTGAGGTGATACGGCGCTGAATATTCTCGAGAACGACAATGGCATCGTCGACCACAAGACCGATGGCGAGAACCAGCGCGAGCAACGTCAACAGGTTGATTGTTGCGCCCATCGCATACAGGAAAATGAATGCGCCGATGAGGCAGACCGGCACGGTCACCGCCGGGATCAAGGCAGCGCGGACGCTCCCCAGGAACAGAAAGATGACGAAGACGACGATGATCATCGCCTCGCCGACCGTGTGGTAGACCTGATTGACGCTTTCCTCGACGAAGATCGACGTGTCGAAGGCGACGACGATCTTCATGCCGTCCGGCAATGTCGGCTGAATGCGTGCGATCTCGGCTTTGATGCCGCGCGCCACATCGAGCGTGTTGGCGGTCGACTGCTTGACGACACCCAGGCCGATCTGCGGCACGCCGTTGCCGCGGAACTGAACCTTGTCGTTTTCGGAACCAAGTTCCACGCGGGCAACGTCTCCAAGACGAAGGGGATACCCGTCGTCGCCGCGCTTGATGACCAGTGCACTGAAGTCCTCGGCCGTCTGGTAAGCGCGGTTCATGCGTACCGTAAGGTCGCGCTGGCCGGACTCGATACGTCCAGCTGGAAGCTCGATATTCTGAGCACGCAACGCACTCTCGACGTCGATGACGGCAAGGCCGCGCGCAGCAAGCGCCTGGCGGTCGAGCCAGATGTTCATCGAGTAGTCTTGTCCGCCGCCGATCTGCACGCGGCTGACGCCGTCAACGATCGAAAGCTGATCCACAAGAACCTTGTTGGCGTACTCGGTCAGCGCCATGGGATCGAGCCCAGTCGCGGAGAAATTCAGCCACATCACAGGGTCCGCGTCGGCATCGGCCTTGGATATTTGGGGCGCATCGACTTCATTCGGTAGACGATCGATCACGCGGGCGACGGCATCGCGCACATCATTCGCCGCTGCCTCGATGTCGCGGGTCAGCGTAAATTCGATAGTGACGTCGGATGTTCCGTCGCGCGAGCGCGAGGTGATCGTGTCGATGCCCTCGATCCCGGCGACCTGATCTTCGATGATCTCGGTAATGCGGCTCTGCACGACATCGGCGGCGGCGCCGGGATAGGTGGTCGAAACAGAAACGACCGGCGGGTCGATATTCGGCAATTCGCGCAGCGGGAGACCCGAGAACGACAGCAGCCCGAAGGCGATAAGCATCAACGAGAGAACGGTCGCAAAGACCGGCCGGCGGACCGAGATCTCGCTCAGGATCATGTGCGGCCTCCGGGTGTCGTTTGCGCGACCGGCTGGCCATCCTGCGCACCGTCGATCACCACCGGCTGTCCGGGAATGACCTTGTTGGTCCCCTGGGTGACGATCCGGTCGCCTTCGGCGAGGCCTTCAAGAACCTCGACTTGCCCTGGAAGAATGAGACCCGTCTTGATTTCGACGCGCTGTGCTTTGGTTTCCGCATCGATACGGAAGACGAAACGCTTATCGCCCTGGGCGATGAGCGCAGATTCAGGCACCGCAAGCGCATCGCGCTCCGAGACGAGAACGCTGACCGACATCAGCATGCCGGGAAAGAGCCGTCCGTCTTTGTTTGCAAGTTCGGCGCGCACGGTCACGGCGCGCGTGGCAGGATCGATCCGGGTGTCGACGCTCGCGACCTGGCCGGAGAACACCTCGTCGGGATAAGCGGCGACTTCAACCTTCAACTGCAGGCCGGGCTTCAGCACGCCGAGATAACGCTCCGGCACCGTGAAGTCACCGTTGAGGACGGAGATGTCGTCCAGCGTCGTGATGACGTCGCCAGGGCGCACATAGCTGCCGATGCTGACATTGCGGAGGCCGATCACGCCTGCGAACGGCGCTTTGATGAGCGTATCGGCGAGACGCGCCTCGATCGCCTGCAACCGCCCGCGGGCGGCATCGCGTTCGGCGGTTGCGGTGTCGAGCGAAGCGCGGGCGGAGATACCCTTGGCGACAAGATCGGCGGCGCGATTATAGGCCTTTTCCGCTTCGGCCAATGCGGCGCGGGCCGCAGCCAGGTCGGCAGCCTGCTGGGCGCTCGCCATCTCAATGAGAATGGTGCCGGCCTCGACCTGCTGGCCTTCGGTGAAATTGATCGCCGCGACGGTGTCGGCGGTCTTGGCGGTGATAGTGACGCTCTCGCGCGACTTCGCCGTACCGATCGCCTCGATCTTCTCGGCAAACCGCGCCTTGATGACGGTGCCCGCCGTGATGATTGGCGCGCGCGCGCCTCCGCCGGCCTGCTGAGGCGCGGCTGCTCCAAGTCCGAGAAGTCCGGGCGCAAAAATATACACACCCGCTGCGATGGCGATGAGCACGGCGAGAAAAATGGCAAGTCTGCGCATGGACACCAAAGTTCAGGGATTGACGGGTTGGTCAATCCAACCTGCGGGTGCGGAGGCCGTTCTAACCACCTCAGTTTGCTGACGTATCCGTGAACGTGAGCACCATCCTACCCCTGCCCGGAACGCCCATCACCCTAAATGTTGAAGTTCGGCGGGTTCACCCTTAAGCGTTGCCTCCAGTCTGGCCGGATTAGCTCAGCGGTAGAGCAGCGGTTTTGTAAACCGAAGGTCGGGGGTTCAATCCCCTCATCCGGCACCATTTTCCAAGGCGAAGCCATGTCCGAAGCGCACAACCTGCCGCCAAAGCACGAGCCGGATGCCGGGCCGTTCGACTGGGCCGATCCGCTGCGGCTAGACGAGATGCTCACCGAGGAAGAGCGGATCGTCATGCAGGCGGCGCGGGATTTCTGCACCGACCGTCTGGTTCCGCGTGTGAAGGACGGCTTCCGTAACGAGACCTTCGACCGCGCCATAATGTCGGAAATGGGCGCCCAGGGCCTACTGGGCAGCACCCTGCCCGAGCGCTACGGCTGCGCAGGCCTCGGCTATGTCTCGTACGGCCTTGCGGCGCGTGAAGTCGAGCGTGTGGACAGCGGCTACCGCTCGGCCATGAGCGTGCAGTCGAGCCTCGTGATGCATCCGATCTACGCCTACGGCACCGAAGAAACGCGGATGCGCTTCCTGCCCAAGCTGGCCAGCGGCGAGTTTGTGGGGTGCTTCGGCCTGACCGAACCCGATCACGGCTCCGATCCCAGCGGCATGGTGACCAAGGCACGCAAGGCCGATGGCGGCTGGATCCTCAACGGCGCCAAAATGTGGATCACCAATTCACCGATCGCCGATGTCGCGGTCGTCTGGGCGAAGGACGATGCCGGCGATATTCGCGGCTATGTCGTGGAACGTGGCATGAAGGGTTTCTCAACCCCCAAGATCGAAGGCAAATTCTCCCTGCGCGCTTCCGTCACCGGCGAGATCGTGTTGGACGACGTGTTCGTGCCCGATGCCAACTATTTGCCCAGCGTGAAGGGCTTGAAAGGTCCGTTCGGCTGCCTCAACCGCGCCCGCTACGGCATCTCATGGGGTGCGATGGGCGCGGCGGAAGCCTGCTTCGAAGCCGCGCGCACCTACACGATGGAGCGCAAGCAGTTCGGCCGGCCGCTCGCCGCCAATCAGCTCATCCAGAAGAAACTGGCCGATATGCAGACCGAGATCGCGCTCGGCCTCCATGCTGCGCTCCGTCTCGGTCGGCTGTTTGAGGCGGGAGAGGCCTCACCGCCGATGATTTCGATGCTCAAGCGCAATAATTGCGGCAAGGCGCTGGATATCGCCCGGCAGGCCCGCGACATGCACGGCGGCAACGGCGTTTCGGACGAGTATGGCGTCATCCGCCACATGCTGAACCTCGAAGCCGTGAACACTTATGAGGGCACGCATGACGTCCACGCGCTGATCCTTGGCCGTGCGATCACCGGCATACAGGCGTTCAGCTAGTTTTCGGCCGGTTCGGGATAGATGAAGGTCCAGAGTGCGAGACGAAGCGTTGTTTCGTCCGAGGCGCGATCAACTGCAACCGTCTGCGCTGCAGAAATCGCCAGCGCATAGTCGGCGTCGATCTTCCAGCGCAGCGAGAGCTGCACTTCATGCTTTTCATAGACCCCGGGATCGTAGAGATCGCCCGGCGCATACGTCGAAAAATACCCGATCCCCGCCTGCCAATCGTCATCAAGATCGAGCCCCGCAACGGCATTGAAGCGCCACTCGTCAGCCGTGTTGCCGCGCCATGACCAGCCCACGCTGAGATTCGTGTAGGCGTGCCGGCCCCACACCTCAAAACCCCGGCCGGCATCGAACTGAACGATCGCGCCAACGCCGTCGCCCGCGAACACCGGGTCACCGATGGTGCTGCCAAAGTCCTGATACGAGATGCGCGCCTCAACGCCGAGCAACCATGGCGAGACGGCGTCAGGCTCGAAGCTGAGCCTGAGACCGCCGCTGCCGCGCAGCCCATACGTTGCCATCCCCTCGGCAATCTCGCTCTCGAAAGCGAAGACCGCGGTGAAGCCATCGTCGAGCCCGGCCTCGGCATAGCTATCGAACAAGATGCGTTGCGAGCCATCCTCAGCGCGCGCCAGACCGACGCTGTTGATCGAGATCCCGAAATCCGCCTCCTGCGGCCAGGCACCGGCGCGTGCAACGCTCGCCAGGGACATGGCCAGCAGAGCGTATCGAACAATCACAGCAATGACCGCCGCGTCAGGCCGTGCGGCGTTTTCTCCCAACGAAACGGGTCGCGCGCGAAGAGAACAACGGCGCGCCAGGCTGCCATCGAAATCATCGCCCAATAGACCGGTGCCAGCAGTCCCCATGGCATAAGCCACCAGAGCCCGCGCCGGATCGGACCGAGAGCGGTCATCAACACACAGAGTAGATTGCCACCAAACATCAGGCCCGCTGCAAGAGGTCCGGCAACCGGGCCGAAGACCGCGTCGAGCGGTGCGTCTCCGGTCACCACATGCCAAGTCGCCAGCGCCCAGAAGAGCGGGTTGACCAGCGCAAAGACCGACGACGCGCCGACAAAGAACACGAGGAAAATCCAGCCCCGAAAGCCAAGTCCCGGCAACCCGATCCGGCGGGGACTGCGTGTATGGACGAAGAAGGTCTGTAGGTAGCCCCGCGACCAGCGCGTGCGCTGCGGCAACCAGGCGGAAAAGCTGACAGGTGCCTCTTCCCATGTCGTCGAGGCGAATGTGCCGACTTTGTAGCCTAAGCGCCCAAGGCGAATGCCGAGATCGGCATCTTCGGTCACGTTCCATGGATCCCACGCCCCTTCGCGGCGCAGAATCTCAGTGCGGAAGTGATTGCTCGTGCCCCCGAGCGGAACTGGAAAGCCGAGGCGTTGCAGTCCGGTAAGCATCGCATCGAACCACTGGCAAAAGTCGAGCGCAAAGAGGCGTGTCAGCACGTTCTCTCGCGCGTTAAACGGGAAAAGCCGCGCCTGTATGCAGGCGAGGTTTTCGCCACCCGCATCGAACGCCGCGACAGCGTCGCGGAGCTGGCCCGGATCAGGCCGGTCTTCGGCATCGTAGATCGCGACGAAAGCGCCTCGCGCGACATCCAGGGCGTGATTGCAAGCACGCGGCTTGGTGCGGGGCGTGCCATCGGGAACAGTGACGATACGCCAGGGCGCCGGAAGACTGATCGCTTGAAAAGCCTGTGCGGTCTCGGCGTCGTCGACCTCCAACGCCACCAGGATGTCCAGCTTGCCCGGCGGGTAGTCCAGTTTGCCGAGCGCTGTGACGAGCCCTGCCGCCATATTGGCCTCGCGATAGAGCGGCACGATGAGGGAGTAGATCGGTAGGTCGTCATCGCTCCGTTTCGGCAGCGCCTGTGGCATCGGCCAAAGCCCGGCCAACCAGAGGATGGTCCGGAAAATCATATGGCCGGAGGCGAGAATGATCGCCGCGCCGATCAGGATTTCGCCGGTAGCAATCGGCTGAGCAACAAATCCGGCAGTGACCGTCAGAATGACAGCCGCCAAAACCGCGCGCTGGGCGCGCGTCAGCGGAACACGCGCCCATTCAGCACGCACGCCGTGTTGCTCGCTACTATCGGAGCGCCAACTTTTGACCGGACGGTCCATACCCGCAGCGCCTCCCCAAGCGCGGGACAATCCAAGCGTGTGTCGCGCTCGGAGACAAGCAAAAGGCGTAGCGCATCGGTGCGCTACGCCGCCGCATCGCCGGATCGCCGGATCGGATTAGTTCCCGGGAGCCTGGATGCCTTGGAGCATCGTCGCAGGGTCGACCTTGGGCAGACCGCTGAGCGCCGGGCTGGCGTCCGCACGGTCGAAGCCCTGCATGATCGACCGAAAACGCATCTCGACGAAGGGACGCATCTCGCGATGGGTAAAAATGTGCATCTCGTTGCCCTTGATGCCTTCCACGACGCGCGCGCCGACAACATCGGGATCTATACCGTTGAGGACGTTCGAGGCCGCCTCGTCTCGCGTCGAACCGACGCCGGGATCGGTGTCCGACGCACCGCCGTATTTCAACTGCTTGTTGCGCCAGCTCTCGTGGATCAGCGTCTTCACGAAGCCGGGGCACAGCACGGAGACGCCAACGCCGAGCGGGGCAAACTGCATCGCCCAGCCCTCGCTCATCGCGACAACGGCGAACTTGGTTGCGCAATACGGCTCGAGGTTCGGCGGCGACACCATCCCGGCCATCGACGCGGTGTTCACGAAGTGCCCGCCTTCACCATGGCTTAGGATCAGCGGCAGGAACGTCTCAATGCCGTAGTAGACGCCCTTCAAATTCACATCGATGATCCAGTCCCAGTCCTTATCCTTGACCTGGTTCCACGGCCCGCCAACGGCGACGCCAGCATTGTTACAGACGACGTGAACCTTGCCGAAATCGGCGACTGTCTGCAGCGCCGCGCTCTTCAGCGAATTGCGATCGGTGACGTCGCAAATCACTGTCGATACGACCACCTGTCGGTCTTCCAAGTCCTTCCTGGCAATCGCCAGTGTTTTCTCGTCGATGTCGGCGAGCATGACCTTCATGCCCTCCTTGCCGAGGGCGCGCGCCATCGAGAGGCCGAGGCCGGCCGCGCCGCCTGTGATGAAGGCGACCTTGCCTTTGAGATCGAGAGCCATGGATGTTTCCTGATGTTTTTTGTTTTGGTTGGGCGAGGCTAGCTGAGCGCCTTCACAATAAGGCGGGTCAAGAGATCGATGGCGGCCGCCGGCGAATTGCCGTGCCGCTGCGCATAGGCGCTGCCTTCGTGGATGATGCCGACGACGGCCGCGCCGATGATGCGGGCATCCTCGTCAGGGACTGCGGCACCGGACGGCGACAGCGCGTGTAACGTTGCGGCCCAGTCCAGCGCCCATTTATCAACCAGAGTATCGGATGTGGCATGGCCCGCCGCGATGACGCCCGCATCGTTCATGGCGGTCGTCAGCACACCGGGATTTGCCGCGCCGTATGCGTAGACACCTTCGAGCGTTGCGCGCACGGCAGTGGCGAGATCGCTCGCTCCGGCGGTGTGCTGCGACAGCGCGGCGTCGAGTTCGGCCCGCGCATCGTCGACAAAGGCGAGAAAGCAGGCCTGCTTGTCCGCGAAGTGAAGATAGAACGTGCCGTGCCCGAGCCCGGCTTCGCGTGAAATATCCTGCGGCCTTGTGGCGTGGTACCCGCCCTCGACAAACAATTTACGGGCTGCACCGAGAAGCCTCGTACGGGAATCCTGCGGACGGCGTCCGCGCGCTGCGATGGGAAGAGCGGTCATTGCTGACAGAATGTCAGGCGGCTCGTCCAAGTCAAGCTGACCTTCTAGGTCACGCCTGCCAAGGTAACCAGCACTGTCTTAATCGGCGCATAAGGCTGGCTGAACAACACCGCCGACGACCGAGGCATGACATCCGAACGGCATGTTCGTCGGCTGGCAATAGCCGCCTGCCTTGCTACCCGGCGGTTC
>Ga0105044_10006469_pt1 | contig 16106 bp, 17 predicted proteins | sample MAT01_FD_78092 | JGI IMG/M metagenome (GOLD analysis project Ga0105044, IMG submission 78092) | Freshwater microbial communities from Lake Fryxell liftoff mats and glacier meltwater in Antarctica - MAT-01 | ecosystem: Environmental > Aquatic > Freshwater > Ice > Liftoff microbial mat | place... | reverse complement strand
TCCGGTGGGCGGGCACATGCCCGCCCACATTCCACGCTGCACCGCATGGTGCGGCGCGGGTGCGCCACGTAGAGGCGCACATCAGCCCCCACCGGCGCATGAGGTGGCGAGTTTTTAACTCGCTTGCTATAGTGGGGGCATCGAGCGCGCAGCGAACGAACGCCAATGACAAGGGACGGACTGTGAAACAGCCTCCCCTTGCCCCCACTATAGCGGCGCGTCCGCCACGCCGATCCCCAGCATCCTGCGGACAATGGTCGTACTTGCAGTGCGCTGTCTGACAGAGACTGATCACCACTGCGCCTTTCTGACTTTCGCTTCGCGTTTGGTCACTTCTTTGTCATCAACGACCTTTGTCGGTTCGCGTGTATACGTTCCCACCGCTACACCGACGGGCTGCATGGCAGCGACGTGTTGAATCACCCGTTCCATATAGCCGGGCAAGTCGTTCAGTGCTGAGCGTATCCACGCCGCATCATCACAGACCTGCGTGAAACGCTGGGGGTCAAACGGCTGCGGCAGATTCCTCGGCATGACCGGACGAAAACCGCCCCGGTTACGCTCAATGTAGTCGCGCATGATGTCTTTCATGACGGCGTTACGGCTGCCGCGTGGGATGCTGTTCCACCACCCGATCAGATCGGTATCTTCGGTGAACGTCATTTTGACCGTTGCCGTCATCCGGCGTGCTTTTGCCATCGCTTCCGCTCCTCTCAGGGGTGTACGCACGTGTACGCTCGCTGTCCGCACGGGTACGACACCCCCAACACTCCCCGGCTATCCCTGACGGGCGACGAATCGGGCGTAGTGGAGATACCCGCGAGCGTTGGCGAGTTGGGCTTCCGGCAAAAGCTGTGCCTGTGGATACGCCGCTCGCACTTGCTCGTAGACCAACTCCGCGCCACCGCCCGACAGGTAAATCACATCGACGGTCGCGCCGCCATGCCACTTCTCACTCATCAGACTCAAGGTCGCGCTGCGAAGTGGAGCAAGGGCTTCCTCGACCATCCCGCTGTAATCGACGGGCTGCCCATTGGCACGAAATACCCCGGTTCGCAGCACTTCCTCAACGAGCTTGAACGGCATCTTCTGGCGATAATCGCGCTCCAAAGCCGCCGCGATCCGCTCCTGTGCCGTGTACACACCGCTCTCCACACTTCCGCTTTCAGCGTCCACATACTCGCCTTCCTCATCCAAGGCGAGGTCAACCGTGTACGTCCCCACATCACACACCCCCGTCCGGCGGTAGGTGTGCTGGCGATTGATCTCACCGCTCTCGGTCAAACTCATGGCGTAGATCGATCCATAGCCCTGCGGCATGACCATCACTTCGGCGATGTTGGCGATCAGGTCGGCGGTGTCCGTGCGAATCACATGCTGACCCAAGAGCGCGGCTTTGAACTCAGCAGCATCGCGCATGTGATCGACCGGGAGACCGGAGGCAATCCGTAAATGGACGATGTCGCGGTTCCACATACCGGCGACCAGTTTGCCAATGGCGACTTTCGCCAGCCGCAGCCGGAAGGCGTTGCCCATGGTATTTTCGTTGGCGGTACGCCCGCGCAAACGCAGCAGCTCACCGGGTGGGATCTGCGCCAATGCCAGATCACCGACAAACCATGCCCCCTCATCGTCCGCGATCTGGTCACCCGGATGCCGTTCGGCAATCTCATCCTGCGCGAACTTGAGTTCGCGGGCGTGTCCCAGCACCGATGGGAAGGTCACAACCTGCTCAGTCGTCACGGCTTTCGTCACCCCATAGCCGATGTCCAAACCAATGGTAATGCTGCTGCCGGGCAGAGTAGCTTGAACATGTTTGCGCTTGCTCATTGACGTTCTCCTTGGTTGATCAGTTTCTTCTGTGCGGATAGCTCACGACTGCTTTCCGGCTGAATAAGGTGGGCATTGAGCGCCGCGCGGATCAGCGCACCGGCGCGGCGGTATTTGAGGGATGGACGCAGGGCTTGATAGATGGCTGCCTCATACGGATCATCCAGATTAAGGGTGAACTCGATACGCTTGATCATTTTTTTCCTCCACTTACGATTTCGGTACGGACTGAAATATGAAAAAGAAAAGCGCCCCGCCAGCACTGAGTCTGCTGACGAAAACGCTCGACTACGCCGGGTGCTTGAGTTCCTTTTCTTGGCTTACCAGTTCCGTAAGGCGCTCACCGTCGCGGATGAGTTGGGCTAGTCCGTAGGTGTGAGCGGCGAGTGCATCTGGAAGGCTTCCGAAGCGCCACAACGTCGGATCATTGCCAATGGTCATCGGTATAGCTGTTGTTTTCCGTTTCCGTCGTTTCGCCATGTGCGCCCTAATCAGAATACTAAATTCGTATTCTGGTACGAATTGAAATTAGAATAAACGGCGCGATAGACTTCAAATCGTATCACAATACGAATGTCGCACCGTAGCGACAAGGATAAATGAATCTAGTCGATTCTGTCAAGTGGATAATTCGAAAGTTGTGGGGTTGGCTATAATGAGAGGATGAAAACCGGATCAAGCGCAAGGATGTTATGCTGACATGACTTATTCATCGTCTACCCTCGGAGCGTTTGTCGCGGAAGTGATGCGAAAACGCAAGCATAATAATGTCTCGCTTGCCGAAGCTGCAGGTGTTTCCGAGGGCGTGATCCGCAACCTACTCAAGGTAGGAATCGCTCCGAAAGCGAAAGACCCCGACCCCCGTACTTTAAGGCGCGTCGCCGAGGCGCTTGATATTGACGCGCTGATGCTATTTCGGCTTGCCGGTTATATCCAGCCCGCACCCGGTGCGAATTCGGTACGTGCTGAATATCTTGCCGATGTATTTGATACCCTTGCGCCAGAAAAACAGGATGCAGTCATGGGTGTACTGGAGGCGATGTCGGATCAAGGGCAGGTGAAAGCAGTCATCCAAGAAATGCGGCGTGGTTCGCAGCCCGCATTAGCAGGAATGGATATCAATTTTCCGGCACTGATTCGGGAAGCGGCGAATCAACTGATCGCCCATTATGCGATGATTGCTCCTGCCGATGTGAGCCGTATTGATCCGGGGGATTGAAGTGCTGCGGACGCAATGGAAGGATTTGCCAGAAGGGACACGGATACGAATCATGGCATTGATCCGACGGAAATTGTCGCTCGATTATGATCCGACGATGGTTGAAACCGAATGGCGGGATTAACGTATGTCCAAACGTGAGAAGCTTCGTCGCAAACTGCGGAACAATCCCGAAAATGCAACCATGCGAGAGGTCGAAACGCTGCTATCGCGTTTTGGTTTCACTTTGGCACGCATTAGTGGTAGTCATCACATTTATGAGTATGACGCAGGCGACATTTGGAAACAGGTCATCGTTCCGCTGCATGGCAGCAAGGTCAAGAAAATTTACGTGAAGAAAGTGGTTGAGGCAATCGACGAACTGTTTCCCGAAGAGCCGGAAGATCAAGTGGAGGAAAGCGGTGATCATGAAGACGTTGAATGATTATCTGGCGATGCCCTATACCATTGAGGTCATTCCCGATGAAGACGCCTGGTTTGTTCAAATCAAAGAACTGCCCGGCTGCATGACAGAAGTCGATGAGTGGGAAGAAATACTCCCGGCTATTCAGGACGCCAAGCGGTTGTGGATCGAATTGGCACTGGAGCGCGGACGGGCTATCCCGGAAGCAGTGGGGGTTCCAAGATAGCCTGCGGGATTATATGAAACCGCGTAGGAATAGCGATGACAAATTTGATGAGTTAGGGAAGTTCGATGTCTGACAATCGTTATCTGCATCTTGTTCGCCACGATTGCCCGCTGCCGCCGGGAACCCATGTCGTCGTCTACTGCCGCGACTCCGGTGGGGAAGAGCAGGATCGCAGCATCACACAACAAATCGAAACGGCACGCGAATACTGCCAGCATCACAACCTCGTGCTGGAGCGGACTTATCTGGATGAGGCGCGGCAGTCCTCGAATACGGAGAAGCGCGATCAACTCAAGGAAATGTTGTTCGATCTGCATCAGCGCTTCCGTACTATCCATGACCGCCACAAGCGCGAAAAAGCCGCGACTGAAAAGCCTTTCGGTGTCATCTTCTGGAAGTCCAACCGACTCGGACGCGACAGCATCGAAGCCTCGAATATCAAAACCGACCTCCGGCTGCGGGCAATCACGATTATCGACCTTGTGACGTCTGCCAATACGGGCAATCCGGCAGTGGACGGGTTGATCGAAGCCTTCCAACTCTGGAAAGATGAGCAAGACCTCGACGAAATCTCGCATAACGCGCGCCGAGGGTTGGCAGATTTGGTCGGCACACGCGACAACGACCCCGAATTCCTGAAATACAATCCCGGTTGGCAGAGTACCGGCGGCTATCTTGGACTTGTCCCCGGCGGCGTCCCCACAGGTTTCAAAGGCGAGCGCATTCAAATTGGTGTGTACGAGCGTAAGAAGGGCAGGAAATCGGGCGAACCACGCATCGTTCAGCGAATTGTTTCCGATCCAGAAACTTGGGATCGCTGCCATTTGGCGTGGGAAATGCGTAACAACGGGGCAAGCTTCGGAGAAATCCACAAGGCGACCCAGCTCTTCAAGAACATCAACAGCTATGACACCTTCTTCACCAATCTGATTTATGTGGGGACTCTGGATTACGGTGGGCAGCGGCTCGAAAATTTCGTCCCGGCGCTTATCCCTTTGGAATGGTGGGAAGAAGAACAGCGCCGTCGCGCCGAACGGGGTAAGAAGCATCGTTCAGAGGCAGGGGATCCCATGCTTGATCCGCGCCGGGTGGGGTCAAAATATCTGTTGAGTAGGCTGCTGTTTTGCGCGGAAGTTGATGGTGAAGAACATCCCATGCTGGCAGATCGCATTTCTCCGAAAGAAGGGAAGCGCGGACGCTGGGATTTCTATATTTGCAGCACGAAGAAAAATACCCGTGACCGAAAATGCACCTCCAAGCGTGTGGGTGCGCGGATTCTGGAACAATCCGTACTCGACAGCCTGATGAATCACGTCCTGACGAGAGAAAACTTACGTCCGCTCGCTGATGTGATTAGCGATCAGCTCGCTCAAACCAACACGGACGCGGGATTACGCTTGAACGCCCTCCGAAATGAACTCGATCCCATCGAGCGCCAAATCGCTAATCTGATCGGCGCTATTGAAGATATGGGATTGTCACCCAGTCTGAAAGAGAAGCTGACCAAACGCGAAGGCGAGAAGGAGCGGCTGAAAGCCGAAATTGCACGCTTGGAACGAACGCTGGTGCAAGCACCGGATATTGCCCGCATCACCGACGCGATGATCGACGAATGGTTAGTCTACATTCGCGCGGCGCTGCAAAGTGATGATCTCGAATTGTCTCGCCGGGCGCTGCGTCAATTCGTGGAGAAAATCGTAATTCAGGGTAGTGAGGGACACATCTACTACACGTTCCCTGTCGAGCAGCGTGTAGATGATCTGGGACATCGAGATATGGACCTGAGGGGCGTCGTTCCGTTTCCTAGTCAGAAGCGGGGGTTCATCGTTCTGCAATCGGCTTATGTTATTGCCACATCCAGACATATCCATAAACGCGAACTGAAAGACCGCATTTTGCGACTGCGTGACGAGGGATTGAGTCTGCGCGAAATCGCACGGCAGGTTGGTTTACATTGGACGCGCGTCTGGCAGATTGTGAAGTAAGCCGGCATAAGAATTGAAACCAGTTTTCCCGCATTGTTGGCAATAGCGGTAAAATAGGGATGTGATTTGAGATAGAGATTACAGTAAACGGAAGTGGATGAAGGGATACGAGCCATGTTTACACTTACTGTACATGATGAGCGTGTGTACCGAAGGTTGATGGAGCGGGTTGAACAGGGCGGCGAAACACTTGACGCGGTTTTGCTTGGACTACTCGAACAGGAACACGACAGCGAGACAGCCCAAGAAGATGCACCTGCCTTGAAGCTGCTCAAGCTGATTGATGCCGCCGAACTGCCATTCGAACAACCGTTTGATGCACGGGATGCCGACGATATGCTTCGCCGCGAAACGGGCGACAGCAGTTGGCGCGCTCTAAAGGACGATGATGGCTCTGCCTAAGGTGCTTGTGGACAGCAGTTTTCTCTATGCGCTCTTTCGCAAAGCTGATCCCGATCATCAAGCAGTTCGCGCCATTTTCGAGACAGTCAAAGCTGAGTTCATTATCCCACAAGTCGTATTGACCGAGGCAGCGTGGTTATTCAATCGTGCTGGTGGTATGCCCCTCGTCTCAGCTTTTCTTGATCTGTTGGCAGCGTCCAAGATTCCATTGGAAGATGTGACCTACGACGATCTTCGGCACGCCAGCGCATTGATGCGCCAGTATCCCGGCACAAAACTCGAATTGGTCGACTGTTGTATTGTTGCCCTAGCTGAGAGGTTGGAAATCACGCGTGTGGCGACGCTGGATCGCCGTGATTTTAGCATTGTCCGCACACAGAACGGCAGCTTCTTGGCTATCGTTCCATAATAAGCGGTCGTTTCGCAGTCGCTCATCTCAAATGCCATTTCAAAATGTATGCGATCGATTTTGACCTTTCATAACATCGGCTTCCGCCACTGTTACAAAGGATGAGGTAAAATTCTACAGGTCATTGTAATCAGGCTTAATTTCGGAGAAAAACATGCACCTGAGTGAAAGCGAGGTCGAACGTTTCTACCGCATCTGGTTCCCACTGCTCCATTTTGTCAATCAGCATCGGAATGTCGTGCCTGCATTTCCCAAAGCATGGCGCAATGCCGGTGTTTCGCCAGAAATTGCTGTACCAGTGCGTGATGCCCTCTGGGAGAACGATGTCCTGCGCGAAGCCTTCATCTCCGAAAACCCTGCCAAGTTGTCCCCGGATGATTTAGCCCTGGTTGATAGTTGGAAATATCGGGTTGAGGACGACTTTTTCATCTTCCGCCACCTCAAGAAATATACGCTGTTTATCGATGGCAGTTCCCCCGCAAATGCCTATGGTGTGCAAGGTATCACTGAACCACTGGAAGAGATTATCGGGCCGTATCTGCCCATCTATGTCAAAGCTGTGCTGATACCGTTCGAAGATCGCATTATCTACGACAGCCTATTGTCATCCTATCCCATTTTCTTCGGCGGAGGTTACAAGCGCAGCCTCAGCGCGACCTACCGCAGTATTCAGGAACGTGGCAGGATTATCACCATGCTGCCACCCGATGAGGACAATGCTCAGGAAAAGGTTCAGGCAAGCAACAAGAAAGTCCTGACGGCTTTTCAGAAAGCACTCGGCGCATCAGGATTAAGCCCGAAAATGATCCAGGAGCACAGCGGCAATCTCGCTGCTTTTGCCGACGAGTTTCTGAACCAGCGGACTCCGCCGGGTATGCTGCTCGATCTGACACCGTCAGACATTGAGGCTTATCAGGATTTGCGGAAAGGAAAGATCAATCACGTCAGTTTCAAGCGCTTCATCTGGTTTCTGCGCGATACTGAACGCATGGACTGGGATAACGCCGACGACTTCCTCCGGTTTTTCAAAGGTAAGTGAGACGTGTTTGCTGCTGCTATCCTCAACGCACCACGCAATTCAGATCAGTCGGGCTTCCTTCAAACGCCGGTGAAATCCCTGCAAGCTGGGATACTGGCTGCGAATGGCTGCCAGCTTTTCCTGAAACTCAGCTAGGCGCTGCTGATGAGCTGCCAGATCGCGCAAATCCTTCAAAATACTGACGGCTTCCTCATAGGTGTTCGCTCGTTTCTGGGCTATCAACGCTGGAATCCGTCCCCACAATTGGTCTTGTTGTTGGGCGATTTTTTCTAACTTCTTCACGCGGACGATTTCTGCCTGTCGCCGTTCAGCATCCAGCCGCTGCTGCCTGACCGACTGCGCGGTAGTGACCAGTTGGCGGATGGTGCGGCGTTCACCCGCTGGAAGTATCCCTTTTTCCGTGTCGGATAGCTCGCGCAGACGATTTGCCAGCGCGATGTCCAGATGGGGTTCGCCCTTGAGCAGTCGTTCTAGGAAGCTGCGCTGCTCAGACTCCGCCAATTGGTCAAGATAGGTGTTCAGCTTGGCACTGTTCTTCCCGGCTTTCGGGCTGGTCTGGGCGGCAGCCGTCACCAAATCGGCATCAATACCGAAGAAGTCGATGAAATTATGCAGCGCTGGCGATAGGGCTTGCAGATTGGGCGGAATCCGTGGCTCGGTCAGGTCTTCATCTTCTTCCAGAAAATCAACCTCGCGGCTGGCTATCATCAACCAGGCTAAATACAGCGTACGATAGTCTCCGTGTAGGATATCATCGCGCACCTGAACCAACCCTGTTAGCAGCCCCGCCTCCTCGATCCATTCGTCATCCGGTTCTTCTTCCCGGAGTTCGATGTTCAGGATGACATATTCACCCTCAGCAGTCCATTCCAGACTGTCGGCAACCTGATAAGCCTTCATCACATCATCGGGAATGATATGGATGGGGAAACGAAACATCAACTGGTGTGTGCCCCAATTGGTGATGTAGAGCATCGCGTCGAAGTGATCCGCGAGTACGCGGTACGGATCGCCTCGAAAATCGCTATAATTGTAGACAAAACTGGCACTGGTCGCGGTCAGGTTTACCCGCGATGACAGGCGACGCATCTCGACTTGGGCTTCAGGTGTGAGGGGTCGGTCTAGTGCCTGGAACTCGTAATACTGATATTCGCTCATGTCTGATCTTTCTACTTGAGTTTCGCTTTCGCTTTGAGCAACGCCAGCGTCTGTATTATTTTACAACAACACGAGATCGCCGAGCGACTGGTCTCCGCTTGCGGCACAATTACGTATAATGGGGGCAGGATGAAGCGGAGAAACTTCAATGGCGGTTAACATCACCAAACTTGGCGAAGAAGAATTATTGCCTGCCCTCGGCACAGGCGACTGGAGCATCGAGCTACCGACGGGCTACCCTGATCTGGTCACGTCTGATGACTGGCGTGCAGGAATCATTGCTTGGGTAGGCACGCAATTTGTGCGCTGGGTGTTGAACGGAGTCCACTTCGAGATTGACCATGTTAACGATCCAACTGGTGATCACTCTGGCGAAGCTCGTCCCGAGCACACCGATTCGCTCATGCTCCGAACGCTTTACGATCACTTGGCTGAGTGGCTCGCCCACGAATATACGGGGGAATGGAGTCCTACCTATGAGTCTGGGCACGGCAAACACTGGGAAACCTATAATCATGTGGTGACGGAATATGTGCAGGAAAGGTTATTTGAACTCGTTCGTACTCAGTGCGCTGCCAACATCGCCACGCAGTCCGAAGATGCGATTTGGGATGACCTTGATCTGATCATGATCATCCTAGAACGCGCACTCTTGATAGTCATTGAGCATATCCCGACTCTTGAGGCGTGGAAACGGTTTGAAGCGCTGACGCATCAACAGATTGCGGAAGAGCGACGTTTGTCAGCGGCGCGTACTGCGCTTTATGATCGCATGTATGAGCAAGCGCGGCAGTTTTGGTATGCACACTTCCCCGATTTACAAAAAACGCAGATCGAACTGCCCCAATACCAAGAACTGCGTCTTGAGCAGCGTTTGACAGCGCTGCTGGCGGATACTGATCCCGAAGTGGTCGAGGTTGTTGCCAAAGTGAGTTTACCCGGAAACTTCTCTAATTCCGTGCGTTATGCGATTCAACTCCTTGCGAAGAACGCTCTCGGATAAATTAGTGGATGATTTGTTCTTCACTTGGTAAACTATACGGAATCCAGAAAGAGTTCAAGATAATGCAACCATGCCCAACGAAACGCTAATCAGTCAACTCGACACGCTGTACACTGCTTACCTTCAACAGCAGAAAACTGCCGCCGTGCTGCAAAAGACGCTCAAGGCGGTTACGGACACCCAAAGCAAAGCACAAAAGATACTGCGCGACTACAGTGTGCAAAACACGGGCGCCGACATCAGTGCTGCACAGGAAACGTTCGCTCAACTGCGCCTGAAAGAGGATACCATCGATCCCCTGCTGCCCGATCTGCGCCGCGAACTGAAGACACTCGCGGCGTTGGTTGGATCACTGAAAGAGGCGGCGGCGGCGCTGCGGAGCGAACCCGTTGATGTGACGCGGTTCGACAAAGCCATCACCCATCTGCAAGCCGCCAAACAACCCGATATTGCCGCGCTGATCCCCGAACTGAGTCTAGAACTCGATTTGGCGCAGCGAGCGCTTGGCGACGAATTCGGCGCTAAACTGCGTGATGCGCTGGCAGGACAAGCGATCAAGATTGGCGGACGCGCGCCTAAGTTTGAAATCGGGCGCTTCGAGCTAGAAGCCAATTTTGCCAAGCGTTTTATCACGCTTCGTTATGGTAAAGATGTCGTCGCACCGCATACCTCAATTACGGTTGAGGCAGTGCTGAAAGCCTACCAGAATGCCGCCAAAGCCGTTGGTGGGCGCACACAGGATGGCACAGCTTGGATCGCCCAGTTCTACGAAGCGTATCAGCGGGCGCGGCGCAAACTGGATATCGATGGTACACGTATCAATATCGTCGATTGCTATGTCGAAATGACTATTTCGCGTCAGGGACGCGCCTTTTATATCGAACCGAGCAAGCATACGTTCAGCGACTACAGCCGCGCACAGTTCATTTACGATTTCTACGAGTTCGCTAACAATCAGCGACTTGCTCACAGTAGGCAGGTCGTGCGGGCGCATAGTGCCACCAAGTCGCAAGCCGACAACCCTGCCAAGAGCATGTGGATCGTCGAAGGGGATACGCCTTATGACGGACGCTATATCGCTGATGTGGAATTCGAGAAGGAATAGCGATGCTGCCTGAACCCCATCTCGCACGGCAAATTATCGAAACGTTAGGGCAATCGGGGACGCCGCTCTCAAAAGGCGTTAGCTACTACAACGTCGGCAACGAGTCGTTGCTGACTGCGATTGACACCCACTATCTCGGTTCGTATCTGGCGGACGGCGGCGCGGTTTTCAAGTTGGTGGTCGGCGATTATGGCAGTGGCAAATCGCATTTCCTCTATTGCGTACGCGACCGTGCGTGGCAGCGTAATTTCGCCGTGAGCAAGGTCGATCTCAGCCCCAAAGAAAGCCCTTATGACGATCAGCGCCGCGTATATGCAGCGGTCGCCTCGTCGGTGGTCTGGCACGAACTGGGCAGCCTGAGCGAAGATGAGCATGGATTAACTCGTTTTCTCGAAGGGACGCTGCGCCGGCTGGTCAATCCGCATGGACTGGACTTAACTGAGGCTGAGACGCCGGATATTCCCGAAGTTCGCGCCTTCTTGCAGACATTGGCGACTACGACCATCGACAGCCTCAGTTTTCACAAGGCAGTGCAGGGCTATTTCCATGCGCTGCTGCGTGGGCAAGAACGCCGTTTAGAATCGCTGGAACGCTGGCTGCACGGCGAAGAGGTCAGTCCGGAAGACATGCGCGATTTGCGCTCGATTGGTGTCACCGAGAAGATCAACAAGAACAACGCCTTCAAGATGCTCCGTTCGCTGTGCCAGACGGTGCGCGCGTTGGGCTATACCGGGCTGGCGCTGCTGTTCGATGAAGGCGACCGGATGCTGAGCATCGGTGGTAAAGCCGAAAAAACCGCGACCGACAACTTGCGCGAAGTGATCGATCGCTGCCGCGAAGATTTACCTGGGGCGCTGTTCATGTACGCCGTCCCGCCGGATTTTCTGCACACGGTGGTGCCAAAATATCCGGCTTTGCAGCAGCGGATTCAAGCGCCGAATTATTTTTCGCGCGCTAACCCGTTCAGCCCGCAGATCGATTTAGAGCATCTCGATCTGCCCGACGAGGATTTGCTGATCCAGATCGCATACCGCCTGATGCCGATCTTCGAGATCGCCTACGGCGTCAAACTCGACAGCAGTATCCAAACCGAGAATGTGCGCCTGTTTTCCGAAGCGGCGCGCAATTCCTACCTAGCGATCAGCCACCGCCGTTTGTTCGTCAAGGCACTGGTGACCGAATGGTATCGCCAGAAAGAGGACGGCGAAATGACGATCACGCCCGACTACGCCGCCGCCGTCATCAAGGGGCAGAGCGACGCGCTGAGTCAATTGGACGACGAACAGCAGAGTCCCTACTGAGAGAAAATTCCAGTGGAAACCAAAACAGTCTATCATCCTCAGTTCGGTGCGGGTCGTCTACTGAAAACCTACATGGGCGGTTTCGAGTGGGAAGTATTATTCGAGTCCGGGCGGCGCTTTCGTCTGCCCGCCAAAGAATTTAGCGCCGAATCAGTGGCGACTGTTCGGGGCGAAATCACTTCCGCCCCTCTCCCCAAGCGGACAATCCAGCTTGAAATCGATCAGTTTCGCGCCCGCCAGACGCTCGAAGCGCTGCGCGTCGGGATTGTCCCGGTGCAGGATGCCGAAACGCTGACGATTGGCTTAGAGGCGGAACGGGTCACGCTCGACCGGGCGCTCGACCGCAGCAAAGAGCGCGGCGGTGACGTACTGGCAGTGATCGGCGATTACGGTTTCGGCAAAAGCCATTTCGTCGAACTGGCAGCGCGGCGCGGTCTACGCGAAAACTTCATCATTGCCGGCACCAGCCTCGATTTGACGGAAGTGCCGCCCAGTAAGGCGCACAAAATCTATGAGGCGCTCGTCACAACACTGCGTTATCCCGATACAGAGCAGCGCGGGCTGTCTCCGTTGATCAACAAAGCGCTGGAGCATCCGGGTGTCATCAACCAGTTTATCGCTCTTTCCCCGCGTGAGGTGAAAGACTGTCCGTTAGCCTCGGCGCTGATGGCGCTGCAAGACTGCTCCAGTCAAATCGCCTTTGAGGAAGTCGTCCAGTGGTTGAGTGGGCAGACCAAGCCCCAAACTGAGATGAAAACCTGCCTCAAGCGACCACCGCGCCTGTACGTTTCCGGCGAAACTGCCCGCCAATACACCTATATGCTCACCGGAATCAGCGTGTTGGCGACCATGCTCGGCTACAGTGGTTTAGCCGTGCTGATTGACGAATCCGAGCATTATTCGCTGCTGCGTGCCGCGCAGCGCGACAAAGCCGATTCGTTTTTCAAAGCCATGATCATCGGCGCGTTGGGGCTGCATAATGGTCGCATCAACGGGCAGGACATCCCCGATCATACCCGCGCCGAATACCCGATCAGTTACGCTTCGGATGCCCACCTGCTGTTCTTGTTCGCGCTGACCGAAAGCACCGACCGGATGCCCGTCGGGGCATGGCTTGCTCCTTCGCAAATTCTGCGCTTGGACGACCGCTTCATCGAAAAAGACATCCGTGAATTCTTCAAGACGCTGCTGCGCTATCATGGACTGGCTTACAATTATCATCCAGCGCGTGAACGCTATGAGGAAATTGCCATCAACGCGCCGGCTCAGCTTGCGCGTGCGCTTGGACAGCACCGTATCAACTTACGCGAGTTAATCCGCACCGCCGTGACGGTCTGCGATTTGCCGTATCTGTACCACGACTATTCGCCAGACGATTTGCTGACCGAGTTGAAGCGCGGGCTGAAAGTGTGACATCGCTGGCGCTGAAGCAGCGTCTGCCGCGCACTTGGGGCGCGTTCTTCGGGCGCTATGGCAGTTTTACCGCCATCCAGCTTGCCGCTATTCCGCTGATTCTGGTGGGTGAGAATGTTGTGCTGTGTGCAGCAACCGCCAGTGGCAAAACCGAGGCGGCGCTCGCTCCCCTGATCGAGCGGCATCTGCTGCCCGTTCGCCCTGCCTGCTTGAGCCTGTTGTATCTGCTGCCAACACGCGCCCTGATCAATGACCTCTCAATTCGGTTAACCGTGCCGCTGGATCGATTGCGGGTGACTCACGCCGTCAAAACCCGCGATCTTGACACGTTCGACCCTAAACGTCCCGCCGACGTGCTGCTCACAACGCCAGAATCACTCGATTCGCTGCTGGCGTCGGAAACCAAAGCGCTGATACTTGTCCGCGCAATCGTGATCGACGAACTGCACACTTTCGACGGCACAATGCGCGGCGATCAACTGCGCGTGCTGCTCAACCGGCTAAGGCAGGTGCGCGCTCACGCCCTTCGCGTTGGCGATGCGCCCGACGAAGCGATCCAGTATGCGGTGCTGTCAGCCACGCTGCCTCAGCCGGAGATCGCTGCTGCTCGCTATTTCCCTGCGGCGCAGATCGTGCAGCTGCCCTCTCAACGGGTTATTGAACAAGAAAAAATCGCACTGGACACCGAATCGGCTAGTACGCTGCTCGCTTATTTGGACACCTTTCGCCAGCGGGGGTGGCGCAAGGCGTTGGCTTTCTGCAACACCCGCGCCGAAGTCGAAGCCTACGCCGCCGCTGTTCGCGCCGCTGACTCGCCTTTTGGCGAAGCGGTTTACGTCCATTATTCCAACCTAGAGCGGGAACGGCGGCGGGAGATCGAAGATCAGTTCGCACACGCTGAGGCGGCACTGTGCTTTGCCAGCAGCACACTCGAACTCGGCATCGACATCGGTACCATCGATGTTACGCTGCTGATCGGCGCACCGGGAAGCGCAGCAGCGTTCACCCAGCGGATCGGGCGTGCCAACCGCCGCAAGAACACCGCCCGCGCCGCGTGTTTTTACCGGACACCGCTCGAAAGCTTGTTATTCGATGCGCTGCTGAACGTGCCGGATAGTCTCGGCGCGGCAGCTTTTCGTCCATCGACGGCTGTTCAGCAGATATTCAGTCTGCTTAAGCAAAGCCCTACAGGAGCAGTTCGCCTCAAACCGCTATCCGATCTATTTGAAGGAATGCTCAGTGCCGCCGATCTAGAAGCGATTCTGGGACAGTTACAAGCGTCTGGCTACTTGACCGCCGGACGTACAGGGGAATGGCGCGCCGGAGAACGTCTCAATCGCCTAGTCGATCTGCAAACGATTGAGAACACGCCGTTGAGCCTTTACAGCAATATTCAGATTGACGGCGCGGCGAAGATCAAAATTCGGGATCAGCATACTCAGCGCGTCGTCGCCAGTGTAGATCGCCAATGGCTTGACCGCGATCTGCTGACGCTGGAAGGTCGTCCGTTGAACGTCGAGTGGTACGATGGCGAAGCCTTGTGGGTGACAGCCTATCGCGGGGGCGATCAAGCCGGGCAGTTTCATTACCGCTCGGCGCGGCAGGTACTCAGCTACGAATTAGCGCAGCAGTTACCAGGTCAGCTTGGACTAAACGCCGGCGAAGCCCCTCTGATTCCGATTGAAAATGGTTGGCTGTGGTTTCACTGGCTTGGCGATGTGTATGGGCGGGCGCTGCTCGATTTGCTACGTTATACCCTCCCTGTCGAGGAGACGACACAGCCGGGATTATGCCTTTTGCTCTCCGAAGAACCACGCAGTCTGCCCCTCTGGACACCAGAGCAGGTCAACCGTTATCTCCGCGATCAATACCGCCGCTATGAACGATGGTTAGCCCTCGGTGCATATCATCACCTCCTGCCGCTTGAACTGCGCCGCCGCGCCGTTGTCGAGCAGTTCGAGGCGCCGCGATTTACCAACGCCATCAACGGTCTGCGGATCGTCCGCTCGCCCGAAGCCCTTACTGAATCGCTTGAAAGTTTGATTTTTCCGCCCCTCAATAGATCGTAGCAGCTGCGCCCGCGCTCATCAATGCTTAGTCGGACGTGTTCGTCACGGCGATTACAAACGGATGGACTGCTCCAGCACCGTGACGCTGGAGAAGATCGCCTAGCACAGTCAGCGTCCACCGGGAATCGGCAACATCATCGACCAACAAAATCGCCTCACCGTGCAAGGGCTTCACAACAATAAACCGCTCTAGGACGTTGAGCGTCTGTTGATAGCTGTTCCGCATTTCCGCTTGGGGCGGATGCTGCACCGTGTGCTGAACCGCGTTCACCAGCGGCAAACCGAGCTTCCGGGCGAGACGTGCGGCAAAATCCGCCACCAATGTCGGGCGGCGCAGCGACAGCACGGGGACAATTAAGGTCGGTGGTGACGAAAGTGTCCGCAGATGATCGTGTAATGCCTTGGCGGATGCCTCGACCAACTGTGGGGGCTACTTCGCGTATCTGAGTGAGAAATTGTCTTTCACGCTGCCCGTCGATAGTCGTGATGCAGCCCACCAAGTACAGGAAATGCGGTGATTTGCCCGCTAGCTGCTGACTCAGAG
>Ga0105044_10006467_pt1 | contig 16110 bp, 14 predicted proteins | sample MAT01_FD_78092 | JGI IMG/M metagenome (GOLD analysis project Ga0105044, IMG submission 78092) | Freshwater microbial communities from Lake Fryxell liftoff mats and glacier meltwater in Antarctica - MAT-01 | ecosystem: Environmental > Aquatic > Freshwater > Ice > Liftoff microbial mat | place... | reverse complement strand
TCTCCGTGCTGCTCGCCCTGCTCTTCCTCGCCCGCACCGACGCCATACTCGCCATCGGCTGCCTCGGCCTCTGGTGCGTGGCCGAGCTGGTGGCGGCCCGCCGCGCCCCCACGCCCACGACCGCCGAGGGGGAGCCCATCCGCGGGACCGCACCCCGGCGCCCCGTACCGGGCATCGGCGCCCTCGTCGAGCTGTTCGCCCTGCCCGGCGTGGTCATCATCGGCTTCCTGGTCCTGAACCAGACCATCTTCGGCACGCCGATGCAGGTGAGCGGGCTGATCAAGCGGGCGGACCTGACCCCGGTCACGATCGGGTTGTTCGCCGTGTTCGCGATCGGGGCCGCCGCCATCGGTCGCCACGGCTTCCGCCGGGTCCACGGCGCCAAGGCCCGGCGGCCCGCCCGGTTCCCCCACGCCGGATCGGTCGCGCTGCGCACGTCGTGGTTCGGCTCGTTCTGCGTGCTGCTCGTCGGGTACTACACGGTGCTCCAGACCCAGCAGTGGCTCTGGTACTACGGGCCGGTCCTGCTGTACCTGGTGGTGCTCTTCCTGCTCGCCGTCGCCGACATCGCCCAGGCCGGTCTGCGCGACCGCCGCCGCGGTGCGACCCCGGCGCGGACCATGGCGCCCGTCGCCGCGATCTTCGTCGTCCCGATGCTGGCGGCGCTGGTCTACACCGGCCGCCAGTTCAGCGACCCCACGCTCCGCTCGATCCAGATCGCCAATCGCGACGCCGGCGAGTGGATCGCGGCGAACCTCGACGACGACGCCGTCCTGGTCTCGTGGGACGCCGGCGCCGTCGGCTACTTCTCGCACCGGCGGGTGATGAACATCGACGGTGTCGTGAACTCACGGGAGTTCTACGACGCGCTCAACAACGGAACGGCGGCGGAGTTCCTGCGTTGCCGCGACGTCGGCTTCGTCACCAACCACGGGCCGACCGGCGGCGACCCGGAGATCGTGAAGCTCATCACCACGCTCTACGGGTCCGACGCCGCGGCCCGATCCGAGTCGGTCTACGACGAGACGTTCGAGTTCAGCGGCACCACCATGGGCAGCGCGGGCACCGACTCGAGCGGCCAACGAACGATGGGGATGTACGTCTACGCGATCCCGCCGGACGCGATCCGGTCCGGGCCCGACGACGGCTGCTAAGGACCCGAGCGGATCGGGCGTGATCGGCTCCGGCGGGCCGAGGTCACGAGCCCGGGTCCGGACCCGTGACCCCGACGCCGTCCGGGTCAGATCTGCGCGGCGGCGGCGAAGCCCTTGTCGAGGTCGGCGAGGATGTCGTCGATCGTCTCGAGACCGACCGACAGCCGGACGAGCCCGGGATCGACACCCGTGGCCAGCTGCTCCACCTCGGTGAGCTGGGAGTGGGTGGTGGTCGCCGGGTGGATGGCGAGGCTGCGCACGTCACCGATGTTGGCCACGTGGCTGTGCAGCTCGAGCGCCTCGACGAAGGCCCGACCGGCCGGCGCGCCACCCTCGACGATGAACGCCGGCACGGACCCGGCGCCCTTGCCGCCGGTGTACTTCTGGGCCCGCTCGTTCCACCGGGAGGCGGCGAGACCGGCGAACTGCACCGAGGTCACCTGGGCCTGACCGGCCAGGTACTCGGCCACCTTCTGGGCGTTCGCGTTGTGGCGCTCCATGCGCAGACTGAGGGTCTCGAGGCCCTGGAGGAACAGGAACGAGTTGAAGGGCGTCGTCGCCGCACCGATGTCGCGGAGGAGCTGCACCCGCGCCTTGAGCACGTACGCGCCGGGGCCGAGGGCGGGCCAGTAGGCGAGGCCGTGGTAGCTGGGATCGGGATCGGTGAACTGGGGGAACTTGTCGCCGGCGGAGAAGTCGAAGGTGCCGCCATCGACGATCACCCCGCCGACCGACGTGCCGTGGCCCCCGATGAACTTCGTGGCGGAGTGCACGACGATGTCGGCCCCCCACTCGAGGGGCCGGATGAGCCACGGCGACGCCACCGTGTTGTCGACGATGAGGGGCACGCCGTTGGCGTGGGCGACACCCGCGACGCCCTCGATGTCGAGGACGTCGTTGCGGGGGTTGCCGATGGTCTCGCCGTAGAAGGCCTTGGTGTTCGGGCGCACGGCCGCGGCCCAGGCGTCGAGGTCGTCGGGGTCGTCGATGAACGTGGTCTCGATGCCCATCTTGGGCAGCGTGTAGTGGAGGAGGTTGTACGTGCCGCCGTAGAGGGCGGCGGACGAGACGATGTGGCTGCCGGTCTCGGCCAGGTTCAGGATGGCGAGGGTCTCGGCCGCCTGACCGGACGAGACGGCGAGCGCACCGGGGATGCCGAGGGCGGTGTCGGGTGCGCCCTCGAGGCTGGCGACGCGGGCCTCGAACACGGCTTGGGTCGGGTTCATGATCCGGGTGTAGATGTTGCCGACCTCGGCCAGCCCGAAGAGGTTGGCGGCATGGGTCGTGTCGCGGAACTGGTACGAGGTGGTCTGGTAGATCGGCACCGCCCGGGCCCCGGTGGTGGGGTCCGGCTCCTGTCCGGCGTGGATCTGACGGGTCTCGAATCCCCAGGCGTCGTCGGCCATTCGTGTCTCCTCTTGTCGGGGGCCACGTCGGCCCCGAGCGGGCGGCCGTCACACTAGGCGGACAAAAGTTGACCGAACGAGTCGGATTTCGGATTCGTGCCCACCCGGCAGGCCCGAGGCACTCGACGGCGCGGCCGCTCGCGCCCTCAGCGCTCAGGGGCGACGTCAGGAACCCTCGCGATCCTCACCCTCGGACCTCATCGCCGAGACCGCCTTGGCCGCCACCGACGTCCAGTCCCGCGGCGACCCGCCGGCACCTGCGCCAGCCATCGCGGACTCGGTCTTGGAAGCCGAGAACATCGACGTCGGGGGCTCCCCTCCGGAGATGGTGTTGGCCGACACGGACGGCACGTCCTCGTCCATGCGCTCGGGCGCGTGGGTGAAGTAGATGTGGGCGATGCGCTCGATCATCCCCGGGTCGAGGCGCAGGGGCAGGTCCTCGAACACGCAGATCGACTTGAGGATCTTCATGACGGCGCCCGGGAGGTAGGGGCGCAGGTCGCCGTCACCGAGCTCGCGGCTCATCCAGCGGAGGTGCGTCGGCGCGTCCGGGGTCATGTCGATCCCGTGCGCCTCGGCGACCCGGCGGAGGACCTCCTCGAACTGGTCGTCGGTGATCGTCGGGATGAGGATCTTGCTCTGGATCCGGCGGAAGAACGCCTCGTCGCCGAGCGTGGTCGGCTGGAGGTTGGTGGAGAAGACGATCTTGGCGTCGAACGGCACCTGGAACTTGAGCCCGTAGTCGAGCGACAGGTAGTCGACCTGGCGGTCGAGGGGCACGATCCAGCGGTTGAGCAGCGCCTGGGGGCTGAGGGTCTGGCGGCCGAAGTCGTCGATGACGAGGATGCCGTTGTTGGCCTGCATCTGAATCGGGGCCAGGTACACCCCGCTGCCCGACTGGTAGGCCAGGTCGAGCATGGAGCCGTTGAGCTCGCCGCCCACGATGATGAACGGGCGCTTGCACAGGATCCAGCGGGGATCGATGTCGGGCGGCTGCTCGGGAACGGGTTCGTGGACGACCGGGTCGAACACGGTGATGACCTGGCCGTCGACCTCGACCGCGTGGGGTACCAGGACGTAGTCGTCGTAGACCCGCAACAGGCGCTCGGCGATGCTGGTCTTGCCGGTCCCCGGCGGCCCGTACAGGAACATGGCTCCGCCGGCGATGGCGGCGGGACCGACCTCGCGGAGCAGGTCGTCGCTGATCACCAGGTCGGAGAACGCCTCCTTGAGCTGCTCGAGGTTCGCCGTCGGCTCGGCGTGCTGGCGGGCGATGATGGCCGTGTAGGCGGACAGGCTCACCGGGGTGGGTCCCATGTACCGCGACAGGGTCATGCGGTCGGTGGCCTGGGCGCGCCCCGCGTCGGTGGGGGCGAGCAGGTAGTCGCGGTTCTCGACCCCCTGGACCTCGAGGTAACGCAGCTCGCGGAGATCCTCGATCACCGGGGTCAGCAGGGCCGGGCTGAGGGCCAGCTTGGCGCTGAGCCGCAAGGTCGACGTCCGCCCCTGCACCAGGGCCTGCCGCAGGACCAGATCGTGCACCAGGGACACCGGGATCCCCAGATCGGCCACGGATCGGGGGATGGAGATGTCGATCACATCTCCTTCTGACTCACTCACGTCCTGCTCCTCGCGTCGTACTGCACCCTGTCAGTGGCGCACCGTAGGTACATCGGCAGGAGGGTTCCGGTGTGAAGGACGAGGGGCGCCCCAACCGGCATTTTCTGGGCCATACGACCCACCGCAGTCGACAACGCTGGAGTACCTACGCCGTCACCCCACCAGATGACCCACGCAGGTGCTGGCGTCGGCTCCCCCGTTCGTTGGTGTCGGGTGGACGCGACGAGGGCCCGGCACGGCGGCCGGGCCCTCGTCAGCGTTCGTGTGCGAAGGGGATCAGCCCTGGCCGCCCGAGGCCTCCTGGACCTTGGTCTTGCCGGCGGAGATCCACGGCATCATGTCGCGCAGCTCGGCGCCGACCTTCTCGATGGGGTGGTCGTGGCCCTTCTTCTCCAGCTCGTTGAAGTTCGGCCGGCCGGCCTCGCTCTCGGCGATCCACTCCTCGGCGAACGTGCCCGACTGGATCTCGCCCAGGATGACCTTCATCTCGGCCTTCACGTCGGCGTTGATGATGCGGGGGCCGCGGGTGAGGTCGCCGTACTCGGCGGTGTCGGAGATGGAGTAGCGCATGCCGCCGATGCCCTGCTCGTACATGAGGTCCACGATGAGCTTGAGCTCGTGGAGGCATTCGAAGTACGCGGACTCGGGCTGGTACCCAGCCTCGACGAGGGTCTCGAAGCCGGCCTGCACGAGCGCGGTGACGCCGCCGCACAGCACGACCTGCTCGCCGAAGAGGTCGGTCTCGGTCTCCTCGGAGAAGGTGGTCTCGAGCACGCCGGCGCGGGTGCCGCCGATCGCGTCGGCGTAGGCCAGGGCGATGCCCTTGGCGTTGCCCGACGGGTCCTGCTCGACGGCGATGAGGCACGGCGTGCCGCCACCCTCCTCGTAGGTGCGCCGCACGAGGTGGCCGGGTCCCTTGGGGGCCACCATGGCGACATCGACGCCAGCCGGGGCCTTGATGCGGTCGAAGCGGATGTTGAAGCCGTGGGCGAAGAAGAGGGCGTCGCCATCGCTGAGGTTGGGAGCGATCTCGGCGTCGTAGATGGCCTTCTGCTCGGTGTCGGGGGCCAGGATCATGATGATGTCGGCCTCCGCGGTGGCGTCGGCGATCGACTGCACCTTGAGGCCGGACGCCTCCGCCTTGGCCTTCGACCCCGAACCCTCACGCAGGCCGACGCGCACGTCGATGCCCGACTCCTTGAGGTTGAGCGCGTGGGCATGGCCCTGCGAGCCGTACCCGATGATGGCGACCTTGCGGTCGGCGATCAACGATCGGTCGGCGTCCTTCTCGTAGTACACGTTGGCCACGGGATGTCCCTTCTCGGCGATATCTGCTGGGTGGATTGTGGGCGCGAACCGGCGGAGGCGCCATTTCGTGGCACCTGGACGGGCGACTGGAGCGAGAGGCCCAACGACGGGCGGGACGGCGTGATGCCCCAGGCCCCGGCCCAGGGCCGCCGCTCGTCAGGAGACCTGGTCATCGACGATCTGGAGGGAGGTTCGCTGGTGCAGGCGGGGCAGGGCCACGCGGCCGGTGCGCTGCATGGCCTCGATGCCGTAGGGCCGCAGCAGGCGCTCGAAGTCGTCGAGCTTCTGGGGCGACCCGTCGAGCGAGATCAGGACGGACTCCTGACCCACGTTGAGGACCCGGCCCTCGAAGATCTGCACCAGTTCGATGACCTGGCTGCGGACATCGGGCGGGGCCGACACAGTGGCCATGAGCAGCTCGCGCGACACGGCCTCCTGCGGGGCGAGCTCGTCGATCTCGATGACGTTGATGAGCTTGTCGAGCTGCTTGATCATCTGCTCGAGCGGCGCCGACTGCACGTCGACGACCATCGAGATGCGCGAGAAGCGGTCGTCGTCGGTGGGGGCGACGGCCAGCGAGTGGATGTTGAAACCCCGGCGGGCGAACAGCCCGGCCACGCGGGTGAGCACACCGGCGCGGTTCTCGACCAGCACCGAGAGGATGTGGAGGCGGGGGGCGTTGGCGTCCTTGGCGGATTGCACGATCAATGACCTCCATCGCCCTGGCCGGGGCCGACCACGATCTCGCTGTTGGAGAGGCCCGATGGGACCATCGGGTACACCATCTCCCGGGCATCGGTGCGGAAGTCGATGACGACCGGCCGGTCGTCGATGCCGTTGGCCTTCTCGATGGCCGGCAGGACCTCGTCGGGCGACTCGACCCGCATGCCGACGCAACCCATGGCCTCGGCCCACATCTTGTAGTCCGGCAGGTCGGGCGACAGGTAGACCTCGGAGTAGCGCTCCTCGTAGAACATCTCCTGCCACTGGCGGACCATGCCGAGGTAGGCGTTGTTGAGGATGGCGATCTTCACCGGGATGCGCTCGGTGGCCGCGGTGACGAGCTCCTGGGCGGTCATCTGGAAGCAGCCGTCACCGTCGACGGCCCACACCATGCGGTCGGGGCGACCGACCTTGGCGCCGATGGCGGCGGGGACGGCGAAGCCCATCGTGCCGAGCCCGCCGGAGTTCACCCACGTGTTCGGGTGGTTGAACTTCCAGTACTGGCTGGTCCACATCTGGTGCTGGCCGACGCCCGACGCCACGATGCAGTCGTCGGGGGTGTTGTCGCGCAGCGTCTCGAGGACGTGCTGCGGCTTGAGCAGCTCGCCCGGCTCGGACATCTGGTAGGCGAGCGGGTAGGTCTCCTGCCATCCCGAGATGGTCGAGTTCCACGGCTGCCGGTCGGGCAGGTTCCCGGGAGCACCCAGGTCGCGCACCGCGGTGATCAGCTCCTCGATCACCAACCGGCAGTCGCCGGCGATGCCGACCTCGGGGATGCGGACCTTGCCGATCTCGGCGGCGTCGATGTCGACGTGGATGACCTTGGCGTGGGGGGCGAAGTCGGGGACCTTGCCGGTGACCCGGTCGTCGAACCGGCTCCCGAGGGCGATGAGCAGGTCGCACTCCTGCATGGAGGTGACCGCGGTGTAGTTGCCGTGCATGCCCGGCATGCCCAGGCACAGGTCGTGGTCGTCGGGGAAGGCGCCCCGGGCCATGAGGGTCGTGACCACGTGGATGCCGAGCAGCTCGGCCAGCTCCTTCAAGGCCGCCGATGCCCGGGCCTTGAGGATGCCACCACCGGCGTAGATGACCGGGCGCTCGGACCGCATGATCAGCTCGGCGGCCTCGCGGATGAGGGCCGGGTCGCCGTGGGTGAGCGGCTTGTACCCCGGCAGGTCGATGGGGCCGGGCTCGTACCACTCCATGGCCGACCGGGGGTTCTTGGGATCGACGATGTCCTTGGGGATGTCGATGAGGACGGGGCCCGGCCGGCCGGTGGTGGCGATGTGGAACGCCTCGTGGACGATCCGGGGGATGTCCTGGGCCTCGGTGACGAGGAAGTTGTGCTTGGTGACCGGCATGGTGATGCCGGTGGTGTCGCACTCCTGGAACGCATCGGTGCCGATGGCGGCGTAGGGCACCTGGCCGGTGATCATGACCAGCGGGACCGAATCCATGTAGGCGTCGGCCAGCGGCGTGATGACGTTGGTGGCGGCCGGGCCGCTCGTCACCATGGCCACACCCGGACGGCCGGTGGCGTGGGCGTAGCCCTCGGCCATGTGGCCGGCGCCCTGCTCGTGGCGCACGAGGATGTGGCGGATGGGCGAGTCGATGATCGGGTCGTACACGGGGAGGATGGCTCCCCCGGGCAGGCCGAAGATGGTGTCGACGCCCTCGTTCTCGAGGGACTGGATGAGGGCGGAGCCCCCGTTGGTCTTCCCGGTGATCTTCATGGCTGGTTCCTCGGTGGTGTCCGGTGCTGCGCTGGCTGGTGGTGTCGGATGCCCCGGTGCGGCGTCGGTGCGGGTCGGGCGGGTCGGGGTGATCGGCTCCGGGAGGTGGCCGACCTGGTTCCGATCCCTGGTTCTCGCAACCCGGCCCGAAAACAGAATCGACCTCCCGGTTGGGAGGTCGAGGCACACGCGGCGGAAGGGGGCGGCGTGTGCTAGCGGAGTACTACGACGATGTTCGGCTGCGAGAAGGTCGAAGACACAAGAAACAGGATGCCACCTCCCTCGCTCGGATGGCAACCCGGAGCCGGGTGCGGGTGAGTCAGCTCAGGGTTCGGCGGATGTCCTTCATCAGCAGGAACAGGTGGAGCTCGTCGGTGGGCGACGTCTCGAGCTCCGGCACCAGGTGCAGGTAGAAGCCCTTCGCCTCGGTGGTCTCGGCGTGCACGAGCAGGCTCCGACACCCGATCTCCTCGCCCAGCGCATGGGTCCTGGCAATCACGTCCTGGAGCAGTCCGGCCCCGATGCCACGACCCTCGTGAGCGACGTCGACACCCAGACGAGCGAGCAGGGCGACCGGCTGCGGGTAGCGGCCGGCTCCCTTGCGCGCCCGCGCCGGCACATCGGCGGCCGAGACGCCGGCCATGCACCACGCGTAGTGCGCGACGACCACGTTCGAGTCCGCCGGAGTCGCCACGAGCACCCGTGTCGTCCCGGAGCCGGAGGACTGGCGAGCATGGCGGCACAGCCACTCGGTCTGCTCCTCGGACCGACACTGGAACCCGTCGAGCTCGTGCTCCGCATGGAGCAGGACCGGTGGCCGATAGGTAGCGGTCACTCAGAGGTGAACGGTGAGGGGCGCTCCATGAGCCTGCGCAGACCGGGGAGATCACGAGCGCGGCGGCGGTTGACCGTGTCCCACGCCTCCGCCGAGTCCGCGTCGAGCACGAACTCGGCCCGATCCCCGAGCACACGCCGAGCCGCGACCGTGAGGCTCGACATCACGAACTCGGTCAGATCGGTCCCCTGCTCGGCGACGGCACGATCGATCAGTGCCCGCTCGTCCTTGGTGGTGCGAACCTCGAGCCGCTCACTGCGCAACCGTGTCCCCGACATCCCGAGATCCTCCTGACCTGTCCGGCCGATGTACGGCCATCACCCGAGCCCTGCAACTCAGCACACAGGACCACCCACCCACTCGCTCGCCCACCCCGCTGACGGTCGTGGTCCCGGTCAACGCCCGGCCCCCGCCGCACCCGGCAGATCGACGACCCGTGTGGGGCCAAGCACATCCACGGTGCCCGATCCAATCGCCGAGCGGTGGGGGACGGGTGAGTCGCTCCCGGGTCCGTCGCCAGCGTGCCTCGGTCAGCGGCTCGGCGCGCTGGCGCGGGATCTCGACCCGGGCCCCGAAGGGCGACTGGCCCAGGTCGCCACGCTGGTCCGCACCGCCGCGCGGCCCGGGCGATCCAATGGAGGGATGACCGCGATCACGCGGACCATCCCGTTGCCCGACCAGGTGGTCACTCGTCATCGACGATCGTCCGTACGGCGACGCCGAAGCCCGCCGCGGCTGCTCGCAGCGGAGCGTTGTCGTCGACCTCGGCGAGGCAGATCTCGGCCGAGAGGTGACGGGCGGCGGCAAGCGCCTCGAGCGACAACAGGTTGAGCCGAGCGCCCGCATGCACGAGCTCACCCATGGTCCAGCCCAGCGTCCGGAGCGAGACCAGATCGATGGTGTCCGGGAGGTCGATGACAGCTCCGAGCACGCGTGACGCAACGGCGTCATCCACCGACCCCAGCTGCCGCGACATCGACCCGACCACGGCCCCGTCGGCCAGGGCTCGACAGAGTCGGTGGTACCAGAGCCCGGTCGTGGCGATCATCGCTCCAGCCGGGCGGAGGGTCGGTGGTTCGTCGTCCAGCAGGACCCGCAGGAGCAGGTGGTCGTCGACGAGGACGACGGTCAAGCGAGCTCCGGCTCGTCGGCTGCGACCCCGGCCGCGAGCGTCTCGTAGCCGCCCGCGTCGTCGATCGCGGCCCGAACCAGCGCCCGGAGCCCGCCCCGGCCGGCGGGAACGATGACCAAGGCATCACCGAGATCGGCCACCTCCACCGCGCCACCATCAGCCATGTTCCACCGCCGACGCGCTTCGGCCGGAAGCGCCATCTGGCCTCGGTCCGAAACCCGGTAGCTCGATACGGTCATGGGCCCAGGTTACAAAGCAACCGGCCGAGATGACAAGGTTGCGTTGGACACGTTCCTCGACGACCAGATCTCCGAGCCGTCCCGCTGCGTAGCCAGCCGCAAGGTCGGAGGGGGTGCCGGTCAGGCTTCGGTGATGGCGCCCTTCTCGGCGCCCTGGGCGAGCTTGGCGTACTTGGCCAGGACGCCGCGGGTGTAGCGGGGCTCGGGGAGCTTCCACTCGGCCCGGCGGGTCTCGAGCTCGGCCGGCTCGACGAGCAGGTCGATGGTGTGGTTGACGGTGTCGATCACGATGCGGTCGCCGTCGCGCACGAACGCGATGGGGCCGCCGTCGACGGCCTCGGGGGCGACGTGGCCGATGCAGAAGCCGTGGGTGCCGCCGGAGAACCGACCGTCGGTGATGAGGGCCGCGTCGCCGCCTCGCCCGGCACCCTTCATGGCGCCGGTGACCGCCAGCATCTCGCGCATGCCGGGCCCGCCCTTGGGCCCCTCGTAGCGGATCACCACGACGTCGCCGGCCTGGATCTTGCCGGCGAGGATCTCCTCCATCGCCGCCGCCTCGCCGTCGAACACCCGGGCGTTGCCCTCGAAGGTGTCGAAGTCGATGCCGGCGACCTTCACGACCGAACCCTTGGGGGCCAACGAGCCGGTGAGCACGGCGATGCCGCCGACGACGTGCAGCGGATCGCTGAGCGGGTGCACGACGTCGCCGTCGGGCTTGGGCGGGTCGATGGCGGCGAGGTTCTCGGCGATGGTCTTGCCGGTGACGGTGAGGCAGTCGCCGTGGATCAGGCCGGCGTCGAGCAGCTCCTTCATCACCACCGGCACGCCTCCGATGTTGTCGAGGTCGGTCATGTGGTATTTGCCGTGGGGTTTGGTGTCGGCGATGTGGGGCACCCGCTTGGCGACCTTGTTGAAGTCGTCGAGCTCGAGCTCGACCCCGGCCTCGTAGGCGATGGCCAGCAGGTGGAGCACGGCGTTGGTGGAGCCGCCCAGGGCCATGACGATGGCGATGGCGTTCTCGAACGCCGGCTTGGTCATGATCTGGCGGGGGCTGATGCCGAGGCGCAGCAGGTTCATGACCGCCACACCGCTCTCGTAGGCGATGTCGTCGCGGCGGCGGTCGGGTGCCGGCGCCGATGACGACCCGGGGAGGGCCATGCCGATGGCCTCGGCCACCGACGCCATCGTGTTGGCGGTGAACATCCCGGCGCACGAGCCCTCGCTCGGGCACGCGTTGTGCTCGATGGCGCTGAGCTCCTCGTCGCTGATGGTGCCGGCCGCCCGTGCGCCGACGGCCTCGAACACGCTGACGATGTCGAGCACCTGGCCGTTGTGGTGACCCGGGAGGATCGAGCCCCCGTAGACGAACACCGACGGCACGTTGACCCGGGCGGCGGCCATGAGCATGCCGGGCAGCGACTTGTCGCAGCCGGCGAACGACACCAGGGCGTCGAGGCGCTCGGCGTGCATCACGGTCTCGACGGAGTCGGCGATGACCTCGCGTGACACGAGCGACGCCCGCATGCCCTCGTGCCCCATGGAGATGCCGTCGCTCACCGCGATGGTGGTGAACTCGATGGGGAACCCACCGGCCGCCCGCACCCCCTGCTTGGACCGCTTCGCCAGCCGGTCGAGCGGCATGTTGCAGGGCGTGACCTCGTTCCAGGACGAGCACACCGCGACCTGTGACTTGTCCCAGTCGTCATCGGTCATGCCGATGGCCCGTAGCATGGCGCGGGCCGGGGCCCGCTCGAACCCGTCGGTGACCTCGAAGGAGCGCGGCTTCATGGGGTTGCTCATGGCCCCACGTTACGACAGAGACCCGCGGTGGCTCCCAACCCGGAGTCCCCGTCCCCGGGCGCTGCACCGTATCCGCACCTCCTCGGTGCCCGGCTGCGGTACCTCGGTGCCTACGATGAGTCGCCCCCTGCCCGCGAGCACCAGGAAGGATCCCGTGGACCACGTCGTGCCCGCCGCTCCGCCGTCCGCGTCGCCGGCCCCGCCGTCGGGCGCGCCGGTGATCCGGGCGCTCGACATCGTGAAGCGATGGGGGGCGACCACCGCGCTGTCCGGAGCCACCTTCGATGTGCACCCTGGCGTCACGGGGCTCCTCGGAGCCAACGGGGCCGGCAAGACCACCCTCCTGGGGATGATCCTGGGGTTGCACCGCCCCACCTCGGGTCGCCTCGAGGTGCTCGGCCTCGATCCTGCCCACGCCGGGCCCGAGATCCGGGCCAAGGTCGGCTACTCCCCCGAGCTGCACACCCTCCCCGATGACATGCGCGCCCACGACCTCGTGCGCCACATCGCCGAGGTGCACGGCCTCCCCCGCCGCGAGGCCACGGCCCGGGCCAGCGACGTCCTGTGGCAGGTGGGCCTCGGCGAGGAGCGCTTCCGGCCGATCGGCACCATGTCGACCGGCCAGCGCCAGCGGGTGAAGCTGGCCCAGGCCATCGCCCACGATCCCGCCCTCGTCCTGCTCGACGAACCCACCGACGGCCTCGACCCCGTGCAGCGCGACGACATGCTGGCGCTCATCCGCCGCATCGGCACCGAGTTCGGCATCAGCGTGCTGCTGTCCTCGCACCTGCTCGAGGAGGTCGAGCGGGTCTGCGACTTCGCCGTCATCGTCGGTGGCGGTCGCATCGTCGCCGACGGCCGCCTGCGCGACCTCACCCGGCGGACCGACGGCATCGTCGTCGAGGTCGTCGACGGGATGGCCGACCTCATCGTCGCCCTGCGGACCCAGGGGGCGTCCGTCGAGGTCGACGGTGCCCAGATCCTGGTCCGGTCCCCGCACGACCCCGCGGCCCAGGGTCTGGTGCCCGGCGGCGCGCCGCCCCAACCCGACGACGACGACCAGTGGCTCGCCGACCTCGTCCGCGATGCGCTCGTCGACAGCGGCGCGGGCGTACGGCGCCTGGCACCGCGGCGGGTCACCCTCGAAGAGGTCTACATGGAGATCGGCTCATGACCGCGAACATCCCGGCGGATCGACCGGCGCTCGGTGTCGTGCTCGACCCCGTCACCGTGGGGTCGGCCGGGCGCGAGTCGAGCGAGGCCCGCATCCTCGATCGCGGCTACCGCCGCTACACCGGGCCCCTACGCGGAACCCGAGGCGCCATCACGACCCTGTCCATCCAGACCGCCCAGCGCGCCCTCGGCCTGCGGCGGTCCTTCTGGTCGAAGATCTTCCCGTTGCTCGCCGTGTTCATCGCGTACGTGCCCGCCATCGTGTTCGTCGGCGTCACCGTCCTGGTCAACGACCTCCCGAACGGCCAGCGCCTGCTCGACGAGGCAGAGCTGCTGCCCCCGTTCGGGGCGTACTACGGGTTCATCTGGGCCGCCATCTTGGTCTTCGTCGGGTTCGTCGCCCCCGAGGTCCTCTGCACCGATCGCCGCAACGGCATGCTCGGGCTCTACCTGGCGTCGCCGCTGAACCGCAACACGTACCTGCTGGCCAAGGCGCTGTCGGTCACCGGGATCCTGGCGCTCGTCACGGTCGGACCGCCGATGCTCTACCTCGTCGGGCTGACCCTCAACGACCGGGGTCCCGACGGCTTCGGCGGCTTCGTCGGGGTCGGTGGCAAGGTGTTCCTGGCCGGCGTGGCTGTCGCCGCCCTACAGGTCGCGCTCTCGTTCGCCGTGGCCTCCACCACCACCCGTCGAGCAGCGGCATCGGCGGCCATCATCCTGATCCTGCTGGCCAGCGCCACCCTGTCGAACACGCTGGTGCAGGGGGCCGACCTCAACGCCAACCTGCTGGTCTTCGACCTGCTCTTCCTGCCCTTCGAGGTCGTCTTCCGGATCTTCGGCGAAGGCCACGTCGACCGATCATGGCGCCAGGTCTCGACCCCCACCATCTACGGCGCCTACGTCGCGTGGACCGTCGCCTTCGCCACCTTCGTGTGGTTGCGCTACCGCCGCCTGCAGGTGACCCGATGATCCCCGTCGGCGGCGCCGTGCCCGATGCGGTGATCGAGGTCGACGGCGTCAGCAAGTGGTTCAAGGACGTCGTGGCCGTCTCGGACATCACCTGCTCGATCGGGTGGGGAGTCACCGCGCTGCTCGGCCCCAACGGCGCCGGGAAGTCCACCCTCTTCCGCCTCCTGTGCGGCCTGACGACCCCGTCGCACGGCACCGTGCGGGTGCTCGGGAGCGACGCCCGGCGCGACGTCGGCCTCGCCCGCCACATCGGCCTCGTCCCGCAGCAGGAGACCCTCTTCGAGCCCCTCACCGCGTTCCAGTTCGTCCGCCTCGCCGGTGTCCTCCACCGGGTCGCGGACGCCGACGCGTCGGCCCGCTGGGCCCTCGGCATCGTCGAGCTCGACCCCGGCGATCCCCGGCCGCTCACCACCTACTCCAAGGGCATGCGCCAGCGGGTGAAGGTGGCCCAGGCGCTGGTGCACGACCCGGAGGTCCTCTTCCTCGACGAGCCCCTCACCGGGCTCGACCCGCGGCAGCGGCTGCACATGATCGACACCATCCAACGGCTCGGCAACGCCGGCAAGTGCGTGGTCGTGTCGAGCCACGTGCTGGAGGAGGTCGAGCGCTTCAGCGCCCGCGTGCTCGTCATCGTCAAGGGCCGGTTGGCCGCCGAGGGCGACTACCACGCCATCCGCGACCTGATGGACGATCGCCCCCACCGCATCAGCGTGCGCACCGACGACGCCCGAGGGGTGGCCACCGGGCTGATGGCCCACGCCGCCGCCGTCGGGGTCGAGGTCCTCGACACCACCACCGTCCTGGTCGAGACCACCGACGTCACCCGGTTCCGCCACGTCATCGCCGTCGTCGCCCGCGAGTGCGACGCCCGCCTCTACGAGGTGAACCCGCTCGACGACGACCTCGAGAGCGTCTTCCGCTACCTGGTCGGAGGGTGACCGTGGATCCGACCATCACCAACGCACCGGCGCCGACCACCGGCCGCACGCCCTCGGTGTTCTTCACCCTCTACAAGTTGTTCCTGCGCACCCAGGTCACCCGAACCCGGGTCATCAGCCTCGTCAGCCTGGGTGTCGTCGGCATGCTCGTGGCATGGGGCCTCGGCACCACCCTGCGCGCCAACCCGCTCGTCCGAGGCACCGACTTCGTGAACCTCTACGGGCTCTCGCTGCTGGTGCCCATCGTCGTGCTGGTGTTCGCGTCGTCCATGTTCGGGGACCTCCGCGACGACAACACCCTCGTCTACCTGTGGCTCCGACCGGTCTCGCGGATCAAGCTCGCGCTCGCCGCTGCGCTCGCCTCGCTCACCGTGTCGTGGCCGCTGGCCGTTCCTCCCCTCGTCATCGGCGCCGCGCTCACCGGAGGCGGCCCCACGCTCGTGCGCGCCACCCTCCTCTCCGCCACCGTGGTCACGGTCGCGTACACCGGGATCTTCCTGGCGCTCGGGCTGCGGGTGAAGCGACCGCTCGTGTGGGGGCTGCTCTACGTGTTCATCTGGGAGGGCTTCATCGCCCGCGGCAGTTTCACGGCGGCCAAGGGCGCCATCCGGGCCTACGGCTCGTCGATCCTGTCGTCGATCACCGGGCGCACCCTCGTGCTCGCCGACATCAGCCTCTCGTGGTCGATCGTCGTGCCCCTGGTGGCCGGGGTCGTGGGCTTGGCGTACACCGTGCTTCGCCTGCGCCGCCAAGACGTGGCGTGACCCCCTTCCGGGCCGATCCGCACGACCGCGAGATCCTGCGCCTGGCCCTCCCCGCCCTGGGCGCGCTGATCGCCGAGCCCATCTACATCCTCACCGACACCGCCGTCGTGGGCCGCATCGGCACCGACGAGCTGGCGGGCCTGGCGGTGGCGTCGACGGTGCTGCTGCTCGGCTACTCGATCTTCATCTTCCTGGCCTACGGGACAACCGCGGCCGTGGCCCGCCTCCTGGGCGCGGGCGACGAGTCCGGCGCCGCCCACCAGGCCGTCCAGAGCCTGTGGCTGGCGGTGCTCATCGGCCTCACCCTCACCGG
>Ga0105044_10006466_pt1 | contig 16111 bp, 13 predicted proteins | sample MAT01_FD_78092 | JGI IMG/M metagenome (GOLD analysis project Ga0105044, IMG submission 78092) | Freshwater microbial communities from Lake Fryxell liftoff mats and glacier meltwater in Antarctica - MAT-01 | ecosystem: Environmental > Aquatic > Freshwater > Ice > Liftoff microbial mat | place... | reverse complement strand
TTTAACAAAATATCCCCAGGACATGTGACGCTCTGCTCCTCTAGCTTGCCGGAGCCCGGCGTCGCTTGCTTGGTCGGAGATTATAATATATTACGTTTCAATCGTGCTCACCTCGGCGATGAGCGGATTTGTAGCTGTGAGGTCCGGGGGGCGGGTAGGGAGGTCCGTCCGCGCTCCGCAGATAGCAATGGTTTTCACGACGCGGAGGGCGACAACTTCCTCGTTTCCTCCCCGGGGAGCGTGCCGCGACTTGGTGTGAATCCTTCCGTCTGGATTCGTACTAGTTCTGCATAGCGTCCACTCTTCTCCATCAGCTCGGCGTGAGTACCGACCTCGACCATCTGCCCCGAATCCAGCACAACGATGCGGTCAGCATTTCGGATCGTGCTCAACCGGTGAGCAATTACAAAGCAGGTGCGTCCGCGCATGAGGTCAAAGAGCGAACCTTGGATTAGCGCCTCGCTTTCACTATCTAGATTGCTGGTGGCTTCATCAAGAATTAGGATTCTCGGGTCGGCCAAGATCGCGCGTGCGATGGCAACGCGCTGCTTCTGGCCGCCGCTCAGCCGCACGCCGCGTTCGCCGATCAGGGTACTGTAACCGCGTTCAAGTTCAGTGATAAAACCGTGCGCATTGGCCGCCATCGCCGCGTCCATGATCATCCGCGCGGTGGCATCCCTGCGGGAATAAGCGATGTTTTCTGCCACACTCCCATCGAATAGGAAGACATCCTGATCCACGATTCCAAGCAGCGTACGGTAAGTCCGCACGTCGATGGCGCGGAGGTCGATGCCGTCGATATATATGTGTCCCCGGGTGGGGTCATAGAAGCGTGCGATTAAGTTGCAGAGCGTTGTCTTTCCGCTGCCGCTGGGCCCAACCAAGGCAATCGTCTCACCCGCCGCGACGTTCAACGTAATTTCTCGAAGCACAGGGTCGCCCTCGCCCACCCCCTCGCTCTCCTGGTCTTGGGTCGGGTCACGCCGCGGCGGGGCGGGCCGGGGATATCCGAAGCTGACATCAACGATGTCGATACGGCCCAGGGTCTGCTCTTTAGTTACAGTGAGCAGCCCATCGGCGCTCGCTCCGACCGCGCCGCTGAACTCAAGAGGCTCTTCCAGCAAATCGAGCACGCGATCGAGCGCGGCCAAGTTGGTCTGCACCGAAGCTGCGGAGCTAGTGAGCGACTCGATCGGCCCTAGCAGCATGAGCAGATATGTGCTGAACATCATGAGGTCACCGATGGTTAAGTTACCCTTGAGCACCTGGCTTCCACCATATATTAAAACGCCCGCGCTACCTGCGGGGATAAGCACCGACCAGATAATCTCCAGCACCCGCGACCACCACCAGGTAAGAACCTCGATACGCACCATGAAGTGCTGGCCTGTGGTAAACCGTGTGCTTTCGCTGCGTTCTCGCGAAAAACCTCGAACGACGCGCATTCCCCCAAACGCCTCGGTCGTCGCCGCGTCCACCCGCTGGCGCACCATCTTCTGATCGCGAAAGAAAGGGCGAATCTTGGAGATCCAGGTGCGGTGTGTAAACCAGACCAGAGGAATTATTGCGAGGCCCGCCGCGAGCATGCGCACATCAACATAAGCCAATATAAGCAGTGTGCCGACCAACTGAACAATGGCGCGCCAAGGATTGTAAATAACCGTGAAAAGCAGGTCGCCCGCGGTGCCTGCATCCTCGCGCAGCAAGCTTGACATGCCACCGCTCTTGTAATGATGAACTCGATGGAGCGGAAGACGCACCGCGTGATCAAAGGCAATACGCCGCATGTTGGTCTGAATGCGCTTGGTGATTCGGGTAAACTGCCAACGCCCAACGGTCCCGACCATCGTACCGAAGAACGCTAAACCGATCATCGTGCCGCCCAGCCACCAGAGCATGCCGACCGGAGATCCGCTCATCCGTTCAACAATCCAGAGCGGGGTTCCCTCCGGCAAGGGATTCTGCATTATAATATAATCAATGGCGATCTTCGTGCTCGCGGGGATGAAGAGCCCGGTACACGCCACCACACTCACAGTAAACAACCCGAGCGTAAGCCACCCCCGATGCCCGCGCGTAAAGGTCCAGAACGCCGCGAAGAGTCGTAGAAAGGTCCGCCCGCGTTTATTCTTATCAATCTTCGCGGAGGCATCCGCGCCGCCCCGCGTCGACCAGGTCGCATCCTCTTTACGCTTGAGCCGATAGTCGTCGTACCGCTCTTTACTGCTTTGTTGTCCGAGCATGTCGCCTTTGCTGTTAACTTGCCCCCCGCCGCGAGAGCTCACTCAGTATCATCGTATTCGAACGAGCGGCGCAGCGCCATTTTGGGCCTACGCATCGCAATGTTTACAATTAAACCCGTCATCATCCACACGGCCACAAGGCTAGAACCCCCGTGACTTACATACGGTAATGTAATTCCTATGATCGGCACGATCCCCAGATTCATCCCCGCGTTGATCACCACCTGAGCGACAATAAACCCCGTCAGGCCGACGCATACCAGCCTCCCGAAGGGTTCGCGGCAGATCACCGCCGTCGTGAGAGCCCCCGCGACCCACAACCCGTACAAGGCGATGGTAAACAACCCCCCAAGCAGCCCGAACCGATTGACAATGACCGAAAAGATCATGTCCGTTTTGCGCTCCGGGAGCGCGTTGAAATATAATAACGTCCGGGTGGATTCATCGCTGTTCCCCGCCAGACCGCCAGCCCCGGCCATCCGTTGGCTGGTCACACTCTGCATGTTCATGTCTTGATCGGCGCTTGTGTCGCCCTTCATCTGCAACATAAGCCCATCAATCCGGGCTCGCTGGTGCGGCTTGAGCACGAGATACGCTGCGGGTGCGGCGGCCATAGCCAATGCCACCACAAGGATTAAGTGTTTGAGCTTAGCGCCCGCTGCCACCAACACGCCAAATAGCACCGGCAGGAAGAGCAATACTGTGCCCAAGTCGGGCTGGAGCATGATCAAGCCCACAGGAATGGCGGTGATAATCGCCGGGGGGAGCAGGCCCGCAAATGTCCTGTGGTTTTTGCTGAAGCGCAGGTACCACGCGAGCACCAAAACATAAGCGATTTTGGCCATCTCCGAGGGCTGAAAGTCTGACACGCCCAGATCAATCCATGCCCTCGCGCCGTTACGCGGACGCACTATCGAGAGAGGTACCCCAGGAATTATTAAAAAAAGCAATAAAACAACCGCGATCCCCAGCAACCCCCATGAAATATACCCCATCGCTCTGTAATGCGGCCAAAGCACGAAAAGCATCGCTCCGAGCCCAACGGCCAAATAAGCAAGCTGTCGCCCCGCCGAGTAGCTCAACCCGAACACGCCCCCGGCAGCTGCGGATTCGGTTGACCGAACCCCCACCGCCATCCCCATCCCCACCCCTTCCCCCACTTCTGCCTCCGATGAAGGAATCGAGCTTTGGCTACTAAACGCAGGACTTGGCGTCCGAGACTCGGCCACGTCGATGGCATAAATGCCCATTAACGATAAAACAAGCGAGGCAACCACGGTGGGAAGTGCAGACCATGCGCGCGCGAGTCCTGACGCCGCGTTCATGGCGCGACGAACAAGAGTCGGACCGGTATTGGTAAAGGCAAACGCCATCCTTGGCCGAGGAAACTGTACGCTTGCGCGAAGAGTTTCCGATATGCTCGTCGATTGTTTAATATTCCACACCATGACCTCCTTCCCAAATATCCCCTTCGATTCTGCCCTCGACATCGATGAGCTCGCCTTGGACACAGGGGGAACGATCTTGGTTGGGAGCGATCGCGGCCCATCGGTGCCCACGGGCGCGCGTCGGCCCGCTAAACCGCCGGCGGTTTGCACAGATTCTCGCGACGTAGCACGGGGCGGCGTCTTCTTCGCGCTCAAAGGCGAGAAGACCGACGGTCACCGGTACTTAGCTCAGGTTTGCGAGCACCACCCCGCAGCCATTGTGATCCACGACCGCGCAGCGCTGGCCTCACTCACGGATTGCCAACGGGGCGACATTGCGATCATTTTCGTAACCAATACCGGCGCTGCCTTGCTTTCGTACGCTGCTGCATATCGCCGACGCCTTTGCGCTGAAGTCTTCGCGGTCGGTGGGAGCAACGGCAAGACCACAACCTGCCGACTGCTCAGCTCAATCTTAAGTTCGGGGTTTCGCGGGAGCGCGAGCAGGAAGAGTTATAACAACTCGGTTGGAGTTCCGCTTACGATTTTGGCAACGCCTCCTGACTCAGAGTATCTCATCTGCGAGGTAGGCACCAACGCCAAGGGTGAGATCGCGCCGCTTATCAAAACCGTTGCGCCAACGTGCTCGGTCATCACCAGCATTGGGCGCGAACACCTCGAAGGCTTCGGGACGCTGGAGGGTGTGATTGAGGAAGAACTTATGATGCTCGTGACTGGCGTGGAGGCAGTGATACCCGCTGATGAGCCATCACTGGTGCCGCTGGCCGTCCGAAAAGTTGGCAGTAGAAATAAAATTACAACGTTTGGGTTCGCGCCGAGCGCCGATGCTCGGATAATCGACTGTGAGACATCGCTCGATGAGACCCGGTTTTCACTTGTTACCGCCGGGAGCACCTCGCGATTCAGCGTGCCCCTGCCCGGCAAGCACAATGCATCCAATGCCGCCGCGGCGATCATCGCAGGACGCAGACTGGGGCTTCATGACTCCACCATCGCCGCTGCGTTGGCCCGCGCTATTGCTCCGGATATGCGGATGCAACAAGTGTCCATTGCCGGCATTCACTTCATCAACGATGCTTATAACGCCAACCCTGATTCTGCCTTGGCGGCCATCACAACTTTCGCGAGCATATTCGGGCCCACGTCCGGTCGCCGATCAGCCGACGCTGCGGACATGCGGGCGGGTGGCCGGCGGGTCTTAATCTTTGGAGACATGCTTGAACTCGGCGATCTTGCCCAAGGGTTGCATGACGAGGTTATCGCGGCTGCGATCGCCGCGTCGTGCTTTGAGCTCTTGGTTCTTGTCGGTGAACACGCCAGTCGCTCTGTCATTAATCTCGACATCGCTAGATTAAATCAGTTAGCAGTTACATTCCCCGATGCACAGGCAGCCGCGGCGGCCGTCCACAGCATTCTGAAACCCGGCGATAACGTACTACTGAAGGGTTCCCGCGGCACGGGCATAGAAAAGATTCTTAAGCCGTTTGAGGTGATGCAGGCAGAGAGAGCGGACGGATGAGCATGCGAACGTGTCGCGGGCGAGCTTTGGTTGTCCTCCCGCCAGGTTTGACGCCAGAAGGTCCGCTACGCTTCACTATGCAGCCGCTCGTCGAACTTCGCCCGCGCACGGCCAAGAGCAATACCAATGGCTCGCTCTTCGCCCCACTGCCGCAACCTGAAGGCCCTGTGCCGACACGATGGAGAATAGTAACGTTACGCATCCAGTTGTCTCGGCTGCTACTTATCAGCTGCGCCTCCGGCCAGTTGCTCGCTTGCGGCCCCACGATTCGCCCAAGCTTTGATTCCCCCGAGCCCGCCGCGCGAAACGCGGCGATTGTGCGGGCTGCCAGCAACCGTGACAAGCTCGCTACTCCTGAGCTGATTCGGCTGCTCAGCAGCGACGATCCGGCCACCCGGCTGCTCTCCATCGCTGCGCTTGAACGTATCAACGCGACGACGCACGGATACAACTACACCGATTCAGAGCAGCAGCGTAATGATTCCATCAAGCGATGGCTTGAGCACTACCCCCCCAACGCTTCCAGTTCCTCACGCGATACCCTCAAAGTGCCCGCTGCCTCGTCCCCGCTCAAGTAATATCGTCTTGTGTGAGCTCGCCGCCGAACCCACCAGCTTAAGCATGACAACCGCTGTAACTTCACGACAGTCCGATCGGCCCGACATAAGGGTACAACTGCTGAGTAATCCAGCGTATCTGTGCGCGGTTCGGGAACTCGTGGGCTTGGTCGCCAAGCGCAGCGGCTTTCCCGATAGTCACGCCGCCCGCATAGTGCTTGCCGTCGACGAGGCCCTCGCGAATGTGATGAATCACGGTTACGAGAAGCGATCAGACGGCCTGATTGATGTCGCGATCCACAAAGATACCGACCCTGCCACAGGAGCCCTCGCGGCTCTCCGTATCGTAATTGAAGATGAGGGGAAGCAGACGGACCCCGCGAAGATCAAGAGCCGCGACCTTGACGATATCCGCCCTGGCGGATTGGGGGTTCACATCATCAAGGAGGTCATGGACTCAGTCCAGTACCAGATGCGGCCTTCGGTGGGCATGAGGCTTACGATGGTGAAAAGACTGCCCCCGCCGACGCAAGTACCGCCCGTTGCTCCCGCAGGCACCTGCGGCTGCACAACCTCCTCTACCCTTCTTCCGTTAATCCCTCCACTCCTTTGAACGCTTCCACGCTGCTCAAGCCTCGAAAATAAGTTGCCTGATTCTCTGACCATGCGTTGTCTCGCAAGCTCCACCTCCCATCCCCCACCATCATCCCGAACAATTCATAAGGAGCCACGCTTGGCTGACAAAGGCCCACTACAGATGAAGTTTGAACTCCGTGAGGACTCGGTAATACTCTCACCCGAGGGCGAAGTGGGATATCACGAGGCTCCCGCGCTCCGCACCGCGCTGCGCGAGGCCTTAGACCGCAAACCTGGCCGCCTAATAGTTAATCTTGCGGGGGTGGGGTATATGGCAACACCCGGGCTTGCAACGCTCATCGAAGCATTGCAGATCTCCAAGCGAACGCAGATACCCCTCGTCCTGTGCGGACTCACCGACCGAGTTCGCGGCATCTTTGAAATCGCACGACTGCAAACGGTCTTCAAGATTGTCGCAGATCTCCCCTCCGCCACAACGTAAATTATTATCAACGTTCACCTCCGCGCGTGCAACCAACGCTCATAAAACTCCTCCTGCTGCCGATCGACGCTTTGGGCACCATCACCCTCAGCGGCCTGCGCCAATTGGGCGCGGGAACCTGGCTCGCCGTTGACACAGTCTCGTGGCTTGTGAAGGGCGTCTTCTCACCCTCTGTGCGGCTAGGGGTTGGGGGGATCGTCGCGCAGATGGTTCGCGTGGGCGTGCGATCCGTGTTTATTGTCTCGCTCGTCTCCGCTTGCGTTGGGCTTATTCTCGCGTTGCAGCTCGCCCCGCCGTTGGAGGAGTTTGGCCAGAAAGAGGGCGTCGCGAATATCGTGAGCATCGCCATTCTGCGCGAGCTCGGCCCGCTCATCGGCTCCATTGTCCTCACCGGGTTCGCCGGAGCATCAATCGCGGCGGAGCTTGGAACAATGGTGGTAAGCGAAGAGATCGAAGCGCTCGAGGCGCTCGGGCTTGATCCGACTCGATTTCTGGTCGTGCCGCGGGTAGTCGCATCGGTGGTGAGCATGACGATTCTGGCCATCATCGCCGACGTTGTGGCTATCGCTTCGGCGTTACTCATTTCTGCTACGGTGCTCGAAATTCCCTATTCCACCTTTCTGACCAACGTGCTTGCGCAAGCCAAGTTCGTCGATTTCGCGACCGGCATTGCCAAGGCCACCGTCTTTGGACTTCTCATCGGCCTGATCGCATGCATCAACGGCCTCTCCGTAGAGGGTGGCGCGGCGGGCGTCGGCAAAGCGACGACGAACACGGTCGTGCAATCGGTCGTAGCCATCGTGATCGCAGATTTAGCCTTCACCGCGGTTTTCTTCGCCCTTCGGCTTGTCTAATGACCGAGCTTGTGTAACAAAAGAGGTAGCTCGTGCCCTCCCGTGTGCCTACTTACCCACCCGGCCAACGGCGCTGACCGCCTCCCTACCCTCCGCACGAAATGACAGCAACAATCGAAAAGAAAAAAGCGGCCAACGAATGGGCCGATTCGGTCAAGGGCATCATTGTTGCATTTACATTTGCGCTCGTGTTTCGTGCCTTTGTAATCGAGGGGTTTGAAATCCCAACTGGTTCAATGGCTCCCACGCTCATGGGCCAGCACACACTCATTACCAGCCCCGCCACCGGTTACACCTGGCCCGCAGGGCCCGCTCCGAACAGTTATGCTGGCCCCGACCGCGCCCCCAGCCGCAAGCAGAGTTATCGCACCGTTGATCCCATGTCGGGCGCGGAGTACACCGCACGCGATCAGCCCCTCCGGGCTGGCGACATGGTTTTCATTCTCAAGTATCTCTTCCCGCTCTTCACCCCATCGCGTTACGACGTCGTGGTCTTCAAAAACCCGCGCGACCCTTCGATGAACTACATCAAGCGGCTTATAGGGTTGGGCCCCGAGGAACTAGCGATCGTCGATGGCGATGTCTTCTCCCGTCCTATCGTGAGCGGCTCGGCGCCCGCTGCGGGAGAAAGCACGTGGTCGATGCCAGGGTGGAAAGTCACACGTAAGCCCGAATCAGTGCAGCGAACGATGTGGCAACCTGTTTTTGACACGGCGTTCACGCCGCTTACGAGCGCGAAAGATGGTCGCATTTGGTTTCGTTCACCCTGGAAGCCGCAAAAGCCTTCGGACTGGACAATAACCGACACCGCTCAATACGCGCACAAAGCCGCCTCGCCCGCCACACTCTCGTGGGACAACACCGTCCGGGCCATCAGCGACTATTATGCTTACAATCTCGACTTCCCCGAGGACATCAAGCGCACTCTGAGTATTCCGCTCCCCAACGGATGCTATCCCGTCTCTGATGTCCGAGTCCGCGTGGGCTATCAGCCCGGCGCCGAAGCCGCGGGAAAACCACTTTCACTCACGCTGGCGGCCCGCGCGCACCAGTTCCGGTGGTCGGTTGCTGACAACATCGCGACAATTGAAATGCGCCCAGCCGCGCCCGCTGACTCACCCTGGGAGTTATTAAGTAAATCCGAGTCGTCGGCACCTTTGAAGTTCGTGGCGGGGGTCACCACCGATCTTGAGTTCTGGCACACCGATCAGTCGCTGAGCATCTTTGTCAATGGTAAGCTCGTTGCATCGGGCGAGTATAACTGGACCCTCGACCAACGACTTACGTTTAGCATGGGCCTTACGGTGAACGAGGTGGTCAACACCCCCGTTAACCTTCTCACGAACTACCCACGCTATTCAAGGCCCGGTGTGGCCATTAATGTCCCCGGCGTGTGCCAGTTTAGTTATATTTCCCTCGACCGCGATATTCACTATCAGGCCGCCGACTACCCAAGCAGGAACGACGCGACCCCCAGCTCCGCCCCCGGCCCCCATTCCCGCAGCGGCCAGCCCGCCGCGGCGACCCACCCGCGTCAGCCTATTTTTCTCAATGAAGGCGAGTACTTCATGTGCGGGGACAACAGTCCTTCCAGCCTTGATGCCAGGCTCTGGGATGCCCCGTTCGCCTGGGTGGGCCAGGATGATAATAAAACCGGAGTGATCGGTCGCGATGCGCTCATCGGGCACGCATTTGTTGTTTACTTTCCTGGCGCATACTGGCGCACCGGTCCGATACCCGTCCCCGATGCGGGGCGCGTGCGGCTGATCCGCTGATGTCTCTCTGAATAGCCACGCCTTTACGCACAGACGCCGATCTACCTAGCTGCTGAGCAGCCGCGTCATCACCGCCATGCGCACCAGCACCCCGTTCCACACTTGTCGTAATATTACACTTCGTGGCCCGTCCGCCACCGGCCCATCAACCTCGATGCCCCGATTCATCGGCCCCGGGTGCATCACAATCGCCCCCTTCTTCATTCTCGCGGCTCGCGACTCTAGTAACGCGTATCGCTCTCGGTACTCTCGCACCGATGCGATGCCAGGCGTCTTGTTACCTTCAGTCTTCGCGCCAGCGCTGCTCCCGCCGCTCTCAGCGCGCTCGAACTGAATGCGCAGCATCATCAAGGCGTCCGCGCGTTCCACGATGCTGTCCATATCGCGGTCGATCTGGGCCCCCAGCGACTTGACCGACGCCGGGACCATCGAAGTTGGCCCCACGCAAACGACCGTCGCCCCCAGCGTCGTAAGCCCGGCGATCGCGGACCTCGCTACCCGCGAACTTATAACATCACCGACGATTGCAATAGTCAGGCCGCTCAGGTTAAACGATGCTAAACAATCGTAATGCTCCGCGATCGTAAATATATCCAGAAGCCCCTGCGTAGGATGCTCGTGCTTGCCGTCTCCCGCGTTGATCACCGGGCAAGCGACGTTAAGCGAAATACTGTGCGCCACACCCGACTGCTTCGATCGCACCACTAACGCGGCGACACCCATCGCTTCCACTGTCCGCGCGGTATCGATGAGCGTTTCGCCCTTATTGACGCTACTCGCAGCGCTGATCAGATCAACCGCATCTCCACCCAGCCGCTTGGCCGCGATGCTAAATGAAGTCCGCGTCCGGGTGGAATCTTCGAAGAAGAGGTTCGCCACTACCCGGCCCTTCAGCGTCCCCGAATCGGCGGTTCCTTCCCACCCGCGAGAGTGGTTTGACTTATGCTCTCCAGCCAGCTCGGCGGTGAGATGTAAGTATTCTAGAAGCTCGGATCTAGGCATCCCCTGCAGGCCGAGCAGGTGCAAAGGCCCGGGCGTCGCGTTATCCCAGCCTGGTTTTTCGCTTACGTTCGGGAGCGGACGACCCCGCCCGGTGATCCTCACGCCCTCCGCGTTGCCCACGTCCCCCAACTCGCTTGGCCCCTTGGGGCCAGACGCCTTGCTTACCTTGGAACTTTTGCTCAAGATTCTCTCGCCCCGTTTGGCCATAACCTGCGTCCTTGCGCTCCCCATTCATTCCGCGTTTCGCCACCCGCGTCGATCACTCTCGCCGATTGCTTCATAACGGCAATCACTCAAAGTAACTCTTGCGATCAATCGTTCAACGCACTGATCGCTTTACCGCTCTTCACCTACCCAGCAGAGCGATCGAAGTCTCTGCGTGACCAGTGCCACACCGCCCTGAAGTTCGCTCTCAGCAGGCACCACCACCTCTCGGCGGGCACCCCAAGCTGAAAGATAAACGACCGACCCATCCTCGCCCTTCATCGCCCCGGTGTTGCCGCGTTGACCCAAGCGATACACCCCGTCAGCCAAACCCGACTCCCATGCCGCTCGCCAAACCGTCTCCATTTCGGCGAAGGTTAACTGCCGGACCAACGTGGGCAGCACAGTCTCCTGTGTGCGCACGCCCAAACCTGCTCGCAAGCCCCCATCTACATCCAGCACATACCAAGCCGGATCAGGCCCGCTGTTGTGGGTAATGCTCAGAGAAAAGTCGCGAGGCATCGCTCCCTCGTTCACTTGATCTTTCGGCCGATGCCCCGCGCACGATGCCACCGCAGCGCCAATCGCCACAACCAACAGCGCGTACACTGCTCGCTTAACTCGGCTCACTCTGTTCCTCGCATCGTCGGGCATATTCGCGGAGTGTACGCGGCTAGGGCACCCTGAACCAACGGCCAATCGTGTCCGCTGCCAGCCCGCGCACCGGCCCGCCCACCGGCCGGAACGTCCGGAAACCACCCCTCCCATAGCGTCCCGCTCCGTTGTACCCTTTGAAGATGCCAACCAATCCGCTTACTTTCGCCGCGTTTCAGCAACTCATTCGCGACCGCTACTTCGCCTCTGATTCCGCGCGAGGGACGCCCGGGACATTCATGTGGTTGGTTGAGGAGTTCGGCGAGCTGGCCACCGCACTGCAGGAGAACGCCCCGGGCAAGACTCCCACCCCGCAGCAACGCGATAACCTCGCCGAGGAGTTCGCGGATGTCATCGCGTGGCTGACGACCATTGCTAACATTAACAATGTGAACCTCGAAGAGGCGCTCACGAAATACACAAACCCCGAGCGGGTGAAGGGCATCAAAAGCTAAATCATGATAAATCGCTCTTGCCGGGCCCATGGCCACAAAAATACAAACCGAGCGCACCCGCGCCCGGTTTGATCGTCTTAGTGACCGAGGTTGATTAACTTACAGAGTTCGCTTGGCCGACGCGGCCTTCGCGCCCGGAACATAAGCCGCAGGTGCCACCTCACCCTGCACGCCCGCCGCGGGAACCGACGGCGAAGAGGGGGTAATCTCAATCACATTGGGTTCGACCGTGAGCGGAGCGAGCGAAGGATTGACCTTCACACCATACGAAGTCCGCGCATCCAGATCAAACTTTGCACGATCCTCGTAGTTCAGAGCGTTGCTTGACTGCCCCAGCACTTCCAACTTCGCTTCCTGCTTGGCGCGGATATCCGCAAACCGAGAGGAGAGCTGATCGAGGCTGTTGGTGCGGTAGCGGCCTTGCTCATCGAGTGTCTGCTGGCGTTTTTCCATCATGCCGATCAACCGCTCGTTGCGAGAGATCGAATCGACCTGGCGGTCCATCTGCCATAACTGCGCCTGGAACTCCTGGTGCTCAGTCCCCAACTGATCCGAGAGTTGCGCCAGACGGCTCTCCTGCTGCGAAAGATAACTTAAGTCACGGTCGATTTCGGCTAAACGCCCGCTGTACGCGGCCTTCACCTGCTGAATCTTGTTCGCCTTGGTATAAGCGTCCTTCATATCCACAGACTCGCCGTTAAAGACGACGCGGATAATCGCCGGACGCGACTGCGTGTCGCTCGCCAGAGTAAACGCCGACTGTGTGGCTTCGGCCTTGCCAATCAGCCCCTGCATCTGATCTAAATCAGACGCAGCAAGAGATACGACGCGTTCAGATACCGCACGCTCGCGTTGAAGGTGGGCACGCTGCTCACGCAGCTCCGCGAGGTCGCCGCGAACTTCCGCGATCCGCTCGGGATATTGACCTTCGAGTTGTTTCATCTGTGCGCGAAGGGCGGTGGGATCGTCGATGGCGCAGTCGATGTGAGCGTTAACGCTCTGGCGGAGCTGAGTAAACAGGACACCCAGGCGATCGGGCCCAGCGACCAAAGCCGCCGTGCCGCCCACAAGACCAGCGATCACCCCATAACGAACAATGTGCTTTGCGAATGACATATGGTATTCTCCGAGATTCAATGTGAGCCTCGTTTGTCGGCGGCTACACAGCCCCAGGCGAACTTTGGCAGGACTCGTTCCACAGGGGTCTTTAGGATTCATTCCTCTCCGCTTTCACGATTCGCTGCGGATTGTGCTCGCGGCACAATCCACGCCCTAGAACGCCCTTTTTCTGGGGTTTATTCTCCTCGGCACTCCCTCTTACCGCGCCCTTGGTCCGCGCTGCATCTATGCTTTCGTCGCCATGCTAACACCCATGACCACGGGCTTTGTTAAGCGATTACGCTGCAACGATCAAGCCGCGTGGTTTGAGCTTTGGGAAGTTTTCGGTCCGGTCGTCCGCGCTCAGCTTACAAAGTGGGGGCGGGGCCGCATCGGCATGGAAACCGTCCGCGACCTCTCGCAAGAGACCCTCGCGGCCCTCTCTGAATCCATCGACCGCTTCGATCCTACACGCGGTGCCCGCTTCTCCACATGGCTTCTAGCCATCGCCAAGCACGTTCTTGGGGATGAACTAGACCGCCGCGGGGCTCAAAAACGCGGCGGATCAAAGCGGGGAGTCGAACTCGATGAATCTTGGATGCACGCCGCGCCCGGGCTTCCAGTCGACGAACATTATGAGCAGCAGGTCTTCGCCGCCAAAATCATCGCCGCGCTCCGGGCGGTTGAGAAAGAGGCCGACTTTACCGACTTTGCAATCTACTCCATGCGGGTGCTCGAGAACAAGCCGGGCAAGGAAGTAGCCGCCGCCCTAGGCATCAGCGAACCGACCGTTAGTCGAAGATCGGCAAAGATTCGGGAGTTTCTTCGCGTCAAAATAGCCCTCATTATCCAAACTTATTCGTTCACAAAGGACGAGCTTGATGAAGCGGCGCGAAACGGACTGAACCTGACTCCCAAACAGGAAACTGCCACGACCGATGATTTGATGTTTGACGACGCCATCGCCGAGATACACGCTCGGCAGAGCCTTCTCCGTCAAGAAGATCAAGCCCAGCGGTTGCGGACCCGTTGATTCGCCCAGCGCACCCAGATTGGCGTTGCGGCGTTCGCGGGTGACTCCCTCACCCCGGTTGCCTGCATGTCCAACTTGGATGTTGCCCCATGATCCAATCTCTTTTAACTTCCTTTCCTGAGACCCTCGCGGCGTCATCTGCCTCCGGGGGCGTCAACTTCCTCCTAGCTGGATTTCTAGGGCTGCTTGGCATTGTGCTCGCCGCGGTACTTCTCGCTTACGTCGCCGTACCCGCGGCCAAGGGCATCGGCGCGGTCATCCGGCATTTGGCTACGTTTATTTGGCGCACCATCGCGGACTTCCTTCGCGGAGTTGGCTCGTTGCTGCTCGCGATCGTTTATGTTCCGCTCACCTTGGGGTGTGTCATCATCGGGCGCTGGTCGGCCGCGCGCCACTATGGCAACGCGCTCACCGGTGAACTCCAGAACACGCTGCTCTCGGTCTACCGCGTTGTCGTCGGTAATCCCGCTCGCCTCTTTCTCCTAGATGGGCTCACCGAAGGCATTGAAAAGCGGCTACCAGCTGTCATCGCCGCGGCCCCCACTGCCGACGCCCCCGCGCCCCTGCCCTCGAAAGCCAATCCGCTCAACACTTCAAGTCCCCAAGATCAGCATAACGCTCACACCAGCGCGCCGACGAGCCAGCTACCACCCGACCATGCGCCCTCAAGCCCACGCCGCGGCCAGTTTGAAGGTTATGTTATTGTCGGCAGTCTGCCCAGCGGCGGCAGCGGCGCGAAACTTTACGTCGCTGAGCCCGATGATGTGCGGGCCGCCGCCTTCGCCCGGGCGGGTATCGACGTCGGGCAGGTCGTAATCAAAAGCTTCTCACTGACCGAGGGAAGCAGCCTCCCGCAGATCGTCCGTGAAAGCCGCTCCCTGGAAGCCGCGAGGAAGATGGGCCTGATCCTCGATCATCAGTTGGAGGCGGAAAAATTTTATTACGTAATGCGTTATGTGCCCGGTGAGAGCCTCACGCTGGTCACCAAGCAACTCCACGCCTCCAGCCCGGCGGCCGTCTTCAATCAGGCAGCCGGCCTGGGTGATCCGCAGCTCAAGGCCGCACTTCAATATGTAATTGATGTCGTCGCGAGCCTGGGGGCCTATCACCGCGGCGGGCTCTGGCATAAAGACGTCAAGCCCGACAACATTATTGTCGCAACCCGCACTGATCGTCGCGCGCACCTCGTTGACTTTGGGCTCGTCTCCAGCCTGCGCAGCGCCATGACGCTCACGACGCACGGTACCGAATACTTCCGCGACCCCGAGCTCGTCCGGCGCGCGCTCCAAGGCGTGAAAGTGCACGAAGTTGACGGCACCCGTTTCGATATCTTTGCGGCGGGCGCGGTCTTGTACTCGGTGATTGAAGACTCTTTCCCCGCACACGGCGTCCTCAGTCAGTTCGCCAAGCGCTGCCCCGAATCGATCAAGTGGATCGTCCGCCGCGCCATGACCGATTACGATAAGCGTTACTCATCCGCGCAAGCAATGCTGGCCGACTTACAGTACGTCGCCCTCGCCGCAGATCCGTTTGATGTCAAACCCTTCTCGCTCCCGAGCGTTGTCGCTGAGTCGGGCACAGACGAAAAAGTTACGTTCGAGCCTGCGAGTAACCCCGCCGCCGCTGCGGCCGCAAGCGCAAGTCCATTTCCTTACGCCTCCGCTTCCCCCCCGCCACTCCCCACCCCACAGGCTCCTGGTCGCTCCGTGCCGCATATTCGTGTTACAAATTGGTGGAGTGGCCAAGTAGTGGTTGATGGCCAGCATTCCGAAACTTCCCCACAAGGCGACGAGGCTACTTCCCCATCCGCTGCTGCCAAGGTCGATCAAGCCGTTGCTTACGCCAAGCGCATGGCGGAGCAAGCCGTCGCCGCGGCACAGGTTGGGATCAACGGCGCGGCCGCTGCGTGGAGTGCGAAATCGCCCCGGCCAGCCAACGCTGTCCCGCCGCCGCTGCCCCGCCAAAGCCCTCGCCGGCCGCTTACCGACCCCTCGCAACGTAAACCCGCAGCCGAACAGCTTCGCGCGGCTCGCGAACGCGCACTCGCCGCTCGCGAACGTGCACGCACCCGCGGCCGTACGGTCGCGCCGGGCCACTTCCGCACTGGCCTCCACGGCGGAGTAATGCTTACGGTCTGCCTCCTCGCTGGCTCCCTCGTTGGCCTGGACCTGCTTCTCACCGCCGGTCGCCG
>Ga0105044_10006465_pt1 | contig 16115 bp, 13 predicted proteins | sample MAT01_FD_78092 | JGI IMG/M metagenome (GOLD analysis project Ga0105044, IMG submission 78092) | Freshwater microbial communities from Lake Fryxell liftoff mats and glacier meltwater in Antarctica - MAT-01 | ecosystem: Environmental > Aquatic > Freshwater > Ice > Liftoff microbial mat | place... | reverse complement strand
TTGCCATGGCGGATCGAAAGACGAAACTGCGGTTGGGTGCGTTCGTCGCGCTCGGCATCGCCGGGTTCACTGGGCTGACGTTCCTTTTTGGCGGTGCACCAAAATTGTTCTCGAATCGCGCCTCGTACGTCGTTTTATTCAGCGAAGCGCCGGGGTTGGCACCCGGCACGCCCGTACGAAAATCGGGTGTACGCATTGGCGAAGTCACGGCGCTCGACCTCGACGAACAGACTGCACAGGTGCGCGTGACGATCCAAGTCGATAAGAAATACCTACCGCGGCAAAACGAAGAAGCGACGATCTCGCGCGGCCTGTTGAACGGCGATACCTCGCTCGATTTCGTTCCAAAACAAGGTGCAGATGGGCAATTGATCTCGATTCGCGGCGAGTCGTACCCGCCCGATATCGAGATTGCCGGGCAAACGCCGATTAACCCGAACACGCTCGTTCGACAAGCATCGGGAGCATTGCCGTCGGCGCAAGAATCGATGGCGCGGGTACTCGCCTCGGTCCAGCGTTTCGAGCAAGCCGTGCCGAAAATCGAGAAGGCATTCGAGGAAATCGCGGGCCTCGCACGCAGCGGGCGCGAACTCGTACCGGAGTTGCGTCGCACCAACGACAAGGTTCAGGGCCTGCTCGCTTTCGCCGACGTGCCCGGCGCGGCACCCGGTGCCGAGGCGGCCACGTTGAAGGCCACACTCGCCGATGTGCGCGATTTTATCAAGACCGCCAAGCCACTAATCGAAGACATTCGCAAAGTCGTGAAGGACAACGAACAAGACGTCGGCGCGACCGTAAAAGCGATTCGCAAGACCGTTGATAACGCGAATGAGTTGCTCAACGACGACAACAAAAAAGCGTTCGGCGCGACGCTCAAGAACGTCCAGACGGCCTCGGATGATATCACGAAAGTCATTCGGCTCGCGGCGATCATCCTCGATCAAGGCGAGAAATCGCTGAAGGAAATCAACGCGCGACTGGCCCAAGCGGAGGGATTATTCAAGTCGGCGGAGGGCACGTTGAAGGCCGCCGAGGGGACGTTCAAGAGTGCCGAAGGTGCGGTAAAGAACATCGAGACAGCTACCAAGCCACTCGCAGAAAACGCGGAGCAGATTATCAAGAACGTAAACATCACCGCGGATCAGCTTTCGAAAACGCTTGCGGAGGTGCGGGAAACGCTTCGCGCGGTCAACCGTGCGGACGGCACGTTGCAGAAAGTGCTGACCGACCCCGCACTTTACAACAGCCTCAACGACTCGGCCGCATCGCTGACGCGGACACTATTGCGTGCAGAAAAGATCGCCCAGGATTTGCAGGTGTTCGCGGACAAAGTCGCACGGCGGCCCGAAGTCATCGGAGTGGGCGGCGCGGTCCGACCGAGTGCCGGTTTGAAAGAATCGCCGAACGCCCCACTACAAGTCCAGCCGTTCGCGCCGCTCCCGCCGAACAGCGTTGGCCCCGTCGTCCCTAGCTACCGTCAACCGCTCCCACCGCTCGTTCCACGAACGAATTCGGATTTGCCGCCGAAGTAGTGACAGCACACTGTCATGGTTTGTCGAAGATCGCTTCGTCGATCATTACGGGGAACTCGTATTCCACCGTCGCCCAGTTGCACTTGAATCGCGGCCCGCCGGAGAACTCGATGCGGTGAGGCAACACGACGCCATTTACAGAGCGATGATCGCTGAGCGTCAACATCCGCGTAACGGTCTGGCCATCGTCCTTGGCTTCAAACGCGATCTGCGTAATCCAGTTCGTTTTGCTATCGGCGTGTAAGACCAACGGCGGTTGATCCGCGTACCAGAAACGCAGGACTGTTTCCGAATTCACTTTCTCCGAAGGCACCCGTGCGATGCGGATGTTATCCGCGATCAGCGGAACGAGCGAGGCGACCCATTCCGCACGCACATCCGGTAAGGCACTATCGATTTCGTAGGGCAAAATCGGTATTCTTTGGTTCGAACCTTGATCCGAACGGTGCTGCCAACCGGCATCGTTGCGGAAGGAAAATGAGTGAACGATGGTAGCGGGGATCGTGTGTAAATAATTCGCGCGGTAAAGCGTTGGCCACGACGCGACGACGTCCATTTCTAGCGGGCTACGGAAGTCGCCGACGATGCGTTCGCCCTTCCGGTGCTGTTTGTGTTTTCGCAATTGCTCGATGCGACTCGGCTGATTGTTCGTGTGTGCGAGCAGGATTTTGTCGAACAACTCTCGAGTTGCGGCCTCGGTGGTTTCGGGTTTATTGCCAGCGATTTTTAACGCGGACGCGCCTGGCGAATCGTCGATCGGCGTGCCGAACTCTTGCGGTTTCGTCGCAGTGCCGCAACCGACGAATGCGGACAGGGTTAGTAGAAAAATTAGCCGGTGCATCGTCTCACTCCGCATGACATCGCGTTGTCAGTTTAAGAAGGCAACGCCTTCAACAGGTTAACCATTTCGATTGCCGTCACGGCCGCTTCATAGCCTTTGTTACCGGCTTTCGCCCCGGCACGGTGGATCGCTTGGTCGAGCGTTTCGCACGTGAGCACGCCGTAAATAATCGGTATGCCGAGGGCGATACTTGCATTCGCGATGCCATTCGTGGCGGCTCCGGCGACGTGATCGTAGTGATCGGTTTCGCCGCGAATGACGCAGCCAAGGCAGATGATCGCCGCGTACGTTTTCGACTTGGCGATCGTCTGCGCGACGAGCGGAATTTCAAACGCACCGGGCACGCGAACGAGATCGATGCGGTCGGGTGGCACGCCGTGCCGCGCGAGGGCGTCGGTCGCACCGGCAATCAGCGGATCGACGATGAAGCCGTTGAAGCGGGCCGCGACAATTGCAAACCGACCGACCGGCGTCGATAAATTACCTTCGTAAATCATTGAATTTCATGGGTGAGAATACGTTCTAGTGTACGCTTTTCAGGAATTCGGCGTTCGTTTTGTGCTTCGCGAGCTGCTTGAGTAACAAGTCCATCGCCTCGACGGGGTGCATATCGGCGAGCACCTTGTGCAACATATGGACCAGCCGCAATTCCTCCGGATCGCGGAGCAATTCTTCCTTCCGCGTGCCCGACCGATTGACATCGATAGCCGGGTACACACGCCGCTCGACCAGCCGTCGGTCGAGGTGCAATTCCATGTTACCGGTGCCTTTGAACTCTTCGAAAATCACGTCGTCCATCTTCGAGCCTGTCTCGATGAGCGCCGTCGCAATAATTGTCAGGCTGCCGCCTTCTTCGATATTGCGTGCGGCACCGAAGAACCGCTTCGGCTTCAGCAGTGCCGTGGCATCGAGGCCACCCGAAAGGATCTTCCCCGAGCCAGGTTCGACGGTGTTGTAAGCACGGCCGAGGCGCGTAATCGAGTCGAGAAAAATAACGACATCGGTACCGTACTCGACCAGGCGTCGCGCTTTTTCGATGACCATCTCTGCGACGACTTTGTGCCGTTCGGGGGATTCGTCGAACGTCGAACTCACGACCTCGACCTTCGGGCCTTTCACAGTGCGAATCATCTCGGTGACTTCTTCGGGGCGTTCGTCGATGAGCAAAACGATCACGTAACATTCGGGGTGATTGACGATGATCGCGTTCGCCATCTTTTGCAAAAGCACGGTTTTCCCCGTCCGGGGCGGCGCGACGATCAACCCGCGTTGGCCTTTTCCGATCGGCGTAATGAGGTCGACGGTACGCAAATTGAGTTCGTCTTTGCCGCACTCGAGCCGCAGTCGTTCGTTCGGGTGCGTCGCTGTCAGATCGGAGAAAACGGCTTTCTGCGAAAGCATTTCCGGGTCTTGGTAGTTGATCGCTTCGACGCGCAGGAGCGCGAAGTATCGCTCATTTTCTTTGGGCGGGCGGATCTGTCCGCAGACGATGGCACCCGTACGCAACCCGAAGCGACGGATCTGGCTCGGCGAAATATAGATGTCGTCGGGGCAGGGTAGGTAGTTGTAATCCGGGCTGCGCAGGAAGCCGAAACCGTCGGGTAGAATTTCGAGCGTGCCTTCGCCGAACATCAAACCGTTCTGCTTAACCCGCTCTTTCAAGATGCGAAAAATGATGTCCTGTTTCTTCATCCCCAGCCATTCGTCGCGGGGGATTTTGTCGACGCCGGCGGCTACTTGTAACTGCGTCAGCGTCATCTGTTGGAGCTGCGTAATGTACGTGCTGCCGCGCTTGATCTCCTCGTACCGGCTGTTCGTTTCGGCATCGAAACCCTTCTCGTTCGGGTCGATGTGAGGAATCGTCAACGCCGGCGAAGGGGACGCTTTTGGCGTATTGAGTTCTTCGAAAATGCTTGTGCCGAAGCCGTTTTTGCGCGCAGATTCAATAACGTCCATTTGTGTGGGTGTCGCGTCATCAATGATGTCTGACATCGCATCCTCAAATCGGGATCGGCGTTTCGCACCGAATATTCCAGCGTTCCAGACATTCGACCAACTGTTTTCGTAGCGCGGTCTGGGTGCTGTCGTTGACCACGATCGCATCGGCGCGCCGCCGCTTTTCGTCGAGCGGCATCTGCGCGGCTTCACGTCCGGCGAGTTCACTTTCGGACCAACTACTGCGGATCGCCAATCGTTCGTATCGTATTGGTCGCGGGGCATCGACGAACAGCAGGTGATCGTAAATTTCTGTCCAGCCCGCTTCGAGTAACACCGCCGCATCGAGTACCACAAATCGAAACTTCGCGTCGTTCTCCGCTTTTGCCAATTCCTCGCTCACTCGTCGCCCAATGTACGGATAGACCATGTTTTCGAGTGATTTTCGCTCGTTAGTATCGTGGAACACGATCTTTGCTAGTGCCCGGCGATCGACCGAACCGTCGTCCGTTAGTACGCTAGGACCCCACTTCGCAACGACGCGTTGAACGATTTCGGCTTGCTCGAGCGCCTCGTGCCCGAGTGCATCGGCAACGATCCAGGCACCACCGCAATCGGCGAGAATTTTCGCGGCCGTACTCTTCCCGGCCCCAATCGAGCCGACGATGGCAATCACCGGTTTGGTATGCGCGGTGCTCATTACAAATCACCTACATCGAGCCAGTTCGGACCAGTGGCGACATCGACTTTCAATGGCACGTTCAGCTTCATCGCGCCCACCATTTCTGAACGCACCATTGTTGCCAATTGGGATTGTTCGTCGGGCGGGACTTCAAAAACGAGTTCATCGTGGACGCTCAGCAACATGTTCGACTGGTAGCCATCGGCTTTCATTTTACGATGGACGGCAAGCATTGCGAGCTTCATTAAGTCGGCTGCGGAGCCTTGAATCTCCATGTTAATCGCTTCGCGTTCGGCCTGATTTCGCTGGTGATACGTCGAATGCGGACGGATGGCCGATGGGTCGAAGGTGCGTTTGCGGCCGAGAATCGTCTTCACGAAGCCGTTCTTGCGTGTATCGGAAAGCAGCTGATTTTGGTAATCGAGCACCTTCGGGTATCGTGCGAAATACATCTCGATGAACTGCGCCGCTTCTCGCTTTGGCATACCGAGACGAACTGACAGCCCGGTGGCACTGATGCCGTAGATGACGCCAAAGTTCACGACCTTGGCCATCCGACGTTGCGCGCCGGAAACGTCGGTTTCAGCGACGCGGAATATCTCTGCGGCTACGATGGTGTGAATGTCGTGGTCTGCGGCGAATGCCGCACAAAGCGGTTCATCTTGGCAGAAGTGCGCGAGCAATCGCAGTTCGATCTGCGAGTAATCCGCAGCCAGTATCGACCAGCCATCGGGCGGGATAAACGCCTGGCGGATCTGCTTGCCCTGGTCGGTCCGCATCGGGATGTTCTGCAAGTTCGGATCGCTCGAACTCAATCGACCCGTCGCCGCCACGGTCTGATTGAACGACGTGTGAACGCGGCCCGTTTTCGGGTTTACCAATTGCGGAAGTGCGTCTACGTACGTTCCCTTCAGCTTCGAAATCTGACGATGTTCGATCATCTTCTTCGGCAATTCGTGACCGAGTGCGGCGAGGCGTTCGAGCGATTCTTGATCGGTACTGGCGTCGCCGGTCGTGTCGGTTCGCTTCTTGATCGGCAACTTCATTTCGTCGTACAGTACTTCGCGAAGTTGCTTAGGCGAGGCGATGTTGAACGGCCGTTTCGCGAGTAGAAAAATGTCCGCTTCGATAATCGCGAGTTGTGCGGCCATCTCGATACTGAGCTTGCCCAGCAGTTCGGAATCCAATCGCACCCCGCGGAACTCCATCTCGGCGAGCACGTCGATGAGCGGTATTTCGAGCGTGTCGTAAAGCGTTCGCAGGTTCGCGCTTTCGAGTTGCGGTTCGAGGATTTCCGCGAGCCGAATCGCGACGTCGGCATCTTCCCCGGCATACGCGCACACTTTTGCCGTCGGCACGTCGGCCATGCTGATCTGCTTCTTGCCTTTGCCAATCAGGTCCAGAATCGGAATCGGTTCGTGATTCAAAAACGTACGAGAAAGTTCGTCGAGATTGTGCGTCCGTTCCCCGGCATGGAGCAGGTAATGAGCGATCATCGTGTCGCCGACCACGCCGAGAATGTCGATGCCATGCGAGCGCAAAACGAGTTGATCGTACTTGATGTTCTGATTAATTTTGCCGACGCGAACGTCTTCGATTATCGGTTTCAGTGCCGCGATGGTCGCTGCCGCTTCGAGGGTCGCGTCGCTTTTCGGGCCGCGAATCGGTAGGTAAAACGCTTCGCCTGCTTTCCACGAAATCGCGAATCCGACGATGTCGCAGAGCAGGGGGTCGAGGCCCGTCGTTTCGAGATCAATCGCGAAACGGGTCTGGCTCTGCAACGCCTTCAGGAAGTCCGCAAACGATGCGGGCGTATCGACGAGGCGATAATCTCCATGCCAGTTATCGGGCTTCTTTACTGGTTCTGGCAAGGCTTCTTCGCCGAATTCGATCTGGTCGAACAGCGACGGGCCGCCCTTCCATTTCGATGCCTTCGACTGGAAAGGTACAACAATCGGCGGAGTTTCTCCGATTGCGTCGAGCAAGCTGTTGTTCTTGTTCGCTCCGCTCTTTACTAGCGTCGAACGCACTTTGTTGGCGAACCCGCGGAAGCCAAACTCCTGGTAAAGTTCGAGCAAGCGCGGGCCGTCCCAGTCGCGGCGTCGCCAGCCGTCCCAATCGAACGCCATTGGGACATCGGTACGGAGTTTGACGAGCGTACGGCTCTTTTCGAGGTTGCCGTTGGCGATCGATGCCTTCAGCGATTCCTTGACCTTCGCCCCGCCGACATCGTCAGCGTGAGCGATCAAGTTCTCGAGTGTGCCATATTGTTGCAACCATTTCGACGCGGTCTTCGGCCCGACGCCGGGAACGCCGGGTACGTTATCGACGGCATCGCCGACGAGGGCCTGATAGTCGACGACTTGCTCCGGGGAGATGCCCCAATCGCGGATCAGCCCTTCCCGATCCATCGTCTCGTCTTTACGCAAATTCAGAATCGTCACGCGGTCGCGGATCAGTTGGCGGCAATCTTTATCGCTCGTGCAAAGGTGAACTTCATACCCGCGTTCGGCGGCGTTGACGGCCACGGTTGCCATCACATCATCGGCTTCGTAACCGGGTTGCACGAGGATCGGCACCCGCAACGCTTCGAGCACCTGATAGATCAGTGGTTCCTGTGCGATCAGTTCTTCTGGAGCCGGCGTGCGGTTAGCCTTATATTTCGGATCGATGGCTTCGCGGAAGGTCGGGTCTTTGTGGTCGAAGACGGCGAGAAGGTAATCGGCCCCGTGATCGTAGAGGTTCATGATCGCGCGACTGACGCCGAAAACGGCATTCGTCGGACGGCCATCGGGGGCGTTCATCGCCGGTATCCCGTGGAACATCTGAAAGACCATGCCGTGCGTGTCCAGCAAGTAGACGCGCTCGGCGGTCGTTTTCGGCGGAATCGAGGCCACAGTGCCGCCAAAGTAGGAGCTGCGATCCGAATCTGTTGGGGGTAATTCCGATCGCAGCCGAGGACCATGCCCGATTCCATAAACCGACCGCAATGGTCAATCATCCGACGCCTGAGACGTGGGTCGGGCGGAAGGTTGGGGAATCGAGCCAACGAAGACAGTGGTATTGTGTATAAGTGTATGTTCACCACGATAGAGATGTCAAGGGCGGACCGGTCGAACTGACGGAAGTCGGGTATAATCCCAATACTCCATATTCCCCGAACGACCGACCGATTCCCCCGACGTTTCTTCTGCGTTATGCTCATTTGGGTTGACCGCATGTTCTGTGCGTTTAGACTCAATTGATAGCGATGCGATGCGAACATCTACCGAAACACCGTTGGTCACTCACCAAACAGAGAATCGACATGGCCAAACCTTCCGGCGAAACGAGCATGCCCTTGCTCATCAGCACGATTGTCTTCGTGCTGGCTACGCTGATTTTGGGGTATCTCAGTTACACATTCAACGAGAACGCCGCGACGGCTCGCGCTTCGCAAGTGAAGGCGGAGCAAGATAAGAAGAGCGCGGAAGAACTGCTTCAAAAGGAAAAAGAGAAGAGCATGCTTTACCGATTCGCGGTAGGCATTAACACGCCAGAAGACAAAGACACCCTGGCCAGTGGCGTTCGCTTTCCTGCCGACTTGGCCACGAATCAAGCGGCGATCGTCGACACGATCACCAAGCGAGCGAACACCGCGTTGACTGCCGAAGTGAACAACGCACAAGGCGGTGCGCTGAATGCCGTTCGCGTGACTGACTTCTTCAAGTGGGATGCAGCCGCCGCTGGTGGAACCGTTCAGCCCCCCGAGACGAACGTACTCGACGCAGCCGTCAAGAAAGCATCGCAGAAAGAGCTTGCCGAACGCCGCGTCAAGATCGAGCAGGATGGACTCAAACAAGCGAAAGATTCGCTTCAGAAGAGTAGTGCCGCCCTCGATACCGCCGTCGCGAAGTTCACGCAACTTAGCGATAAGTTCCCGAACGAAGTGAAAGCCGAAGTCAAGAAAGCCACCGATCAATTCGAGGCGTTCAAGAACGACTTCATCGCAAAGTCCGGCGAATATCGCAACGACAAGAATGCACTCACAGAAAAAAGTGAAGCTCTCGCAGCGGAAGGGGTTCGCGATAAAAGCAAGATCACCGCGATGAAGAACACGATTGATACTGCACTCGCACTCGAAGACGACCGTATCGACCCGTTCCAGTACGACAAACCTCAGTTCAAGGTGATTCGCCGCACCGAAAGACTCATCGACATCGACATCGGCACCGCCTCGAACCTTCGCGTCGGTCAGACATTTAGCATTTTCCCATCGGATACACCCACCCGAGGCTTCCAGCCTCGGATGCGCAAAGTTCGCGATTCGGAAGGCAAAGTCGTACTCAAGGCCGTTCCGAAGGGTAAAGTCGAAGTCATTGAGGTTATCGGCGCAACGCTCAGTCAGTGTCGGATTACCGAAGAAGACTCCGAAGTTCGCGATCGGATTTTGGCAGGCGACCTCGGCTACAACTCGATTTGGCGGAACGGTATCTCCGAGCATATCGTGTTGTTCGGTATCTTCGATCTCGATGGCGATGGCAAGGACGATATCCAAACGCTCGTTCGCGATCTGACCAAGGCGGGTGTAACGGTCGATGGCTATTACGATCTCGGTAAGATGGCTTGGGTCGGCGAAATGACGAGCCAAACGGCATTCGCCGTCGAAGGCTACTACCCAACTGTCAGCATCGCCGACGGCAATAAAGACGGCAAACTGAAGATCATCAACGCCATCGGGGCCGCGAAATCTAAGGCGAAGAACGAAGGGGTGCGAATCATTCGCCCGCGCGATTTCTTCCCACGCATCGGCTACAATGCGAAACTGGACATCACCGAAGACTCAATCAACCAAGCCGCAACGGGTTACATTCGTTCGGTGTCCGCAGCCGAAGGCACCGACCCCGCACCATCACCGGCGGCTCCCGTACCCGAGCCTAAGAAAAACTAGTTTTTTCGCATGCGATCCACAATCGAGCGGACCTTCGGGTCCGCTCGTTTCGTTGGGTATAGTTCATAGCCGGGACGCAGTTTTGCCAAAAAGGATCACCGAAACTTTGGTTCTGGAGTGAATCCAGTTGGTCGAAATCGGACGTAAGTCGTTGGTGGGTTAGGTTGGTTCCGAAATTCGGGAATGAGTCCACGGATGGGTGGGTGGAAAGTGGCTGGACTCAATTCCGATCGGCGTCTCCGTCTCCATCGCGATTGCGGCCAGGTAGCCGGGTTGCGGCTCCCACGTTGCCAACGACCACGTAAACGGCTTTTCCGGCAATTCGTCGAATCGAATCGCTCGCGGTGAGCGTGTCGGATCGAGTTGCACAACGCAACGATCCACGTGCTGAAGCCCCGTCCCGACAGCTTTCATGAGTGCCTCTTTGCACGTCCACGCACGGAAGAAACCTTGGCTACGTTGCGGTTCGACGAGGGTGCGATACGCCACTTTTTCTTCGTGGCCGAAGAAGCGTTCGACGAGGCCATCCATATTGGAAACTTCGCGAAGCACCTCAATGTCGATTCCAACGCGGCGAGTGGCAATCGCCACGAGTGCGAAATTTCCCGAGTGCGTGACGTTAAAGTGAATCGCAGAATCGCCAGCCAAAATGGGTTTGCCGTTGGCACCAATCTGGAAACGAACGTCGTGCGGAGCGATACGCAGGTAGTCCGCGAGGATTCCGCGAAGTGCGGCCCGGCAGATCGCGAATTGCCGCTTCGGCTTGTCGATACGGTACCGCACGACTCGCTCGCATTCATCGACGGAAAGCCGTTCGCACACCTTAGCCAAATTCAGCAAACAGTCGTTGAAAGCGATGCCCCAAACATCGCAACCAACGAACGGAGTCGGCCGCGGAATCGCATTCCAATTGTAAGCCTGATATCGAACGATCATTGCTGTGGTGGCTTCCGCGTGCGGCCCCAAAGTAGTAACAGTGCCGCCAACCCAATGATGGGTGCTAGCCCCGCGATCAGGAACCCCGCTTTGTAATTGTGTTCCGCTTTTATCCGTGCCCCGATCTCGATCTGAAAGTAGCTCGACGTGACCCAGCCCACCGCCGAAAGGAAGCCCATTAATACACCAAGGTTCCGTGCCGGGAGTTCCTGAGTCAGCGAGTAATAAAACGGGTGCAACCCGAGGATGCCCGCACCCGCAATCATGAGCAGCGCGACGATGGCGACATCCGATTCGACGAACGGCACGAAGCCGGCCGATGCGGTGAGGCAGGTAAACAACACATATCCGAGCATCCGCGAACCGTGTAGTCCGTACCGGATTGACAGCGCACGAACGAACGCGCCCGCAAGTATGCAGCCGATGTCCGCCGCGATGAAGTACCCCGATACGCAAAACTGCATCGAACGTGGCGGAAATTCGCGATGGTCTTCCAAATATAACGGTAGCCAGGCGCGAAGGAACTGCCAACTCACAGTCAGTGTCGTGACGACGATACCTAACGCAATCAACCGCCGAACGAGTAACCCGCGATTTGGCACCTGCGGTTCGTGCGTGATGGCGGTGTCGATTGGCAATGCCGACTGTAATACGCCACGTGGGATCATCCAGAACCAGAGCGGAATCCAACAGAAGCCGACGACGCCGATCGAGCAAAATGTGAATTGCCAAGAAAGACCGATCTTATTGACCCACATGACGTAAAACGGTACGAGGATCGCGCCGATCGCGGCCCCGCTTTGCAGGATGCTGTTGCCGAGTGGCCGATCTTTCGCATTTAGGATCATCCGTGCCGTAATGAGCGCACATGGCCAATGTCCCGCCTCAAATAACCCGAGTATCGTACGGCAAATCAGCAACCAGCGAAACACGGCAGTACCCGGTGAATCGCCTTCATTTTCCAGTAATTCCTTCACCCACGGTTCGCTGGCTGCGGACGCGGCGACGCCCATTAGCGACCAGCCGGACAGGACGATCGGGTACAAGATTCGCGGTCCGACGCGATCGACGAGCAATCCAAACACAATCGAACCGACGGCGAAAGCGTACCCGAAACAGCCTTCGAGGTAACCATTCCGGCCTTCATCGATAAAGAAATTCTTTTTAAGATCGGGCAGAGAAAGTGCGAGTACCTGACGGTCCATGTAATTGAGCAATGTCGCCAGGAACAAGATGCCGCAAACGTACCACTTCCACATGAATGAACTCGCGCTGAGTGAAGTTGAGAACCGGAATCGTTACGCATCCCACGTGCTGCCGTTCCAGTCGATCACGCGCTCAAGTAGCGACGACACACCGTGCGCGAATGTGGCAAACAACGCTTCACCTTTGTCTGCGGTGGCGTCGGCGGGGCTGCCGATGTGGCCGGGATTGCTGCGGTCGGGCATCGTCCACGCGCGGTAGCCGGGGGCAAACCCTCGACCGAATGGCACTTCCGGTACTTCACCAATACTGCCAACTATCAAGTGCGGTGCGAGGTGCAGAATCATCGATGTTTCCCACTCGCACGCATGGCCCATCTGGTTCTGCGACAGTTCGGGCATCGCGGCCGACGGGTCGGCGGAGTCCCAGTATGTCAACGACAATAAAACCAAGTCTTTGCGTTCGCGGTGTTTCTGGCGGAGTTCAAATAAGGCTTGTTGCGAAGGTACCGTGTTGCCGCCGTGGCCATTTACAAACACGATTCGGCGGAAGCCGTGCGCCATCACATTCTCGGCAAGATCGCGTATGAGATCAAGGTACAATCGCGGCGAAGCCGAGAGCGTGCCGGGGAAATCGAGGTGGTGATGCGAATTTCCAAGCCACTGCAACGGCGCGAACAGGAGCTTAGTGGCTAGCGATGTCGTCTTGATTCGCTTAAGGATTTCGCCCAGGAGCATACTATCGGTGAATACGGGCAGGTGTCGCCCGTGTTGTTCGAGTGCCGCAATCGGAAACACAACAGGCGTGTTCCGATCGAGTGCAGCCACGGCGGGCCAGGTCATTTCAGAAAGTTCCATCGGACGCCATTCTTTGGAGGAGTGTCAAAATGACCGAGAGGTAATGAGCATCATAAAGAATAACGAGGCGAATCGCGAGCATTTAGTTTGTTTTGACACTAAATTAAGTCAGAATTGCGGAAGCTCCATAACCGGTTTTGCATGCCTAGCCAGAGCATAATGGTTAGTCACCATCGAGAAAGCCCGATCCGCACACAGGTCCCGACGACTGAACTGCCACCCTTGGCACGGTTCGCTCGGGCTGTCGGCCCTCACCGTCGCCGAGGTCGACGCGGCGGCTCGCAGACCCGTCTGAAGTGGTTGCGTGGCGGAACCACAGTTTCACCCGCGGTTCGGCGGAATGGCGGTACTTGTGTTAGAGACTAACTAAATAAGTATGCCATTGATCCCCATCTGGCGAAGGTAGGCGGCGATGACAGGGCCGACGTTGGGAATGTCTTCCGGGCGGGCGACCTGTCGCAGTTCTTTGGCCGGGTTTTTCTTCGGATGGATCATTGCCAACTTCTCTCGTCGAGTGATTGCCTTGATCGCGGCTTCTCGCTTCAACGCCGAACTTTGGTCGGGTTGATCTTCTCGGTAAACCAATTTTACCGGACTACGACTTCGAGTGTATCGGGAGGCCGCTCCCGCATTGTGTTGTTGGCATCGCCGGACTATATCTTTGGTGATCCCGGTGTAAAGTGAGCCATCGGCACACTGCACGATGTAAACGATCCAGCCTTCAATGGGCGATGGTGCGGTCGGTTGGCGGGCTTTTTTCGACATACGCATAAACTACCGAGTCCGAACGGACCGAGATCGCCTGCGGTAACCGACAGCGAATTTCGATAACTCCGCACCGAAACGCCTTCGGGGGTTGACGCCTATACGCCAACCCTCTAAAAAAGCGGTGCGATGTTATGGCCCTGTCGTCTAGAGGCCTAGGACACGACCCTTTCACGGTTGAGACCGGGGTTCGACTCCCCGCAGGGTCAGATATTCATCCCGTTAGTGTCCAATGGGATGGAGACACCACGCGACGGAAATCCTTTTACTAGGGTATCCGTCGCGTTTTTTTCGTTTGCACATCATAACCGAGCCACTATGCGCTGGTCGATCATCCGCTTAATCACGATGCGTGAAACCCGCGACCTGTTGCGCGACCGCCGCACGGTGCTGCTGATTCTCGTGATGCCTGCGATCCTCTATCCGTTCTTCGGCCTCGCCGGGTTTCTGCTCGCGAAATCGATTACCGATCAGAAGACCATCGTCGGCATCGTGGGCGGAAATACACTGTCTGCCGGGAAAGAAGTGAACCCGTTACTGTTGGGCGATCAATTCGTCGACGCATCCACCGATACCGATTCCGCAGCAGGCTCGATCGTCGGCATCGAACTCGATGGCGATCCGGCGACCGCACTGCGCGAGAAGCGCGTCGATGTCGTTTTGATCATCCCTGAAGGCTTTTCGGAACAACTGAAAGCCGGGAATCGGGTGAAGTTGAAGATCGAGAATCGCGATGGCGACGAGAAATCGAAACTGGCTACGAAACGCCTCACCGAGATCGTGCGACGCTGGGAAGGCAAGCTACGCGAGGCGAGATTCGTTCGTGCGGGCTTGTCGAAGGAGTTCGATCGCGTCCTCGATATCGACGAACCGCAAGCGTCGAAACCGAAGGCGAAGCGGGCTGCGGACGAGCTGCGCGATCAGTTCGTGCGGATCTTTCCGTTCGTGCTGATGATGTGGATTGTCGCCGGTTCGATTCAACCTGCGGTCGATCTGACGGCCGGCGAAAAGGAACGCGGCACGATGGAGACGCTGCTCATCAGCCCCGCAGAGCGAAACGAAATTGTCTTCGGTAAGTTTCTCGCAGTTGCATTTTTCTCGTTCGGGTCGGTGATCTGGAACGTACTATGGTTGGCGGGCGGTGCATTGATCGTCGAATTGCTGCTCGGATTCCCGATCCTGAACTGGCCGGGGTTGATTGGCTGCATTATCGTCGGCTTCCCACTGGCAATGTTTTTCAGCGCGATCTGCGTGGCACTCGGAGTGTTCGCACGCAGCACGAAAGAGGGCCAGTACTACCTGATGCCATTGATTCTGATCGCGATGCCGCTGGCCTTCAGTACAATGTTGCCGGGCACTGAACTGAACTTCGGAAACTCGCTCGTACCGATTACGGGCGCGTTACTTTTGCAGCAAAAATTGTTGTCGATATCGAGCGACCCGACGCCGTGGGGATTCTTCTTTAGCGTCATCGGTGGGCTGGCGGTCTGCGTGACGGCTGCCCTCTGGTTCGCGGTCCGGCAGTTCAAACGCGAGTCGGTACTGTTCCGCGAAACCGGGGCAGGGCAGGGCGGCTCACTCAGAAAATTTTTTGGAGGTTGATTCATGAAACTGTATATGACCGAACTATCCGTGACGGACATTGCCAAGTCACTGGCGTGGTATCGCGATAAACTCGGTTTGCACGTGAGAATCCATGATACCGACAAGAAATACGTCCAGTTCGATGCCGGCGGGCAACTGTCGCTCCGCGAACATCGCGACACCGGCAAAGTCGACAGCCATTCGATCGTGTACTTCGAAGTCGAAGATCTGACCGCGGAACTGGCACGCCTTTCGAGGCTCGGCATCGTTCCCGACGACGACACAACCGAAAGCGAGGAAGGCTACCGCCGAGCGATTTTGCGCGACCCCGACGGCCACGGCATCGGTTTGTTCGAGTGGATCCCCAAAAGTTAAGTGATTGCCCAGAATGCCACGCAAATCGCCGCGAGTATCATCATGACGAGCCAAAAGTACGAACGCTCGGCTCGCGGCGCATCTTCCGCAGACTGGTACTGCCCGCAACGCGGGCATTGCTCGGATTCCTCGGCAATCTCCGCGCGACAATACCTGCACGGCACCGTTTCCCACTCGTCATCGTGGTAAACGCCATCCGGCAGATCGTCGTCCGAATCGCGCATGTTGCCTCCAAGCTTGTCCATTTTTATTAGCCCGACGACCAAGCGTGCACGCGAGCAAGTGACAGGAACCCACAAAAAAGCACGTCATCGCAGAAGCGATAACAATCTCTCGTTAGCGCCTCGGGCCAACAGTGTCGCATCGTCACCTATCGTTGCAAAACCGGTATCAGCCTACGAGCCACCGGGCAGAACAGATGGCTCGTAGAACGTATCACTTTTAATCCTTTTTCAGCGAGTTGTAGACCAACCCG
>Ga0105044_10006464_pt1 | contig 16115 bp, 15 predicted proteins | sample MAT01_FD_78092 | JGI IMG/M metagenome (GOLD analysis project Ga0105044, IMG submission 78092) | Freshwater microbial communities from Lake Fryxell liftoff mats and glacier meltwater in Antarctica - MAT-01 | ecosystem: Environmental > Aquatic > Freshwater > Ice > Liftoff microbial mat | place... | reverse complement strand
GGCTTAAGGTGTTCCGGTGATCTGGATCCTCCTCATCATCGTGGTGGCGACCTTCGCCGGCATCTACTGCGAGCGGCGCTGGCCCGAGAAGACCGGCTACGAGTCGAAGAACTCGCTGACCATCCTGCTCTACGTGGTCATGCCGCCGATCATCTTCTTCAACCTCGCGCACGCGCATCTCGACGCCGGGGCGGGCGTCGGCCTCGGCCTCGGACTGCTCACCGTCTCCTGCGTCGGTTTCCTCGGGTGGGTGCTCGCCGTACCGGTCCTGAAGCTCTCGCGGCCGGTTGCCGGGGCGGTGATCTGCTGCTGCATCACTTCCAACACCGGGTATCTCGGTTACCCGATGGTGCTCACCCTGATGGGTGGCGACGACCTCAGCCAGGGCGTGATCTACGACGTGGTGGTCAGTGGTACGGCGCTGATGCTGCTCGCTTTCGGTGTTGGCGCCGCTTTCGGCACCAAGGCGGGGGAGGGTTTCAGCCAGCGGCTGAAGTCGTTCTTCCTGCGCAACCCGCTGCTCTACGCGGCGATCCTCGGCCTCCTCGCCCCGGAGTGGATGGCTCCCGACCTGCTGGTCGACATCTCACGGGTGCTGGTCATGCTGATCCTGCCGGTCGGATTCTTCGCGGTCGGCACGGTCTTGGCCGAGGAGGAGCGCACCGGAGCGATCCGGCTGCCACCGAAGATCCACCGGGAGGTAGGTGGCGTGATCTTCCTGAGGCTCATCGTCTCACCGGCTCTACTCTTCGTCCTGGCGATGCCTTTCACCGGGATTCCGCATTCCTACTACCTGATGGCCGCCATGCCGAGCGGGCTGAACGCGATGATCGTCGGGCATAACTACGGGCTCGACCTGAGGACGACCGCGGAAGCGCTGGTCTACACGACCGCGATCGTGGTGGTGGGGGCGGTCGGCTGGGCGATTCTGCTCTGAACGCATAACCGCAACTACTTCCAGAAGCCGGGTTTTGTTCGTTTGCCCGACTCGTTCCGGGCTGACAAAACCTAAAAGGGGAGATTCACTTGAAACAAGGAAGTTTGCGCAACGCAGTCGGAGGGATCGTGATTGCGGTTGCAATGCTGGCCGGAGCACAGTCCGCTTCGGCCGCGACGATCAACGTCACGACGACAATCGACGAATTTGGGACTGGCGGTCGCTGCTCGCTCAGAGAAGCGCTCTGGTCGGCCAACAACGACAGTGTCACCAGCGCCACCGGCTGCAAGACCGGTAACGGCAACGACAAGGTCATTGTTCCTTCGGGCCGCTTCAACCTGACCCGGCGAAACGAAGCACCCCTGCCGATCGAGGGCGACCCCGTTCTGCCCGCCCCGGCGATCGAAGATGCCGGTGAAACCGGAGACCTCGACATCACTTCCACTGTCAGCGTCGTTCATGTTGGCACCAACCTCGCCGTGATCAACGGTGACATGGGCAACGAACGCATCTTCCACGTGCTCTCCGAGGGGGTCACCCTCCAGGGCCTGACGATCACCGGCGGCCGGGCCGGAAGTGAAGAGAACGACCATGGCGGCGGTGTACTCAACGAAGGCAAGCTGACCATTCGAGGCAGCACGATCAGCGACAACCTCGCAATCTACGGAGGCGGGGTTTCGACCGCCAACACCTCCGAGGCAGTCCTGGTCAACAGCACCATTTCCGACAACAGTGCCCTTGAAGACGGTGGTGGCGTATCGGTTGAAACCTCCGGCAAGGTCACCATCCGCAGCTCGACAGTCGCCGACAACACGGCTGACTCCGACGGCAGTGGCGGCGGCGACGGCGGCGGAATTTTCACTTCGACTTCGGCCGACGGTGGCATCCTCGAGCTTCGCAGCTCGATCATCGCGGCCAACCGTGACGAAGGATCCGAAGCGATCGACTGCGCCAAGCTCGGTGGAACCATCACCTCGCTCGGTCACAACCTGATCGGCAACGCCAACGGCTGTGACTACCAGTCGGCCGCTGGGGACATCATCAACCGCAAGGCGGAGATGCTTCGGCTCGGCTACAACGGTGGTCCGACCTGGACCCACGCCCTCAAGACCAAAAGCCCGGCAGTCAACAAGGGTGCCGGATGCCCCAAGGCCGACCAGCGCGGCGTGATTCGCCTCAAGTGCGACATCGGCGCCTGGGAGCTGGCTTACTGTCAGGGAGCGGTGATCAACCGCATCGGAACCAACGCGGCCGACCTGCTGCTTGGCACCTCGGGTCGTGACGGCATCCTCGGCCTCGGCGGCCAGGACACCCTGCGCGGCATCGGCGGCAACGACGGCCTCTGCGGTGGTAACGGTCCCGACGTGCTCGAAGGTGGAGCCGGCAAGGACGTCCTCGACGGCGGCCCGGGCAAGGACACCTGCCTCGGCGGCGCCGGCAAGAACAAGCTCGTGAAGTGTGAGCTGCCGAAGAAAAAGAAGAAGAAGGGCATCACGGGCGGCCGTTAGGGCCACCCGGTGAATGGGAGCCTGTCCCCATGGTCCGAGAGCTGAGACCATGGGGGCATGCTCCATCACGTCGCTTTGGAAGTCAGCCCTGCCCACATCCCTGGCGACAGCCGGTTCTGGACCCTCGCCGGGTTCGAAGAGGTGGAGGTGCCGGAAGAGCTCGGCCCGGATTTCACCTGGTTCGAGAAAGCCGGAACCCAGATCCACCTCATGCATTGTGAGGATCCGGTGATCCCGCCCCGCGGCCATGTCGCCGTGGTCGCCCGTGACTTCGAGGAGACAGTCAAGCGTCTCGCCGACGGCGGTTTCGAGGCCGAAGAGCGGCGGCCGCTGTGGGGCCACCGGCGGGTCAAGTACCTCAGTCCCGGCGGCCACACGGTCGAGATGATGGCGGCGGCCCCCTCAAGGAGCGCGAAATCGGCCTGAGGGTCAAGGTCCCGGCCGCGTTCGCGGTCCTGGCGCCCGCATTCGTGGTGCTGGCGCTGACCTTCGGCCCGGCACCGCTCGGGCCCGGCACCGGTCAGGCCTCCGACCCGGAGCCGGTCGTCGCCGGTCCTGACACCCCTGTTGTCCTGGTCATCCTCGACGAGCTGCCGACAGCGACCCTGCTCAAGGCCGACGAGACGATCGACGCCCGTCGGTTCCCCAACATCGCAAGGCTCGCCTCCGGATCCACCTGGTACCGCGACAACGCTTCTGCCGGCGATTCCACCGCCTGGGCGGTCCCGCCGATCCTCACCGGCAACCATTCGAACGACGAGACCCTGCCGACCAACGCGGTCCAGCCGGACAACATCTTCAACCTGCTCGGGCCGGGCCGCAGGGTCCATGCGATGGAAGAAGTGACCGAGCTCTGTTCGAAGAAGTACTGCCCGGACGGCCATCAGGGCGAAGCGACCGAAGAGGTGCTCTCGAGCGAGTTCGTCAAGTCAAAGTTCGAGGTGCCGGACATGCCGCCGATCTTCAAATGGATCGACAGTATGCCCGCCGGCAAACGCACCCTTTCGATGCTGCACCTGCCGCTGCCACATCAGCCGCAGCGTTTCCTGCCCGGCGGCCAGACCTATCCCGGCGGGCCCCTCGGTTTCACGATCCCGAAGATCAATGGCTGGACGATCAGCGACGCCGGTATCAGCCTGGTCCAGCAGCGCCACATCCTCCAGACCGCCTACACCGATCGTCTGGTCGGCCGGATCATGAAGAAGATCAGGACGAACGGGGACTGGGACCGTTCCCTGGTGATCTTCACAGCGGACCACGGTTACTCCTTCGACACGCGTTTCGACCGCCGTGACTTGGGCCGAGGTAACGTCGCTGCCACGGTAAACCCGCCACTGTTCATCAAGTATCCGGGTCAGACTGAAGCACATGTTTCGAGAAAGTCGACCCAGGGGGTGGACCTCCTGCCGACGATTGCCGAAGTTCTCGGGGTCGGCAATCTCCATGAAACGGACGGCATCCCGATCAGCCAGGTCCCGGAGAACCGCGAGATGGTGGTCGACAAGGACCTGATGGTGCGCACGACGATCCGCACCGCCCAGATCCGGTCGCAGCGACCGGATCTGATCAAGGCGAGTATCCGCCGTTTCGGGGATGGCGGGCTGTGGTCGCTGGGTCCGAAGAACGGCCTGATCGGCACCACGCCCGGTCGCGCCCGGAAACTGGCCGATGCCCGGGTGAAGATCGACTTCCCCGAACGGCTCAGGAACTTCCGCCCGGGAACCGGTGTGGTCCCGTCGCTGGTTTCCGGCGAGCTGATCCGGATCGCCGCCAACGAAATCCTGGCGGTCGCGGTCAACGGCAGGATCACCGGAACCACCCGTACTTTCAAGTATGAAGGCGCGATGAGATTCGGCTCGATGGTGCCGCCTTCGGCCTTCCGCCGGGGAGCCAACAAGGTCGCCGTTTACCTCGTGGGGTCCGGCAACTCCCTGCGCCGAATCCGCTAGCTGCGGGATCCCGGCCAGGACGTCATAACTCCCAGCCGATCGGCCTGTTAGGTTCGGGAGGTGCGTTATCCAGTCGAGTCCTTCACCCCCGCCGAGCAGGAACTGCTTGCCCCCCATTTCACCAATGTGGACCGGCCCGTATTTGCCCTGACCAATCTTCCGGAAACGGTAAAAGGAGCCCTATTCGCCCGGTATTCGAGGTACCCGGGTACTTTGCGCCGTCTCTACCTCGAAGAGTTCGCGAGCGAGATGCCCGAAGGCGCGAGTCCTTTTGACGGGGCCGAGGGTGAACGCGCTGCCGACCTCTACGAAAGGATCTTCGTCGGCTACGGCGACGATTCGATCGCCCAGGTCGGTGGGGCCCATGTTGCCTGCGAATGGGTCTCGAACATCCTCACCAAGCAGCTCCAGCGCGGCCGCCTCGCCGCTTACCTCGAGCAGTCGACCCGCTACATCGCCTACGACCAGGAAATGCCTGGCGGCGGCTACCGTTACTACCGGGGCACCGACGGTGACGCGATGGGGCCGCAGTTCACCGAAGCGATGGACCAGATCTTCCGCATCTACTCCGAAGCTCTGGAAAAGACTCAAGCCTGGGCCGCCGAGCGTTACCCCAGGGGTGACGGCGAGCCGGAAGGCCCGTGGCGGCGTTCGATCAAGGCAAAGGCGCTGGACCTCCTGCGTGGCCTGCTGCCTGCCTCCACCCTCAGCCACGTCGGCATTTTCGCTTCGGGCCAGGCCTACGAACAGCTGCTCTTCCGGCTGATGGCTTCACCCCTGCCGGAAGCCCGCCAGTTCGGCGGGATGATCCTCGACGAGCTCAATCAGGTCATGCCCTCCTTCCTGTCCCGGGTCAGCCGACCCGACCGCGGGGGGGAATGGATCTCTTTCCTGGAGGACCGGCGTTCCGCCACCGAAGAATGGGTCTCCCGTCTCGGCCTCGACCGTCGTGAATCCGGGGCCGACGGACCGACCGTGGAGCTGCTTCGGGTTCAAGGCAGCGAAGAGGACCTTCTGTCCGGCTGCCTGTTCGAGTCGGCAGACGTCTCCGAGGTTGAGATCCGTGGCCGGCTGGAGACTATGAGCAGTGAACAGCGGGCCGAGCTCATGGGGGCAATGGTCGGTGAACGAAAGAACCGCCGCCACCGTCCCGGCCGGGGATTCGAATCGGTCAGTTACCGTTTCGAGATCGTCTCCGACTATGGCGCCTTCCGTGACCTGCAGCGCCACCGCATGCTGACCTGCCAGTGGCAGGCCCTGACCCCTGATCTCGGTGCCGGTGTCCCGGACGAGGTCCGTGAGGCCGGGGTGGGGGACCAGTACGAACGTGCCCTCGACATCTCTCGTGGCGAGTACGAACGCCTGCGCTCGGAGGGTCACGCCGCGCTCGCCCCTTACGCCCTTTGCCTCGGCTACCGCATCCGCTACGTGCTCGACCTCAACGCCCGCGAGGCGATCCAGTTGATCGAGCTTCGTTCGGGGCGCGAGGGTCATCCGACCTACCGCGCTGTAGCCCAGGCCATGCACGATTCGATCGAGTCGGTTCACCCGGCGGTAGCGAACGCGATGGTGCATATCGACACTTCGGCCGAACCGAGGCTGGAACGCATGCTTTCCGAGATTCGGACCCACAAGAAGAAGCTCGCGGCGGCCGGCAGCACCTCGACGGCACCCCCCGGTTTTTCGGAACTGGGCTGAACCTTCTTTAGCCTGCGACAAGGTCTGTGGCCTAGTTTTGGCCTCGTGTACCACAACCGACTGCTTCCCCAGATAGCAGTGTCGACGATTCTGGTTGGGATGCTGCTGCTGGTTGCAGCCTCCTCCGCGGATGCGGCCCGCTGGATGCCGAAACCCGGCACCGGTGCCTGGCAGTTCCAGCTCCAGGGAAAGATCGATACCTCGATCGACGCTGACGTCTACGAAGTCGACGGCTTTGACGTCTCGAAGAAGACCGTGCGCAAACTGCATTCCCAGGGCCGCAAGGTCATCTGTTACATCGACGTCGGCAGCTGGGAGACCTACCGGCCCGACAAGAACCTCTTCCCGAAATCAGTGCTCGGCAAGAAGTACGATGGTTACCCCAACGAGCGCTGGCTCGATATCCGCAAGTACAAGTTGTTCGCCAAGCCGCTGAAGCAGCGGATCGCGATGTGCGCGCGCAAAGGATTCGACGGCCTCGAGCCGGACAACATCGCCGGTTTCGAGAACGACACCGGTTTCCCGTTGACCGCGAAGGATCAGCTCAGGTTCAACCGCTGGATCGCCCGGCAGGCGCATCGCAAAGGGCTCTCCGTCGCGCTCAAGAACGACGGTTCACAGGCGAAACAGCTGGTCGGTAACTTCGATTTCGCCGTGGTCGAGCAATGCTTCCAGTACAACGAATGTGGGCAGTACCTGCCGTTCATCCGCGCCAACAAGGCTGTTTACGTGGTCGAATACGAGGCCGCCAACAACACCTTCTGCGGCCGGGCGGAGAAACTCAGGTTCAACGCGATCGGCAAGGAGTACGACCTGTTCGCGAGGCCGTTCCGGCCCTGTACATAAGGAGCCAATGTCGCTTCGCTTTGCGACATCGACTTCGAAGTACCCGCCGAGCGGTCGAGAGCCCTGTTGCCTCTCGGAGCACCTGAACGGGCTACTTGAGCAGTTCGGCCAGGTTCCTGATCTGGTGATCCGGCCTGGTTTCTGAATCGCGGTCCCGGTCCCGTGGGTGCTTTCCAGCGACCAGGATCCCCCTGAGCCCGCAAGCCTGGGCTCCGGCGATGTCGGTGTCGAGACGGTCGCCCAGCATGGCCACCCGCGGTGGCCGCCCGAGAACATCGAGGCCGGCTTCGAACAGGGCGGGGGCCGGCTTGCCGGTGGTGGTGGCCTTGCGGCCCGAAGCTGTCTCGATCGCTGCCAGCACGGCCCCGGTTCCGGGCCAGAAACCGTCCGGCATCGGCATGGTCGGGTCCGAGCTGGTCGCGATCAGGTCCGCTCCCGCACGAACCAGCATCGAGGCCACTTTCAACTCTTCATAGTCGAAGCCTGTGTGGCCGGAGACGAGTACGGCCTTCGCGCCGCCGGAATCCCCCTGCGGCAGCAGCTCGAACCCGCCTGCGGCAAGCTGTTCCAGGAACGAAGCGGTGCCGACCCCGAGTACCGGCGCGCCTTCACCATGCCTTTCGATCGCGAGGCGGATCAGGCTCGAAGCGGCGGAAACGACCTGCTCGTCCTCGAGCTCGATACCGCCCTTCCTCAGCAGCGCCGCCTGGTCGGCGGGGGCAAGCCGGGGGTTGTTGGTGACGAAACAGACCCCCTTGCCGGAATTGATCAGCTGGTTGATCGTTTCGACCGATCCGGGCAGAAACTCGTGTGCCAGCCAGACGACACCGTCGAGATCACAGAGGAATGCGTCGTAGGAGTCGGCGAGCGGCATCAGCCAAGGCTACCCATGCCACATATATAGAGTGGCCCGATGTTCTCTGACGCGCGAAGCTCTTCGCGCCCCCGGCCCGTGACCGTGCTGGTTGCCGGCGGCACGATCTCGATGACCGGTGAATCCGGCGCATCGCCAGACCTCGATGCTGAAGCTCTGCTGAAGACAGTGCCCAACAACGTCGACCTCGATGGGCTCAGTGCCGAGACCATCATCAACGTGCCGAGCGCCCACCTCTCGCTCTCCGATCAACTCAACATCTGCCGCCAGGCCCGCGATACCGCCCGCCGTGGCAACGGCGTGGTGGTCACCCATGGCACCGACACCCTCGAAGAAACGGCGATGCTCTGCGACGTGCTGCACGACGCCGAGGCGCCGATCGTTTTCACCGGAGCGATCCGCCCGGCCTCCAGCCCCGGTGCCGACGGGCCGGCCAACCTGCTCGACGCGATCAGCGTCGCCGCAAGCGACGCTGCCTCGGGGATGGGTGTCCTGGTCTGTTTCGGCGGTGAGATCCACCACGCCCGTGGTGCACGCAAGACCGATACGACCTCGCTGGTCGCCTTTTCTTCGCCCCAGACAGGGCCGCTGGGCCGGGTCACCGAGGGCCATCCGACCATCTGGTCACAGATCCCTCGCAATCCGTCACTCGACCCGCCGCAGCTCGATGGCCGGGTGCTCGTTGTGCCGACCATGGCCGGTGATGACGGCGCCCTCGCCCGGGCGGCACTCGATACCGAGCCGGATGGTGTCGTGATCGGCACCCTCGGTGCGGGCCACGTCTCGCCGCCGATCCTTGAGCTCTGGGCTGAAGCCGCCGAACGAATGCCGGTGATCGTCTACTCCAGGCCCGAACGCGGCGTCATCCTGAATGCGACCTACGGTTACCGGGCATCCGAAGCCGACCTGCGTGAGACCAACGTAATCCCGGCGGGTTTCCTTTCACCCCAGGCAGCCCGCATGAAGCTGCTTGCATGCCTCGGCTCCGGCCTGAACGTGTCCGAGATCCGCTGGGCCTTCGGCCAGGACGACGGGTAGCTGTAAACACGTTGTGAAAATCGCCTGAGGATCCGGCCGAAGGCGTAGCTTCAGAGTTTAGGTTTCAGCTTCGTGGCGACCGGCAGACTTCACCACATCGATGCTCTGCGGGGCAGCGTGATGCTCCTGCTGGTTCCGTACCACGGCCTGATCTTCCTTCAGGGAAGGGGCGACGACATGCTCGGCCTCGATTTCTCCGTGTACTGGCTTCACCTCTGGCGGATGGGTCTCTTTTTCGCCGTGTCAGGCTTTCTCGCGGCGATGACCCTGATGCTCTGGGGTCCCTCGAAACAGGTCACCCAGCGGCTGAAACGGATCGGCATACCCCTGGTCATCGCCATGCTGACGGTGCTACCCACAGTGAAGCTGATCGTCTTCTGGTTCCAGCGCAGGAACAACCCGGGCGTGGACCTGCCCGCCTTCGAGTACACCTTCGGCAACATCTTCACCCTCGAGCCACTCCATCTCTGGTTCCTCGCCTACCTTCTCCTCTTCAACCTGGTCGCGGTGGTCGCCTGGCTGTTGCTTCGCCGGCTGCCTGAGGTCACCGGGGCCGCCGAACGCTGGTTCCGCCGGCTGCTCGATTCGGTATTGCTCATCCCGGTCCTCGCGGTCTTGAGTTCCGTGCCGCTCCTGCTCGGAGGGTTCGGCAAGGCCCCGAACAGCGTGGCCGGCTCCCTGGTTCCGGTGCCTGCCGCTTTCGCCTACTACGGGGTGTTCTTCGTTTTCGGGTTGATGCTCTGGCGCTGCCGAGACCGACTGGCCGCGGTGGAAAGCAAGCCCTGGCTCAAGCTGGCCGTTTCAGTCGTCGCCTCTCTGCTGGCCTACCTGATCTGGACCCGTCAGCTCAAGTTGCCGCTGGTGGTGCCGGTGCGGCCCACCGTACTGATGGTCGGCGGGATCGCCGCCTGGTCGACGATGTTCGCGGTCTGGGGCCTGTTCGCCAGGTTCCTGTCCGGCGCGAAGCCATGGGTCAGGTACCTGGCCGACGCTTCCTACTGGATCTACCTGATCCACCTGCCGGTTCTTGTGCTGATGCAGCTCAGTCTGGCCCGCACGGGGCTGCCGCCGACCCTGCGGCTGGGCATCGCTACCACGGTCGCGATCGGCGTCGCTCTCGCCACCTACGTGCTCCTGGTCCGCTACACCAGGGTCGGCAAATTGCTCCACGGACCACGCACCCGGCCGGTCAAGGACCCGGCTGGCGTAGTCTTGTCTCATGGCTGAGACAACCGGAACGACCCAGGGATATACCGCCAACAAAGATCCGCTGCTGAAGCGGCTGCGCCGGATCGAAGGACAGGTCCGCGGGGTCGAGTCGATGGTCGAGGATGACCGTTACTGCATCGACGTGGTCACCCAGATCACCGCGATTCAGGCGGCCCTGGACAAGGTCGCGCTTAACCTGCTCGAGGACCACGCCGCTCACTGCGTCGTCGGTGCCGAACCTGAACTGCGCGACGAGCGGACCGAAGAACTGATGGGTGCCGTCAAGCGTCTGCTGCGCCACGGCTGAGCGGTTGCGGCCTCTTGTGGCTGGCCGCCGCGTGGCTCAGCTCGCCTGTTCGATCGCTTTCAGCAGCTCGTCCTTGGTCATCTTCGAACGGCCTTTGATGCCGAGATCCTGGGCGATGTCGTAGAGCTCGGCCTTCGAGGACTTCTTCGAGACAGTCGGGGAGGAGGGCGGAGCAACCGCTTCAGCCTCCCTGGTCAGCTCCTCGATCGGTATTCCGGCGGATTTCTCCGCGGACACCCCGGGCGCGACCGCCACCGCGTCAGTTTCGTGTTCCCGTTCGACCCGCTGCCGAACCACCTTGAATCCGCCGATCAGTGCTGCGGTTGCTCCAGCGATTCCTATGGCCAGCTGCTTCTTCATCGTCTGCTCCCGGGCGGTGTCAAGGGGTGGAAGGAGTCACCGGTTCAAGATACCGCTCAGCTTCGGGCTTCGCGGCGCGAGATCATCAGGTCGACGCTGCCCAGGTGCATGGTGATTCCACCATCGTGATGAATCATCCCGCCCCGGTACAGCTCACGGTTCAGGTTCAGCGAAGAAACCTCCTGGTCGCCGTTGCCCGAAACAAGCCGGACGAAGATCGCCTCTTCGTCGGTGGGTTCACCACCGGTCAGTGAATAGCCCGCTTCGAGCCTGCCGCCGAAAGCCGCGACAAGCTGCGGGTTGTCACCCGCGTCGAGCACATGTACGTCGACCGGCTGGCCGACCATGGCGAGCAGTGCGGCGAGGGCCTGATCGAAGGTCATCACGGACAAGTCATCAGGGTACCGCTCCGAGCGGGAGGTGCCGGGCGGGCACGTACTGATTGGATACACGACATGGCCCGTGTGCGTAACCCCCTTCATGGCAAGACCGCAGTCGTCACCGGAGCGGCTTCCGGGATCGGTCGCGCCCTCGCTCTGAGGCTTTCCGTCAATGGCAGCGCCGTGGCGATCGCCGACTTCAACGCCGAAGGCCTGGCCGAGACCGAATCGATGATCCAGGGCCCCGTGCTGGCCCGGACGGTAGACGTTAGTGACCGTAGCGCCATGCTCGGCTTCGCGGCAACGGTGGCCGACTGGACCCCGGCCCCGATCGGCGCTGTGGTCAACAACGCCGGGGTGACCACTTCGCAGAGTTTCATCGACGCTTCACCCGAAGATGACGAATGGGTCATGAACGTCAATTTCGGTGGTGTCGTCAACGGAAGCCATGCCTTCATGCCGCTGCTGCTGAAGCAGCGCTCGGGCACCCTGGTCAACGTCTCCAGCATCTTCGGGCTGTTCAGTTTTCCCAACCAGAGTGCGTACTGCGCCTCCAAGCATGCGGTGCGTGGTTTCACCGAATCGCTGCGCCACGAACTTCGAGGCACCGGAGTGGCGGTCGCGGTGGTCCATCCGGGCGGCGTGAAGACCAACATCATCAGCAACGCCCGGTTCCATGCCGACGAGCGGGGCAATACCGACCACGGGGATGCCGCCGAGCGTTTCGCGAAGCTGGCCCGGACCACACCGGAAAAAGCGGCGAAGATCATCCAGACGGGCATCGAGCGTGGCAACCCGCGGATCCGGATCGGTGGTGACGCGGTCGCGATGGACCTGCTTGTCCGGGCGGCCCCGGTCCGTTATTACGAAGTGGTCGAACGTTTCGTCAACCTGGCCAGCCGCTGACCAGGGATCGCCCGGCCAGGGTTCGCCCCGGCTAAGGTTGAGGATGCCTTTCACCCGCAGGCGTAACACCGGCTTCGCTGCCGTCCTGGTGCTGCCGGCACTGCTGCTGGTTTCCGGAATCGCCGGCATCGGCAGTGCCGCCGCAGCCCCGGCGAAGTTCAATGGCAGCATCGAGCGGATCGAAGGTGACGTGCGCGATCGCATCACCGGCAATTCCTGGCACCGCGGCTGTCCGGTCCCGATCCGCAACCTGAGGCTGCTTAGTGTCCGCCACTGGAACTTCAAGCGGCAGGTGGACCGCGGATACCTGATCGTGCACGCCGACTCGGCCCGCAGCATGCTCAGGGTCATGCGCGGCCTTTTCGAGCAGCGGTTCGTGATCCGACGCATGCGCCTGGTCGATGCCTATGGGTCGAACGACCGCCGATCGATGCGGGCCGACAACACTTCGGCTTTCAACTGCCGCGAGATCGCCGGGCAGCCCGGGGTCTGGTCGCAGCACGCTTACGGCAGGGCGATCGACATCAACCCGGTGGAGAACCCCTACGTGACGACCACGGGCTACGTCTCACCGCCCAACGGCGCGGCGTTCGCCGATCGCCGTCCGCACCGCAAGGGCATGGTCACCGACAAAGGCAAGGTCGTGAGGATCTTCGCCCGCAATGGCTGGCAGTGGGGCGGCAACTGGTTCGGCACCAAGGACTACCAGCACTTCTCGGTCAGCGGTAGCTGAACCGGTTCCCGCCAGTCATGGCACCGTCAGGAAGTTCAACCTCGACCATGGTTGGTACGAGCACATGTCGGCCCCGCCCACGGCTTCTACAACTTTGACGCGGCCAGCGGTTGATTCGCGAGGACTTCGATCAAGACGTCGACCACTTCGGAGTCGAACTGCCTGCCGGCACAGCTTCGTAGTTCATCAATTGCTTCGGTTTCGGTTCTGGGTGACCCGTAAGGTCGCCGGCCCGTCATCGCTTCGAGCGCGTCGCAGGCGAGGATGATCCTTGAACCGAGTGGTATCTCGGCGCCCTTAAGGCCGTCCGGATAGCCGGATCCGTCCCAGTGTTCGTGCGAATGTCTGACCAGCAAGGCAACTGGTGACATCGCTGGTGAGGCTGCGATGATCCGTTCGCCGATGATCGTGTGCTGCATCATCAGGGCGCGTTCGTCATCGTCAAGGGGACCGGGTTTGTCGAGGATGGCGTCGGGAATTGCCACCTTGCCAACGTCGTGCAACTGCGCGGCCCGTTCGATCACGTCCAGTCCCTCCGGGTCTTCGACGAACTTGCGGGCCACCGCGACCGACAGTTCGCTGACCCGGTTGGTGTGTTCGGCCAGGTCAGGCTGGCGTTCGCGGATGGACCGGACCAGGGCCTGGTGGACCTGGCTCCGCGCCGATGTCCTGCTGCTTGACTTGGCCGAATACATGCGTTCATCGGCCAGGGACACCGCGAGGCTGATGGTCGGGCATTCGTCGGGGTATTCGGCGGAACCCCGGGAAGCACTCAGTTCGAAGCCTTCGCCCCTTTCCGAAATCGATTCGCCGATCAGCTTGAACAGGCTTTGGCAGTCGGTAGTCCGGCCCCAGAGCAGGACGAGGAATTCGTCGCCCCCTATCCGATAGACACGGCCACGGTCACCCACGGCTGCGTTCATCCGGTGCGCCAGCCTCTGTAGCAGCCGGTCACCAGCGGGATGCCCGAAGTTGTCGTTGTAGAACTTGAATCCGTCCAGGTCGAAGATCGCAACGGTGACCGGTTGACGCTCGAGTTCGAGGTGGTCCGCGTCCGCGTTCAGTTTGCCTCGGCTACCGACCCCAGTCAGCGGATCGGTCTCGGCCCGCACCAGGAGTTTCCGGTTCTCCCGCTGAGCGAGGATCAGGCGCACGCCGACACCAGCCAGTGCTGCCGTTGCGAGGATGAAGGAAGATTCGCTGAGAGTGGTCAGGTCGCCAGCCACAACGATGGCCAGTGCAATCAGGCCGCAGAAAGCGGCGAGCGATCCCGCCCTCGAACCCGCCTCCAGGTTGCGTTGTGGCCTTGGCGTACGGACCCAGGCCGATAGAGCGAGGAATAAAACTGCGAATGGCCAGGCAAGGTCCACCGGCGCACCGGGCGTGTAGGACCCCACCGCCTCCTGATAGCTGTAGATCATGTCGGCCACGACCCACACGACGGTGGCGACGATGATCGCGAGCCAGCTCCGATTGAGTTGCCAGCCACTCACCGCGAGGATCACGAATATGACTGCCAGGACAACCGTGTCGGCCAGCGGGTAGGCGAGGGTCGCGACGGAAGAGAGGGAATCATCGGGCAGGCTGGACACGATCGCCGGGTAGATGAGGGCGGCACCGACCGCTGAGAGTGTGAGGGTCGCGATCACGCCGTCCAGCCACAGGACCTTTCCGGTCCGGCCGAGTCGTTCCCGGCCGAGTGCGATCAGGGCCGCGACCAGGAAGAAGTAGGCGACGATCCAAAAGGCGTCGGCAGCCCAGGGAAGCGGCTCGCTGAGGTAGGTCCAGATGACATCGGCGACCAAGTCACACAACAGACCGATCGCCATGAGCAGCCATGCGGTGCGCTCGATCGGGCTCGCGATGACCCGGGCCGCGCAGATCCCGGTGGCCAGCACCATGGTCGCGTAGTACGAGCTGTCGATCAGGAGCGAACTCTCTGACCAGAGGGTGAACGCGACCAGAGCCAGGAAACAGATCGCACACAACATCAGAGCGGCCTGGATGAACCTCCCCGGACCGGGAAATACCTCGCGGGATTCACGATAGGTCGATTGGTCCATACCCAGCACCTCCCCACGATCTGACGGAGTCAGGCGACCGTATCAGCAATCCGAGCAGGATCATGATTTTCGGTGCTGGAAAAGAAAAGCCCGGGCGCCTGACCCGGGCTTCTCTGGGTGCTGTGTCGGCGTGAACGTGTCAGCTCATCCGCAGCCGGTGTTGTTGCCGCAGCTCGAGCAGGTGTAGCAGGAGCCGGTGCGCTGCATCATGCCTCCGCACTGGTCACAGGCCGGGCCGAGCTCGGCCGCCCCGCTGGAGACCCGGATCCGGGCCGGGATCACCGGCACGTCATCGGTCAGGGCCGATCCGGCCGGGACCGCAGTGCCACCGGTGTCGGCGGTCGGCTCGGCGTGGGTGCCGTTGCCTCCGCCGTTTCCGTTGCCGCCACCGTTGCCGGAACCGTTCTCCAGGTTGATGCTGGCCTGCTCGGCTGCCTTCCGGTTGCGGACTTCCTGGGTCATGATGCCCTGCTCTTCGAGGAAGTCGGCGTCATCGATGAACTGCGATGCCAGCCAGCGCATGATGTAGTCCGGCATCGACTTGGCGAACGGGATCTCCGGGTTGCCGGTGACGCCTTCCGGGTCGAAGCGCATGTAACTGAACTTGTTGACGAACACTTCCAGCGGCACGCCGTACTGGAGGCCGAGCGAGATCGCCGTTGCGAAGGCATTCATCATGCCCCGCATGGTTGAGCCTTCCTTGCCGATGTCCGTCAGGAAGATCTCGCCAACCGAGTCGTCGGTGTACTTGCCGGCGGTGATGTACCCCTCGTGTCCTCCGACCGAGAATTTGTGGGTGAGCGACTGGCGGGTCTTCGGCATGCGCTGCCTGACCGGACCGGCCGGGGCCCCGGTGGCTCCTTCCTTGTCCTTGCCCTTTTTGTCCTGGGCATCGGTCCTGAGGGCCTGCGCGGTCTTCGAGCCGTCCCGGTAGATGGCCAGTGCCTTGAGACCGCCTTGCCAGCCGCGGGTGTAAGCGTCGGCGATGTCTTCGACGGTTGCCGAGTTCGGCATGTTGACCGTCTTCGAGATCGCGCCGGAAAGGAACGGCTGGGTCGCCGCCATCATGTCGATGTGACCGGTGTGCGAGATCGCCCGCTCACCGACCGCCACGTCGAAGATCTCGAGGTGCTCCTGCTTGAGGCCGGGGGCACCGACGATCGTATTGTTCTGGTTGATGTGGGCTTCGATCTGGGCGACGTCGGCCTCTGAGTAGTCGAGGTTGCGCAGCGCCATCGGGACCGACCTGTTGACGATGGTCATGTTGCCGCCGCCGACCAGTTCCTTGAACTTGACCAGCGAGAAGT
>Ga0105044_10006462_pt1 | contig 16120 bp, 6 predicted proteins | sample MAT01_FD_78092 | JGI IMG/M metagenome (GOLD analysis project Ga0105044, IMG submission 78092) | Freshwater microbial communities from Lake Fryxell liftoff mats and glacier meltwater in Antarctica - MAT-01 | ecosystem: Environmental > Aquatic > Freshwater > Ice > Liftoff microbial mat | place... | reverse complement strand
AGCAGCACATCGGCACCACACCTGGCTGATAAAGGTTTTAATAAGATAAAAGACCTGTACACTTATTTTCAGGGACCATATTCAGAAGGGCTTGCTTATGCTGTTGATAAAGATAAAACCACCGTTTATTACCTTGATAAAAAAGGGCTTGAAGCTTTTAAGTTGAGTGCAAAAGAAGGCAGTAAATGCAGCAACGGCTTTATAATCATCAAGGATAATTATAGTAAATTTTATCATGTAAATAAAAAAGGAAAACCAATTACTACAAAAACCTGGGATGAGGCCGGAGAGTTTTCTGAAGGGCTTGCTATGGTAAAGGAAAATGGTAAGTATGGTTTTGTTGATACTGTTGGTAAAAAAGTCATTGATATAAAATATGATGTAGTTAGCAATTTTTCAAAAGCTGCAGCCATGGTTAAGTCGAGTAATGAATTTTTTCTCATCAACAAAAAAGGAGAGGCTATAGGTACTGCTAAATATGAAGCAGCCGGCGTTCCTGATAACGGAACTTTCCCTGTTCAAAAAGATAAGCTGGCCGGGCTTATCGACAGCAAAGGAAATACGATCATTGATTTTAAATATAACAGTATTTTGTACATGAGCGAAGACAGGGTTTGGGCTGCCAAAGATGGTAAATGGGGTTTGCTGGATAACAAAGGAAAAGCATTGACCGAATTTATTTACCAGGCAGCGTATGATTTTAAAGATGGCTATGCAAGAGTGATGCTGAATGATAAGTTTGGTCTTGTAAACAAATCGGGTAAGTTGGTTTTGCCTGCAGCATACCAATCATTGGGTTCAATATATAAAAGTAATATTCTTGGAATAAGGCCTGCTGAAACTGTTTTTTATCCACTTAAATGATAAAAGATTATCCCGCAGAATTCGCAAATTCCGCAGAAAAAAATCTGCAGGACATTAAACTGTTGCAATCAACTTGCTTACTACGCTTGTTTCAAATCCTTTCTGCAATAAATAATCCTGTAGTTTTCTTTTTTTAATAAAGATATTTTTTTCTGCCTTCAGTGTTTTTAATTTTTGATTAAAGTGCTTTTCAAGTGTTTTAGTGTAATCTCTTTCATCGATGGCTGCTAATGCTTTTTTAATGCAGTATTCACTTATCTGCTTTTGTTTAAGGCTGTATTTAATTTTTACTTTGCCCCATTGCTTTATTCTGAATTTTCCCCCGGCGTACAAAATTGCAAAGCGTTCTTCATTTAAATAATTATCGCTGATGAGTTCGCTTAGTAATTCATCTACTTCCTTTTTATTCATACCAAAGCTGTACAGTTTTTCTTTTACCTCGCTGTGGCATCGTTCCTGATAAGCACAGTACAGTTTTGCTTTTTGCAGAGCTTCGTCTTTTGAATAATACTTGTTGTTCATTGGGGTAAAAGTAAAAAATTATCCCACAAAGGCTCAAAGAACACAAAGAATAAAATAAACTTTGGCAAAGTTTCAAAAAACTGTTGTTATCCACATAGCTATATACAACTTTGCCAAAGTTAATTCGTGGTGGTTTTCCTTCGGCAAAATGATATTGCCACACTGGCACAGAACCACAGAAACTCGATTTGTATTTTTTCTGTGCTTCTGCGTTTCAGTGGCAATAAAGTTATAAAAGCGTAGCTTTTGTAACCTAATTCTCCTTTTTGGGTTTTCTGTCTTTATCGGGATTTATAAAAAATATAATTGGTTCACTTCTGCCTTCCCCATTGCCATCTGTTTGTGTTACGGGCTTGTTGTCTTTATCAAGCGATTGTATTGTCCAGATAAATGTTGGCAATTTTTTTGTTTCATTATCGTAAGGCATAAAAGTTAATTGCGGCTGCCATATATATTGTGTTGCAGCTAAAATTTCTTTATCAAGTAAGGGCTGGTTGCTGCGTAAAGCCTGCACCGGGCTTTGGGTTGGCAATACTTCAAAAACCTGTATGCGGTACTTCACGGGCGATGGTTGTGTTGGCACAACGGGTGTCCACCTGAATATGATAGCCGTTTGCGCTTTTTTAGCATCCAATATTTCTTCGTTATATGGTTTCATTAAGATGGGTAGTTGTGTGGTAGCCAGGTAAAAGTTTTTGCATTGCACTTCGCCCGCCGGGCCAAAATCTACCGGCCGCACTGGCTGTACACAAATAGTATAATTATCAGCAGGCAGTTTACCCGTTCTTTCTAATGATGTTTTGTATTTACCGGTAAACAGCATAAACTCCAAAGGCATTACATCGTTTGCTGTTAAAATATCTGTGCCGGTTGAGTTGGGTGTAAATATCGGTGTTCTTGCCAGGTCTGCCGATCCTATAACAGTTCCATCCAGTGTTTTTATCTCTGTTTTTATTTTATACTGAAAACCCGGTGGCACACCCAGGGCAGTTACAACTACCGTCAGCACTTCACGCCTGTTACTCCACTCCGATAATTGCGCAGGGGGCTGGGCACTAACTATTAAATTAAATTTTATCTGTGCAGTTGCGTTGGCCACAATAAAAATGGTGATGATTGATGCTATTAATTTTTTCATGTCTCTTGTTTTTTTGAATGACCGTGTTAAACTTTCTGTTTCTGAAAATTATTACTGTGGCTCATTTCATTTTTGTTTTTTTGTGTCGAAACGATATTGAAATCCTGTACGGCAGCTTGTTTCTGTATAGTTAGCCCCGTTGGGTAAAATCTCGTTTCCGTATTTAAAATAATTGGTAGTTAAAAAAGTTGCCCAGGTAAGCTTCTTTGTTAATTTAAAATCGATATTACAACTGGCAATTAAATTATTGCTGCTGCTGAAGCTGTTTAGTTTACCCAACGTGTATTGCAATTGGCCACGCAGGCGCATTTTCTTTTTTACCGCAGGCATACTTAACGCAGCACTTAGTGTAGCTAACGTAATTTTAGCACCGGGCACATCGTTATAAAAATACAGGATGCTGAAATCGGGCGCAATTTCTTTCTGTAAATAAGTAGGCACATAGGTAAGCAAGGCCGTGTGGGTATTGTTAGATGTAGTAAGTCCGGTGAGCACATCTCTTTCGTCGTACTTACTGTAATTGTAACTCATACTTAACAGGTGAATAATTTTTTTACCGGTAAATGTAAAGGTTGGATTTATTCCCAGATCGTTACTTACATTTTTTATACCATAAGGGTTAAAGCCACTGGCAGCCTGAAAACCAAAATTATTGTAGGTCACATTTAAACTGAATTTATCGCTGAACTGGGTAAACCAGTTGAGGTTGCCGATAAATTGTTTTGCTTTTAGCGCTGTATTACTTACATTATTTACCCGTTGCCCTAAACTTGCCACTATATTCATTTTATTTTTCCAGGCATTGATACGGGTGTTCAACGTATAATCTAACCGGTCGCTTTGCAGGAAAGGATAACCAATTGTTTGAAATCCTGCACCTAAGTATTTTACCATTACGCCCAGATCCAGTTTCTTTCCTTTTTTTCCAATGGCAAGTTGTGCTGCATAATCGGTTATGGTAGATGTGTGTGCTTCAATAAAAGGTTTCAGGCTTTTTAGCACCGGGCTTAAGGGCGTTGCAACATCTTTTGTAAAAGTAGATTGTGCACCTTCGGCTTTAAAGTAAATTCCTTTTTCAAAATACAGATCCGATACAATGCTTAGCACCACGCCTTCCTGCGGCCGTATCGTAAGTGGCGCAGGCGCTGCTGATGTAGGTACATCTTTTCCTTTGGCAATATTAAATGCAAATAAATAACTGCCTTCTTTTTCTGTGCCAATCTGTGCCATCCAGTTCTTGCGCTTGTAGGCACCCGTAACCGTTGGCGGACCAAGCACATAATTTATACCCTGTTGCGATATGCCGGTAAAAAATTTAAAGAGAAATGTTTTGGGTCGTAGATCAAACCCATACCCAAACACGCCAATATCGCCGGTAGAAAGATCGGAATATTTTAAATACTGCGTACCCAACTGCAACTCGGCCCATTTGTATTTTGGGTTGATGCCAAAGCTGTTCATAGGATTGGTAATGAACTGGCTAAAACTTGGTTTTTTAATACCTGCATACGGGCCTGCAAAATTAGTTGGTATAGCTGCAAAATTAAAATTAAATGGCAGGCTGAAATTTTTACCAAAATTAAAAGTTGGTGTAAAATTAAAGCGTACCTGGTTCCATGGGCGGCGGGGCTGGTAGCCCGTCCAGCCTGACGGGCTGCGACTTAGGCCATACCCTTCGTAGGTTACGCCGATGGTACCACTTACCTGTAATTTCTCTTTTACTTTATCTTTTGCTTTTGCCAGCAACAGCGAATCATTAATTTCCTGTGCATTTGATGTAGCAGCAAACATGCAAAGAAAAAGGCCACCGGTTATAATTTTTTTTCTCATTTTAAAAATCGGTTTTGGTTTAACCAATGGGTATTTTTATTTCTTCTTGATAACAACTTTAAAGCAAATAATCACTTCGCACTCTTTACAATCCTTATCACGGAACGTAAACTTAACACATATCTCGGCTGTTGCATCACAACAATCCAGCGGGGATGGCTTGGGTAAAATAAATCCAAGTGTTACCGGCTGTACAATACTGAAAATTGCCCCGCCATTGTTCCATATAATTTCCCTGGGGTTGCTGTAAGCAGATAAAGAACTTACATTGAGTGGCGCATTTGTCATTACACCAGCCAGGTTCACTTTTGGAATTACCGGGCCCATCACATTACCATCATAAATACTGGCCCATCCTTTAGGTAAATTTTTACAGCCGATACATTGTTCAGGAAATTGGCTTGTTAAATTGTAGCTCAATACCTCTGCTCTTATCTCCGTTAATGATGCGCCGGTTAAGCCGGTAAAATTAAACCCTTGGTTTACCAGTAGGTTTGTATTGCCCGGACTCATGGAAGTTGTCTGGCTTTTTAATGTTGCTTTAATATCATAAGGGCAACAATCTTTTTCGCAAACCACTTCAAAATTCAGTTTACATTCTTTACACAATTTCCCACCGCAATATGCCATTATTACAATGCTGTAACTACCGGCTGGCAAGCTACTCAGGCTTAAAGGCAATGTTCCTGTTTGGCTAATTGGGCCTGTTAACTGGTATGTAATTGTTGCAGGGCAACTTTTTGGAATGCAGAAATAACTTGCATTTAATGTAACGTTGCTGAGACAGTTCACTTCAAATTTTTCGCCATTGCACTTTAGTTTCTTTGTTGCTTTATTGATGGTAAGTTCCGGAATTATCTCTACGCCGGGTTTATCACAGTCGCAACCTTTATCACAGTCTTTCTTAATGTTAATCTTGCAACTGTCGCATTTAAGATCGCCACAATATGCATAAATAGTTACGTAGTAAGAGCCATTGGGCAGATTAGAAGGAATAGTGTAACTACCCGTACCTCCACCAATATAGTTGTTGGTATTTGCATCATACAAACTGTAAACCACCTTACCCGGACAATCTTTGCCTTTGCATATATAAGTCCCCGACAGCATGAATGAATCTTTGCAACGATCGCCCTGTATCACATACTGGAAAGGTTCTTTTTTGCAATCAATTTTTATTTGTTCGCCGGTTGTAACATTGGTCCACAACGGGCCATCTTTCCAATAACTTTCTTTACAATTACAGGTATCGCAATTTTTAACAAATACATTGTAAGCTGCTGTTGTTACTGTGCAACCATTCATGGTTACGGTTGCTGTTATGGTGTGAGATCCTAATCCCAATGTGCCTAATGGGAATGTTGTGCCTGCACCTCCGGGAAGCGACCAAACAATTGTGTATGTTGGTTGTCCGAATGTATTTGTTGGCAACGGAAATTGTAATTTATTAGTATCGCCCAAACAAATGGTATCGCAACCCTGCGGAAATAAAGCTACATAGGGCAGTGGCTTAATAGTTACAAAAGCCGATGCGTTGCAGCCATAATTATCCATTGCCGTCACGCCATACATGCCCGCAGCTTGTACTACATGCGATTGTCCTGTCTGGCCATTTTCCCAGGCGTAATAATAACTTGCCGGCAAACCGGGTCCTGCTGTTGCATTTAGGGTAACTGGCGCTCCCTGGCAAAGCGGGCCACCAGGAACTATGCTTACTGTTGGGTTTTGCGAAAACGCTATGCAAATTGTATCCAGATTACAGCAACCGGTTGTTACATCTGTTACCCTCAAAATAAACGTGTACGTACCAAACGTGTTGATGGTGTACGTTAAATAATTGGTGGTATTGCTGTTAAAAATTGGTGTGCCGGTATTATTTAAATACCATTGATAATTATAATTAGGATTAAATGCATTGTTTGCATTTACACTTGGGAACGATGCATTGGTTAATGTAAACGGAACATTGGCAATGCAGTTATTTGTATTGGCAATAATTTTTGCCTGAGGTTTTGGATGATATACAACCGAAACCATATTGGATTTTACATTGCATAAATTAGGCAGGCTTTGCGCCTGTACATAATAGGATCCGATAGGGCTTGGGCCTGTAATGGTATAAGTGTTACTGCCAGATGGCGCTCCCAATGAAATACCGTTCTGGAACCATTCGTAATTGCTAAAGCCCGGCGTAGCGGTTATTACAGAGCCGGTAGTTAAACATGGAGCCTGGCAAACTTTTATTAAGGGCGACGGTGTTATGCTTAATGTGGGTGCTGTAACTACATTTAAAGTAACTAATGTGTTGAACGAACAGCCAAATGCATCTGTAACCGTTAAACCAAGTACCGGGTTTGTTGGCACACCGTTAAATGCATAACTCAACACTGCATTTTGTGAAACCGGTGTACCATTAACTGTCCATTGGTATAATATACCCGTCATGGAGCTGCTGAAATTATAGGTTTGATCTTTACAAACAGTTGTTGGGCCGGTAATGGTAAGTGGGGATGATGCAAAACTGAAATTGAAAGTTTTAACATCGGTACAAATTTGGCCGGTTGCGGTGTTTGTTACGGTAATGGTCATTGTAACTGTTGGGCTGCATCCTATCAAAGTATTTAATGTAAAAGTATTTCCCGAACCTGTCAATGGTGTTCCGCAACTTGATGCCCAGGTAACAGAAGTTATTGTCCACCCTCCTAAAACCTGCGACGTATTATTCATAACAATGGTATTGCTTCCATTTAATCCGCAGGAAATACTTCTGTTAAAATCTGCCTTAACCGGAACCTCTGCAGTTGAGATAATGGTAAACGTACATCCATTGCAGGTCATGCTGGCTGTTACACCGTATGCACCCGCATTTGCGTAAGTATGTGTAACGGTGGTTCCGGTTGCTGTACCTCCATCTCCAAAAGTCCAGCTAACAACGCCGCCGGGGCAGGCGTTAAGGCCGCTGATGGTAAATGTTTTAGGATTGCAACCTGTTATAACAATGGTACCAAAAGGGTTAGGCGGAATTGGTGAAGCACAACCTGGCACCGGTACACAGTTTTGCTGTAGAACTGTTATGGTGTTTGATGTTGCAACACAGCCTCCGCATGTTATAACCACATAGTAATTGCCTGCTGATGTTGCTGTGTAAGTTGGAGAATTTGTACCAACTGGAGATCCGTTTCTGTACCATTGATAACTGCAACCTACTCCCAATGTAAATGCTGTAAAGTTTACGTTTGGTGTTAAGGGATTACACCAGATTAAAGGATTGCCGGTTGAAATAGTTACGGTTGGTATTGGAACAGGCGCAACAGTAAAAGTGGCTACAGATTTACATCCTCCCGGAAAAGTTACCACAACGGTAAAGCTACCCGGAATGGTAACATTAATAACCTGTGATGTTGCATTTGAACCGCCCGACCATTGATAAGTGCCGCCCGCCGGTGCTGATAATTGCAAATTACCGGCACACAAACTTCCTGATGGAGTTATTGCAATGGTTGGAGGTAACGTAGCCGTTACGCTTATTGCGCTGCTTGTACCACCGCAATTGGATACTGTAATGGTGCCGCTTCCGTGTAATTCGTAAGTGGCGGTAGTTCCTCCCTGCGGACTAACTAAAGTTGCTGCAGGCGATGTGCTCCACGTAAAAGGACCTGTACCGGTGGCCGGGCCAACAGTTATCTGGCCACCTATGCAGGCAGTAAACGGCCCACCGGTTAAAGTTGGAGGTGGAACTTGATTTACTGTAATAAAATTAGATCCTGTGCAACCATTCAATGTTGTTGAAGCTGTTACCGTCCACGGTGCAGTGCCGTTAAATATGATAGAAGCATTTTCATCGTAAGTACCATAGGGTGCAGGTGGCACTAACAGTGCCGGCGAAACCGACCAGGTAAAATTGCTACCCGATGGTGTTGATGATGCGATGTAATTGGTTAAAACGCCCGGGCATACCAGGTTGCTGCCGCCCACAGTTACTACCGGTGTTGGTTTTACAAGCACCGAAACACAAACCGGATTTGCATTACAATAATTAGGGATGTTGGCTGTAATGGGTTGTCCGCATAATTGATAAACGCCGCTGGTTATCCAGTTAACCTGAAAGTTTGAAACTCCGTTTGGCCCGGTAGAAAAAGTATAGTCTGTTCCCAATACTCCGCCGGTAACCGTCCAATCGGCCAGAGAAAAATCCTGGGTCATATACATACCGGTTGTGCCTGCACATACACTCGTCATCCCTGTAATTTTAAACTTTGGTTTTACGGTGATGGAAAGCGTATAACTGCCACCGCATTTCTTTTTGGTATTAGGGTTGGTATAATTAACAGTGAGGTTATAAGTACCCGGCGTGTTCCAGTCAATATTTATTTGAGGATTGTTGATAGGATAACCTGTTGGGTACATTCCTGAATTTACTATAGTTCCTCCACCACTTAATGTCCAGTTATAAAATGTGCCGGGCATTACGGGGAGAGAATATGTTTCGGTACTGCCAACACAAACAACCGTGTTACCCTGTATTGGAATAGCAGGCCAAACAATATTTACAGGTAAAGTAGTTGTGTTACATGCACCACAGCCACTTGTTGTTAAAGTGATGGTTGCCGGTAATGTACCGGGTTGTGTATTACTCCAGGCAACACGAACACAATTTTGTGTAGAAGAGCCGATAATAGTTCCTGCTCCTGCAGGGATAGACCATGAATAAGAACCACATGTTTTGGTGCTGCAGTATGTTGCCGTATCGCCAGGGCAAAGCATTTTATCGCAGCCGCTGATACCGGGGCCATCATTTACCACAATAGTTTGTCTGATAGTATCGGTACAACCACAACCATTGCTTTTACTTTTTACAACCAGCGTAACTACATACCCAGGTGTATTATTTACTGTGGTGTAAGTATGCTGAGGATTTACATCGGTTGATGTTTGTCCATCGCCAAAATCCCAAAAGTAAGTTGCCCCACCTATGGATGTATTGTTAAACTGTATCAGGTTATTTATACAAACCGGGCTTGTTGGGCTGAAGGTAAAATTAGCAACCGGTTTATCCTGCAGGCAAATATCGTAAGCAATCTTGCGTATACAACTACCATCTGTATTGCTGATGGTAACCACAATGCTTCCCTTGGTTACATTTCCCCAGTTAATAGTAACGGGATTGCCGGGATTGGGAGAAGCTACTAATCCTCCTGTAACTACCCAGGTATAAGTGAGGCCTGGTAAATTAGGAATTACCAGATACGTCATCGGCGAATTTTTACAGGCAACAATGGATGGTTTTTGTCCCTGCACCGGACCGTGTGGTGGAATTTGGCCCACCGCAGTAACCAAATCTTTAAAACTGCTGTCGCACAACAGGTCGCATTGGCGGTTGTTAATCAGTTGCTTCAGCTCAAATTTTTCGGGGCAACAAACCGCATTAGCCTGTGCATCAGCTTTTAAAAATGCTAACGAAACGAGTATAATAAGAATTAATTTTTTCATTGTTTTGGTTTTTGTATTGACAACTAATGAATCTGGTTTTATTTGTTGCAACCTTTTATGGAAGCTTCGTAATTACATACCACTACGCTGCAGGTTATGCAGTTTTCGTAAGTAACCGTGTAGCGAATGCACCACTTAGCTTTTGCACCACAACACGCTACCATTTTAGGATAACTGATTGAGTATTGTAAAGGCACGCCGCCGTTCATATCTTTTGGTGGAGAAAAATTCCAGACCAAACCATGTGTTCCGCCACCAGAACCACCAACACCGTTTAATGTGCCGCTGCTAAAATTACCCATTTGAGAAGATGGTGTTGTACAAACCAGGCAATCATCCGATTCGGGAACAAACTCAAACCAAACCAGATCCATCTTTACTGATTTTACTTTACCAGGGCCGGTAACAAAACTCAGGTTTTGTGTTATGGCTGTGGATGTAATGGTGGGTTTATCTTTTTCGTTGGGCTGTATCTTAATGTCTTTGCATGCAGTGCAAATACAATTCAGTGTATCTGATTTTACTTCTGTTTCTTTATTATCCGGGTCGGCCACATCTTCAGCATCTACCAAAAACTTAAGGAAGTTTATTGCAGGGTTACATTCAATACTTCCGGTAAATACAATAAAGCCGTTACCAGCAATTGTTTGTGGTAATGTGGGGCTGATGGGTGAAAGATTGATTGCTGCACCGGCTCCGTTTACTTTATATTTTACAGCAACAACTTTTACCGTGCTGGCCAGGTTGTTTCTTACTTTAATGTAAATAGATTGTTTACCATCAACACAGCAACCAACTTTCAGGCTGTCAATCTGAATATCAATATTGTTTTGAATTTTAAAACTGAAGGTTTCGCTTTTGCCTTCGTTTTTAGCGCAGGCCGGTTTTCCCTCACGGGTTAAAGCCTGCACTTCCCAAATAAAATCGCAGAGGTAAGGTGGCTTGCAAGGGCCGGTATATATTCCGTTAACAGTGGTTTCGGTTAAATCAATCACATCTTTTTCTACAACAGGCTTATTGCTGCGCATGGCCTGCGAAGGGTTTTGCCCTTGCATCAATTGCCATACTCTTAACCTATAAGTAACTGGCTCCTGTGATTTTGGTATCACTGGACCCCAGGAGAATTTCACGCCTTTTGTTCCTTCTGGTTGAAAATTCTTTCCGTCAACAGGCTCTGCTAATTTTGGAGGTGTACAGGCTGTTGCTCCGTTTTCTATTACTTTAAAAGACCAAACTTCGGTTTTGCCTTCATTGTTTCCAATTGGATGGTCTTCTCTGTCAACAGCCTGAACCTGCCACACAAAATCGCACATATAAGGTGGCTTGCATGGATCGATATAAATTCCAGTTACGGCAGCCTGCGTTAAATTATCCACATCTTTGGTAACAATAGGTTGGTTTGTACGTATAGCCTGCGAAGCTGTTTGGCCCTGCATCAATTGCCACACTTTTAAACGATAAATAACCGGTTGTAATGGCTTAGGCACTACTGGTGTCCATCTAAAAAAAACAGGTGCTGACATTTCATTTTTTGCAAATGCTTTTCCATCATTTGGTGAAACCAATTGCGGTGCTGTATAGGTTGCTGCATTCGTTTCAACTTTAAATGTGTAAGGGTCGCTGGTGCCTTCATTTTTGCCGATTGGTTTACCTTCTCTGTTGAGCGCCTGTACTACCCAGATGAAATCGCACATGTATGGCGGCTTGCAAGGGCCGGTAAGTACGCTGTTTACAACGGTCTGCGTTATATTATCAACATCCTTTGTAATGATGGGCTGGTTTGTACGCATGGCCGTTGTGCCATTTTGCCCCTGCATCAGTTGCCAAACTTTTAAACGGTAGGTAACCGGATCCCGTGGTTTTGGTATAACCGGCGTCCACCGGAAAGTTACGGGCCTGCTCAACTCTGTTTCAGTAAACACTTTCCCATTTTCAGGATTTATTAAAGTTGGGGGCGTGTATTCAATATTTTGAGCTTCCACACTAAATTCTTTGCAAACTTCATTGCTGATGGCAACCCTGTCAACATTATAAAACTGCACACAAATGGAATAGCTTCCTTCTTTCAAATCACGACAACCTTGTAAAGTGCCGGTAAGTTCACTGGCCGAAAATGTACGGGTTGTAAATTCATCTACCTGCATACCACCCACAGAGTTGTTACCACAAACAATAGCTCCGTTGCTTTTTATCTGCACCATCAGCCTGATGCCTTTTACACTTACATTGGGAGGCAATTGCGCTACCAGCAATAGTGAACCGGGTATGGTTCCCCAGTTATCAATTACGGGTGGCAATTGGTTTTTAACTGTAAAGCTTACAATTTTTATCTGTTGTAACTGGCTGTAGGCAGAAGCTGCACTAAACATCAGTAACAGTAAAAGCAGTTTTATTTTTTTCATATCCGTCTTTTTTAAGTTGACTTTTAAAAAGCCTTTTTTAACAAATACAAAAATGTAAAGAAGAAAGTGGGAGTTTTTCTGAAATGTATATGTGAGGAGTATGGTTGTATAAGTGCGGCCCCCTCTGAACTACGTTCGTTCTTTTTCAAAGAACCCCGACGGGGGAGGAAAAGGAGAAGATTTATGCGGAGAAACATAATCAATATAAGATACCCTCAATCTTCAAATATCTGACTTATGGAATTATCATTTTGATTGAAAAGCTTAATCTTCGCTTGAATCATCCAGATTTCCTCCCCCGTCGGGCAATGTCATTAAGTTAAGAAAATTAAAAAGCTGTCAGCCTGAGCTTGTCGAAGGCGGGTTGTACAAAAAATAGCACCGGCTTCGACAAGCTCAGCCTGACAAACCTTAACTTATACCAAACTGAATTTCATTTTGGGCCAATGTAGCCAGGCTGAAATTCAAGCCAGGCTTATGTGCGGCTGGCTTTTGGTAAACCTGCCTGCGGTAGGCAGGTACCGATTGGACTGATTACAAAGTCACATCGTTATTAATGACATTGCCCGTCGGGGTTCCCGGCAAGGTAACGAACGCAGTTCAAGAGGGGGCTGGGTTGGAGAGAGGTTTTCTTACCCCTTCCTCTTTATCCATTTTTCAAATCTGGCTAAAAACTCTTCTTTTCTTCTTGAGGCAACAGGTAATTCTTTTCCATTTTCCAGCACTACATCGCCGCCGCTGCCTTTTATATACTCTTTAATAAAAGAAAGGTTGATGATATACTTATCATGAATGCGGGTGAAATTTACTTCGGGCAGCAGCTTTTCATATTCGCCTAACTGGCGGCTTACCATTATTTTTTTGTCATTACTTAAAAAGAAATTGGTGTAGTTGCCGCTGCTCTCGCAATATAAAATTTCGGCAAGCTTTACAAAAATCAACCCATTGCTTGTTGATAAAGGAATTTTATCGGGCGCAGCAGCCTGCGTATTTTTTTCTAAAAGAGAGAAGAGATTTTTGTTAATGTTCTTTTCTTCGATGCGCTTGATTGCAGTATTAACTGCCGCTATTAATTTTTCGGTATTGATGGGTTTGGTAATGTAACCGGTTGCATGATGCTCAAATGCCTCCACTGCATAATGGCTGTAAGCGGTAACAAAAATGGTTTCAAAATTTACTGGCTCCAGTTTCTTCAGCAGGTCAAACCCGTTCAGGTGCGGCATTTCCACATCTAAAAAAACAAGCTGCGGTTGCAGTTCGTCTATCAACAGCAAACCGTTTTTTGCTTCGGTATCTGTTGCAAGCACTTTAACGGCAGGGCAATGCATCTGCAGCATGTTCTGCAACAGCTTTATATTTTTTGCTTCGTCGTCTATTATTACACAGCTAATCATCATTTAAAGTTGAGCGGAATTTTTACTGTTATGGTTGTCCCTGTTGCATTTCCGTTTTCATCTTTTTTATCTGTAACCTCCTGGCCTATATTATATAACTCGGCCCTGCGCCGGGATATATTCATCCCCTTACTTTGGTACTCCACGTGCCTTTTACTTTTCAACTCAGCGGCTTTTTCACGGCCAATGCCGTTGTCATCTATTTCACAAACTAAGAAATTGTTTTCTTTAAACACATTTATATTTATCTGCCCCTTTTTGTTTTCCAAAAAACGCATACCATGCCTGATGGCATTTTCAACATAGGGCTGCAGCAGCATGGCCGGTACAAAAAACTGTTCTTTATCAATATCAGCAGCCACTTCAATTTTATAATCGAACTTATCTTCAAAGCGGAGTTTTTCCAGTTGCAGGTAGTTGTCTAAATAACTTATTTCATTTTGTAAAGAAATAATAGACGCGTCTGAATTGTCAATCGTACTCCGCATCAGGTCAGAAAACTTATCAAGGTATTTATCTGCCTGTATATAATCCCTGTCATAAATAAATCCTTTAATAGAGTTAAGGCAATTAAAAACAAAATGCGGGTTTATCTGTGCCTTTAGTGCCTGCATCTCTAGTTCGGTTAACTTTTTTTCAGTTATTACTTTTTCTACAGCAGCTTTACGCTTTTGTTTGTTGCGTGTTTCCAAAACAAAAAAGCTGATGATGAAGAGTGAAATTACCGCAATAGTCCAGAATACGCCGCTTTGCCAGAAAGGTGTTTTAATATAAAAAGAAATGGTTTCTGATTGCGATGATGCTGAGCCATCCCGTTTCATGCCCCTTATTTGTATATCATATTTACCCGATGCCAGCCGGAGTTCAATATTATTCTTATCAGTTTTCTGCCAGGCTCCTTCGTTAAGCCGGTACTCAAACAACGGGACATAACCGGTAAGGTCTGCGCCCGAAAAGCTGATACTGATATCGTTTTTATCGTAAGGAAGTGTATAGCTTTTCATCACCAGCGTATCAACACCGTTTATAGAAACACCGGTAATAAATGTGGTTATGTCTGCAATTGGCAAATGTAAAGCAGCCGGCAAAAAACTGATGCCGCCGTTGGTAGCAACAAAAACTGTATCGTTACTGATGCTGATATCATTTACCTGTTCCCCAATCAGCCCGTCTGACAAACCAAAAGAGGTGTTGTAAAAAGAAAGCTGGTTGTTGATTAATTTGTATTGAATTTTATTTAATCCTTTGTTGGTGCCAAGCCATATAACGCCTGCCGTATTGCTGTATAAAGATTTACATACATTACCGGGAATAACATCGCCCAGGCCAATCGATTTAATAACACTATCATTTTTTAAAACAAGTAACGAATCGGAGCCCAGGCCTACCCACAAAAGGTTATCAATGGTTCCTAAAATGGTTGTTACGCGGTAGCTGAGTGCCGGATAGGTTTTGCCAAAATAAAAAAGAGAATCTTTATCCCAGCGGTACAGCCCATCGTTGGAGCCAATATAAATTTGTGTGGCACTTGTTGCTCCAAGTGCTGTAACTCTTTTAAGTATGCTGCCGGTAATTTTATTGGTAACCACATTATAAACTGTTGCCTGTGAGTGTGACCCCAGTAATAAAACCGAATCATTCAGCAAAAAAGCCGCCTTGGTTGATGCATTCTCTTTGCCTTCAAAACGCTTTACAATAACGAGCGTTTTTTTATCTAATATAAAAGAACCGGTTTGGCTGGCTACAAAAATTTTATCCTTCAGTTCAATAATTTTCCTGATTACGCCATCCATATTTTTCTCGGGGCCCAGGCTGCGCTTTTTAATATCATACACCCGGTCGTAAATAACCAGTTCGCCATAATTATTGCCTGCAAATATTTTTTTTCCTTGTATGATGAGCGAATTGAAGTTTTGTGTTATCTCATCATTCAGTGCTTTATCGGTTATCGTAAAAGAGGAGATTCTTTTTTGCTGAATCTTTATTAAACCCCTGTCAATGGTGGATATCCAGGCACTGCCGTTTTTATCTACCAGTACATTTCTTACCGCAATATTATACAACAACGGGTCTTTTAATTCAAGTGTTGCAGAATCTAATGGATAAGTAGTTCGGTTTAATGTGGTTACAGCAAGATCTTTACCCGACCGGCAAAAAATACGGATGTCAAAAGGAAGCGTTTTTTTTAATATTAAACTTATATCTCCATTTTCATCGACCTGGTATTTTTTTATTTCATTGCCCGAGCTGATGTATAGCGTATGGTTAAAGTATTCGCTATAAAAAAAATCTGTTTCAAGCGCAAATGATTTTATGAATTTGCCTTTAGTAAAAGTCCTCATCGAGTCTGGGCTGATGATGAGGTATTTTTGCGGGGAAAACTCAATTATTTTTTCCGGGGTTGCCGATTTGTTTATATTAATTACCCCTTTATATGCAGTTACTTTTCCATTCTTGTAAATAAAAAAATCCCGTTGGTT
>Ga0105044_10006460_pt1 | contig 16124 bp, 14 predicted proteins | sample MAT01_FD_78092 | JGI IMG/M metagenome (GOLD analysis project Ga0105044, IMG submission 78092) | Freshwater microbial communities from Lake Fryxell liftoff mats and glacier meltwater in Antarctica - MAT-01 | ecosystem: Environmental > Aquatic > Freshwater > Ice > Liftoff microbial mat | place... | reverse complement strand
GACCGAACGCTTCTTCGATGAAGTCACGATCAATGGCCGCAAGGCATCAGCCGATGGCCCGATCAAGACCTTCCCACTTCGTGGCATCAAGGAATCGCCTCCCTACTTGCACGATAATCGGCTGATGACACTCGAGGACACGGTTGAATTCTTCAACATTGTGTTCGAGTTGAAGCTGACGGGTGAAGAAAAGGCAGATTTGGTGGCGTTCATGCGGGCACTCTAGTTTGAATGGAAGTCGCTCCTCGTGTGTGGAACAATGCACCACATATGGGGAGTTTTTCTATCGCTTGTCTGCAACCCGAAAGATGCTGATCACGCCATCGGCTCTGCCCGTTGCCAGATAGCGACCATCTTCCGTCAAGGCCACGCCCGTCAACTCAACCGCAGGCAGGTGCCACTCTCGCAAGGGTAGGCCCGTTTGCACATCCCAATGTGTCACCACAAAATCACTGACCGAGATCAACGTCCGACAGTCCGGGGTCAGGGCGAGCAGCCGCAGATTTGATATGGGCTTCGCGAACTCGTATCGCGCCGTCGACTTCACAGCGACTGCGTCCCAAAGCCGCACGATTCCAGCCTGATCCCCCGTAAGGATTTGTTTTCCATCGGCGGACCATACGAGATGCTTGACCTCACACGAGTGCGGAAAGACAGCCCGCTGCGAGGAGCGAATTCGGCTGAGCGTCCACACTCGAACTGAAGCATCGGCCGAGGCCGTCGCAACGGATTGGCTGTCCGGTGCGAACGCAATCGCCCGGATCGTGCCGGTGTGACCGAGCAGTTGAGTTGTCGCGTCTTCTCGGAAATTTGGCCCCGCATCCCAAACTCGCAACGTCCGATCTTCGCCGCCGGCGGCAAGGCGTTTGGAGTCCGGCGACACTGCGATAGTGTTTACCGCCCCTCGTGGTCCGCGGAGCGTGACGATCTCGCGAGGAAGTTTCTCTGTAATATCGAGCAGCTTGATGCGACCGTCGAGTGTTCCGGAACCAGCAACCAGCGTGCGGCCATTGGGGGAAAAGGCCAGGGCGCTGATTCGAGTCATGCCCTCGCCAAATCTGGACCGCTCACGAGGGTTGCTGCTGATTTCCCAAAGACGTCCATCGCTGTCGCCTCCGGCCGAAGCCAGCAGCGAACGATCGCGGCTAAACACGAGCCTTGCGCATCCGCCAGCAAATCCACGCAACGTCGCGACTGGAGTGATCGGTGCCAGTTCCATCAATCATCACCTCGATCCGCAAGCAATCCCACGCCCATCGATTAAGAATGGAACATTATCGACTCGATTTCCAGGTAAAAGTGGCTGATTCGTTTGGCACGGAAACAGCCTCTCGAACAATTTGCCGAACCTCCAACCCTTTGTCTTGTCCTTCTCCCAACGTCACTAGCCGCCACCGAGCGGCGCGGTTGGGCAGACATATCTGTTTCATCTTCCGCGTTCCGCAACGGAGTTTGGCGACGTTAACAAGGTTAGCTCAACTGGTAGAGCACCAAGCTCACACCTTGGCTGTAACGGGTTCGAATCCCGTACCTTTCACCCCTGTTAAGGGTCCGCCCGAGGGAGGCCAAGTCCGCGTCCGCCGGCTGAGCATGTAATCGCCCAGGATTACACGCGAGGCCAACGTGACCCGGCCAATATCGATTTCGCGCAAGCGTATCGACCGACGCATTCATGCAACACGGCTCGCCGTCTTGCACCACTGCACTCGCTCGATTCACTCCCGCCGATCGACGGCCGAGAAGCGTCCCGGACAGGGCAAGGCCTCCCGAGGGCACTTTTGCATGCTACTTATCCACAGATTTCACAGATTTCACAGATTACACAGATAAAAAAACGAGATCATATCTGCATTTGCTTATCTGTGTAATCTGTGAAATCTGTGGATGTATTGGCGAACCTTTCGCCTCAATATGCGCCTCTTTGGGTATCAACTAGTAAAGGAGAACGCCCATGTTCAAGACGATTTTCATCAAGAAGTTCGAAGTCGGCCTGCGATTCTACCGCGGCGAATTCGTTAGCCTGGTTGCGCCGGGCAAGCACCGGATCTTCGATCCGTTTGGCCGCACGCACATCAAGGTCGTTGATGGCCGAGCCGTCTACCTGCAGCACCCGGAACTCGACGTCATCGTGAAGAGCGGTGCGCTCGAAGGCAAGGCCGACGTGCTCGAACTGACGGACCTGCAGCGCGCACTCGTCTGGATCGATGGCCGCTTCAACGCGATCCTTGGCCCGGTCGGCCTCACGTGGCGGCTCGAAGGCCGACGGCTGATGGTTTTTGCTGTTGATCCCGCCGGGAAGTGAGCGATGTTCACCGTGGGTTCACGACCACTCCTCCACTCCATGCCGTGGCGTCGCGCTTTCCTCGTCGCAACCATCGGCGTGATATCAATCGCCACGATCCCTGTCGGGTGGGCGGCCGAGTCACCCCAAGCTCGCGCCGCTGCGATTCGCGAACGCGTCGCTCTCCAGCTCGAGAAACCGTCGGTTCATGACGAGCCGGAGGCTATCGACCACGCACTCGCCGACGCAGGCGTTGCCGAGGACACGATCGTGGCGTTCCACCACGCGGTGACTCAGGCCAACCTGCCGAGCATGACGGGCACTGTGGACGCGTTCCTCTTTTTCACCCGCGATCCGCAGTGGCTGGCGCTGCGGCAGCACTTCTGCGAGTTTCTCGAGCTTCCTGATGTTCTCGAGCCCAATGCCGCCACGATGCGGCTCCTGGCCGACTACGACGGCGTCGCCACGTTCCCCTCGGTCACCGAGCTTTCGCCCAAGGCCGCCGCGGCCTGTCGGCATTTTGGCGAGACGTCGTGGGGCGCTGCCCTCGAGTTTCCGGGGGTGTCTGAAATCACGCCCGAAGCCGCTCGAGCGCTCGCTCCGTGCCCGGCCCTGCTCGTGTTCCCCAATCTCCAGAGGCTCTCTGCGGAAACCGCCAGCGGGCTCGCCCAGCACGAAGGCGTGGGGCTTGTCCTGGGTGGTCTGACCTCGCTCGATGCCGACGCGGCCGCCGCCCTCTCGAAGGTCAAGTCTGAACGTGGGTTCCTCCTGCCCGACCTCGTCACCCTCGATTCCGTGCCGCTGGCCAATCGACTCGCGCTCCAGGACCATGCGTTTCTGCCGGCTGTGAAACGCCTGAGCCCCGAGATCGCCAAGGCGCTCCGGGGAAACGACGGCGGCGAGCTCGCCCTGCCATCGCTCGAAGAGATCCCGCCCGACGTCGCGAAGGAGCTTGTCGGTGCGGGCTACTACTGGCTCGCGCTTGGCGGCGCCCCCACGCTCTCGCCCGAGGCGGCTGCCATCCTCGCCGAGCATCACGGCCAACTCGTGTTCCCCGGCCCTGAACCATTTTCAGCCGCGGCGGCGGCGAAGCTCGTCGGGCACCCTCACGCGATCGTCCTGCCGCATATCGCTGCCTTGCCGGCCCATGTCGCGCGAGCCCTCGCTCCCCACGAAGGCCCGCTCGTGCTCGGGGGCGTGACGCACCTGACCGTTGACGACGCGGCGGCGCTCGCCGAGTACAAAGGGGCCGTCGTACTTCCCGCGATCGAACGACTCACGCCGGAAGTCGCCGCGGCGCTCGCGCCGCGGATGGAAACCATCGGGCTGCCAGGCCTGATGTGGATCGATGCCGAGACGGCTGCGGCGCTTGCCGCCCACGGCCGCGACGCCTTGGCTGTTCCAGGCATCACGTCTCTGCCACCCGACGTCGCGAAGGCGCTCGCGGCGTTCAAAGGTTCGCTTTCCCTTCCGAGCGTCACGTCGCTCAGCGTTGACACGGCCCGCGCCCTGGCCTCGCACCGCGGAATGCTCGGCCTCGGATCGCTCGACGATCTTGACCCAGTGGTGGCGACGGTGCTCGCGCAGCATGCTGGCGGACTCGATCTCTCCGGCGTGTCGAAGCTATCCGCGGAGTCGGGCAAGGCGATCGCCGCCACGCCCGGATTGCTCGAGCTCCAGGGCGTGTCCGAGATCCATCCCGAGGCCGCCCGCGCCCTCGTCGCGCGGACCGACCCGCTCGAGCTCAACCAGCTGATGAATACCGCGCAGATCGACTCGCTGGCGGAGGCCGAACTGCTTGTCAAGCATTTCGACGACCTCACATTCCAGTTGGTCACATCGCTTACCGGCCCCGAGTCTGCCGACATCGCCCGCATCCTCGTGCGAGCCCGCGGCAAGCTCGAGTTTTCAAGCCTCGAGCGAATTTCTCCGCGGGCGCTCGAGGTGCTTCTCGGTCGCCCTGGAATCAAGCTCCCCACGCTTGCCGAAGTGAAGATCGTGCCCGAGGCCGGCCAGCTCGGCAACGACGACTTTGTCGATCCGCGTCGGTGAAGCCGGCTGGGCGGTCAAGGAGGCGCTGATGGCGATCGTCCTGACTGTGAATGATGACGTTGAGCCGTTTGAGCGGCCCCCTTGTCACCGGGCCGCCCCATCGCAAACGCGCCGTTGAATGACGTATCCGTCGATGAGCGTGGCAGCTCTGTAAGCCATCAGGAGCAGGATCGCCCAATGACCCGCAGTCCCCTCGCTATCGCGAGGGGCTTTTATGCGAATCGACAAACATCATTGCACCATCGCGCAGTCCCCTCGCTATCGCGAGGGGCTTTTATGCGAATCGACAAACATCATTGCACCATCGCGCAGTCCCCTCGCTATCGCGAGGGGCTTTTATTGGGACACGGTTTGAGTCCGTTGGACGCATCCGCGAGGGGTTGCCCGAGCCGCGGCGGGGGCAACTTCAGCCGCACTCGGCCAAGGTAGCGCTCATGGCAATGACGACCGTGCTGCTACCGGCGAATCTGACGGCGCGCCGCGGCGAGATTGCGGCGGGATGGCTCGTGCTTCGGATCGTGCACGAGCGCCTGCTCGTAGGAGTGAATTGCCTCAGCGAATCGTCCCTGGCGGGCAAGCGCCACGCCGCGATTGAACCATGCCTCGACGTTTCGAGGATCGTGCCGGATCGCCTGATCGAAATCGAATGCCGCCTTGCCCGGCTGGTCAACCACGAGATACGCGAGGCCGCGATTGAGGTAGGCCAGCATGTAGCTGCGGTCGCGACGAATCGACGAAGCGTAGGCATTGATCGCTTCGAGCGGACGGCCAAGCTCCATGAGCGTCAGCCCGCGCCAGAGCTCGGGCCGTGGGTCGTCATAGGCGATGCCCGCAGCCTCCTCGAAGTCTTCCATCGCGATGCCGTAAAGCCGGAGGTGGAACCACGCTATCCCACGACGGAGGTAAAACTCCGGATCCTGGGGGTCGAGAGCGATGCCGCGCGAGAGCGCGTCAACCGAACCCTCGAAGTCACCCAGCCGCCGCGATACGACGCCAAGGGCGAGATACGCGATCGGGAGCTGTGGATCGATCTCGATTGCCTCGCGGAGCTTGGCACGCGCCTCCTCATACTTCCCATCGCGGTCGAGGGCTTCGGCTTCGACGAGAATCGCCGCGGCCGGCGATGCCTCCGCCGAGCTGCGATCAGCCTCGCTCGGACGCATGGTGGGTCGCGCTGACGAGCCCTCCTGCAACGTGGCGTCGGGGAACGGGACCGGCAACTGCGGTGCAGTGCGAGGTGTCGATGGCTCGGGGATCGGAACAGGCACACGCGTGGGCGTGGGCGATGGGCGTGGCGATGATGTCCCGGGACCGAACGGATTTAACTCGTCCGCAAACGGATCGTCGTCTGCGGCCGCAGCCGGCTGGCGGGCCGCCGCGGGCTCGACCACGTATGGCACAGCGACGAGCGCCAGGCCGCAGACCGCAAGGAAGCGGAGCGGGCTGGTCGGCCGCGTCTGGTGTCGGGAAATGGGCATGGCGTGTCTGCTGACGGTACGTCGCTTCAACTATCGGGCAATTCTACCCCACGTGCCGAGCTGGGCCGGCCGTTCTCCTCCCAACCGATCGACACCGTACCGACCCGGGGGGTCGTGCCGATCGTGACGGATTCGGAGGGCAACGACCGGGCCATTACGCGGGATCTCCCATGAGACTACCGATCCGCTCCTCGATGCCCGATCGAATCTGCCCGGCAAACATCGTCACCATCCCAGGGAGCTCGAGCTGGATCACGAGCTGCGAGACCTCGACTTCAATTCTGCTTTGGAGGTCCATCCCCAACACGACGACATCCACCGCCATCCGGTCCTCCGTTTCCCATGCGGCCTCGAGACTGCTGACCTTGTCGGCATAGTCTCGTCGGGCACGCTCGACGGCGGCATCAAGCCGACGACGCACCTCGGCCTTCTCCAAACCGTGCGGTACCCGCACTTCGAGTGACTTCACGAAATCGATTCTCCTGCTGGGATGGCGGTCGAGACGGCGCGACCGATGCCCCCGAGTTTACCAAGGGCAAACACTCGTGTCCGATCAATCCGGCCAAGCCGGCCACCCGAACAGGCGGCTGACCGAACCCCCACAACGTCCGCCCCGAGATCGAACGCCAGCGGCACCTCGGCTGCCGTGAGTTTTCCAGCCACCGCGAGGGTGAGCCCCGCGTCCCTCGCGCGCCCCACCCACTCGGCCACATCGGCCCGAGAGGCCGTCCCAAAGAGCCCCGGACCAGCCTTGTCGAACGTGTCCACGAGCACGGTCCGCGCTCCGGCGTTGGCAGCGGCTGCGATAATTTCGTGAGGAGGTGGTGCTGACGCGGCGTGCCAGTCGGCGTACGCGACGGCCACCGTCTCGACGCCATGGGGCATGCGATCCGCAAGCCGCCGATAGGCCCCGATCCACGCGACGCTGCTGAGCCCGGCCGGGCCAGCCTTCACCGCGACGGGACGCGCAGACCCGTTCAAGCGGGCAAGCACATCGTCAAGATACGCCGCGATCACCGTCGGTCCGTCAGTGAGCTCTCCGCACGCGAGCGTGACCGCGGCCCGGCCCGCCACCGCGATGATCGCTGCTGCCGCGACGTCGGCGTCTGCTCGCCCCAGCGGGCCGTGCTGCGGTTCCTTGATATCCACGATCGACGCGCCCGCCGCGGCGACGATCGCGGCCTCCGCTGCATCGCGCACACTCACAAGCAACCCGTGTCGCCAGTCGGCCGCCGCCGTCGCGCTGGCAGCAAGGCTCATCGGCCTTCCCCCGCAGCCACCTCACGCTTGGCCTCGAGGAGTCGCGTGGCCACGGCTCGGACGCTGTCGATGGAAAGCGGCTCACACCACCGGCCGTCGATCACAATATGGCCATCCTCCCACGTGCCCCAGGGCCTGAATGTGTATCGGTGGTGCCACTGCGTCGCCCGTTCGGCAAGCCGCACGACGAGCGTGCCCACACGGAACCGCGCCGCATCGGTCTCTTCGCCGGGTCGCACGATCGCGTCCGACCCACGGAAGATGCACTCGATAATTTCGAGTGGCACCCGCTGGAACTGGCTCGGCGCGAGCCGCACTTCGAGAAACAAGCCCGCTCGAGTGAGCCGCGGCCGCGACACGACCCATGTTGCGATGGCAACGTTGGCCACAACGAAGACAGTCACCGCGAGGATCGCGCCAACAATCCATAGGGAGAGGCCGCACACCGCCGCGACCGCCATCGCGGCAGCCCCTGCGACGCTCACGATCACGACACCGGCCACGCCCGGCCGAATGTTGCCCCGGAGCCACACCTCACGCTGTGCATGGACCGCTTCGAGCGTCACCTGCGCCACTCCGCTTTCGTCAAACACCCGGCTGGCATACATTTTTGCGGTCGCGAATGGAGAGCGGCCGCCATCGGCCACCCGCCACACCTCGCCGCCCGCCAGGACGCCATGCACGATCTTCCTTCCCACCACGACGCGGCCGGCACCGCCAGAGCCTCTGCCTCCGTCCGAACACTCGTCGGCATCGGCCTGGCCCTCGCGGCCTACCTCGCCGCCGCCGCCGCGGGATTGCCCCAGCATGGTCGTGATTTGCTCGTCCAGACACAAGCGGCCAGCCACGAATCGCATGACGGCAAGGCTCCTGACGATCACGAGCACGCAGATGATCACGACGCGGCCGCGGCCCACCCCGCCGCCGGTGCGGCCCCGCCGCTCTTTACGGTGCTCCCATTCGTGATCCTCCTTGGCGTGATCGCCGTGCTGCCCCTCGTGCCGAGTCTCGCCCACTGGTGGGAACACAACTCGAGCAAGCTTCTCGTCGCTTCGCTCTTGGCGGGCGTCACGCTTGCCTACTACATCTTCTTCCACAGCCATGCGGTCGAGCTCCACTTCCCGGCGCATGACGTCGTCGCTGCGGCCGAGTCTGGGCCATCCTGGCCCACGGTCGCTGCGGTGCTCGTCAACGCCCTCTTTGCCGAGTACGTCCCTTTCATCCTCTTGCTCTTCGCGCTCTACACGATCACCGGTGGCGTGCGGATCGAAGGCGACCTCGAAGCCACGCCCACGGTCAACGCAGCCTTCATCGGCATCGGGGCGCTCGCCGCGAGCTTTATCGGCACGACCGGCGCGGCGATGCTCCTCATCCGCCCGCTCCTCGAGACCAACAAGCAGCGGAGGCATGTCGTCCACACGGTCGTGTTCTTCATCTTTCTCGTGTGCAACTGCGGCGGCTGCCTCTTGCCGATTGGCGACCCACCGCTGTTCCTCGGCTATCTCAAGGGCGTGGATTTCCTGTGGACCCTGTCGTTATGGCCGATGTGGCTCTTCGTCAACACGACCGTCCTGGCCATCTATTGGATCTGGGACACGCTCGTTGCCTACCCTCGCGAGTCTGGCCGCGACACGGCCCGCGACCACACGACCGCCAGGCGGCTCGTAATCTCGGGGCTCTGGCCCAACGCGCTCCTCATGATGGGCGTCATTGCCGCGGTGGCGCTGCTCGATCCTTCGAAGCCGATCCCCGGGACCGCGTGGCACCCGTGGATCTATCTCCGCGAGGTGACCCTCCTGAGCCTCGTGGGCCTCTCGCTCCTCCTCGGATCGGCTGATGTCCGCCGTCGCAATGGCTTCACGTACTCCGCCATCCTCGAAGTAGCGGCCCTCTTCGTTGGCATCTTCATCTGCATGCAGCCGGCGCTGGCCCTGCTGAACGAGCGGGGGGCTGATCTCGGCATCAGCTCGCCGATGGGGTTCTTCTGGGTGACCGGTGCGCTGTCGGGCGTGCTCGATAACGCGCCGACCTACCTCGTCTTCTTCAAGACCGCCCAGATCAACCCAACCGACGGGCTCGAGGGCATCGAAGCTGCGCGGCTTACCGCGATCAGCCTCGGGGCCGTCTTCCTGGGGGCCATGACCTACATCGGCAACGGCCCCAACTTCATGGTCAAGGCGATAGCCGAGCAGTCTGGTGTGCGGATGCCGAGTTTCTTCGGCTACGTGATGTACAGTGCCTGTATTCTGCTGCCCGTCTTTGCCGTGGCGTCATTCCTGTTCCTGTAGTTCCCAGTCAGCCGTCCGTGAGCAAATCGTCTCTTGACGCTTGAAAGTGAGATTCGCGACTCCGGGCCAACGAGCCCGGAGCGGAGTAACGAAAGTAATGGAAAGCGGTTTGTCAAAGCTCAATAAAGCACGCGGTCCTTTTGAAGTCATCGCGACCGAATCCTGTTTCCGCGATCTCGCGGACAGGCTGGGCGATGCGTCGTTCGTGGCCTTCGACACGGAATTCGTCTCGGAGCACACCTACCGCAGCCAGCTCTGCCTCCTTCAGATCGCGGCGCCGGGGATCCTCGCGGTGGTCGATACGCTGGCCGTTCGCGAGATCGACCCGTTCTGGCGGCTCCTCACGGAACCGGGACGGAAGACCATCGTCCATGCCGGCCGCGAAGAGATGGGTTTCATTCTTCACGCGATTGGCGACCGGCCTGCCGATCTCTTCGATGTGCAGGTGGCTGCGGGGCTCGTAGACCACGATTACCCCGCGGGGTATGCCGCCATCGTCCGACGGTTCCTAGGGGACGAGGCCTCGAAGGGGGAGACGCGCACCGACTGGCGGAAGCGGCCGCTCACCGACGCCCAGCTTGCCTACGCGGTCGATGACGTTCGGCATCTCGAGGAGCTTTGGACGAAGCTCGATGCCAAGCTCGCCACGCTCGGTCGCACCGCATGGATGGCCGAGGAAATGGCCACGTGGCAAAACGACGTGGAAGAATCGTTCGTGCGAAAGCGGTGGCGTCGGGTGGCGGGGCTGAGCGGTCTGTCGCGCCGTGAGCTGGCGATCGCCCGCGAGCTCTGGCACTGGCGCGACGCTGTGGCCGCCGAGCGAGACATGCCGCCGAAGCGGGTGCTGCGAGACGATCTGATCGTGGAGTTGTGCAAACGAAAAAACGCCGACGAGCAGCAGGTTGGGGCGGTGCGGGGCATGCAACGGTCAGACCTGCGATACATCATGAAGGGGCTCGCCGCCGCGATTGAGCGGGGCCTCGAGTGCCCGGAGGACGAGCTACCGGGCGGCGAGCGGCACCGCGCCCCCCCGTCGCAATTGGCCATGCTCGGTCAGTTTCTGGCCACGGCCGTGGCGGGGGTCTGCCGGCAGATGCAGCTTGCCCCGGCCCTCGTGGGCACGGCATCCGACATGCGGGATCTGCTTGCCTGGAAGCTCGGGTACGGCGACCCAGACCATCGGCCGCTGTTGGCTGCGGGCTGGCGGAAGGAGGTGGTGGGCGACCTCGTGGACGACCTCCTCGCCGGCCGCGCCTCGCTCCGCATCGGCGACATCCGCGCCGCCGACCCGCTCGTGATCGAACGGCACGTCCACTAGGCTGACGCTCCGCAACGCTGCGAGGAAGCCTTGCCAACGCAAAAAATCGATTCTGGGCTTTTGCGAGACCTCGCCGAAGACTTCCTCGACAAGGTCGCCGGCGAAGACGAAATTCCGGCGAGCGTGCGTTCGGACCTCGTCACGTCGCTTGTTCGGCAGTGGGCCACCTACGACGGGCACGCGGCACTCTTCGCGGGCGAGCGACTCATATTTCTCTCGCTGGGCTATACGCCGCTCGGACGGCCGCGCATTGTCCCGAAACCCGCTGCGATAAACTGGCTGATCGGCGTGATTCGGGGGCGCAAGATTGACCCCGAACACTTGCCCGATATCGTCGAGCAACTCAATCGCGGCCAGAGTGCCGAGGTCACCAGCGAGGATGGCGACCACCTTCGGCTCTGGGTGAATCCGAAGGCAGAGTCATGTGGCGTCGAATTGCTTTCCGACGGCCCGCCACTGACGTTCACCGAGAGCGATTGCCCCGCGATCGCGACGCGGTACCTGCTCTACAGGTTCGGGGCCGAGCTTGGCGACGACGAGATCAAGGCGCTTGCGGCCTCGGTGGCGAAGCAGTGGAAAGAGCATGACGGCCACGCCTCCGTGTTCGCCGGCCCCCGTGAGGAGATTCGCCTCAGGATCACGACCCCGACAGACGGCCCGTGGAAGCTCGACATACAGATTCTTCCCGTCAAACTGGATACCCAACTGCCCGAGTACGGCGTGTCGTCCGGGGAGATTCCGCGGGTCATTGCCCAGTTCAATCTCGGCCGCCCGATCGAGTTACGCCCGGAGAAAGGGCCCCCTATCGGCTTTGGTATGACCCCAAGACCAACTGCCTCGAGACGACGCACCCTGACGCGGTTCCATTTTCCGCGACCCCGCTTTCGGCTCCGTCGTCCTGCCCGAAATGCTGCGCGTTCCTGGCCTCGTCACGGACCGGGAAGAAACCGAAAACCTGTCCGCTCTGCGGGCACGTGCTGTAAGTGAGGGCCGGCGGGCCGTCCCGCGCCCCGCCGACACCTGAGAAAGCCATGCCGAAGCAGAAATTCGACTCCCGCACGCTGCGAGGCATGGCTGAAGACATCGTCGGTCAGATCGTCGACGACGGATTCTCCGTCGGAGAACGGGCGGATCTCGTCACGTCACTTGTCCGGCAGTGGGCTACCTACGATGGCCACGCGGCGATGTTGTTGGGTGAAAACGCCTTCTTTCTGGAGCTTGGTCACACGCCGCTTGGAAGACCCAGTGCCCACTCCGAGCCAGGACCGAAGCTGTGGCTAAGGCAGGTGGCCATTGAGTGGAATGTCGATCTCGATGATCTCGTGGATGTTCGGAACCAATTGAACCGGGGGCAGAGTGCTGAAGTTGTCACAAGCGATGGGCTCCCGTTGCGACTCTCGGTGAACCCCTCTGAGCGAAAGTTTTCGGTCGAACCGCTCGGCCCCTTGCCGCCACCGCTGGCCGGAGGCAGGGACTATCACAAAATTGCCCTGAACATCCTGGTGCCGCGGTTTGCCGCCGACCTCGGCCCTAAGGAAACTGAGGCCCTGGCTGCCTCGGTGGCACGACAGTGGCAGCGGTTCGACGGCCACGCCTGTCTTCTCGTCGGCGGCCGCGAGCAGATCCACTTCAAGCTCACGGAAGAGGCTGGGGGCGGCTGCCATGTCCAAGAATCGGTCTATTCGGTCAATGTCGGCGGGCTGCTGGGCCCGCTCGGCGTTGCGGCTGCCGATTTTCCGTCGGTGATTGCCCGGCTGAATCTCGGCGAAACGGTCGAATACCGAACCCCGGACGGCGTTCCTTCCCGTCTGTGGCAGGATCCGAGAGACCGCGCCATCCGCCGACAGCCGCTCGACGCCGTTCCAGCAGCAGCAATGCCGCTGGCCGTGACGTTATCCTGCCCGAAGTGCTCGGCATTCGTGTCGCCGTTCCAGGACGGCAACAGGCCCCGCACCTGCCCCCTCTGCGGGCATGTGCTCTGAACGGAGGAGTGGTCGCTCGTCCACGGCTGCCGTGGGCCTGCGGATGGTCAAGGGTCGTGGGCGTGGCGACGAAGAAGGGTGCCAAAAGAGCTGTCGGCCGGGAGTTTTTCCATCCCGAGCATGTCAACATTTTTGGCGTGTCGCTCACGTTTCTGCGGCATGAGAACGAGGAAGTCGGCATTCCACATCTCCTGGCCCAACGGTATTCGGATCGCCACGGTGTACCGGCCACGGCGCGCGCTCGACATCGCGATGGTCAAGCCGCTGGGCCTGGGCGGTGTCAACGACGCCGGACGACGTCGAGGATCTGCTGGCGCAGCACGCCTCCGGCGGATCGGTGCCCCGTTGAGGTAGCCAGATCGCGGGCCATGTCGGTACGCTGCCGCCATGAAGATCTTTCGCTTCCGCATGCATCGCATGCCTAGGTTGGTCGCGGCGATTGGCGCCGGGCTGCTTCTTGTCACGGCCATGAGCCACGCAGCCCGCGCGGCCGATGATGCCCGCGACGGAGACTCACCGGCGCCTCCCGAAAACCCGCTCGTCGAACTGGCGACCATGGAGTATCGGCCCATCGCACCCGTGACGGGGCCGCTGCGGCTGGCAGGTTCCTCGACGCTCGATCAGGCTGCGGCCTTTTGGGCAGACGGCTTCATGAAGGTTCACCCGAAGGCCGTCGTGACAATCGATCGCACGAGTACCGATGGCGGCTGGCAGGCGCTCATGGACGGCAAGGCTGACGTGGCCCTCCTGAGCCGCGTGATCACGGACGACGAAATCGCCGCCGCATCCAAGAATGGTCGCAACCCCGTCGTCATCGCCGTGGGCTTCGACCAGCTCGTGTGGATCGTCCATGAAAAAAACCCCGTGGCCGGGCTCCCATGGAACCCCGAGACAGGCATTGTCCCCGCCGGCGCGAAACGCGACGCGATTCGCTGGTCGGCCTGGACCGACGCGGGGGAGCAGGCTGCGGTGCCGGTGACGGTCCACGGGTCTGAAAAGGGATCGGGGACGCGCCGCTACCTCGAGCGACTCGTCGGCGGTGAGGCGGGCTGGCCCGGTTCGATTACGAGCCATGATTCGATCACGAAGGTGGCTGAGGCCGTCGCTGCGGATCGCGGTGGCCTAGGCCTCGTGGGCATAGCCGTGGCGGGCCGGCCGGGACTGCGTCAGCTCCCGCTCGACATCCAGCCGGGCGTGATCGGTGACGTTCCAGGATCGGAGCGAACGCCGGATTTCCGTCCGCTGTATGTCGCCGTCGTCCCGCCCGCAGAGGGCGACTGGCCGCCGGCTCTGCGTGAGCTCGTCTCGTACATTCTGAGCTTTCCGGGCCAGCTTGACCTGGCCAAAGACGCCCTTGTGCCGCTGTCCCGCGGCGAGATCCATGCCCAAAAGGAACGGCTCGGCTGGCCGGTAGAGCGATGAACATAGCCATGTGGCAGCGGAGCGTTGTGATCGGATGCGTCCTCATCGCGGGCGGTGTTGCCACTGCCGACGACATTCGCACACGGGATGACGCCGCATGGGGGTCGCAGGGAACCCAGATGGCGTATGCCCAGCCAGCTCCGCCCCGTCCAGGAGCGTACCGCCTCGGCATCAACGTGCAGAACTCACCCGTCGGTGTCGAGGTGATCGAGGTAGGAGCTTCCTCGCTCGCGAAGTCGGCCGGCCTCGAGGTCGGGGACACCATCGTGGCCGTGGCGGGCTACCAGGTGGGGTTCGTGGGTGAGCGACTCTTTGATCTTGGTGACGAGATTGCCCGACGGATCGACCCGTCGGAAAGTGTCACGCTTCTGGTTCGCAGTACTCGCTCCGGTGCCCTCGCAAACGTGCCGGTGCGGTTTGCCGCAGCCTCGCGGGCTGTGTCGGGCCGGCTGCTCTCCGACGGCAGCGCACGATTGCCGGCGTCAGGCGTCGTCGTCGTGCGGGTGCTCGATGTCACCTACCCGCAGTGGCAGGACGTGGCGGTCGTGCAGACACAGCTTCCCGCAGCCCCGTTTCCAATGAGCTACCGGCTGGAGCTCCCTGCCCTGACGGCGGGTCACCGATACGCGCTCGACGCCCGCGGCGAGCACGGCGGGCGGATCGTCATGCAGAGCGGCCAGCCGACACCGCTGGCTTCCATGGACCGTGATCAGAAGGTCGATCTTGTGCTCGCGGGCGCGGCATCGACTGCGGCCGCCCCCACGTCCACCAGCATCACCGGAATCGGCGGCCTCGTCCGTGTGAACGCCAGCCCGAGTCCGGCCCTTCAGCCCCGCGACCAGATCGACCAGTGGATCCGTAGCTATCTTGGCCGACCGCCACGGGCCTTCGAGACGGAAGTGTGGCAGGCGGAGCTCATGCGAGGCCGGTCGCTCACGAGCGTGCAGGCAGGGATTCTGAGTAGCTCCGAGCTCTTTGAGCGAACAAGCCGAAGCCCAGACCTCTATGTCGCTGAGGTTTTCCGGCTGTTGACGGGCAGTCAGCCCACGCCAACGCAGTTTGCCGACCTGCGGGTTCGCTATGAAAAAGCGCTCGGTGTTCGCCTGCAGTTCGTCGGAGGGCTTCTCCAACCGCCGCGGTAGCACCACCTCGGCTGGCGCCACCACGATTTCACATCGGGTTTGCGAACAAGGGATTTCGTGGAGACACTCGTGGTCGGTCGGGGGAGATGCTTGCTTCCCGTCCGCCCTTCCCGGTGCCGATTGACTCCACCTCCTGACATCGCCGATGTGAGTCTGCCTTCAGGCGGCCTGCCGATGACGGCGTTCGAGGAGCACATGCTCGTAGACGACAGGCCCTCGCATCCGATGGTCATCGTCGCGCGGTTGGATTTCACGGGGCAGGCCCCTGTGCCGGCGTTGGCTTCGGCCTTCGACCGGGTGATTCGCGGCGAGCCGCTTTTGACCGCCCGTGTCGCCCGGCCCCGCTTCCGACGGCGGCGCTGGCTGCCTGGCCCGCTGCCTCTCCTTCACACGTCGAACGCGGCAAGCCCTCCAGGGCCTGCCGACATGCCCATTCCGCGGCTCGATCCGCAGCACGGGCCGATGATGCATGCGGAAGTCATCGCGTATCCCGAGGGCTGGTCGATCGTGCTTGCGGTCCACCACGCCGCATGCGACGGCCTCGGCCTCGTCGGCTTTATCGAACGCTGGCTGCTTGCTGCGGCGGGCCAGGAGAGCCGACGTCCGCGCGAGGCGGCCAACGTCGTCGCATGCCTCCGGGCCCGGGGCCGCGTTGCGGGATCGTGGCGAGGCTTCCTTCGTATGCTGCCGGGCCTCCGCGTTGGCCTGGCGGGGGTGCGGCAATTCATCGCGAGGCGCGTGGTTGGGCTCGGGGGCCAAGCCGCCGCAACGGCAGCGACCGGTGCAGAACCCTGGAGGCCGACGATTCTTGTCGCCGCCATCGACGCCGCGACGTATGCCGAGGTCGAGGCCCGCGCCAAGGCCGACGGTGTCACGGTGAATGACCTCCTCGCCGCCGCCT
>Ga0105044_10006459_pt1 | contig 16125 bp, 11 predicted proteins | sample MAT01_FD_78092 | JGI IMG/M metagenome (GOLD analysis project Ga0105044, IMG submission 78092) | Freshwater microbial communities from Lake Fryxell liftoff mats and glacier meltwater in Antarctica - MAT-01 | ecosystem: Environmental > Aquatic > Freshwater > Ice > Liftoff microbial mat | place... | reverse complement strand
TTATACCCCTGTTCATATCCTTTAAAATTTACAAAACTATACTTGGTTGTATCTACTGTCCATCTAAAAGGGAATGCTTTTGCTAAAGTTATTTCGGCCCTTGCTTTTTTACGTTCCGCAATTAATTCATTTGCATTGGCAGATGCTTTTTCAATTATTGTAAGCGAAAGTGCATAGGTAGATAGCACCCTGTCTTTAAATGGTTTCAGCATATGGGTTTCGGGTACAAAGCCAATCGTTTGAAACAAGGCAGCATAGCCTGAAGAATATCTTGGTGGATCGTAAAACATTTCCATGCCTTTATCCGGTGTTTCGGTTTCAAAATTTACATAAGGCACCATGTCCCATTTTTTTTCAGCCATGCCTCTATACAATTGCGGCTCAAAATTATTTTTTAACCATCCACCTAAACCGGCTCCCAGTTTATCATACTGGGTTGTAAGCAATGTCATGGTATGCTGATAATCGGCACCATCGCTAACGTGGTTATCAATTAAAATATCGGGGTCAAGTAAATGAAAAATTTGTGCAAAGGATTTTGCTTCTTTGCTGTCGTTTTTTGTAAAATCACGGTTCAGGTCCAGATTTTGGGCATTACCTCTAAAACCATATTCAAGCGGCCCGTTTTGGTTTGCTCTTGAGGATGAATTGCGGTTTAAACAGCCGCCGATATTGTACACCGGTATAAAAGTCAGCGCAACATTATCGGGCAATTTAATTTTATTGTTTACAATATCTCTCGCCAGCATCATACAGGCATCAATGCCATCGGGTTCGCCGGGGTGAATGCCATTATTGATTAGTATTACAGCTTTGTTTTGTTTATGCCATTGTGCAGCATCAAACTTTCCGTCGTTGCTAACCATCACCAAATGCAAAGGATAACCTGCATCGCTCATACCCATTTCTTTTACCAATACTTTGGTGGATATTTTGTCTAAATTTTTATACCAGTCAATTGCTTCAAAATAAGTGGCACTTTCCAGGCCGTTTGTTTTTTCAAAACGGCATTGCTGTGCATTAGTGCTGTAAAAAAAAGTAATAAGGATTGAAAGAATAAAGAGCTTTCTCATGCAGTTAAATTTTGGTCAAGCTACAATAATTTTAAAAGAATGAAATACCATTTATAAAAAATAAAGCGGTCTGTAAATTTTACAGTCCGCTTTGATAAACTACGTTCAAATTATTTTATAATTACAAAAGATTGATTGATCAATTCAGCAGCGTTGCTGATCTTAATAAAATACCTGCCAGGCTGTAAATGGCTTACGGTTAAATCAATATTTTTTAATCCGCCGTTAATCTGCTGCTGCAGTACAATTCTGCCAGATATATCTGCAACAATCAGTTGACTGGTTTCTGTTAATGGCTGTTGCAGTTTTATAACTAACAGTTCTTTGGTTGGGTTTGGATAAATCAATGCATTTGAAAAATTATCGGCAATACGTACCGATACAATTTTACTGTTGCTGAACTTTGCATCAATATCAATCATTTTTAGCCGGTAAAAAATGGTATTTACTTTGGGCAGATCATTATCGGTAAATGAATAATTCGCTAAATTTCTCCCGGCAACTTCGCCAATTTTATAAAAATTAATTCCATCAATGCTTCTTTCAATTTCATATTTTTTAAAATTGGTTTCAAAAGTTGCGTACCATTTTAATAAAACCAATTGATTATTTTTTTGTGCAGTAAAATTGGTGACTGTAACCGGTAATACACCGGTGCATTGCCAAACCGCCAACACGAACTCCGGATGATCAATATAAGGGTTGCGGTTATTTTGTTGAGTAAAGACAAGATTATTTCTATTGATTTCCTTGGCATCAACCGGGTCCAGGTTATTCCAGGCGTACATCATTTTTAAGTACGATAATTGAAAAGATGGGTAAAGGCCACCATTTGTTGCACCATCTGCAATAGTTGTAAGGCTGGTAGCACCGTTTAAAGAAACCCAGTTGGATAATTCGTTTTGATATCTTGTTAAAATATAAAAATAACCACGGGCTAAATCTCCTTTTACAGCATTGCTTGGTTCAAATGCAGATGCAGCCGTAACTCCCGGATAATTTGATGGCCCTATTTTATCCAATACCGGGTTTGGCGGCATAGGATAACCCGGAAAAGCGCCTGCTGTTGGAAACTGATAAGTAGGTGCACCTGTTGTTGAATATGGAATATTACCACGGTTGCTATTTAATTTTGAATCGGTTGCACGTACCAAAAAAAGATCGGCTTCGGTTGGTTGTTGGTAAGATGAAGCCGTTAACTTAAACCAGCTTCTGGGAAAAGTATGTTCTTTATTCCAGCAAACACCTTCTGTACCGCCGGTGGTACCGCCACAAAAACCACCACTGGGGTTTTGCGACGAATTAAATTCAAACGGCTCGGGCCCCGCATTATTATTTGAGTAAACATCCCAGATGATTGACCGCAATGCATCGTCACTGCGGATGGTATCAACAACCGGGATTTCTACATTATCAATTGTTGAATAACTTAGTGCAATATGGCCGGTTGTTATAATGTTTCGTAAAGCAGTTTTTAAATTTTGACACGATAATCCTGCTGCAGGGTCGTAATAACCGGCCGGTATGCCGCTGTTGGTAGTTGTTGCAGATCCATTAAGACTGGTGGGATTATAAAATGGTTCTCCGGTACAACCCCCATTGGCAGCAAAAACAAAAACATAGTAAGTTGTAATACTGTTTAGTCCTGTTATTATAAATGAAGTTGTGCTGCCATAACTCACTACCTTATCTTGCCCAATTACCTGGCCTGCTGTGTAGGTTGTGCCATTAGTTGGTGTAAATCCTAAACTGTTGTTGAGGCTGTAAACCACCAGGTAACGGTTGGCCGAAGGTTCTGCAGTAAAGCTTCCTGATATGCTGGTGGGTGCAGGAGTTAAGAGTAAACCGGTTGCTGGCGCAGCGGGGGTAGTGCAAGCCGGTGGCGATAAAGTGGTGACAGAATTTGTAAGCACATTTGCAGTTAAATAATTTGGTGCACCGGTACAGGAAATATTGTTGTAAGCAAAAACAAAATAATAGTAGAGGGTATTTGAACTTAAGCCATTATCTGTAAAAGATGTAGATGCTCCTGAAGTTACAATAGTGCCGTTTCCCAATGCCTGGCCGGCTGTGTAAGCTGTTCCACCGGCAGGGTTGATGGTTAAGGTAGATGATAAACTTCTTACAATTAAATATCCATCAACTGCTGGCGCAGCGGCTGTAAAATTTCCCGAAACTGAATTTATAGTTGGTGTTAAATTTAAACCCGTTGGCTGGTTGGTTGGTTCAACGCAGGGCGTTCCTCCAAAAGAGGTCCAGCTTACATCATCAATTCCAATACGAAGACCGGCCGTTATCTGCCTTATCTCCAGGTTAAAAGAGCCGCTCACATTTATATTGGTAAATGTGGCAGTTGTCAGGGTTGTAGTTGGATTGGCTGTGCCTATCAATATGCCATTTATATAAACCTGAAGTATAGGGTTACTACCGGTAAAAAATTGTCTATGGTTAAAACTGAGGTCTGTAATGCCGTTTGGAATTGCGTTGCAGAAAACCGAACCATTGCGAATAGTTATCGCTCTTCCAGTTATTGTCTGATCAGTTCTGGAATCAGTGGCAGACCAGGGTAAAGCATTATCACCAGTCCAGTTATTGGTAGTATATGTACCTGAATTTGCCGGAATATTGGTAAATGTTTCAGTACCCTGGGCAAATACTGCAAAACTGAAAAAGCTTATCAGTAGAGAGAAAATGTATGTCTTAATCATATAAAAATTAGCAAAATCGTAAGTTTAAAGTTACATTTTTTTAACTGTAAGCATCGATTAATTGTCAACAAAAAGCCCGTCAATACTGTAATTGACGGGCTTTCAATATTATCAAAAGATCAAAGTATTACTTTGCCTGAGCGTTAACTCTTTTAGCCAACTTGCTTTTTAAGTTAGCAGCTTTGTTTTTATGGATGGTACCACGCTTTGCTAATTTATCAATCATAGAAGCAACTTTTGGAAAAGCTTCTGTTGCAGCCGCTTTTTCGCTTGCTTTTAAATCACGAATTGCGTTACGGGTTGTTTTGCCATAATAACGGTTACGTTCGTTACGCTTAGTACTCTGTCTTACGTCTTTTTTGGTCGCTGCATGATTTGCCATGAAAATCTATTTTTTGGGCTGCAAAGATAGGGGAATGAATGGATAATTTAATAATGATTAGTGAATAATTTTTAATTGCAGCATCTATTTACTTAATTTGAACTTAAAATAGTTGTATGAAAAGGTACGTTTTACTCAGTTTACACATAATATCGCTTGTTTTACTTGGCCTTGGCTGGGTTAAAGATATTTTGCACATTGATATTTCGGTACATTATATTGTAGATTTTAACCTCTTCAGCGAAAAAAGAAGTGTGCTGGGCATGCTTAAAAAACTATGGCAAGATGGGAATTACTGGCCCTGGTTGCTCATTTTCCTTTTTGGTATTATTGTTCCGCTGGTAAAATCGGGTATAATTTTTTACCTGTTGCTGGGCAAAAATCCGCATATAAAATGGCAACGTTTTGTAAGTGCCATAAGCAAATGGGCTATGGCCGATGTGTTTACCATTAGCATTTTTGTGGCTTTTTTGGGCGCCAATGCCATGGAAAGTACCAAAGCATTTTTGCAGCCTGGTTTTTATTATTTTTCGGGATATGTAATTTTAAGCGGCATTGTTGCCATGTTATGCGGAAAATTGCTTTCAGATTCCGCAGTAAATAATGCTTAATTAACCGATATTTGCAGCCAATTTCTGCCGCAGTTACGCCAATTTGTTCAGTTTAGTTATTTCGTACAAGAGTGCGACGCCAATGAAGCCAAATAAAAGTACTGCGGCCAGGCTCAAAAAAATAATTTCAACTTTTTTATGAAGGATTTTCAATACATCACTAATTCGCACCCATCTTATGTGGAGGGTTTATACCAGGATTTTGTAAAAGACCCAACCAGCGTAGATGCAGATATGCGTAAGTTTTTTGAAGGTTTTGATTTTGCAGTAAGCAGTGCATCGTTAGGCAATAGCAATGCATCAGCAGTAAGCGGTGCTGCAGTCTCATCCATACAGCTTGATAAAGAATTTGCCGTGTATAAGTTAATTCTTGCATATCGCCGTAAGGGGCATTTACTTGCCAATACAAATCCCATCCGGGAAAGGAAAGACCGTAAAGCTAATCTTGATCTGGCTGATTTTAATTTAAACGAAGCCGATCTCAATACAAATTTTGAGGCTGGTAGCCTGGTTGGAATGCGCAGTGCTTCGTTAAAAAATATTCTGGCGCATTTGCAAAAATGCTACACAAGCCATGTAGGGGTACAAGTTGCTTACATAACTGATCGTACAAAACAGGAATGGCTATTCAATGCAATTGAAAATACTTTGCTTAAACCGGTGCCGCTGCCGCAGAAAAAACGAATTCTGCAAAAGCTGAATGAGGGTGTAATGTTTGAAAAATTTCTACACACCAAATATATCGGTCAAAAAAGATTTTCACTGGAAGGTGGAGAAACGGCTATAGCCGCACTGGATGCCATTATTAACACGGCTGCTAATAATAGTGTGGAAGAAGTGGTGATTGGTATGGCGCATCGTGGCAGATTGAATGTGCTGGCAAATATCATGGGCAAAACTTACCAGCAAATATTTAGTGAGTTTGAAGGAAACAGTATACCTGATACAACAATGGGTAGTGGCGATGTAAAATATCACCTTGGTTTTGGTAGCGATGTGGAAACTGTTGATGGGAAAAAAGTGCATTTAAAATTAATGCCCAATCCATCTCACCTTGAGGCGGTTGACCCGTTGGTTATTGGTTTTGCAAGAAGTAAGGCCGATATATTGTATAACAGTGATTACGATAAAATTCTTCCCATCCTTATACATGGCGATGCCTCTGTTGCAGGCCAGGGTGTTGTTTACGAGGTTTTGCAAATGTGTGGACTGGAAGGTTATTATACCGGCGGCACCATTCATTTTGTAATTAATAATCAAATTGGTTTTACAACCGATTTTGATGATGCCCGCAGTTCCGATTATTGTACATCCATTGCGGCGATGGTGCATGCGCCGGTTTTTCATATTAATGGCGATGATGCAGAAGCGGTTGTAAAAGCCTGCGAAATTGCGACACTGTACCGCCAGGAATTTAACAGCGATATTTTTATTGATATGGTTTGTTACCGCAAACATGGGCATAACGAAGGCGATGAGCCTAAGTTTACCCAGCCACAATTATACGCACTGATTGATAAGCACCTTAACCCAAGGGAAGTATATACCCAGTTTTTGATACAGAACGGAGAACCTGATGCACAGGCGCTTGCAAAGGAAATGGAGCAAAGGTTTTTAGCCGATTTGCAGGAACGTCTGGATGAGGTAAAACAAAATCCATTGCCTTACAGTTATCAACCGCCGGAGCTGGTTTGGAAAAGTTTACGTAAAGCTACTGCTGATGATTTTGACGCATCGCCGGTTACGGCAATTGGTAATGATGCTTTTACCCTTTTATTTGACGGCCTGATGAAATGGCCGGCTGATTTTAAGCCATTGCGAAAAGTAGAAAAATTGATCAGCGATAAACTAAAATTATTAAGCGATGAAAATAAAGTTGACTGGGCAACTGCGGAGTTGATGGCTTACGGAAGTTTGCTGGTGGAGGGCAAAGACGTACGCATGAGCGGACAGGATGTAAAGCGTGGCACATTCAGCCATCGCCATGCTGCTTTGTATGATGAACTTAGCAATGATGAATACAACAGGCTAAATCATTTTACCGAAACACAATCGCCATTCCGCATTTATAATTCATTATTAAGCGAATATGCAGTGCTTGGTTTTGAATATGGTTATGCCATGGCCAACCCCAATGCATTAGTAATTTGGGAAGCCCAGTTTGGAGATTTTTGTAATGGTGCACAAACTATTGTTGACCAGTTTATAACAACCGCCGAAACAAAATGGCAACGTATGAATGGTGTTACATTGTTGCTGCCGCATGGGTACGAAGGCCAGGGTCCCGAGCACAGCAGTGCCCGTATGGAACGGTTTTTACAAATGTGTGCTGAACTGAATTTTGTGGTATCGAATGTTACAACTGCTGCAAATTTTTTCCATTTACTTCGACGTCAACTAGCCTGGCCGTTCCGCAAACCTTTGGTTGTTTTTTCGCCAAAGGCTAATCTGCGTCATTCCGGAAGTTATAGTACCAAAGATGAATTTACCAGCGGAGGTTTTAAGGAAGTGTTAGATGATTCAACTATCAGCGATGCTGCCGAAGTAAAAAAAGTTTTGTTTTGCAGCGGCAAAATCTATTTCGAACTGGCAGAGCGCCAGCAAAAAGAGAACAGAACTGATGTCGCTATTATAAGGCTTGAGCAAATTCATCCATTGCCACAAAAGCAATTAGATGAATTGTACAAAAAATACAGCAAAGCCATTTGGTACTGGGTGCAGGAAGAACCATTGAATATGGGCGCAGCAACATTCTTAAGAATGAATTTGAAGAATATTAATTTTTATATCATCAGCCGCCAGCCAAGTGCAGCAACTGCAACGGGTTATGGCAAGGTGCATGCAAAAGAACAGGCACAAATTATAGACACAGCATTCAGTATATAATAACACTAAATTATTGCGAATTACACTAATTACACGAATTCGAAAGGCAACAGTCCTAATTCGTGTAATTCGTGCTTAAAAATTCGTGAAATAAAAAATAAAGTATGTTCAATTCGTTAAGTGAAAAATTAGAATCAGCCTTTAAGAATATAAAAGGCCAGGCCCGTATCAGCGAACTCAATATTGCCAATACCGTAAAAGATATCCGCCGTGCTTTGGTGGATGCTGACGTGAATTATAAAATTGCCAAAGAATTTACCGATAAGGTTAAGGAAAAAGCGCTGGGCGAAAAAGTATTGCTTGCCGTTAATCCCGGCCAGCAAATGATAAAAATTGTGCAAGATGAATTGACGGAATTGATGGGCGGAACTGAAACTGAATTTAATATCAGCGGCAGCCCGGCAATTATATTGGTAGCCGGTTTACAGGGTAGTGGTAAAACAACTTTCAGTGGCAAACTGGCCAATTATCTTAAAACAAAAAAAGGTAAATCGCCGTTATTGGTAGCGGCAGATATTTACAGGCCTGCGGCGATTGATCAATTGGAAGTTTTGGGTGGACAAATTGATGTACCCGTTTACAGTGAAAGAGAAAATAAAGACACCATTTCCATTGTGCAGGGCGCCATTAAAGAAGCCCGGGCAAAAAATAAAAATGTAATCATTATTGATACCGCCGGCCGTTTAGCCGTTGATGAAGTGATGATGAATGAGGTTGCCGGTATAAAAGCAGCCATCAATCCGCAGGAAATTTTATTTGTTGTTGACAGTATGACTGGTCAGGATGCAGTGAATACAGCCGCTGCATTTAATGAGCGGTTGGATTTTACCGGGGTGGTGCTTACCAAATTAGATGGCGATACAAGAGGCGGTGCGGCGTTATCAATTAAATACACGGTAAACAAACCCATCAAGTTTGCCAGCAGCGGCGAAAAGATGGATACGCTGGATGTGTTTTATCCCGACAGGATGGCCCAGCGTATTTTAGGTATGGGCGATATTGTTAGTTTAGTTGAAAAAGCACAGGAACAATATGATGAAAAGGAAGCAGCCCGTCTGGAGAAAAAAATCCGCAAAAATCAGTTTGATTTTGAAGATTTTAAAACGCAGTTGGAGCAGATAAAAAAGATGGGTAACATCAAAGACCTGATGGGTATGATACCGGGCGTTGGTAAGCAAATTAAAGATGTAGATATAAATGACGACTCTTTCAAAGGAATAGAAGCGATGATCAATTCCATGACCTTGCAGGAGCGCCGCAACCCGGATTTAATAAATCCTGGCCGCAAAGCCAGGATAGCCAAAGGTGCCGGAAAAGATATAGCCGAACTCAATGCTTTTTTAAAACAGTTTGAGCAGATGAAAGGTATGATGAAGATGATGAACAAAATGCCGAAGGGAATGATGCCCGGCATGGGCAGACGTTAAAACTGTTAGATACATTATATTTTAAAATAACCCCAAATATTTTGTTTGGGGTTTATTTTTTAATACCATCTTTATTTATAAAGTTGCCCGTCGCGGCGGGCTACGCATAAATATTAGATGGTATTATACCGATTGTGTGCAGCATTGTACTAAATACTTGTATATCGGTATAACTTTAAAAAGAAAAAAGGTATCAAGGCAACCAAATATTTTTAAAGCACGTTTTATTACCAACCAAACGATTGAAACATATAGTTTAAAAACTACCAAAATTGACCCTAAGGCCGGATTTGTTACATATTATCCAGGGTTGCGTAAAAGCAAACAGGGATAGCCAGAAATTGTTTTACCAATTATATTATGGCTACTCCCTTGCTATTTGTATGCGTTATTGTGATAACGCTGAGGATGCTTCTGAAATAGTAAACGACGGTTTTTTAAAAATATACAAGGCACTCGATTCTTTTAACCCCCAAAGCACCGATGTTGAAGCTTCGCTGAAAGGTTGGATGAAGCGAATTATGATTAACACGGCCATTGACCATTTCCGAAAAAACAGCAAACGTTTTTTAGTTGCTGAAATTTTCGACAATCATTTGAATATAGCTGACCCAATAGAAACTTCTATTGACCGTATGGCTTACCACGAAATTATTGCCATCATTCAAAAGTTGTCGCCTGTTTACCGTGCTGTGTTTAATTTGTTTGTTGTTGATGGTTATAAACATGAAGAAATTGCCCAACAGTTAAAAATTTCTGTGGGGGCATCAAAATCCAATCTTTTCAAGGCAAGATTGAATATTAAAAAACTGCTGCAGGACGCGGCTTTAAATTATTATGAGCAAAAGTTCATTTAACGAAATAGAGCAGGCCATTAAAGCTGCTGCCGAAGCCCACCAACCGGGTTTTGATGAGCTGGCGTGGAAAAAAATGGAGGTGCTGCTTGATAAAGAAAAAGACAGAAAAAGGCCAGCAGTTTTTTGGTTATGGCTTCTTGTGCCAGGTTTGCTTGTGTCGGGACTGGTAACTTATTTTCTTTTTACTGATGCAGATAAAACTAAGCAGCAGCAACCTGTAGCTGTAGTAAAAATAGATAAACCTGCTACTGAAAATGTAACTGACAATAAAGCTTCTTCAACTGTAGTGGAAACTAATGCACTGGTAAATAACGCTGATTTGAATTCAAATGCCACTTTGCAAAGCAAACAAGAAGTTAGCAATAATGAACCAGTAGATTTAAAAGAAGATAAATCAACGGCTTTGTTTATCAGCAAAAAAGCAAATGATAAAGAGAAAGTAAATACTAAAAATAGTAACAGCTATATTTCAAAAGCAAAGACAACTTTAAAAATTAAACCCGGTGCCATTGAAGAAGAAAGCAATAACCGGTTAAATACCAAAAAAGATAAGTCAACATCTTTGCTTACGTACAAACCGGCAAAGACCGAAGCAAAAATAAATCCTAAAAAAAGCTTCAGCATTATTTCAAAAGCAAAGACGGTTGCTACAATTAAACCGGGCTCTTTAGAAGAGGGTAATGAAAATCCAGCACAAATTACCAACCCCGAACAATCAAAAAGCAATCTAACCGATAAAGAAAAAGAAGACGTAATTGTTATTAAAGTAGATGCCCAAAAAACTTCTGATAAGGAAATTGGGAAGATAATAGACAGCGTTGCAGAAAAATTGCAAAACGATAAAAAATTAAAAAAGAAAATATCCCGGTTTTATATTGTAGCAGCAGTTGGCGCAGAGGCCAATGGGGTTAAACTATTTGCGGCCAGCAAAATTACTAGCAGAGTAGGCCTGGGCTTAGGATACCAGTTAAATAAAAATATCAGCTTACAAACCGGATTTTATATCAGTAACAAAAAATACAAGGCAAACGGCAGCGATTATAAAACCAAACCTGGTTCTTACTGGAATATTGTTGACATAAAAACAATAGATGCTAACTGCAGGGTTTACGAAATACCTGTTTCAGTATTATACAGTTTTACACCCGGTAAAAAAATAAATATTTTTGCATCGGCATCATTATCTTCTTACATCATGAAAAAAGAAGATTACCAAATTTATTATGAACACTACAGTGTACCGCAACAGGCCGCGGTAAACTATACCGGTAACCAAAACTTATTTTCTGTACTCAGGTTTTCTGCCGGTATAGAAAAAAAAGTATCTAGAAATTTTTCCATCATGGCATTTCCAGGTATAGCTATTCCGCTTGCCGGAGTTGGTGAAGGAGAAGTAAAATTGTATAGTACAGATATTATGATCGGTATCAAATTTACTCCTTCACGAAAAAAGTAATCAGCACAAAGGCAACCTTTAGGTACAAGCCTGCGTAACTTAAATATGTTGTGCAGGCAAAATAAAAGTTGTAGTACAGCGTTATTATAAATTTTTTTAAAAAGGCAACCAATGCCTGTTTTATTTCGATTCAAGCTAAAACCAATTGTATGTCAAAAAAAATTTCGCTCATCTGCTTTACAATTATTATCAGTCTGGCTTCAGCCAATTTTATGTCCTGCTCAAAAAGCAGTCCATCACCTGCTCCTGGCCCGGTTGATCCCTGTGCAGGCAAAACAATTACCGTAACTGCATCAACCACCATTGCAAACTGCAGTAACAATGGAACAATAACTGTAAGTGCATCTGGCAGCACAGGGTTTACTTATAAATTAAATGGGGCAGGTACGTATCAATCATCAAATATATTTGCAAGTCTGGCGGCTGGCAGCTATACTGTTTTTGCAAAAGATGCCAGCGGTTGCGAAAAATCAACATCAGCTATTGTTGCCTCAACGGCACCAATTTCTGTTTCAGCAACATCAACGCCAGCAATAAATTGTGTTAACAATGGCACCATAACCGCAACAGCAAGTGGTGGCACAGGCTTCACGTACAAACTAAATGCAGCTGGTACTTTCCAGGCTTCTAATATTTTTAATGGTCTTGCGGCAGGCAGTTATACAGTTTTTGCAAAAGAAACCGGTGGCTGCGAAACATCGACTAATATTACTGTTGGGGCCAGTAATTCAATCGTAGTTTCGGCAAGTGCTACACCGGTAACTAATTGCCAAACCAATGGTACAGTAACCATTAATGCGAGTGGCAGTACCGGCTTTACTTACAAACTTAATACAGGCGGTACTTATCAGGCTTCTAATGTATTTAATAATATTAATGCAGCTAGTTACACCGCTTTTGCAAAAGATGGTGCAGGTTGCGAAAACACAGTTTCGGTTACAGTTGGCGTAAACAATACCATTACAGTATCTGCATCAACTGTTGCAGCAGCAAAATGCAGTAACAACGGAACCGCTACTGTTAATGCAAGTGGCAGCACCGGCTTTACTTTTAAGCTAAATACAGGTGGCACTTACCAGGCATCTAATATTTTTACAGCACTGGCATCGGGCAATTATACCTTATTTGCTAAAGATGGTTTTGGTTGCGAAAATTCGGTAGCGGCAATAGTGAGTATCAACAACACCGCAGGGCCATTGTTTACGAACGTCAAAAGTTTACTTGCTGCAAGATGCGTAAGCTGCCATAGCGGCCCAAGCCCCGCAGCAGGGCGAGACTACACGCAAGATTGCCAGATCGTTAATACCGCCAGCCTTATAAACCAACGTGCAGTGGTGATAGGCGATATGCCACAAGGCGGCCCAATGCTAACCCCGGCAGAAAAAGCCATTATAACAAACTGGATTACTGCTGGTGCAAAATTCACTGACTAAAATACCATGATTAAGAAACTTATATGGTCTTTAATAGTTGCAGCAATTATTATAGCATCGTTGTATCTCTATCGGCAGTATAACAGAAAGCCTGCCGACCTAGTGGATATAAAACCTGCTTTTATTGTAGCAGCTTCAAATCTTGTAAGTGAATTTGAAACCGATGAAGCTGCCGCCAACAAAAAATTTCTGGGTAAAGTGATTCAGGTAAACGGGGTGCTTGCATCGGCGGGTTACAGCCAGGATACTTTGGTAAATATTATTCTGGGCGATGGTTTACACAGGGTAGGCTGCCAATTTGATAAAAGACATACCACAGGCTTAGGAAAATTTCAGGAAATGAATACAATCACCGTAAAAGGTATTTGCACAGGTTACCTGATGGATGTGGAACTCAACAGGTGTGTAATTGTGAAATGAAAAATAAATTTTAGATTTAAATATTATAGATGAAGGCTGTTTACGTTTTCTCACTGCTGCTGTTTTTTAAAACTACTGTGCATGCTCAGTCAAAGCTTTACTGCAAGGAAGCAAAAATTTCCTTTTTTTCAAAAACAGCCATGGAAAATATTACTGCGCAGAATAACAAGGCACTATGTGTTTGGGATACCGCTTCTGGCCAATTTGAGTTTTCTGTTTTAATTAAAGGATTTGAATTTGACAAGGCTTTGATGCAGGAACATTTTAATGAAAATTACATGGAAAGTGATAAGTTTCCCAAAGCTTTTTTTAAGGGGAAACTAAAGACTGATAAACCCATTTTATTACAAACCGAAAACAGTTATTCAGCAACCGCCGAAGGGATATTAACCATTCACGGTGTATCAAAACAGCTATCAGTACCTGTAACTATAATCAGTAAAAATGGCGTAATAAGTACAAAAGCCAATTTTTATGTTTTGCTTACCGATTACAAAATTACAGTACCATCTATAGTTGCTGATAAGATAAACAAGCGGATAAATATTTCGGTTTTAGTTCCTGCTTATAAAAATTTGTAAAATGAAGAAATGTATCAACATCATATTTTTATGTTTAATTCTGTCACAGGCAAATGCACAGGAAAAAAGTATGCTTGATGAAATTACCGACAGTGCCCGGCAAACTCAAAAAATTTCAGGGGCTTTTAAATCAACCCGTGTCATAAATGCACACTCAACAGAAATGCTGGGCAAAGGAAACCTGGATGTAAGGATATTACATCGGTTCGGGTTAGTGAACCAGGGAATACAACAATTATTCGGTTTAGACCAGGCATCCATGCGTATGGGCGCCGATTATGGCATAACCAATAATATAATGATTGGCATCGGTCGCAGTACTTTCCGTAAAGAACTGGATGCTTTTACCAAAGTGAGAATTTTGCAGCAGTCCAAAGGTTACAAAGCCATGCCGGTATCGGTTTTGGCTGTGGCTGGTGCAACTATATGGACAGAAAAGTCCTTTGATTCTATTAAACCAACAACCGGTGAAAGAACATCTTATTATCTTCAATTAATTATTGGAAAAAAAATAACCTCAGGGTTATCGCTGCAATTAAGTCCAATTGTGCTACACAGCAGCAGGATGGTTAATGTGGGCAGCGCCAATACCATAGTTGCATTGGGGGGCGGTGGCCGTATTAAATTCAGTAAACGCATGGCCTTTACTTTTGACTATCATCATGTGCTGGGTCCCAAAACGCCGGGTTATAAATCGCCATTATCGGCTGGTATAGATATTGAAACCGGTGGCCATGTTTTTCAATTGCATTTTTCCAACGCCGTTGGTATGAACGAACGGGCTTATATAGCACAAACGACCAACGATTTCTTTAAAGGCGATATCCGCTTTGGTTTTAACTTGTCAAGGATATTTAAAATTGGTAAGAGAAGACAATAAATCTTATCGAAATCTCTGTTGCAATCCAAAGGCATTCATTCTAAAATGTATTTGCACTGCAAAATAAAAACAAAATGGCATTGGCTTTTTTAAAAAAAGACTTACCAGTATTTTGTTTAGCGCAGCAATTCTCTCATCTTTAAACCATTCAACTGCTCCGGCATAAATCTCCTCCTGATATTATTTTTTTATTTCCTCTTTTATTTATCAAATTATTAAATTAAATTGGTGTCCTAAACGGTTAACCACTCAAAGAAATCGATCTGCTGTTAATCTGTTTTTCTTGTCTTCTAAATTATCCATAAAACCAACTGTTCAGGCTTTAAAAAAAATCCCATTTTAAAATTCAGGTGCTAAGGCACCTGTTGATAGCTTGTATATATATTAACCGAATGTTTCTAAATATTAGTTATGAAAAAAATAGTTGTAAGGGGGTTTAAAAAAGACAAATTTTCCTCAGAAGAAATTCAAACTGCCAGGGAAAGTAAACTTGAGCCGAAGGCGTCGTATCAATTCAGCAGTTCCAGGGCAATTTCCGAAATTCATGAACTTGAGTTTGATAAAACAGATTTACTGGAATTTGTTTTTGATGATAACAGCACCTGGATAGGAGGTTCAGATATTATCCATGATATTTTTCCGGAAGCAGCCAACCAAAAACGTGCCGTAGGAGAAAGTTTTGAAATACCCATGTATTTAAAAACAGATGAAGCCAACCGTAGCCTGTTGGGAGATATTGCACTGAAAGCTTTGAATGTTTTTGCAAAAAAAGCAGTATCACAAAAAGTGATTGATGTTGCTGCAAAGCTTGAAAAGAAGGCTTTGGAAAATATGAGCGGTGTGTATACAATCAATGCCGATTTTAAATTGAGCAAGGCGCCCGTGAAAAATGCAGACAAACCTTACCTGCTTTTTTTACATGGTACCAATTCCTCTACCATTGGTTCTTTTGGAGAATTAAAGGGATCGGAGCTTTGGAAGAATATGCAGGGGATTTATGGCCAAAACATCATAGGCCTGCAGCACGAAACCATGACCAGGAGCCCGATTCAGAATGTTATAAATCTATTTAAAGAGTTACCTGCAGTATGTAATTTACATGTTATCTCACACTCAAGAGGTGGATTGGTAGGCGATGTACTGGCACGTTTCTGCAATGGTAATATCGGATTTACATTACCCGAATTAGCTTATTTTGAAAAGACAGGCCGAACCTCAGATATTGCCGATATTAAAACCCTTCAAAAAATTGTAGCCGGAAAAAAAATTACGATTGATAAATTTATCCGTGTTGCCTGCCCTGCTTATGGAACTACTATTTTGTCAAAGCGACTCGATCATTTTTTAAATATCAGCCTAAACCTTTTAGGCACTTTATTCGGCCCTGTTGGCACTGCATTAACTGCTGAAT
>Ga0105044_10006458_pt1 | contig 16128 bp, 13 predicted proteins | sample MAT01_FD_78092 | JGI IMG/M metagenome (GOLD analysis project Ga0105044, IMG submission 78092) | Freshwater microbial communities from Lake Fryxell liftoff mats and glacier meltwater in Antarctica - MAT-01 | ecosystem: Environmental > Aquatic > Freshwater > Ice > Liftoff microbial mat | place... | reverse complement strand
CGGCGTGCGGAACTCGATCGTCTTCGTCTTCGGATTCGGCGAATACACCGGCACACGAATCGCGGCGGTGCGATTCTGACGCGAGAACGCCAGATTGACGGGGGCTTCGCTGCCCGACACCAATCGCTTGTAACTGTTCGTCGTCGGGTTCGTGATCGCACACAGCGCGGGGGCGTGCTTCAGCAATCCGCCCATCGCATATTCACCGAGGTCTGACAGGCCCGCGTAGCGATTGCCGCTGAACAGGTTCTTCGTGTCCTTCCACAGCGACATCGATACCGGCATACCCGATCCGTTCTCGTTGAACAGCGGTTTGGGCATGAACGTCGCCGTCCGTCCGAGTTGCCGCGCGACGTTCTTGACGACGTACTTGTATTTCAGGACGTTATCGCCCATTTTGACGAGATCATCGGGCAGCAGATCGATTTCGCCCTGTCCGCCAGCCCCGCCACTGTGATAGTGTCCCTCGATCTTCAGTCCGCACTGAATCATCGTGAGCATCATTTGACTGCGAACGTCGTGCAGCGAATCGGCTGGGGGGCACGGGAAGTGTCCTTCGCGCTGCCGTAGTTTGTAGCCGAGGTTCGGGTTCTCTTCGCGACCGGTCGTCCACGATCCTTCGCGGCTGTCGAGGAAGTAGTAACCGGAGTGCGTCGTCTGATCGAAGCGCACGTCGTCGAACACATAGAATTCGAGTTCCGGTGCGACCATGACGGTTTCCGCAATACCGGTCGATTTCATGTAGTTGACGGCTTTGCGCGCGATGTTGCGCGGATCGTGGGTATGATCTTCCTTCGTGTACGGATCGAGGATGTTGCAGATCAGAGTGAGGGTCGTTTCACGGCAGAACGGATCAATGAACGCGGTATCAGGCACCGGCACGACGAGCATGTCGGAGGCGTTAATGTTCTGCAAACCACGGATGGTGGATGCGTCGAAACTCCAGCCTTCTTCAAACACTTCCTCGGTGAGAGATTCCGCAGGAATGGTGAAGTGAAGCCAGAGGCCGGGGAAATCCATGAACCGCAGATCGACCGCTCTGACCTCCTTCTCACGGATGAGGGCCAGCAATTCTCGCGGGGTCACGTCAACGGACCTCCTTCCAAACGAGGGACCTCATGCGGACCCTGGCGAGAGCCACACGGTTGCCATCGATTTCGAGGGAGAGAGTTCTTGTAATATAACGCCATCGACCATCATGGCTAGTGGGTTACGCGAAAGTTGCACGATTTTCTGGCACATCACGTATCAAAATGAACTGGAGAGGCGATGTTCGTTCATCCGAGAGAGTGAATACTCCGGTGTGCTGCTCAGAAACAAGGCAGCACGATGACTTTTCTTCGTTTACTGTTCGCGCGATTTGCAAACGCGCGAACAGTAAACGAAGAAGGGTTCTTTCCCACTACGCACCTTGTTTTCGCGACTGTACAGAGTAAACTGACAAACGTACACTAACGAACACAAATGATGATTCCCGGTCGTCAGGAAACCATCAATACGTTACGATCCGGATTCAGAACGTCGGGTGTGTCCCACAATCACGCAGAGGGGTCGAACATGGCGGCGGCGGAACAAAGCAAGGATCTCAAAAAGGTACTCGCGGACATCGAAAAGGAGATCGGCAAAGGCTCGATCATGTCGATGTCCGAACGTGCGGCGGGAATGGCCGGCGTTCACGGCATCTCGACCGGTGCGCTGAGCCTCGACATCGCGCTCGGTGGTCGGGGACTTCCGCGTGCTCGTGTCGTCGAAATCTTCGGCCCCGAAGCCAGCGGTAAAACGACCATTGCGCTCCACGCCGTCGCGAACGCCCAGCAATCCGGTGGCGTCGCCGCTTTCATCGATGCCGAACACGCGCTCGACCCCAGTTGGGCGAAACGGATCGGCGTCGATCTCGATTCGCTCCTCGTTTCGCAACCGTCCTATGCGGAAGAAGCACTCAAAATCGTCGAAATGCTCGTGAAGTCAAATGCCGTCGATATCATCGTGATCGACTCCGTCGCGGCACTCGTGCCCAAGAACGAAATCGATGGCGAAATCGGTGATTCGCACGTCGGTTTGCAGGCGCGACTGATGTCGCAGGCACTGCGCATTCTGACACCCGCAATTGCGAAAACGAATACCTGCATCGTGTTCATCAACCAGATTCGTCAGAAGATCGGCGTGATGTTCGGCAGCCCCGAAACGACGGCGGGCGGACTCGCGTTGAAGTTTTATTCATCGGTCCGACTCGACGTGCGCAAGATTCAGACGCTCAAAGATTCGTCCGGTGATGAATCGATTGGATCGAAGTGTCAGGTGAAGGTGGTCAAGAACAAGATCGCCCCGCCGTTCCGCAAGGTCGAATTTGAAATCATGTACGATCGCGGGATCAGTTGGGATGGTGACCTGCTCGATATGGCGGTCGAAGACAAGGTGATCGACAAGAGCGGTTCGTGGTTCAATTACAACAATCTGCGACTCGGTCAGGGACGCGAAGCGGTCAAGAAGTTCCTGCGCGACAATCCCGCAGTCGTCGAGGAGATCAGCAATAAGGTGCTGGAAGTCCGCGGGCTGAACGCGTCGGGCGAAGTGATCGAAGAAGAGGAAGAAATCGAGGAAATGCCACCCGAGTTGCTGGAATCCACGCCCGCTCCGGCACCGGTGAAGGCGAAGCGCGGCAAGAAGGAAGCGGCGACCGAAGAGTGACAATTTCTTCGTTTACTGTTTGCGCTTCCGGCAGAAGCGCAAACAGTAAACGAAGAACGGACCACTACCGACCCAGACTCAGCAAAAACTCCGCGTTCGTCTTCGCGCGGCGCATCTTGGTGGTGAGCATTTCCATCGCTTCGACCGGGTGCATGTCCGCGAGGATTCGTCGCAGCACGCGAACGCGCTCGACCTCCTCCGGGTGCATCAGCAACTCTTCTTTTCGAGTTCCCGATCGCGTCACGTCGATGGCGGGCCACACTCGTTTATCGACGAGTCGTCGATCGAGATGCAACTCCATGTTGCCGGTGCCCTTGAACTCCTCGAAGATCACCTCGTCCATTCGCGATCCGGTATCGACCAGCGCGGTGGCGAGGATCGTCAGCGAACCACCTTCCTCGACGCAGCGGGCTGCACCGAAGAATCGCTTCGGCTTCTGCATCGCGTTCGCATCGAGACCGCCCGACAGCAACTTGCCGCCCGATGGCACTTCGGTGTTGTACGCTCGTGCGAGTCGCGTGATCGAATCGAGCAGAATGACCACGTCACGCTTGCGTTCGACGAGTCGTTTCGCTTTTTCGAGGACGATTTCGCTGACGTGAATGTGCTCGGCGGGCGGTTCATCGAACGTGCTGGCAACGACTTCCGAATTCGGACCGACGACGTTGCGGAGCATTTCCGTCACTTCTTCGGGTCGCTCGTCGATCAGCAGCACGAAGACGTAACATTCCTTGTGGTTCCTCAGAATCGCGTTCGCGATCTTCTGAAGCAGGACCGTCTTACCGGTGCGGGGCGGAGCGACGATCAGACCGCGCTGGCCTTTGCCGATCGGCGACGCGAGATCGATGACGCGGGCGGCGATTTCTTCCGGATCGGTTTCGAGGATGAGACGCGATTGCGGATGCAACGGCGTCAAATCTTCGAACGTCGTGACGGATGATTCGTCGGGCGTGATGCCGTTGACGAGTTCGACCTGCATCAGTGCGAAGTTGTCCTGCCCTTCGATCGGCAGTCGGATCGGCCCTTCGACGACGAGACCGGTTTTGAGGCCCATTCGTCGAATCTGACTCGGCGAAACGTAGATGTCTTCCGGCGAGACGAGATAGTTGTGAGCCTGCGAGCGAAGGAAACCGTACCCATCGGGGAGGACTTCCAGGGTGCCGGAACCACGCACGACTTCGCCGCGTTCGATCTGTCGTCGGACGACGGCGACGATGAGTTGGGCGCGGCTCATGCCGGTGTGTTCGGCGATGCCTTCACGGTCCGCGAGTGCGAAGAGTTTGGGCATCGCGACGCGGTAGAGGTCGTCGAGTCGCGCGGGGTTGATGCCATCCGAAGTCGTAACGGGAGGGGCAACAGCAGCGGCTCGGGAACGTGGAGTGGGATTACCCGAAGTGGAAGAAGCGGCAGCGGAAGCGGAGCTTGCGACAGGCCGTTTGCGAACGAGTGATTTGTTCGCACCTTCGTCGCTTTTGGCGACGGTCATAATGATGTCCTCAGAAGTGCTGGAGAAACAGGGAGGTTTTGCGTCGGAATCGGATCCGCTCGCATCAGTGGAGTCAGCGTGCGCCACACAGCGCACGGTACACAACGTCGTCGGGGTTGAGTCATCGGGAATCGTAAAGAAGCAGTCACGCCGTCCGTTACGGGGCTGATTTCACCGTCGAATCATCTCTTCGTCAAGTAGAACTTTGTTGTTTCGGGTGAAATCCAGGACGCATCGGAGATCGTTCTGCGATGCGAAAAATGGGACTAGCCTCACCAACCAAAGGCATTGTAGCAGAATTATCACCAGAATCCAGCCGGATTCTGATGAAATCCACGAAACCCGTCAAGTCGGCGGTTCAAACTGTGCGGATTGTTACAGGCGACCAGAAGTTACATTGTCGGCAGAGATCGTCGCCTTTCGCTCCGCGAAAGTGCGTTTGCCGATCCAAAGACGCACTTTCGCGGAGCGAAAGGCGACGATCACACGCGCACTTCGCCCGTCAGTCCGAGTTTCCCCGCATATCGCTCCCGAATCGGCGAAATCACCTCCGCGACGAACTCATCGACCTGCTCCGGTGCGCGACCAACGAACTTCGACGGTTCCACGATCGCATCCATGTCGATCCCTGCGAATTTCGCATCCTTCCGCAATCGAATCAATAAATCAGCACTCGTTCCCGTTCCGCTCTTGATCGATGCGGTGACGGCGTGCGAATGTTCGCGGATGAGTTCGTGGAGTTCCTGTCGATCACCGCCGCGCGCCACGCCCGCCATCATGATGTTCTCGGTCGCCATGTACGGCAACGCATCGCGAACGCCCTTTGCGATCACTTCACGATTGACGATCAGTCCGCGTCCGATATTCAATGCCAGGCGTAACACCGCATCGCTCGCGAGGAACGCTTGTGGAATGTACAACCGGCGACACGCGCTGTCGTCGAGTGTTCGCTCGAACCACTGTGTCGCTGCCGTCTGAGCCGCCATCGGGGGCAATCCGGTGATGAATCGCGACAACGAACACATCCGCTCCGCACGCATCGGATTTCGCTTGTACGCCATCGCCGACGAACCGACCTGATTCGACTCGAACGGTTCATCGATCTCCTGTCGATGTGCGAGCAATCGCAGATCGGTGCCCCATTTGTGCGCCGACGTGCCGAGTCCTCCAAGCGTATCGAGTACCTGCGAATCGATCTTGCGCGAGTACGTCTGACCCGTGACTGGAATGACGCGATCGAAGCCCATCTTTCTCGCGACCAGTCGATCGAGTTGGCGGACTTTTTCGTGATCGCCGTGGAACAACGCGAGAAAACTGGCCTGCGTGCCCGTCGTTCCCTTCACACCGCGGAACGATAACTCATCGCGTCGTCGTTCGAGTTCGAGCAGATCCATGACGAAATCGTAAATCCACAGCGTCGTGCGTTTGCCGACCGTCGTCAGTTGGGCGGGTTGGAAGTGCGTGAACCCCAACGTCGGTTCACTTCGCCACGATTGCGCGAACGTCGAAAGTGCGTCGATCAGGCTCGCGAGTTGTCCGCACAACTGATCGAGGCTCTCGCGGATCAGAATGAGCTCAGTGTTGTCGGTGACGTAACAACTCGTCGCGCCGAGGTGAACGATGTCGCGCGCCTCGGGACAGACATCGCCCAGCGTGTGGATGTGCGCCATCACGTCGTGCCGTAATCGTCGTTCATGCTTTTCCGCGTTCTCGAAGTCGATGTCGTCGAGATGCTTATCAAGGGACAACAACTGCGATTTCGTGATACGCGGAGTCTTACCATCGTCGGAGAGTAACCCGAGTTCGTGTTCGGCTTCGGCGAGGGCGAGCCATAATCGTCGCCAGGTGGCGAATTTGCGCTGCGGCCCCCATCGTTCGGCCATCTCGCGACCGCTGTACCGACCGATCAGGGGGTTGTCATAAAGAACGTGATCGTCACTCATGGCGTACTCGGAGGAAGCGTTACATTTTGAAGCGGCATTCTACGAAAATCGGACAAAATCGGCGGGACAGGAGTATTGCGAAGCCGATGAAAAGGACGCATGGATGGCCGAACGTGAAGAAGGAGAGATCCGCATGATGCGACGTTGCCTGCTGGCATTCGCGATTGCGGCTGGTGTCACGCTCGCCGGTGAAATTTCATCGGCCAGTGCGCAACAGCCGAGTCTGCCGAATCTGCCGCGATTCTCGTACTACCCGTACTACTACTTCCCGGCGAGCTATTGGCCGCAAATGAGTCCGCAATGGCCGGAACCGCCGGGTTCGCCGTACCAGCGTCCGCCCGCGTACATGGCCTACCCGCCGTTCAAGGAACCGAACTGGCGATATGAACTGTGGGCACCGAAGAAGTATTATCGCGGCAACCATTTCTGGCTGGATTCGTTCTGATTCACTGAAAGGTTCGGTCAACTTGCTGTTGACCGAACCTTTCTTACGTTTTTAGGAGTTACGCAGTTGGTGGGGATAGTCGCCTTTCGCTCCGCGAAAGTGCGTTCTTCCGATCCAAAGACGCACTTTCGCGGAGCGAAAGGCGACTCTGGTTGGGCAACTGCGTAACTCCTGGTTTTATTAAGGTATTTTTTCTTGACCGTTCGTCACATCACGGCTATTGCCACCACCCATCCAAGCATTGTCGTCTGGTATTTGAACATCCCGATCTCGGTCGGGCCACATGGAGCGAAGGCTATGCCTGCATCGCGTCATTTGGCCGATTCGCGTCGGACTGCATCCGTGCTGCGCTTCGGCATGGGAGTGGTCTTCTGCGTCTCGGCATTTCTGATCTCGCCGGCATTCGGTCAGACACCCGAACCACCGCAAATCCCAAAAACCGCCGTCTTTGAGTTGCCACCGTTCGAAGCGGAGGAGACGGAACCGAAATCGCCCATGCTCTCTCCCGCCGTGCCGCTCGCTCCCGTCATCACGCCAATGGAGATTGTCGGGCCCGTCGCGGAGCCGAAAAGTATCCCAAAGAAAGAAGAACCGAAACACGATCCACCGAAAGAGCAACCGAAAAAAGACGAACCCTATGTCGTCGGCAGCGATCTGAAGATGAACGCCACCTGGAAAGATGGGGTGTTCATCGAGACGGCGAACCGTGACTTCTGGTTCCATCCGGGCGGCGTCCTGCAATACGATGGGGCGTTTTTCCAGGCGAACGATCAGGTGATGAACGGCACGAAGGGGACGGGTCCGCTCAATGATGCGGCCAATCTCCGACGGTTCCGGCTTCGGATTGAGGGAGGTTTTGGCGAAGTTCTGGAGTTCATGAGTGAATTCGAATTCGCCGACGGTTTCTCCACCGGGACGCCCGCGACGGCGGCCAATACTTTCAATACCCTCGGACCGACCGACGTCTGGTTGCAATTCAACAAACTGCCGGTCCTGGGGCATGTGCGAATCGGCAATCAGAAAGAGTGGATCGGCCTCGAACACCTCAACAGTTTCCGATTCCTCGAATTCATGGAACGCTCCCTCCTGTTCGATGCCTTTATTCCCACCCCGTTCAGCAACGGGTTCAGCCCCGGTATCTCGGCTTACAACACGATTCTCAATGAACGGGCGTTCTGGGCGGTTGGTGCGTACAAGAACGAGCGTGACCTGTTCGGATTCGCAAACGGGGACGGCATGTACGCTGCCACCGGTCGCCTCGCCGCATTGCCAATCTACGAGAACAACGGTCAACGGTTGTTGCACGTCGCAGTCGCGGGGAGCTACCGCGACCCGGTGGATGGGACCGTCCAATTCCGCGTACGTCCGGAAATTCGGAATGCCCCGTTCCCACTGCTTCCGCTCCTCGCGAACACGGGGCAGATCACTGCCGACTCCCAACAGTTGGGTGCTGCAGAAGTTGCCGCCGTCCTTGGTCCGCTCACGATCCAGGCAGAGTACACGTCGAGTTTCCTGCAAAATGCCTCGCAGGGGAATCTGAAGAACCTCGGCACGGTGTTCTATCAGGGCTGGTACGTCCAGGCGACGTACTTTCTGACGGGAGAGTTCCGACCTTACAACAAGCAACTATTCGCGTTCGGACGAGTGGTGCCGAACGAACCCTATCACCTCGTCGATGGTGTCGGCGGATGGCTGTTCGGACATGGGGCATGGGAACTCGCGGCTCGTTACACCAATCTGGATCTGAGTAATTCGGGAATCAACGGCGGGGTTCTGGACAACATTACCCTCGGCGTGAACTGGTATCTCACGTCGAATTCCAAGATCCAGTGGAACTACGACTTCACGCACCGAACCGAAGTCGGCGGCACGTCAAACGGCGATATTCATGCGTTCGGGATGCGATTCGCACTCGACTTCTGATCACGGAGGAGTAATCATGCGTTCACTGCTAATGGCCCTGATCGGTATCGGAGCGATGGTCGCGATCGCCCGTGCAGATGACACCCCGTGTGCGGTCTGCGACACCTGCCACGCAAAGGGCAAATGTGTCTTCGTCGATGACATCAAGAAGACGAAGACCCCCGTCTACGACCACAAGTGCGTGGAGTACTGTCCGTCGACGGTTTCGGCGAACAGTCCGTGCTGGGCGGCGATCTGTCGCCTGATTTGTGGCGATACCCACGGCGGACCACGCACAAAGAAACTCCTCGTGAAAAAATACGAGGAGAAGGAAGAAGTGGTGAAGAAATTGAAGGTCGAGCACTGCGATCGGTGATAGTCTGACCGCACCCCACTCGGGGTGCGGATGCCCCCACACTTGAGCATTTCTTCCGCAACAGACTTGACGAAGCAGGATCAATGGCAAGAAGTAATGATTTTACCGATTGGACGAGCCGATGAGATAACTGCAGAAGCAAAGAATTGGCAACGCATGAGGAACGCTCGCCATGTGCGAACGGATTCGACTGGGGATGTTCGCTCTGCTTGCCCTGACTCTCACTGTCGCAAACGCGAAGGGTGAAGAACCGAGCACACAGCAAATTATCGAGCGTCTGGACAAGATGGAGAAAGACAACAAAGATTTACAGAAAATGGTTCAGGACCAGCAACGACTCATTGAACAATTAACCCCCGTTAAAACCGAAACGAAGAAATCGGAAACGAAAGACACTCCGAAGAAGGAACCCGAACCGACGACGAAAACCTGGGAGGTCGGAGAGAATCGGAAGGTGTCGGGGAACTGGAATAATGGGCTGACCTTTGAATCCGAAGACAAAGCATTTCGCATGACGGTCGGGGGTGTCACCCAATTCGACATGGGGTGGTACAGTGCGGACAAAGAGCAGGTCCGATCGATCGGCACATTTAACAATCTGATCGATCCGGGTCAGACACTTGAGGACGGGATGAGCTTTCGACGTGCCCGACTGCGCATGTCGGGCGTCGCATACGAGCAGATCGAATTCTTCGCCCAGTACGAATTCGCCAACTCGATCGACCTGCGTCAGCGAACGCTGGGCATCACGAACAGTACAGGGGTCGCCACCCCCAACGTGACCAACTTCGACCCCGCCGACGGCATCGCGTTCAACGAGGTATACATCGGGCTGGTCAAACTCCCGGTCGTCGGCAACATTCGTGTCGGTCGCCACCGCGAGAGCTTCAACTTCGTCACCGCGACCTCCGACAACAACCAGGTCTGGCTCGAACGCGGACTGATGTTCGAGGGGTTCAACGGCAATTACAATTTCTCCAATGGTATTACCGCTTCGCGAACTTATCTCGACGACCGCATGTACACCCTGTTCGGCCTGTTCATGCAGAACAACAACAACGGTCGCCAGTTCGCCACCGTCGGAGATGGACTGTACGCCTATGACATGCGAATCACGGGTGTGCCGATTCGGGATGAGGACGAACAATTGTGGGTCCACATCGGGTTCGACTATACCTACCGCAATCTGAACCAGGAAAACGTCCGCTACCGCGCTCGCCCGAACGTTCGTGTCGGGAGTGGTTTTCAGGTGCCCAACGTGGTCGATAGCGGCAACATCTTTTCGCGAAACGGTCAGCAGATCGCCAACCTGGAGTTCGCTTCGGCCTGGGGGCCGTGGAGCTTCGCGACGGAGGCGACCGTCAGCACGGTGGCGAACGCATTCAGCGGCGGACTCCCCCTGCCGAACGGTCAACTCCCTTCCGGGGTCACGTCGCGGGGTACCTATGTCGCGACCGGGGGGTACGTCGAGTTGCTGCGATTCCTGACGCCCGATCATCGGGGGTATGTGAAGGACCGCCCCGGATACGCCCGTGTCATCCCGTCGCGACGTTTCTTCCTGCTGGAGGGAGACGATGGTCATTCGGTGTGGGATACGGGGGCATGGGAAGTCGGGGTGCGTTACGACTACATCGACCTGACCGACAATGGGTTCAACGGGGGGAATGCCCAGGGGGTGACGGCGGCGGTCAACTGGTATTTCTCGTCGAACATGCGCATTCAGGCGAACCTGAGTTGGATGAATCGTGACTTCAACCCCTCCGACAACGCCGGTCGGCTCGATGGCGACCTGACGGCGTTCGGCCTTCGCTTCAATTGCGATTTTTGAAGGAGACGAACATGAAATTCGCAAGTCCGATTCTCTTCGGCATGTTGCTCGTGGTCGTCGCGAATACCCTGCACGCCGGGGAACCACCACCCGCCGAACCGGGTTATCGATGGGTCGAAGTCGATGGGTACGAAGAAATCGAACGGTTGGTCTGCAAGGTCGTACCCGATGTCAAAAAGGTGAAAAAGATCGTGTACTCGACGAAGGACGATGCCTTCTGTGTCCCACGACCAGACCTGGGTGGGGATTCCGACACCTGCCCAACGTGCAAAGGGGTGTACCACCGGAAAATCCTCATCAAGAAAGAAATCACCTGCGAGGAACCGACGACGAAGTGTGTGACTGCGAAGGTGAAGGTGAAGGTTCCCTGTAAGGTGTGGCAAAAGATTGCGATCGGAACGGACTGAATGGGTGCCTCCGACCCCCTTCGCTCCGGCTTTGCGGGGAGAGGGTTGGGGGGTGGTTTTATTTTTCGATCGCATGAGTGGTGAAAGGCCGTAACCCCTCACCCTCACCCCGCAAAGCCGGGGCGAGGGGGCCAGAAGTGTTCTTTACGTTGTGGGAATCGACCCATGTTCTGCACGTGCCGTCTTCTCTGAGGAGGCGGAGGATTTCCAGTTGGTCGATCGACTTGTTGTTTCGGTGGAGAAAGGTTTTGACCTCTTCCGGGATCGGTCCCACCCTCATTACCCCCAGTCCGATTCACAACGAGAAGTGCAGAAAATACCGGTCACCCGATCGGGGTGGCAATCGGCCCTCACGATTCGCCCTCAATGATTCGCCCCGGGTGGAGTTGGGTGGTCTTCATCTCGGGCAGCTCTTCGGCTTCACTGGTCGGCTTCGCGACGAGGACGGTACAGGCGGCACGCCTCACCACTTCTTCGGCGACACTCCCCGAAAACCAACGTGTCCAGCCAGTCGTGCCATGCGTGCTCAGGACAATGAGATCGCATTCGAGGTCGATGGCGGTACGCAGGATCGACGTGACGACATCTTCTTCGCTCAGGACGTACTCGACACGCAGATCCGGGTCGGTCGGGCGATTGCGGTGCAACTCCTCCCATAATCGCTGTCGGTACGACTCGGGTTGAGGTGCGGAAACCTCGCCGTAGGTAAGGTCTTCAGGTCCGAGTGTGTGAACGACGTGCAGCAGCACCAGACCGGCCCCATATTGGTGAGCCAGTTCTGCGGCCTCGCGCATTGCGGGACGGGAATGTTCCGAATAGTCGGTCGGGTGTAGAATTTTCTTCGGGTGCATGAGAGACTCCCGTATCGAGCTTTGCACGTTGCGTTCGAGACCGCTTTTCGGCATTAATCGAACGCCTGACCAGGCGAGTCTTGCGCACAATCCGTATACCTACGAAGTTTAATCTGATTCTGGCGAGTTACAACCCAAACTCTCGTATGAAAAAGAGTTCATGATGCTTTCAGGTAGCCACTCTCCCATTCCTTCGAGGAACGCACGATGACCCTCCCTGACACGGAACAACCACCCGCAATGGATCCGCGGGTCGGACTTGCCGCCGAGCGAACGCTCCTCGCGTGGTTCCGAACCGGACTCGCCTTGATGGGGTTCGGTTTCGTCGTCGCTCGATTCGGGCTTTTCCTTCGGGAGATCGCCGCAACCCACCCGTCAATACCCCATCCACCGTCCGGGGCATCCCTCTGGATCGGTAGTGGGCTCGTCGTTCTCGGGGTCGTGGTCAACATCGTCGCGGTGATCCAGCATATCCGACTACTTCGACGACTCGAACGAGGCGAACCGTACCGTGCGAGCATCTGGTCGTTCGGAGTCGGCATGACGCTTTTGCTCGCGGTGGTCGGTGTCGTCGTGACGGCGAACCTGATCCTGGAGAGCCGCTAATCTCGGAACGATCACTTGTCTTTGATCGGTCGCGGCAGATCGGGCGACGGCGGATTCGCGGGCACCTCCGTCGCCTGCGGGGCCGCTTTCTCCAGCGAGTCGATGGCGGGTTGGCCGATCGCGGTGTACAACCGGAACTGGGCCTTGTTGAACTCGATCACGGCGTTCAGGTACTGCGTCCGAGCCTGATAAAGTGCCTGAATCGCGAGCAGCGGTTCGAGGGCGTCGTATTGCGGTCGGGGTCCGATCATGCCGAACGATGTCTCGACGAGTTTGCGATACAGTTCCGTCGCCTGCTTCACCGCCGTCTGGGCGTCGTCCAGCGACGAGAAGCGGGCAGCGGCGATCTTCGCGGCCTCGCTCACTTCCGCACCCACTTGCGCCTGCACATCTGCCAGGCGGAAGTTCGTCTGATCGACCTGGGCTTCGCGTTCGCGAACCTGAGCACGATTACCGAGACCGAGGTTTCGCAACTCCCACACCGCCGAGCCGACGAAATCGCCTCGTCCGTCGAAATTGCCGATGTCGTCGTTTCGTCCCCCGCCGTATCCGCCCGCGAGGTACTCGAATTGCAACTTCGGCAGTAACGGCGAATAGCGTGCCTGCCGCACTCGCGCTTCGGCGGCCAGAATCTGGGCGCGTGACGACTCCAGTTCCGGTCGATTCTGGTATGCGGTCATGATCAGATCGTCCATCACACACTCCGGCGGAACGAGCACGACCGGCACGACAGTCGGATCGGCGGGGCGCAAATCGACGTTCGGCTGGAGCAACAGAATCCGTGCGAGCCTCGCTGATGCGACACCGGAACGACCGATCAATTCCTGTTTCTCGACGCGCCGCACGCTCACTTCGGTGTACGCGCGATTGACGTCGCCTTTCGTCTTGCTCAACCCCGCTTCGTCGGCGACTTTCGCACGCTCATACATTTGTTCGGCGCGAGCGAGCGTATCGGCGTTCACGGCGAGTTGAGCGTGGACCTGTAGCAAGTCCAGATACGCGAGCGCGGCGTCGAGTTGGACGTTGTTCGTCACCGCCCGTGCGTTCGCGATTTCGGCCGCGGTCAATCGTTGCACGACGAGCGGCAGGAACAGCGCATCGGCGAGATCGAATCGCGCCGATGGTCCGCCGAACACCGCGATACTGCTTCGCGACGTCGTGATGATTTCACCGGGTGCTCGCTGAATCTGCCCATCGTGTCGCAGATAGGTGAACCCGCTCGTGATGTTGGGCAGGTACAACACATTCGCCTGTTCCAGTTGCGCGTACGCCTGTCGAACGCGAGCCTGTGCGAACGCGATCATCGGATTGCTCGCGTCGGCCAGCCGGAGTGCCGTCGGCAGATCGATCGGCATGGCCGACGATGCGGCGTAAGGCGTCGGCTTCGATGATTCGGAGGGCGTCGGGAGCAACGCGGGTTCAGCAGATTGCGCGACCGATGTCGTCCAGCCGAGCAACGTTCCGGTTGCGAGACTGAGTAAACAAGAGCGTTTCATCGATCGCCTCCGTGCGAACTACCTTGTGCAACCCGTTTCCTGTTCGCGATTTCGGAAACGCGAACAGGAAATAAGGATAGGAGCTACCTACGCAGTCAGGTGATTTGGATCGGAACCCCGAAGGGGTGGAATAACATAGCCTGGGGTGGAAACCCCAGGATTGGATGTCGCCGAGCACCTGGGGTTTCCACCCCAGGCTACGTTATTCCACCCCTTCGGGGTTCAAAACCACGATTTCCAACCCAACTGCGTAATTCCTATACGATCCGGAAATCACCACTTGATCGGGGCGATGTTCACCTTCTGACCCACGCCGATTTCCTGTTGCCGACTCGCGACGATGTCTTCCTGTCCGGTCAACTCGCGGATCACTTCGCGTCGTGCGAACGACCCCGGTCCGTCCTCGCTGATGATCGCCACTTTCGCGACACGTCCGTCGTTCATCTGCACCTTCACCGGCACTTCTTCGGTCGTCCCGTTTCGCACGAGCAGGAGAAAGCTCTTGCCACCCCGCGAATAGACTGCACTCGCCGGAATCACATAAGCGTTGCGATACTGCCGCAGTTCGACTTTCATGCTGCCGATCATGCCGGGGATCAGTCGTTGCGTGTTGTTCCCGCCCGCCGTCAACGTCGGGTGAACCGGTAGCGGTTCGCTCATGCTCTTGCGATCACCGACCAGCAGGCTCACGGCGACGGGATCGGTACACAATCGATCGATGGTCGTCATTCCCTGCAATGGGAGCAGGGTTCGCGCGATTACGGACGTGACGAACTGGTTGTACGATTCGTCAGTGTCGTTGAAGAGATCAACCTCGACGCGCATCGTCCGATCCTCTTCGCGAATCGTCGGCGAGAACCGTGTCACCAACCCCTGAATCGTCACCCCCGGCAGATCATCGACCGTCACCGTAACCGGACAGTTCAATCCGATGAACGCCGCCGACGTGTCCGGTAATCGCATTGACACCGTGACCAGATCGCTCCGAGTGATCATCATGATGCCCGGACCGCTAACCATTGCATGATTAACGAATGATCCCGGATCGACCTTACGAGACGTGATCACTCCATCGATCGGGGCCCTGATTTTCGCGAAGTCGAGTTGCGTCTGAACGCGGTCGCGTTCCTTTTTGGCAACATCGACGAGAGCGATCTTGAGGTTGATATCGGTTTTAGCGGCCTCGACGCTTGCCTTTTTCTCTCGAAATCCCGCCTTCGCCTTCAGTACATTCGCCTGCGCCGAATCGCAAGCGGCTTCGCTCGCGGCGTGATCGCGCATCGATTCATCGACCAGATCGGGGCCGATGGCGTCGCGAGCGGCGAGGATCTGGAATCGTTCGAGGCGTTTCTTGCGTAATTCCTTCGTCGCCGTCGCCTCACGCACCCCCGATTCCGCGAGTGCGATCGACGTTTCCGCTCCTTCGGCCTGCGTTTCGGCGGTGCGCAATCCGGCTTTCGACAACTCCAGTTCCTGTTCACGCTGGCGAATCACGCTCTCCTGTTTCTCCAGATCGGCGTCGAGATCGGGAACGTCGAGTTCGACGAGGATGTCCCCCTTCGACACTCGCTGACCGAGATCCACGAAGACTCGTCGGACGTTGCCCGACACGCGTGAGCGGATTTCGGCTTCGTAATACGGCTCGACGCGCGCCAACTGTTCGACCGTCACCACCAGCACCGGATCGAGTTTCGCACGCAGCACCGCGATCGACGATTTGCTCGCCGGAGCCGTTTCCTTCGACGATGCCGTCGTCCTGCTGGCACTGAGCAGTCCGCTCCACCACACCGCGCCGAGCGTCAGCACGACGACCGCGACTGTCAGACCGATCCACTTCGTTGGTACTTTCATCATGTGTGGTGCTCCGTGTGGCCGTTGGTATGGGGATTCACCGGTGCGGGTGGTTCGGCGAGCAGTTTATCGAGATCGACTTCCACTACCGGGCGATCAGGAATGAACAACGTGTACAGAATCGGCACGACGATGAGCGTCAGGAACGTCGCGCTGATCAGTCCGCCGACGACCGCTCGTGCGAGCGGGGTGATCGATTCGCTCCCCTTGCCGAGTCCGATGGCGAGCGGCAACAGATCGAGGAACGTT
>Ga0105044_10006456_pt1 | contig 16130 bp, 6 predicted proteins | sample MAT01_FD_78092 | JGI IMG/M metagenome (GOLD analysis project Ga0105044, IMG submission 78092) | Freshwater microbial communities from Lake Fryxell liftoff mats and glacier meltwater in Antarctica - MAT-01 | ecosystem: Environmental > Aquatic > Freshwater > Ice > Liftoff microbial mat | place... | reverse complement strand
GAGGCGAACGATGCGCTCGCCGCGTCGCGCACCGGGTTCCGGCCGAGCGCCAGAGTGACTGCACCGGTGGTGACCTACCGGATCGAGTCGCATGAGGTGACCTGGGGCGAGTTGGCGCTGGCGACGACCCTCAAGGAAGCCGCGGCACCGCCGCAATGGTTGCCGCACGATCCGAAGCGCCAGGCCAACCTGCCCGCGACGGGCGTGCCGTGGCACATGGCCGACGCCTTTTGCCGCGGCCTCGGCGGCGACCTGCCGAGCGAGGCGGAATGGGAGTGGGCCGCGCGCGGCAGTGAGCTGCGCTACTTCCCGTGGGGCCGTGAGGCCTTCACCCCGAGCGAGGTCCACATCACCGCGGGCCGCCCGGTGCCGGTCGTCGCGGTGGCGACCTCGAAACTCGATCACACGCCGGGGGACGCACCGATCTGGGACCTGCTCGGCAACGCCCAGGAGTGGACGCGCGACCCGTTCCGCGCGGCCGATCCGGCGGCTGCAGCGGACCCGAAGATCTCGACCCGCAAGGCGATCCGAGGCTGGCCGCTCGGCGCACCCGGGGCCCCGACTCCGGCCGAGGGTGCGACCTACCGCTCGTCCGGCTGTGCCGACCCGTCCTGCCTCGCCACCGAGGTGCTCGAGCACGTCGGCTTTCGCTGCGTGCGCGGCGGCTGAATTCGCGAGCGCGGGCCGACACTGGAAATAGCTACATGTGATAGTGACGCATTATGTGGCTACGCGAGCACCGTCGTAAGAAGATCCTCGAGACCCCTTTCCCAACCGAATGGCTCGACATGCTGCGGGACAACTGCGCGCACTATGCCCAGCTGACGAGTGTCGAGCAGGCCGCGCTGCGCGATCTCATCCAGGTGTTCGTCGCCGAGAAACGCTGGGAGGGTTGCGGCGGGCTCGAGATGACCGACGAGATCCGCGTGACTATCGCCGCCGACGCGTGCCTCATGATCCTGGCACTGCCGCACGACCTCTATCGCAAGGTCGATGACATCCTCGTCTATCCGTCGACCGTGGTGCGCCCGCCACGCCCCATCGGCTTCTTCGAGGTCACGCGCTCACCGCTCGCCGGCGGCATTCCCATCCTTGGCGAGGCCCACGGTCACGGCCCCATCATCCTCACCTGGAACGCCGTCCGGCACGGCGCCCGCCACCCCGAGCATGGCCACAACGTCGTCTTCCATGAGCTCGCGCACGCCCTCGACATGCTCGACCACCACGCCGACGGCACCCCGCTCCTCGATGGGCGCGCGGACTACACGCGCTGGGCGAGTGTGCTCAATGCCTCGTTCATCACGCTCCGCGAGCACGCCGCGCGCGCCGAACCAAGCGTGCTCGACGCCTACGGTGCGACCAACGAAGCCGAGTTCTTCGCGGTCGCAACCGAGGCCTTCTTCAGCATTCCGGTTCGATTGCGCAGCGCCGAGCCCGAGCTCTACGAGGTGCTCGCCGCCTTCTATCGGCAGGACCCGGCCGCTCGTCACGCGTCTAGCGCGACCGACGCTCACGCCTGATCCACGACCTCCAGCTGTCCGAGCCCCCAAGGACATGCGGCCATCGTGACGCAAGACACTGTGGCGGCGGCGCAATGCAGCGCGGATGCGCAATGCTGCGATGCGTGGCAGACTCGGGACCTGTTTGGGCGCTGGGTGAATTCCCGCATGGGTACCCCCTGTTGTTTCCGGCACCGCCTCTGGCTAGCCTCCGGCACGCTCGTCGCCCTTCCGAAGGACATCATGACCCTCCGAAATCTCTGCGTCGTTGCCGCCACGCTCTCGGTCGCACTCGGTTGCTCCGATGACGACCACGATCGCCTCACGACGGACGGCGACGCTTCCATCGAGCCCGATGTAGAGGTCGACGGCTGCGTCGACTGCGATGTAGAGCCCGATCTGGAGCCCGATGTGGAGTCCGAGGTTGTCGTGCCCAACCGGGCGCCGGCGCTCGCGCCACTCGCGGATGTCACGATCGCTGCGGGCGCGCTCTACGTGCGCGGGGTGCTGGCGACCGACCCGGATGTTGGCGACGTGCTCGCCTATAGCCTCGTGACGGGCCCCGACGAGCTGTCGCTCGATGGTGGCTCGGGTGCATTGGTGTGGGTACCGACCGCGGTCGGAACCTATCCGGTCACTGTGCGCGTAACCGATCGGGCGGGACTCTCGGACGAGGCTGGCTTCACCTTCACGGTCACCGGGCAACGGCACGGCCCCGTCATCACAGCGATTGCCGATCAGCGCATCGCGGTGCCCAACACGCTCGACGTCGCGCTCGAGGGCGGCGACGAAGACGGCGATACCTTGACGTGGAGCCTCGCGCTCGCGCCGACGGGCATGGTCATCGTCGACGGCGCGCTCCGCTGGACGACCGCTACGACCGATGTCGGCGCGCACGATGTCATCGTAGAGGTCACCGACCCGGAAGGGCGCAGCGCGGCCGACCACTTCATCGTCACGGTCTTTACCGTGGGCGGGGTCCCAGTCGCGAAAGACGACAGCTACGTCGCGCCGCGCGGCGTGACGACGACCATTCCGGCCTCGGGCATCCTCGGCAACGACAGCGATCCCGATGGCGACGCGCTCACCGCGACCTTGGTAAACGGACCCGAGTACGGCGGGCTCGCGCTGCGCCCGGACGGGTCGTTCGACTATCGCCCCGGGCCACCGCCGGGCACGCCATTCGAAGCCGTAAAAGCTTACCATTTCGACCACTTATCACCAGATGGTCGCGATACGTTCTTTCGCACGACCGGCGGCGCGGTCGCGGGCGATCTCGACGGCGACGGCACGATCGAGCTCGTCGCGGCTGGCCATCGCGAGGACGGCTTCGGCAACTTCGGCTGGCTCGTCGCAGTGCGCGCGAACCCGGAGACCCACGCCTTCGACCTGGTCTGGTCGACCCACACGTGGGGCAACGCCAACGCTGTCGGCCGCGACGAGCTGAACGTGGGATCCACCCCGGCGCTGGGTGATCTCGACGGCGACGGCACGCTCGAAGTCGTCGCGGTCTCCTACTGCCGCGACGGCATCGTCATCTTCAATCACGATGGCACGCCCAGGGTCACCTCGGGCGTGATAGGCTGCCCGGGCGAACAACCCAAGGCGGCGCTGACGCTCGCCGACATCGACAATGACGGGCTCCCCGAGATCCTCCGGCTGGTTCGCGACGGCCAGCCGACCATCAAGCTCGTGGCCTTCGACGGTGACGGCTCGGTCCTCTGGGAGAGCCCAGTACCCGACTCGCGCTCGTATGATGACGGGCAGATCGTAGTGGCCGACCTCGACCTCGACGGTGAGCCCGAGATCCTCACCCAGCGCAGCGTCTTTCATGGCGACGGCACGCTCGTCCGAACGGTCCCGACCGCATTCCTCGAGGGCGACGACATCCGCCTCGCGGTCGCCAACCTCAACGACGACCCCTTCGGCGAGGTCGTCTACACGTCCGCCCGACGCGGTATCGAAGCGCGCACGCACGACGGCGTCTGCATCTGGCGGGCGCACGACGGAAACGCGTTCGCCGACGGCTGTCCCACCCTCGCGCTACCGGATCTCGCCTTCGCGCAGAACATCGTCATCGCGGACGTGGACGGTGACGGCGCACCCGAGGTGATCGTGCCATCGGCGAGCGCCGGATACGCGAGCCGCATCACCGTGCTGCACCGCGATGGCAGCCTCATGTGGCAGACGAATCCCGCCATCAAGGGTGTGTTCATCATCAACAACGATGTCGCGGTCTTCGACTTCGACAACGACGGGGTAATGGAGGTCGTCACCGCTGGCTTCGGCGATCGCGCCAGCGACCCCGCGGGTGTCGCGTTCCTCGACGGCAAGACGGGCGCACCGAAGCTCATCCTCGAGGCCGGCGCCGAGCACCCCGGCGGTCCCGGCACGGGTCAGGGCGCGACGAGGGGCCTCATCAAGATGTTCGTGGCCGACATCGACGGCGACAAGAGCGGCGAACTCGTCATCGCGGACGAGGGCTACTGGGACGAAGGCAGAACCGCGACGGGCATCTTCGCCTACAAGAGCGGCAATCGCCCGTGGGCGCCGACGCGACCGGCATGGAACCAGCTGAACTACATGATCACGAACGCGGATCGCCGCGGCAACGTGGTCGCCCATCCCGAACCGAACTGGCTCGTGCCGGGCATGAACAACTTCCGCGTGAACGTGCCGCTGCCCGAGGAAGCAGGCGGCTCGGATCGCTTCACGTACACCGCGAGCGATGGCGCCAACGTATCGCCTCCGGCTGGCACTGCTGGCGCCAACACTTCGAACGAGGCGACCGTCGTCATCGAAATCCGGCGCGCGAACAACCCGCCTGCGATCCTCGGCACCCCGACCGACGTCGTCGGCTTCGGCGAGACGTATCACGCGGTCGTGCGCGCGGTGGACTCCGACATCGGTGACGTCGTGACGCTCGCGCTCGAGTCGGGGCCTATCGGCATGACCATGATCGACGGCGCGCTCTATTGGGAGACGACCGAGGACGACCTCGGTGAACATCCTGTGCTCGTCTGCGCGACCGACCTCGAAGGTGGCATCGACACCCTCGCATTCGTGCTGCGCGTGGTCGAACCGCAGCCCGTGCCCGATCTCATCGCGAAGCCGCAGGCCGCGGCGACGACCGCTATCCTCGCCGCCGACTTCGTCTTGGGCCGCGTCACCCAGGCCGAGCACCCGACGATCGTCGAGGGCGCGGTCGCGTTCCAGAATCCGGCCGCGGGCACGATGGCGGTGCCCGGCGCGGCGATCGCCATCACCGTCTCGCTCGGGCCAGCACCCGCCGACCGCGACGACGACGGCGACACGTTTACGCCCAACTTCGGCGACTGCGACGACGCCGCTGCGAGCGTGCACCCGGGCGCCGTCGACGGCGATGCCGACGGCATCGATCAGGACTGCGATGGCATCGACGGGAGCGTCGCGGTCACATCGATCGTCATCGAGCCCGGCGCGCTCGCGCTGCTGATCGACGATCTCGCGCAGCTTCGCGCGTTCGGCCTGTTGGCCGATGGCAGCGCTCAGGAGATCACCGCCGCGGTGGTCTGGACCGCGACCGGCGCGGTGACCGTCAGCGAACGCGGCCAGGTCCGCGCGACGCGAGCCGGCGCCGCGACCGTGACTGCGACGCGTGGAACCGTCAGCGCGTCGATCGCGGTCGAGGTGGTGGCCTTCGTCGCCGATGACATCGACCCGCTCGCGGCGATCGGGACACCGGTCATTGGCGCTTCGGTCTATGGCCTGACGCCCATCGTGGGCTCGGCGAGCGATGCCAACCTCGTGCGCTACGAGCTGTCGCTTGCGCCCGCGGGCGATAGCGTCGGCGCCGCGCGGTTCGAGGTCATCGCCACCGGCACCGAGTCGGTCGTCAATGGCACCCTCGGTGAACTCGACGCGACGACGTTGATGAATGGCCCCTACACGCTGCGCCTAGCGGTGACCGATGCCGGCCGCAACACGAGCTACGACGAACGCGTCATCGTGGTCGACGGCGAACAGAAGGTCGGCCTGTTCACGTTGGGCTTCAAGGACCTGACGATCCCGATGGGCGCCCTTTCGATCGACGTGACGCGCACTTACGACAGCCGCGATAAGACCCGCGGTGACTTCGGCATCGGCTGGGGCATGGCGATGAGCCGCATGCGCGTGACGTGCAGCACGACGCTCGGACTGGACTGGTACTCGGCCAAGGGTGGGCTCTCGTTCCAGCTCCTGGGCGAGCGCGCGCACACTTGCTCGGTGGGTCTGCCCGATGGCTCGGCCGAGACATTCGACTTCCTGCCGACGCCACCGTCGTCGGTGCTCTCGCCGTTCCTGTTCCTCAACGCGCACTTCTCACCACGCAATGCGCGCGGCAAGCTCGAGGCGCTCGGCAACCCATACTTGATCATCGTCGATTCGCAGCCCGGACCGGTGACGTTGCTCGATGACGCGACCTTCGCGACCTACGCACCGAAGCGCTTTCGCTACATCGCGCCGGACGAGACGGTGTTCGTCATCGGCGAAAAAGGCCTCGAGAGTGCCACCGACAAAAACGGCAATATCCTGACATTTTCCGCGACTGGCATCACCCATTCGGCCGGCACCGCCATCCAGACCGAGCGTGACACGCTCGGGCGCGTCACCGCCCTGACCGACGCGCTGGGCCAGACCCAGACCTATCGATACAGCGCGGCAGGCGACCTCATGAGCCACACCGACGCGCTCGGCAACGTCACGCGCTTTTCCTATAACCGAGACCACGACCTCATGCGTGTCGAGGACCCGCTCGGGCGCGTGGTGATCCGCAACGACTACGACCTCCGCGGCCGCTTGATCGCCACGACCGACGCCCAGGGACGGCGCACGACGTACGTGCACGACGACGCGCTGCGCACCCGGACGACCACGTTTCCAGACGGCTCGGTGCAGGTCGTGAGCTACGACGAGCGCGGTAATGTGATCGGCCGTACGAGCGACGTGACGATCGGCGATGCCACCGTGACGAGCGTCGAGCAGTTCACCTTCGACGCGGCGGGCAACATCACAGCCACGGTCGATGCCGATGGGGTGCGCACCGAGCGTGCCTATGTCGGCGACCAGGTGAGCGAGAGCGTCATCGATCCCGATGGCCTCGCCATCATGGAGCGCACGACCTTCGAGGGCGGCCAGGTCACTGCGACGATCGATCCGGAAGGCCGCACGACCTCGTACGACTACGATGCGCGCGGCAACGCGAATGCGGTGACGCTCACGAACGGCGCCACGATGCGCCTCACGACCGACTCCCAGGGGCGGCCCGCCGTCGTGCAGACGGCCGGTGGCGAGCGTACCGAGCTGACCTACGACGGCCGCGGCAAGGTCGCGAAGCGCCAGCTCATCGACCGCGAGGGCAAGGTGTTGAGCCACATCGAGCAGGACTACGACGCGAATGGCCACGTCACCGTGCGGCGCGCGATCGCGCGTGATGGCGACGGCGATGAGGTACGCACGACGCGCTACGCCTACGATGCCGCTGGCCGGCTCTTGCGCACGACCGACGCGCTCGCTGGCGAGACGACGATCGAATATGACGCCGCCAGCCAGAAGACCGCCATTGTCGAAAACGGTCGCCGCACGACGATGACCTGGGACGCGAGCGGCAACCTGGCGACGCGGACGCAAGCCGACGGTGCGATCGAGGCGTTCGAGTACGACTACGCCGGGCGGCTCACGAAGGCGACCGATCCCTTCGGCGTGGTGATGACCTATCGCTACGATGAGCTCGGGCGACGGCTCGAGACGCGCCGCGACGACGTCGTTCAGTCGGCCGTGACGTATACGCCCGCTGGGCGCGTGCAACGCGTGCGGGACCCCGATGGCGTCAGCGACTACGAATACGATGGCGCCGGACGCCACGTCGCGACGTATTTGCCGGAGGTCGTGGTCGACGGCATGCGCAAGCGACCGACGTGGCACTTCGAGTACGACAAGAGCGGGCGCAAGACCGCCGAGGTCGACGCCAATGGCCTGCGCACCGAGACCGTGTACGACCCGGCCGGCTTCCCTGCGCGCATCGTCTACGCGGACGGCAGTGCGGTCGCGATGGCCTACGACGCGAGTGGCCGCCTGATCGCCAGGACCGATGAAGACGGCGACATGAGCCAGCTCGCCTACGACGGGCGCGGCAACATCACGTCGATCATCGAGCCCGCGGCGGACGCGAGCATGCCGGGCGCCGAGATGCGCGTGGCCTATGACGGCTTCGGGCAGCTGCGCGCGCGCACGGATGCGTTGGGCCGCACGACCTCGTTCAGCTACGACGGGCTCGGGCGTGAGACGCGGCGCGTGCGCCCAGACGGGCTCGCGAAGTGGAGCGATTTCGACGCGCAGGGCAACGCGACGCGCGCGGGCGACTTCGGCGGGGCGCTCGTGACGAGCACCTGGGACGCACTGGGGCGGCGCACGCGGCGCACGGCGGACGGGCTCGACGAGTCGATGACGTGGCTGCCGGGCGGGCTACTCGCGACGTTCAGCGATGCGCGCGGCACGACCACGCTGGAGTACGAGAAGGGGCGGTTGGTCGGCATGATCGGACCCGACGGTGCCGAGCTCGGCTACGCGTACGACGACCTCGGTCGCGTGAAGCGGCTCGACGTGCAGGGCGAGTCGGTCGACTACGCCTATGATGCGCTCGGGCGGTTGTCCGAAGTGCGCGCACCCGAAGGCACGACCGCCTATCGCTACGACCTCGGGGGTCGTCTCGTCGAGACGATGCTGCCCAACGGTGTCGCGAGCAGCTACACCTGGGACGAGCGCAACCGCATCGGCGCGCTGACGTTGGCCAAAGGCGGCGCCGAGCACCAGCGCTACACGGCGACCTACTCGGCCAGCGGCAAGCGCCTCACGCAGACCGATGGCGACGGCAGCGAGAGCTACGGCTATGACGGTGTCGGTCGGCTCGTGAGCGCGAACCGGACCGGCAGCGACCCATTCGCTCTGGAGTTCACGCACGACCTCGTCGGCAACCGGACGCGCAGGGTCCTCAACGGCATCGCGACGACCTATGACTACGGACCGAACTACGAACTCGTGAGCGCCACCAGCGGCACCGCGACGACCACCTATCGTTATGATGCGCGCGGCAATCGCATCGATAGTGTCGCGAGTGGCGGCGGCGGCGAGCGCAGCTACACCTGGGACGTGCTCAATCGCCTCGCGTCGACGACCGACGAAGCGGGGACGCCTGCGAGTGCGGTCGCCTACGGCTACGACCCGATGGGCCAACGCGTGACCCGCACCGAAGCGGGCACGAGCGAGCACTTCCTGTTCGACCGTCAGAGTGTCAGCGGCGTGCCCCAGGTCGTCGAATCGCACGACGCTGGCGGCGAGACGACCGCGGCCTGGCGCTTCGGCCATGACGCCATCGCCCAGGCACGGGGCGGCACCACCTCCTTCTATGGACACGACCCGCACGGCAACGTGCGCGAGCTGAGCGCCGCCAATGGCGACGTGACCGACCGCTACGGATATCTGCCGCACGGCGGCCAGAACGCCGTCGAAGGCACGACCGACAATCCCATCCGTGGGCATGGCGAGCGGCTCGATAGCGACCTCTATGACCTGCGTGCCCGCGCCTACGATCCGGCGACCGGTACGTTCCTCTCGCGCGACCCCTTCGCCGGATACGTCGATCGGCCGATGAGCCATCATCCGTATCAGTACGCGGACCAGGATCCGATCGGCAACGTCGACCCGCGCGGCACCGAGACCCTGGTCGAGCTGTCCTTCGTGCAGTCGTTCACCGCCACACTCCGGAAGCTCGACATCGGCGCGAAGTACAAGGCGTTCTGTGCCGCCAAGGGCACACTCGACTTCCTGTCGTACGCGGTCCGCGCAATAGACGTCGCCATCTACGTCAACAACATCTGGGACAGCGGGGTGATCTTCAAGTCGCGCCATCTCAAGACGGAGTTCGAGTTACCGCACGAGACCAAGTTCTCGATCCAGGTCACACCGTTCGCCAAGGACGGTAGTCTCGGTGCCGAGATCGCCTTCGAGCTCTCGCAGGGCGGCAAGAAGGCCGGTGCCGCGGCCAAGTGGTTCCAGGGCAAGTGGGAAGTCGGCGTCTCTGCGGCGGCGATGCTCGACGTCGGCATGTGCGGCTGGACGCTCGCGCAGGTCGGCATCGGCGTCGAGCACAACACGACCACCGGCAGTGGTGCGGTGAACTTCCTGCTCGAGATGTCAAAGGACGACGAGAACGACCGCGTCGAGTCCGGCGGCTTCAAGCAACCCCTCTTTACCTGGTGAGGAGGCGGGCTCAGGCATTCTTGCTGCGCTTCGATGTGAGCCCGACGAAGGCCCGACTCCCGCTTCCAGGTCCACAAGACGCCGAGACCGAGGCCGAGCGTGATGCCCCTCGCGTTCGTCGGCACTGGGAACATGGATAACATGGATAACATCCATGCGCCTGACTTGACGCCGTAGTGCTCTTCATGCGATATGAGCACTACGTCATGAGTTTCGTAAGACGAAAGCGCGGCCAGGTACTCCTGGTCCACAACGAACGAGTCGCTGATTCCGCTCGTGTTCGGCAGCGGGAGCTGCATCGCTTCAGCTCGCCAGCGGAGCTCGCGGACGTACTCACGAAAGCGGGGTGGACGCGCTGGACGCGTGCGGTCGCGTGGCGAGACAACGAGCTCGAGTTCGACTGGCCCGCCATTCGCGAACGCCTCAGCGAAGAGCTCGAGGTGTGGAAGGCGGCTCCCAGCGGCGCGAAGCATCGCCGGGATCAGCGGATCGAGCGCCTCGCCTCCGAGCTCGTCGGCGAGCTCGCACCGCTATCCCTCGCGAAGGTGTCCGATGCCGTCGTTGTCGAGCGCGTCCGCCCCTCGCTTGTCGCCCTCCGCGACACGATCAGTCGGCTGCTCCCTTCCGAGCACAAGCCCACGGCCCAAACGCCCACCAAGGAGACCCACGTGATGCATCTGATACCCGTTGCCACCGGCACTGCCGACGACGTCTTCGATGAAGGCATGGAGCACTGGTGGGCCGGAGACCGACGCAGCGCCGCCAAGTTGTTCCGGCGCGCGCTCGGGCTCGATCCCCAGCACGCTGACGCTCACAACCATCTCGGCATCATCAGCTTGGAGGGGCGGAAGCTGAAGGCGGCCGAGCAGCAATTCCGTGCGGCCATCGATGGCGGCCAGCGGCAACTCGAGCGCGATGGCGCTGAGGTTCACTGGGCACTCATCGAGAACCGCCCTTACCTTCGTGGCCTCGCGAACCTCGCGCTCGTGCTCGCGGAGCAGAAGAAGTGGGCCGAGGCACTCGCCATCCATGAGCAGATGTTGCAGCTCAATCCGGATGACAACCAGGGGGTGCGCTACCTGATCGGCCCCGAGTACCTGCGCGTGGGCGACAACGGCGGTGCCATCGATGCTTTCCAGAAGTGCCTGGACGACGAGGCAGGCTGCGCCTTCGGGCTCGCACTCGCGAAGCTTCGGGCTCAGGGCCCAGCTGCCGAGATCGGCGAGGCGCTGCTCACGGGTTTCGCCGCCAACCGGTACGTCGCACCGATGCTCCTTGGGGAGACCTGGGAGCGCCTCGACGCGTTCCACGGAACCAGCACGGCCGAGCCTGAGTGGGCGCACGACGTCATCGCCGCACAGGCCGATCTCTGGCATGCGGTCCCGCGCGGCGCCGAGCAACTTCGCTTCTGGTGGGCCGCTCGCCCGGTCGCGGCCTGGCGACGCAAGCTCGACGAGATCATGGTCGAGCTGAAGAACCTGGCCCCTTTCGACGCTCGCTCAGCGTTGGTCTCTCAATGGACCTCCCTTCGGTCCGACGAGACGGTGCGCGAGCTAGCACGGACCGTTCGCACGGCGTCGTAGAGGGTGGCCTCCGGCTCGACCCTCAGGCGCTGGGCTCATCACGCGTGACAATCGCGGCCCTGCGCTTTGGAATGTGACACCGGCTCGCCCCTGACGCTCCCTCCTACTTCGAAGGATCCCCGAGCTCGGTGCCGGCCTTGATTGAGGTGGTCGAGATACGCTCGGTACGCGTAGGAGCGATCGCGCTTCTTGCCCGTGGATTCGATGAGGACACCGGCCGCGACGAGCAGCTCGATCGCGCGGCCGGCAGTCGGCTTGGTCGTCGCGATGAGCCTCATCACTGAGGCGGCCGTCACGATCGGGTGCCGCGGCAGCAGCTCGAAGAGGCGCGGGGCTCCGATGGATATCCCGTCGTGCGCGAGCACACGCGTGCGGTTGTCGGCCACGAGCGCGAACAGCTCCCGGGCCGACGCGACCGCCTCGTCGGCGATCGTGGCAACGCCGTCGAGGAAGAAGTCGAGCCAGCCCTCCCAGTCGCCATCGACCCGCACGGCGTTGAGGCGGCGGTAAAGATCTTCTCGATGTCGCTTGAAGAAGAGGCTCAGGGAGAGGAGCGGCTTCGTCAGGAGCTTCCAGTGCTCGAGCAGCAGCGTGACGAGCAAGCGGCCAATGCGCCCGTTGCCGTCGAGGTATCTGCGACGACACAACAGCCTCTTCGGCATCGGAGGTCAATTGGAACTGCCTGTTTAGCCGCGCCCGTAGAACGTTGGCTTGCCTAGAGATGAACGCTAGGCAAGAACTCTTTACTAGCGGCAGGCGTTAGTAAAGTACGCGTTACGACGGGCGCAGGCACCCTCAATATGTGCAAAGCTGTCGAGGACTTATACCTCACCCTCTCACGTCGAAGCGTGCCGTTCGTGTTGAAGCATCGCCTGCACTCAGCTAAAGCTGCGGTCAAGTGGCCGACGATGTGTAGGTTGGCCATTCCGTCAGGGTACCGGGGCGGTGTGCGGGGTGCATCATGAGCGAGCGGGACGACGATCCAGCGCCCTCGAGGCGGAGCTCGAGCGCGAGCCGGCCCGGAGCCGTGGTCGATCCAGCGCGCGTCGCCGGACGCTACCTTGGGCACGGCGGACAGGGGGTCGTGATCCGCGGGCTCGACCGCCATCTGCCGCGCGAGGTCGCCTGGAAGATCGTGCACGACGACGACAGGGGCGCACAAGCGCGCCTGCGCCACGAGGCACGGGTGCTCGCGATGCTGGAGCACCCGCACATCGTGCCGGTGTACGACCTGGTCGACGACGGCACGACGGTGCGCATGGCGACGCGGCTGGTGCGCGGTCGTTCGCTCGGGGCCCTGTTGAGCTCGAGGTCCCAGACGAGCGACCTCGTCCTCCTCCGGCATATGCTCGCGGTGAGCCGGGCGATCGGGTTCGCCCACGAACAGGGTGTCGTGCATCGCGACATCAAGCCCCACAACATCATGATTGGAGACCGCGGCGAGACGCAGGTCATCGATTGGGGATTGGCGCAGGTCGCGACCGACGTGGAGCCCTTGGCGGGAGTCGTCGGGACCACGGCCTTTATGAGCCCCGAGCAGGCGCGCGGTGAACGCGCGACGCCGGCCTTCGACGTCTGGGCGCTAGGCGCAACGCTCGTCGAGGTCGTGACCGGCCGACCGCTCTGGTCGTCGCCGGAAGAGGCTATCCTGGCAGAGCTCAAGTGCGGTCTGCGTCCGCGCATCGACTCGAGCCAGCTCCCGGTTGAGCTCGCCGTGATCATCGGGCGGGCGTTGGCGCCCGATCCAGAGAACCGCTACACCGACGCACGCATGCTCACGGTCGACCTCGAGGCGTACCTCGAACGGGCAGCGCCCGGGCCCAGCGCGGTGCCGGCGACTGAGACGCCGGACGGCGTCGCGGCGCGTCCAGTGGGTGAAGCCCGGCTCCCGACGCGGTGGGCGATGAGCGGCGACGTGAGCATCGCGTATCAGGTCTTCGGGCAGGGGCCCGATCTGGTCCTCATTCCGGGCTTCGTCTCGCACCTCGAGCTCTCTTGGGAGGACCCTTCGCTCGCATCGTTTCTCGAGCGGCTCGGCGAACAACATCGCGTCATCTTCTTCGACAAGCGCGGCACCGGCATGTCGGACCGGGTCGACGTGAGCTCGCTCGGAGACCGTCTCGAGGACATACGCGCGGTGATGCATGCCGCTGGGTCCGAGCGCGCGGCGGTGTTCGGGATCTCCGAGGGCGGCGTCCTGGCCCTCCTGTTCGCGGCCCTCTATCCGGAGCGGGTGAGCGCGCTTGTCGTCTACTCGAGCGTCGCCAAGTCGACCGTCGGGCCCGACTATCCCATTGGAGCACCGCCAGAGATGTTCGAGTGGGGTTACTCGGAGATTCGCCAGAAGTGGGGCGGACCGGTCTTTCTGGAGGCCGAGGCACCGAGCCGTGTAGGGGACCCGGCGTTCGCGAGCTGGTGGGCGCGCTATCTCAAGATGGGGGCCAGCCCGGGCGCCGCGATCGCTGTGCTCAAGGCGAACTCGAAGATCGACGTGCGTCACCTCCTAAAGGGCATCAGTGTCCCGACGATCGTCCTGCACCGCGCCGACGATGTGCTCACGCCCTACAACTCGTGTCGCTATATCGCCGACCACATTCCCGGGGCGCGCTTCGTGGCACTCGAAGGCCGGGACCACCTGCCCTTCGTGGGCGATAGCGCAGCACTCCTTGACCAGGTCCTCGCTTTCCTGGCCGAGCCACACCCGCGACGGTCCGGCGCTCCACTCGTCGCCTTCGTGCTCGTCGTCAACCCGGTCACGACGCACCGGGGCAATCTCGCGGAGGATGCGCAGGCAGCGCTCGACCGCATGTTCGCGGAGACGCTGAATCGCCATGGCGGAAGCACCATCGACGCCACCCGTCCTGGGCAGATGGCGGCTTCCTTCGGGCTGCCCTCGGCGGCGCTCGCCTGCGCTATGGCCCTCATCGCGGGCGCCGCCGAGCACGACGTCCCGGTGGCCGTGGCGCTGCACCTCGACGTGCTCACACGAGACGACCTCACGCCGAGTGAGCAGGTCTTCGACCGCGTCGCCGAGCTCGCCTGGAGAGGCGCACCTGACCAGATCATCGTGACCCGCATCGTGCGTGACCTCGCGACCCGAGTCGACCTCGCATTCGAGTTGCGCTCAAAGGATCCCGAGGACCCAGACGCCCTCTTCATCTTGCGCCAGGCCAGCGCCCAATAGGCCGAGCGCGACCAAGCGTGGTCCCCAACGCTCAGGCATCGGCTGCCTTGGCCGCGGCCTTCTTCTTGCGCTTCAAGACCAGCGCAACGAAGGCCGGCTCCCGCTTCCAGGTCCACAAGGCGCCGAGGCCGAGCCCGAGCGAGATGCCGATCGCGGCCAGCGCCGCAGGCGAAGCGCCAAGCTCGAAGAGGCCCGCGCGTAACCCGAACAGCCCGGCGGTCAGCGCGACGACGTGCGGCAGGCCGCGGAAGATGTTCACGAGGAACGCAAAGAACGGCACGCCGAGGATGCGCGCGGTGAAGGCAACCAGCACCAGCGAGGCCGGCGGATAGGCGATGAGCCAGGCCCACGCGACGCCTTCGAAGCCGCTCAGCGCGCCTATCAAGAACGAGGTCGGCAGCACCACCGCGAGCACCAGCGAATAGATCAGCACGAGGCGCGAGTGCCCGAGGGCATTTAGCACTTGTGGCAATATCGGCAGCACCGAACGGAGGAGCCCGATGACCGCGAACATGCGCACGAGCGGCACCGCGTCGAGCCACTGTTGCATGCCGAGCGCGGCCAGCAGATCGCCCGTGTGGGCGAAGAGCACGGCGCACACGATGCCGATGAAGATCGTGGCGCCGCGGCACATGCCGTACAGGTAGCGGAGCAGCTCGGGGCGGTCGTGCTGGAGGCGGGCGAAGGCGGGGAAGGCGACCTGGCTCACGACCCCGACGAGGGTCTTGGTGATGTCGTCGACCGTGCGGAACGCGAACGCGTAGAGGCCGGTCGCGCCCTGATTCAGGACCTTGCCGAGCACGAGGTAGTCGGACTCGGAGTAGAAGCGATAGAGGAAGCGCGAGCCGGTCGTGTAGAGGCCAAACGAGATCATGCCGCGGATGTCGGCGAGCTGGAGGCGCCAGCGCGCGAACCAGGGGCGCATCGCCTGGTACGCGAGTAGCTCGAAGGCACGTACGCCGATCTCGCCGACGATGATCGCCCAGATGCCAAGACCGGCATGCGCGAGCACGATCATCGTCACGCCCGACAAGGCACCCGCGACGTTGTCGGCGAAGGTCACGCGGCCAAAACGCAGCTCGCGGATGAGGAGCGCCTTCGGGATGAAGTAGAGCGCGAAGAGCACGACGCCGAGACCCTGCACGCGGATGAGCGGCTCGAGCGCGGGCTGGTCGTAGAAGCTCGCGAGCAGGCCAGCGCCGAAGAACAAGATGACGTAGAGGCCGAGCGAGGTGATGAGCGCCAGCCAGAAGAGGCTCTCGAGCTGGGCGCGGGTCGGCGCCTTGGCCTGGATGACCGAGGCCCCGAGCCCGAGTTCGGTCAGACTCTGGAGGATGCTGAAGACGGTAATCGCCGTCTGGGCGATGCCGAGCTCGTCGCGCGAGATGAACTTCAAGACAAAGAACAACGCGCCGAGGCGGAAGAGCTTCGTCAGGACCGTGCCGATCGCGACCCAGAGCATCGCCTTCGAGACCTGGCGCGCGAGGTCGGGCGCCAGGGACGCGGACACCTCGGAGGTGGCCGGCGGAGACGGCGGGTCGGGCTGAGGCGCGGCGGGCACGGCCCGCATCTAGGCACAAGCGGCGG
>Ga0105044_10006454_pt1 | contig 16132 bp, 14 predicted proteins | sample MAT01_FD_78092 | JGI IMG/M metagenome (GOLD analysis project Ga0105044, IMG submission 78092) | Freshwater microbial communities from Lake Fryxell liftoff mats and glacier meltwater in Antarctica - MAT-01 | ecosystem: Environmental > Aquatic > Freshwater > Ice > Liftoff microbial mat | place... | reverse complement strand
TAGTGCAACGACATCAGGAGACTCTATAGACAGACTCTATTTAGTGTGAATCGATTCAAAGACGTACGGTGCTAACTGCCAAAGGCAAAGCTTCGCGGGGAACACTTAGCAACCTGCCCAGGAAACGTTTGCAGATAGGTTTCTAAAATCAGGCTTAACAAAAAATAAAACGCATAAGGAAAGTCTAATCTTCTGTAGCTACGCGTTATTTTGTTTTGCAATTAAAATTCATCCCCACTGCTAAAAAAAAGGTCTAAAAAAATTAGTTGGGGAATTTGTTTCCTCATCGACGGGCTAAAAATTTCCCACATATTGCCTGATTTCGCTTTCATCTGTTGGTAGTAGCCTGAAGCAGGAAAGGATGATTGCAGGTGCTGTATTTGCTCTTGACTCAGGATATGCCAGGAATAAGCAACTACATCAATAACTCCCGTAAGAAGGCATTAAAGCAATCTTCTGAGACTGCAGGAAACCTGAAAAAGTTTTTTAACAGCGTCGGGGATGTTTCATTTTTTGCCCTGCGCTTTTTCAGGGAGACGTTCCGGCTTCCCTTTGAGTTCACCGAGTTTGTAAGGCAGTGTTACCGGATTGGCAATAAATCACTCGGACTTATAGCGATTACCGGATTCATTATGGGGCTCGTGTTAACCCTTCAGTCACAGCCGGTATTAGCAGAGTTCGGAGCCCAGTCGTGGTTACCTGGAATGGTCGCACTTTCAATAGTAAAAGAAATGGGCCCAGTAATAACTGCATTAATCTGCGCAGGCAAAATTGGGTCAGGCATAGGCGCAGAACTGGGATCGATGAAGGTAACCGAGCAGATTGATGCTATGGAAGTATCCGCTATTAATCCGTTTCGGTTTCTAGTGGTGACAAGGATTTTAGCGTGTACACTGATGATACCGGTTCTCGTCATTTTTTCGGATGCAATCGGCATTTTCGGATCTTATGTGGGAATTAACATTCGGGCGGATTATTCATTCAGACTCTTTTTTGATGCAGCCTTTGCGTCCATTGATTTCATTGATTTTATCCCGGCATTGATCAAATCCTTCTTCTTTGGATTTGTGATCGGGCTCATCGGCTGTTATAAAGGCTACACAGCGGCAAGTGGAACCGAAAGTGTAGGTGTAGCAGCAAATTCGGCTGTTGTGGCTGCTTCGCTCGCTGTTTTCGTTGTGGATATGATTGCAGTTCAGATAAGTAACATGCTGGTGTAATGGAGGCTGTTGAGAAAATCTCCGGGGCGCAAGATGATATAATTGTCATAGAAGACCTTTATAAATCGTTTGGAGAAACCGACGTTTTAATAGGATTCTCGCTCACCGTAAAACGGGCTGAAAATGTAGTGGTGCTTGGCAAATCCGGAACGGGTAAGTCTGTACTGATTAAATGTCTTGTCGGATTAATTGAGCCGGACAGTGGTGAAATCAAGCTGTTTGGACAAAGTATTAGCGGATTAAGAAATGAGGAACTGGATAAAGTAAGGCTAAAAACCGGTTTCTTGTTTCAGAGTGCGGCACTTTATGACTCAATGTCGGTAAGGGAAAACCTGAAATTTCCGTTGCGCAGAAGCGAGTTAGACGAGACAGAAAAAGATAAAAAAGTGCAGGATATACTAGAAAATGTTGGGCTTACGGAAGCAATTGACAAAATGCCGTCAGAATTATCAGGAGGAATGAAAAAGCGCGCCGGCCTTGCAAGAACATTGATCCTTGAGCCCGAAATAATGCTTTACGATGAACCCACAACCGGGCTCGACCCGATAACCTCAAAGGAAATAAGTGAGCTGATTCTTGAAATGCAAAAGAAATTGAAGATTACCTCTATCATCATCACCCATGATATGGCTTGTGCTAAAAGAACCGCCGACAGAATCATAATTCTTAAAGACGGAAAGGTTTTCGTGGAAGGAACTTACGAGAAGCTGGAAAGGTCGGAGGATGAATTTGTTATGTCGTTTTTTGTTTGACAGGGGGTAGGTATTAAGTATTAAGTATTAAGATGAGTTTGAGGTGGGGAAATGGGTTTTAAAAATGGTTGGTTGGTGATTAGTTAAAAGTTAAGAATGAAGAGTTAAGAATGAGAATGAGAATGAAACTAAGAAAGCTGGAGAATTGCACGCAAACTAATGACGAAGCACCTGTCGTAATAAGTAATACGTTGTACTCAACACTCAATACTACACAATGAAAAAAGACAAAGGATTCAAATGGAAGCTGGGAATGTTCGTAACAATCGGAATACTCCTTATTATCGGGGCTTTTTACGTTATTGGTCGCCAAAGCAACCTTTTCGGAAAAACGTTTCACGTGATGACGGTGTTCAATAATGTGGGCGGACTTACGGTTGGAAATAATGTGCAGTTCTCGGGAATCAATGTTGGAACGGTAAAGAACATTGTTCTGATCACCGATACTTCTGTGATGGTTGATATGGTGATTGAAGAAGACGTGCGGAAATTCATTAAGAAAGATGCTATTGCAACGATTGGATCTGAAGGGCTTATGGGCAATAAGATCATAACCATTTTACCCGGCCGTGACGGAGAACTCCTTCAACCCAATGGATATATTAATTCCAGGCCTCCCTTAAACACCGATGAGATAATCGAAAGTCTTCAGGCAACGGCAGAAAATGCGGAGATAATAACCGATCAGCTTGCTGAGATTGCTTTCAAAATTAATAATGGTGACGGAGCGATAAACAAGCTGCTTACCGACACAGCTTTTGCCCGAAATCTTTCCGGTACAATGGAAAACCTGGAATCCAGTTCCATGGGCCTGAATGAAAATCTGGAGGCAGCCAAAAGCAGCTTTTTATTGCGTGGATACTTTAAAAGAAAGGCCCGGGAACGCGAGGAACGAAATGAAGTAACAAAGAAGTCGCGTGAAGAAAAGCGGAAAAACAAAGACGGGAAATAACCTTTTGTCATTTCATATAGAGGAAATCAGTTAAAAAAAACAGCCAATGTTCGCCGAATTAGAAGAATACGAGTTACACGACCATTTCTTTTTCAAACCAGGAGATAGTTTAGCCACAGTTTGTAATGCGCCCGACGACCGCTTTGGCATTTACCTGGTTTATGCGCTGGACGAAGGCACAAGAAGCCTGGTTTATATCGGTATTTCGGGCAATGAAATGGAAGACGGTCCAATGCAACAAAAAAGTAATAGCCTGAAAGGACAGTTTGTATCAGGAAGGCAGTTTGATAATCTCCGACAGAAAAGCTGGCCGACCCAGATGAAGATAGAAAATATTGAGTCGTTGGAAATTTACTGGTACGTTGTTCCGCCACATATCAACACCGGATTTCTGCGCGACATCGAAATAAACCTTCTTCATAAGCACCTTCGCTCAGAGGGAAGCGTTCCGAGGTGGAATATCCACCATTAAATAATTAAGCATCAGGGTATTGGGCTAAATACATTCAACAATCTTTCTTGATTTTATATTAAGGCTCAATAGATTTACCCCAATTCTGAATTAACTTCCCCAATTAATAACCCTAATTTCATATCAAATTAAACAAATATTTACCCTAACTTTATATCAGAATAAACAAATATTTACCCTAACTTTGTGAAATGTACCGACGAAGGGTAATACTTGAACTGCAGAAATGGGCAACGAGAACGAATCGTAAGCCACTGGTTATAAGAGGCGCACGTCAGGTTGGAAAAACAACTGCCATTCATCAATTTGCAGAAAACTTCGAGCAATATATTTATCTGAATCTGGAAATAGAAGCTGATAGACGTCCTTTTGATCAGTTCAAAGACATTAACACGTTGCTCCAAACCCTGTTTTTCATAAAAGCTAAGAACTATTCCGACAGGGAAAAGACATTGATTTTTATTGATGAAATTCAGGAAGTTCCCGAAGCCTTTAATATACTTAGGTATTTTTATGAAGATGCTCCAGAAATACATGTCGTAGCGGCAGGTTCATTATTGGAGACCATCTTTGACGAGAAGATGAGCTTTCCGGTTGGGCGGGTTGAATTCCTGGTGATAAGGCCGGTGTCCTTTCCGGAATTTCTTGAAGCAACCGGAGAAAAAGCAGCACTCGACCAACTGGAACTAGTTCCCGCCAAGGAATTCACCCACGACAAGCTTCTACAGTTATTTCACACCTATGCGCTCATCGGCGGCATGCCGGAAATCGTTCGTCAGTATGCTGTAGCAAAGGACCTCACTTCTCTTGGGAATCTCTACGATTCATTGATTGCGTCGTACATCAATGACGTTGAAAAATATGCAAGAAGCACAGCTCAGGTAAACAGCATCCGGCACGTAATACAGGCAAGTTACAGCGAGGGCGGCAAAAGAATAAAGTTCCACGGTTTTGGAAAATCTGCCTACGGATCAAAAGAAATGGGAGAAGCTTTAAGGACACTTGAAAAGGCATTTTTACTTTCCCTCATTTTTCCAACCACAGGCGTTACTTTGCCCATTATCCCGGAATTTCAGAAATCACCAAGACTTCAGCTACTGGATACTGGAATGATGAATTATTTTCTGGGGATACAGAAAGACATAATCGGTAGTGAAGATCTTAATTCTGTATACAACGGAACAGTGATCGAACACCTCGTCGGTCAGGAATTACTTGCTTCGAGGTTTGAAGCATTGAGTGCACTGAATTTCTGGGTGAGAGAAAAAAATACATCTTCCGCCGAAGTGGACTATGTGTATGCTTTCGAAGGAAAATTGATTCCTGTAGAAGTTAAATCCGGGAAAGAAGGAAAATTGAAATCGCTGCATCTTTTCATGAAAGAAGCTCCGCATAATATGGCGGTTAGGTTTTATGCGGGAAAAATCAATATCACCGAAGTAAAGCTTGAAAATAAAAATTACAATTTGCTGAGTCTGCCGTATTATCTGGCTTCGCAGCTTGAAGGTTACCTGAAATGGTTTGAAAGAGAAATTGCAGCAGGTTGATTTTTCGAAACTTCCGTTGCCGTTCGATACTTAAATCGAATGACCCATCTTATCCTTCTTCGTCTGCAAATAAATTTCGTTATGAGGATTGGATTCGATAATAATCGGAATATTTTCAACGATCTCCAGGCCGTAACCGATCAGGCCGGCACGTTTGGTCGGATTGTTCGACATCAGCCGCATCTTATGAACATTGAGATTTCTTAAAATCTGTGCCCCTACTCCATAATCACGTTCGTCCATTTTAAAGCCAAGCTTCAGATTAGCTTCAACAGTATCAAAACCCTCTTCCTGGAGTTTATAGGCTTTTAACTTATTGAGCAGCCCGATGCCGCGACCTTCCTGATTTATGTAAACAATCACGCCCTTTCCTTCTTCCTGTATCTTTTTCATTGAGGCATGCAGCTGCGGACCGCACTCACAACGGCATGAACCAAAAATATCACCTGTGAGACAAGAGCTATGAACCCTTGTCAGTACTGGTTCGTCGGCATCCCAGGTTCCCTTTACCAACGCAAGATGTTGTTGTCCGGTATTTGTTTGAGTAAAAGCTATCAGCTCGAAATCACCGTATTCTGTCGGCATGTTCACCTCAACCTCACGTTTAATAAGGCTGTCGTGGTCTAACCTGTATTTGATAAGGTCTTGAATAGACACAATTTTCAGGTCGAAGTTTTTTGCAAATTCCAGCAGTTCCGGCAAACGCGCCATCGTGCCATCTTCGTTCATAATCTCGACCAATGCTCCGGCAGATGAGAATCCTGCAAGTCTTGCCAGATCTATCGTTGCTTCGGTATGACCAGCACGTCTAAGGACTCCGCCATTTTTCGCCTTCAATGGGAAAATATGTCCGGGACGACCGAACTCCTCCGGTTTTATTTCCTGGTTTACCAGCGCCCTGATTGTCTTGGAGCGATCCGAAGCAGAAATTCCTGTCGTACATCCGTAACCCAATAAATCGACTGAAACGGTAAAAGGCGTTTCATGCGATGATGTGTTGTTTGTCACCATCATTTCCAGGTTTAGCTCTGCACATCTCGCTTCTGTAAGCGGAACACAGATAAGTCCGCGACCATGCCGGGCCATAAAATTGACAACTTCTGGCGTGGCATGCTCCGCAGCTACAACGAAATCACCTTCATTTTCCCGATCCTCATCATCAACAACAATGATCACCTTCCCTTTACGAAGGTCATCAATCGCTTCCTGTATGCTATTCAATTGTGACATATCTCTTAAAAATCAATTGTTCCTGAAGCTCTTTTCATTGGGTGTATAACCAGTGATCAAAGCATTAAGACGTTGGTTGTGATTCTGCCAGCTAAATTCTTCCACCATCAGCTTTCTGGCATTTCTTCCGAGGCGGATTGCCAATTCGGTATTATTAAGCAAAAATGAAATCCCTTCGGCTACCTTTTCAGGTGTATCAGCGATCCATACATTTTTACCATGAACTCCGCCGATAGCGTTATTAGCCAGAGAGCTTGTAATCACAGGCATTCCCATTGCCATTGCTTCGAGAATTTTGTTCTGCATGCCGATTCCGATCTGCATTGGGGCAACAAACAAACGGCTTTGCTGGTAATAGTTGCGCAAATCGTCGACCCAGCCGGTTAGCTGAAGATTTCTCGATTTGAGATCACTAAGTTCTCCCGAAGGATTTTTCCCGGCAGCAACCAACTGAATATGTGGAAATTCATTTTTCAAGATCGGCAATACCTGTTTTACCAGATAAACGACACAGTTTACATTAGGCTGATATTGCATGTTTCCTGTAAACAAAAGATCAACGGTCTGAACGGCCGGCTGTGGCTTATAATAATCTGTGTCAACTCCATTCGGAAGAACAATCAGTTCACTTTTCCTCGGATGGTCAATAAACTGGGCATCTTGCGCGGAAATGATAGTCTGACAGTCAAAGTCGCTGAAGATGGAACGTTCGTATTGCTTCAACCTATTGAATTCGTTTCTTATCAACCAACGTTTTAGACGTGATGAATGTTCAAGTCGCCTTTGAAGCCCTTTGGAAAATGCATCCTGATAATCTATAAGCTTAAAGACATTTTTTTGATCGCGACAATATTCAGCCATCCTTGCCAGCTGGCAGAAAATAACATCAGGCTTAATCTCCCTGCAAAGTGTCTGAAACTTTTTAACGGCCTTTTTATCAGTAAAATATGCAATCTGGAAAGGAAGAAACGACCAGATATTTTTTAGCAACCTAAAAATGATCCGGAATTTTGAAAGCTTGTAAACGGTTATGTCTTTACAAACCTGGGAAACTCTTGTGAGCTGCTCTTCCGACACTGGTTCGTCGCTAGTGCAGAACAAGTAAACGTCATGTTCTGTTGCTAATCCCTGTATATGATTCCATGCACGAAGCTTATCGCCTTTATCTGTAGGCCAGGGAAACCGCGAAAGAGCAACCAGTATCTTCAATTATGAAGGAGTGTGTTATAAAAATCAAGCAGCCGTAACGTCAGTTTTTCATTGCTGAAGTTCGAGGTTGCAAATGTACGGGCATTTTCTGATATCCTTGCTGCGAGGCCGGATTCATCGTGTAACATCCTGATTTTCCTCACAAAAGCTTCGGGTGTGCTGGCAATCAGCAGGTGTTCTCCGTCCTCTGCCCGAAGGCCCTCAGCTCCGAGCGGAGTGCTGATGATGAGCTTTCCGAGCGCCATTCCTTCTATAATTTTCACCCTGATTCCGCTTCCGCTAAACAATGGAACAATCATAATTCCCTCATTTAGCATGAATTGAGCGGCATCTTCGGCATCCTTTACGAGAATATGTGATCCAGTCATCCGGGTAAATTCTTCGGGCATATCCCTTCCCGCAAGTACAAGCTTCATGGTAGGGAAAGATTTAAGAACAGCCGGCCAAACCTTATCTATAAACCAACGGATACCTTCTGCATTCGGCCCCCAATTCATTGCTCCAAGATGGAAAAGCTGATTAACCGAAACCTGGTCTGTCGTTTCTGAGGGAGCTCGAAGATCAGTTCCTATTCCGATTACTGCAATTGGCGTCCGGACACCTTCGTTTTTAAGCATTTCGGCATCAACTTCCGACATTGCCGCAATTCCATCCACAGAATTCCAAATGGCAATCTCCTCTTTTTTAAGACGCTTTGCCATCGCCCTGAAATAGACTTTTTTCAAAGGATTTTCTGAATTAAAAGCTCTTCGTTCCCAGATGCGGTGCTCAACGTTATGAGCTCTTAGTATAATTTTAGCTTTTGAATACCTCCGAATGATACCCAGATGAGCCAGAGAGTAAATACTTTCGGCCTGGATGACATCGAACTCCTGCTTTTTGAGAATTTTCTCAAGCCCCGAGGCTACCTCATCCGTTTTGAACCGGATCATATTATAGGAAGCTCCTGATAAAAGTAAGTTGCCAAGCGCTGAAAAAGGCTTAGTGCGCGTGTCGACCTGGGTTTTTACAACCTGAAAAGGGTAGCCGGTCGGGATTTTTTCAGGGAAAGGATGAGCAGGAGAGGAAATCACCCACTGTTGAACATCTTGCCCTGCTTTCATGAGTCCTTCCGCAGTTACCAACATCGCGATTTTCCCTCCGTCTAAAGGAGAAAAAAGTGGCTTGGGGCAAAGCTGGAGGATTTTCATTTAGAAATTAATGATTGATATTGAATAATGTGATAATGGATAATGAAGTTCGTCGGAAAATAACCCCGCAGGTTCCGATCATCTTAGCATTAATGAGTAGCATAACACTAGATAATATCTTCTGAGCTTTCACCGGAACGTTTGGGGTTAAGGAATTTAGGCAACGACTTCCTTGTAAATAATTTTAAGTAAACGTCCCTGTCAAAAAGTGCCGAATCTCTTGTCGCTTTATAAGTAAGGAAAAAACCGACCGGCAGAAGGATCGCCGACGAAAGCCACATTCCCCAGAAAGGCGTTAATACAGCTTCCCGAGCAAGCTTTTCACCGGTTATCGAAATCATGTGATAGAGCACAAAGAATATCAGTGAAAATACCACGGGCATTCCCAGGCCACCTTTACGAACGATTGCGCCTAGTGGCGCTCCGATGAGAAAAAGCAGCACACAGGCGAACGATAATGTGAATTTGCGGTGCCATTCGATTTCATGTCTGAAGATCCTCTCCTGTTCCTGCTTGAAATTCTCTGATGAAAAATCAAGGGTGCTTTTTGAAGAGCGGATATTATTCGCGGCGCCTTCAAGAATCCTGATCCTATCCGTTTTGTTGAAATTCGCCATCACATTGGTGCGGCTTTTCAATGGAACCGGCTTTACTTCAGCAGCCTGACTTACAGGAAGCTCATTATTGGACGAATCCGGAAGAAAAATTGTTCCTGGCACTTTACGGCGGTGAATTGAATCTTTTGCCTGCTGTTTATTTCCAAGAGCATTTCTTAATTCATTCCAACTGGCAATCCTCGAATTCTGTAGTTCTTTGTTGTACTTCTTCCCAATCTGAAAATATGCTCCCCGAAGCAAAATACCCGGCATATAAGACTTGTCCTTATTAAGCTGCAGCACCAGCGTATCGGTTTCTGCTGCCAACTGGTTAAGGTTTAGCATCTGATAATTCTTTTTGAAGAGATTCTCATCTGACTTTACTTCTGCAAACACTGCGAGATCAAAACGAATAAGATCCTCAGAAAAAATTTCTCTTAAGAAAGGATACCTCCCTTTTCGTTTCTGCCCCGGTTCGGCCTCGGTATAAGTATGTCCGTTTGTGAGAAGTAGTTCCAGGTATCGCTTATCCCCGGAAGTAGTCATAACACCTTTTTCAGCTATTATCAAACGGTCATTGCCCATTCTATTGGTGTGATCATATATCATTATATCACGAAGCTCTTTTCCATCACGGCTTTTTTTTCCGATCCGGATCACGTAATTGGTGATGTCGTTGTTGAAAATTCCTGGTTTAATGTTTAGTTCGGGACGTTTCGACCTAATCTCATTGAGGAGCATCTTCATTTTAAGATTGGCATACGGCAGCACATTGTTTGAAAAATAGAATGCTGAGATCCCCGTTATCAGGCAAAAGATTAAAACCGGCCTCATAGCACGCTGCAACGAAATTCCCGAAGCTTTCAATGCGGTAAGCTCCATGTATTCGCCAAGATTTCCGAAGGTCATAAGCGAGCTAAGAAGTATTGCAAGCGGAAGGGCAAGAGAAACCATTGTAACTGCCACCAGAGCGAGCAGTTTTCCAAGGATTAACCATTCAAGTCCTTTCCCTACAAGTTCATCCACATATTTCCATACGAACTGCATCAATAGGATGAACAGAGCAATGAAAAAGGTAAAAATAAAAGGGCCGAGGTATGACCTGAGGATGAATTTATCTATGCGTTTCAACGCGGAACCAATTTTATTTTAAATTTTGAATTCTGGACTGGGTTCCCGCTGATGATGGGAAAATCGGGCAAAGTTAAGGCAGGCGAGGGGTATGTTGAATTTTAAAAGTCGAATGAGGTTTGCCGAGGTGGCTGATCGGGGGAAATTTATGTTAAATGTTGAATTTTAAATGTTCAATGAGGTCTACCGTGCAGTTGATCGGGGGAAATTTGTTTTGAATGTTGAGTGCTAAATGTTGAATGAGGGCTGCCGGGCAGTTGATCGGGGGAAATCTATGTTGAATGTTGAATGACGTTCTTACATAAACCTTAAAGATTTGTTGTTCTGATAGTCATTAAAAAGATTCTGCATCCAGCCATTTGGGAGATTAGGTCAATTTTTAAAACCGGAACATGATGCAGGTTCCTTCATGACTTTCATCTTCGGGCTCCCCATTCAAGATCCAACTTTCATAATTCAACTAAAAACTCAATGGTCATCACCCGGCAAAAGCTGTCGTGTTAGGAAAAACACCTTTACAACGGGTTCACGATCCTATAACCCGATGCAAACGCTGGATAGCATTGTTCCACGACAAGATGGTTTCATCTTCCTCTTCTTCTTCTGAAAAATCGGTGATCATCAGCGCGGTTTCTCCTGTGATATCATCCACCTGAATCCTGAACTCGAAAGAGCCGTTATCCTGGTCCAGCCACTTATATTTGGCAAATACGTTCTCTTTTGAGCCAGTAAGCTGAGCCTGCTGCTCCGAATCACGGTTCCAGATAAAGGTATAAATGGCACCTTTTATATTGACGTCGTCACAAAACCATTCTGAAAGTCCGCTAGGCTCTGTAAGAAAAGAATACAGCACACCCGGCGACGACCTTAATATATATTCTATTTCAACTTTTTTTAAATCTCCCATTTGAAGGGTCACGTGTTGGATTTGCGAGTATACGAAAACCGTTCTGTCCTGCAAATTATTATGGAAAATTTAGTCATTACATGAAAAAGAGTTGAAAATTTCAGAAAATCACAAAAAAAACTGCTACTTAATGACAACAATTATGGTTCAATCTTAAGTTTAGATTCTATCAACAAGATTAATCTTACTAGAACACGGTAATTACTAACGGAAATAATTTCTCGTTTGTTCTAAAATCCGTTTTTTAAAGTGTAGCCGGCACACTATCTATTCGTCTACTTTTACACGATGAGTCCGATTGCTGATAAACTTGATCTGATAGATTACAAAATTCTAAAGCTTTTACAGGAAGATGGCCGGATGACTAATCTGGAGCTGAGCAGCCAGATCGGTCTTTCTCCGGCGCCAACGCTAGAAAGGGTAAAAAAGCTGGAAAAATCGAAGGTTATCGAAAGCTACCACGCGCGGCTAAACAGGATCCGGCTCAAACTCGGCGTGAGCGTGTTTATCCAGGTTTCGTTGAGCAGGCAGGTGGAGAATGTCATCAATAAATTCAAAGAACGGATCGAAAACATCCCTGAAATTATGGAATGTTATCAGGTAACTGGAAACGCAGACTATTTGTTAAAAGTGCTGGTAGCGGATATTCCGGCATTCGAAAAACTGATTGCCTCCACGTTCAGCAAGATGGAGGAAATTGGGAATTTGCAGACAATGCTGATTATTTCGGATGTAAAACAATCGAAGGTTTTGCCCTTGAAATACGATAGGGGCTGAATTTCTTCAGCCACTGTCTATATCGCCGGGTTTAACAAACTAACCGGCTGGGGTTGAATTGCTTCCGGGTTAGATTTCGTCAGTGGTCATCGGTTGATTTTTTCGATGATTTCATTTTGCCATGCTGGCCTCAGATCTTTACCAATCAGATTATCGAATATCGTTTTCCAGGCTGGATTTTCCTTAACGGCCCAGCTTAAAAAGCCAATAGAACCGCCAGCCAATCTTCCGTTCGGACTTTTTGCTGCCTCCCACGCATTCCTTATTACCTGCTCATTTACGATTTTCAGGTCTTTTAATGCATTCAGCGCATTCCTTCTTGTATTAAACTCGAAGCTTTGTGATGAGTAATCGGTCAGCTCGGCTTCATAGTCTTTCTGACCGTTTTTAATGGCTAGCCTCAGCCAGGTGATCCTTACATTTTTAGCGTTGTTACCCTTTTCAGACTTCGTTTTTTCAAGGTATTGTGTTATTTTTTCTGGTTTAATCAAACAGAGTTTTTTCAATACATCTTCCTGCAGTTCATAACTTGGCTCCAACAACATTCCTTCAACAGTAGCAATCAGGTACAAAGGAATAGTATCATATGCGCCAATCAACGCCTTCCTCACTTTAACATCTTTATCTGATGCAGCTGATTTTAGAATCGCCCGGCTTTTTTTGTTCTCATCTTTTTTAAGCTGGTCAATGATGAGTTCTTTGATAGAAAACCAGGTTTCCCTTGCATAAACCTGGTGCAGTACTTCCCTCTTTTGGTTAAGCGGAAGGTCAATCATTGCTATAACAGCATCCAGACGATCAAGCATGTATTTAGCGGTAAGCGCCTGAGCCTTCAATTGCCCAAACGGCTTTACGAATTCAACCGCTTTTATTACCTGATTTCCTGGATCGAATAGCGTGTAAGCAATCGCTTTTCCAGGATCGAGGATGATGTCAACTGTCGTTTCTTTTCCTTCCACCCATTTGGTTTTGGAAGAAAAAGTTCCATCTGTATAATGTACCTCAAAGTTGAATGGCATTCTGAAATAACCAGTATAACTGCCTGCTTCCTGTCCTTGTTTTACAATGAACATTACAGAAGTGGCAGATGTAGCGGTCTGAACCTTGTAAAACGGCTCTCCACCGCGATACAGCCATTGTTCCCAGAACCAGTCAAGTGACTCTCCGGTAGTTTCCTGGAAAGCTTCCAGCAGATCCTCTGTATCTACGTTACCATAAGGATGGCGCTGCAAATAGTGTTTTATCGTTCTGTTAAATGCTTCTCTCCCAACAATATATTTAAGCATTTCAATAACGACTGCCCCTTTCGGGTACCATCGTGTTGAGCCTGCTTTGGAGTGCGCAATCGGATAAAGGTCTTTTGTTGATGCACCGAGCGCTCCCAACTGGGCATTTCTTCTCGCCTGATCAAAATGATCCTGTCCGAAAACTTCACGCTCGTATAACATATTATAATGTGTCGCAAAACTTTCCTGCAACCAATGATGTGTTGGAGCCTTGGCCGTAACCATATCGCCAAACCATTGATGGGCGAGCTCATGTGCATTTACACCGATGTAGTTGCGATCAAGAGTTCCTCTGTCATCCGGGAAAAAGAAATCGCCGAACACAGTTGCCGTAGTATTTTCCATTGCCCCGTACATGAATTCCTGCACCGGAATCTGGCTGTATTGTTCCCATGGGTAAGGAATGCCGATTTCCTTTTCAAAGAAGTCGATCATTTCAGTGCTGTACTTATATGAATTATTTACCCGCTCTTTCCAATCCGGATAATACCAGAGATTTTCTGTAACACCCGATTCTGTTCTGCGTGTTTCAATTTCATATTCACCAATCCCAAGCATGATCAGGTAGGGCGCGTGACGATGATTCATTCTGTAGTGCCAGACCTTATCGTTGCCTTTGTCGGTTTCGGAAAGCTTTTCGCCATTCGACAAAACTTTGAAGGGCTTAGGCATGGTGATAATCATTTCTGAAGTTACCTTATCATTCATCTCGTCGTACATCGGGATCCAATTGCGGTTGTCTGTTCCCTGCCCCTGACTCCAGATCTGCTTTCTGCAGCGATTTGTTGGATCATTCCATCCAATGAAATAAAGTCCTTTTCTTGGAAAAGCTTCGTAGCTGATGCGAACACTGTCAACGACGTCCCACGTCAGCGATTTTTCGAAACGTAAGGTTATGCCATTTGGCGACGAGGTGTAAGGCAGCGACTTTCCGTGATAAATGATTTCTTTGATCTTAATATCCGGCGCATCCAGAAAAACTGTATCAACCTGCTTCCGGATGGGTGTGAACGTGTGGGTTACAGTTCCAACGATCTTGCCTTCCTGAGGAACAAACGAAGCTTCAAGGCGCAGATGCAGGAAATCCAGGTTATGCTCACGGGGAACAGAAGCCGAATCGTAAGGAAGCGTTTTTACAAATGGTTTTGTCTGCGAAAATGCGACGAAAGGCAGCAGAACGGCGGTGTAACTTAAAACCCGTAGTAGTTTCATTGAGTGAATTTTCTTAGAATATGGCGGTAAATATCTCCGAATCTGCCGTTTTCCAGGCTCTGTACATGCCTTCAGAATTAAATGGAAGACAGATATTTCCTTTTGAGTCAATGGCGATGAGGCCACCTTCGCCACCCCGCTTTACCAACTTTTCATTTACAACTTTACGACATGCTTGTTCAAGCGATAATCCACCGTATTCCATGAGACAGCTTACGTCGTATGCAACCACGGAACGGATGAAAAATTCGCCATGTCCTGTGCAGGAGATGGCGCAGGTTTCATTGTTTGCATAAGTGCCAGCTCCGATTATCGGACTGTCTCCTGCCCTGCCCCATCGCTTATTAGTCATTCCACCGGTTGAAGTTCCGGCAGCAAGATTGCCATTAACGTCCAGTGCGACTGCTCCAACAGTTCCAAATTTTTTCTCGTCGGGAGAATATGTCGGGTTGTGGGGATTTACTGAATGATCGAGAAAGGATTTTTCTTCATCTATCACCTGCAGAAGCTGTTGCCAGCGCAGATCGGTATAGAAATATGATTCGTCTTCTATCATGATTCCCTTTGAAACGGCGAATGCTTCGGCACCTTTTCCGCATAGCAGAACGTGCTCAGATTTTTCCATTACAAGTCTCGACAGCGATATTGGGTTTCTGATCCCCGAAACTCCCGCAACGGCTCCCGCGGAAAGATCTTTTCCCCACATAATGGAAGCATCAAGCTCATGCTTTTTATCATGTGTAAAAACAGCGCCTTTACCCGCATTAAAAAGCGGTGAATCTTCGAGAACTTTAATTGTGGCTTCGACTGCATCCAGCGCAGATCCTTTGGATTTCAGAATGGCATCTCCTTCTTCCAGAGCAAGCCGCAGCGCTATGCTGTATTCAAGCTCCTTTTCCGGGGTAAAAAGATGGCGGGCCAGAGTTCCGGCGCCGCCATGTAATGCAATGCTGTACATACTGTTAAGCAGGAACTTCGTCGACAGTGATCTTCTCGATCTTGTCGCCCTGACGGATCTGATCCACGATATCCACGTTTTCAATCACCTTTCCGAAAACTGTGTGCTTGCGGTCAAGATGTGACGTATTGTTGCGACTGTGACAGATAAAAAATTGGGAACCGCCAGTATCGCGGCCAGCATGCGCCATTGAAAGAACGCCCCTTTCGTGGTGCTGATTGTCGCCATCGAGCTCGCATTTAATCTGGTAGCCCGGTCCGCCGGCACCGGTCCCTGTTGGATCTCCACCTTGCACCACGAAATCAGGAATAACGCGGTGGAATGTAACGCCGTCATAAAAACCAGTTTTGGCAAGGCGTAAAAAATTTTCTACTGTTTTTGGTGCGTCTTTATCGAAGAACTCGATTTTCATCGTACCGTATTTTGTTTCTAAAGATGCTGTTGACATTCGAATATTTTGAAATTATGGGGCAAAAGTAGGTATTTGACAGGAGATGTTGGTTACAAGAATTACCAAGCGTGCGTTTTGAGTTGTGAGTTGTGAGTTTTGAGTTGTGAGTTTTGAGTTGTAAGTTCTGAGTTTTGAGTTGTAAGTTCTGAGTTGTAAGTTTTGAGTATTGAGTATTGAGTATTGAGTATTGAGTATTGAGTATTGAGTATTGAGTATTGAGTATTGAGTATTGAGTATTGAGT
>Ga0105044_10006450_pt1 | contig 16134 bp, 10 predicted proteins | sample MAT01_FD_78092 | JGI IMG/M metagenome (GOLD analysis project Ga0105044, IMG submission 78092) | Freshwater microbial communities from Lake Fryxell liftoff mats and glacier meltwater in Antarctica - MAT-01 | ecosystem: Environmental > Aquatic > Freshwater > Ice > Liftoff microbial mat | place... | reverse complement strand
GGGTTCAAGGAGTTGACGGGTCTGGCCGAAGGTCTGGCGATCCGCACCACCACGCTGATCACGCTGGTTACCGCCTTTGCCTGCATGGCCGCACTGTTCTGGTTCCTGAACCGCACCCGCACCGGCAAATCCATGCGGGCGTTTTCGGATAACGAGGATCTGGCGCTGCTGTCGGGCATCAACCCCGAGCGGGTGGTGGCGATCACCTGGATTCTGGTGGCGGCGCTGGCCACCACGGCGGGCGTGTTGTACGGATTGGACAAGAGTTTCAAGGCCTTCACCTATTTCCAGTTGTTGCTGCCGATCTTTGCGGCGGCCATCGTCGGCGGGCTGGGCAGCCCGCAGGGTGCCATCGCGGGCGGCTTTGTCATCGCCTTTTCCGAGGTGATGGTGACCTATGCCTGGAAAAAGGTGGTGACCTATGTGGTGCCCGAGTCGATGGCACCCGACAGTCTGGTCCAGCTTCTGAGCACCGATTACAAGTTCGCGGTCAGTTTCGCGATCCTGATCATCGTGTTGCTGTTCCGTCCGACCGGCATCTTCAAGGGGCAATCGGTATGACCGCCACCGCAAAATCCGGGTTGCTGTTCGCGGGCATGGCGGTGCTGATCGCCGGAACCGGGCAGCTATACGGCTGGAACCTGGCGCTGACGATCGTCAACATGGGGCTGATCTCGGCGATCATGGCCCTGGGGGTGAACCTGCAATGGGGCTATGCCGGCCTGTTCAACACCGGGATCATGGGCTTTGTCGCGCTGGGCGGGCTGGCGGCGGTGCTGGTGTCGATGCCGCCTGCGCCGGGCGGCTGGTCGGCGGGCGGCTGGGGGATCGTGCTGGGCCTGACGCTGGGCGCGCTGACCATCGTGGCCGCCGTGCTGGCCCATGCGCGTCTGTCCAGGGGGCGGCTGCGAACGCTGGCGATTCTGGCGATCCTGATCGGCGGGTTCTTCCTCTATCGCGCCGTGCTTGACCCCGCCACCGTCGCGGTCGAGGCGGTCACGCCCGCATCGACCGGCTATCTGGGCGGGCTGGGCCTGCCGGTGCTGGTGGCCTGGCCGGTGGGTGGCGTGCTGGCCGCCGGGGCGGCCTGGCTGATCGGCAAGACGGCGCTGGGGCTGCGGTCAGATTATCTGGCCATCGCCACGCTGGGTATCGCGGAAATCGTCATCGCGGTGCTCAAGAACGAAGACTGGCTGTCGCGTGGCGTCAAGAACGTGGTCGGGATCGAACGGCCGGTGCCGTACGAGGTCGCGTTGCAGGCCGATCCGAGCTTTCTCGAACGCGTGGCAGGGCTGGGGCTGGACCCGGTGCTGGCCTCGACGCTGTATGTCAAACTGGCCTATGGCATCCTGTTCGCGCTGATGCTGGCGGTGCTGTTGTGGCTGGCGCAACGGGCGCTGCACAGCCCCTGGGGCCGGATGATGCGCGCGATCCGCGACAACGAGGTCGCGGCCGAGGCGATGGGCAAGGACGTGACCCGGCGGCATCTGCAGATCTTCGTGCTGGGCAGCGCGCTCTGCGGCATTGCGGGCGCGATGATGACCACGCTGGATGGCCAGTTGACCCCGGGCCAATACAGCCCGCTGCGCTATACCTTTCTGATCTGGGTGATGGTGATCGTCGGCGGCTCGGGCAACAATTTCGGCTCGGTGCTGGGCGCGATGCTGATCTGGTGGCTGTGGGTGATGGTCGAGCCGATGGGGCTGGCGATCGTCGGGCTGCTGACTGCGGGCCTGCCCGAGGGCAGTTGGCTGGCCAACCACCTCAACGACGCTGCCGCGCATTTCCGCTTGCTGACGATGGGGGTGATCCTGCTTGTGGTGTTGCGCTTCAGTCCGCGCGGACTGTTGCCCGAACGTTGACCAGACGAACGCGGCCTGGTCGGGCCGTTCCGTGCTGAAAAGGCTGCAAATCTGTCTTGCTTGACGCTTTTTTTGGCCTGAAATATCCCGGGGGGCAAGGCCGCCAGGCCTTGGGGGGCAGCGCCCCCTTACCCGGCGTCCATGGCGCGCAACCGCTTGAACAGGGATGATGTGTCCCAGCGCCCGCCGCACATCTTCTGCACGTCCTTGTAGAACTGATCGACCAGCGCCGTCACCGGCAGGCTGGCCCCGTTTTCGTCGGCCGCGTCAAGGCAGATGCCCAGATCCTTGCGCATCCAGTCCACCGCGAAACCATGGTCGAACTGGTCGTCCAGCATCGTGCCGTGCCGGTTGACCATCTGCCACGACCCCGCCGCGCCCTGGGCGATCACCTCGACCACTGCCCGCCCGTCCAGCCCGGCCTTTTGCGCAAAGTGCAGCGCCTCGGCCAGGCCCTGCAGCAGGCCCGCGATGGCGATCTGGTTCACCATCTTGGCCAGTTGCCCCGACCCGACCGCCCCCATGCGGCGGCAGATGCGGGCATAGGCCGCGATCACCGGTTCGGCCCGGGCATAATCGGCATCGCTGCCGCCGCACATCACGCTCAACTTGCCATTGACCGCCCCCGCCTGACCGCCCGACACCGGCGCATCGACATAGCCGATGCCATGGCCGGCTGCCGCGGCGGCCAGTTCGCGCGTGATCCGCGCCGATACCGTGGTGTGATCGACGAACAACGCCCCCGCCGCCATCCCGGCAAAGGCCCCGGCGGGGCCAAGGCAAACCTGCGCCAGGTCATCATCATTGCCGACACAAGCCAGAACCACAGCGGCCCCGGTTGCCGCCTCGGCGGCGTTTGCGGCCGCGCGCCCGCCGGGATGCGCGCCGACCCATTCCGTCGCCCGCGCCGCCGTGCGGTTCCAGACCGTGACCTGGTGCCCCGCCTTCAGCAGATGTCCTGCCATCGGCCCGCCCATCGTGCCCAGTCCCAAAAACGCCACCTGCGTCATCCGCTTGCCCCCCAAGGCCACTTTTGTCATACCAAACGCGACCCTAGCCCATCACCTGCCCCCGTCAACCGCCCCCGTCACCCGTTCCTCATCCGCGAAAGGCGCGTCCCGGCCATGGCCCTGATCTTTCGCTGGCTGATGCGCCTGGCCATGGGCCTGATCGTGCTGACGGGCGCTGCGGTCCTGCTGGCCTACTACTTTGCCAGCCGTTCCCTGCCCGACTACAACGCCAGCGAAATCGTCGCCGGCATCGCCGCCCCGGTCGAGATCGTGCGCGACACCGCCGATGTGCCCCATATCTTTGGCAGCAATGACCGGGATGTGTTCTTTGCCCTGGGCTGGGCGCATGCGCAGGACCGGCTGTGGCAGATGACGATGCTGCGCCGCACCGCCCAGGGGCGGCTGTCCGAACTGTTCGGCAGCCGCACGCTCAGCATCGACACGCTGCTGCGGCGGCTGGATCTTTACGGGCTGGCGGTATCCTCGGTCGCAGCCCAGGATGCCGATACCACCGCGATGCTCGAGGCCTATGCCGCAGGCGTCAACGCCTGGATGGCGCAGGTGAACGTCGGCGCGCGCGGCCGGGGCGCGCCCGAGATGTGGCTGTTCAACCATCCCGTCGCCCCCTGGGCCCCCGCCGATTCGATTGCGATCATCAAGCTGATGGCACTGCAACTGTCCGCGCATCTGGAGGCGGAGGTGCTGCGCGCCCAGACCTCCCTTGTGCTCGACCCCGCGCGCCTGGCCGATATCCTGCCCGACATGCCGGGGCCGGGGGTGGCGGCGCTGCCCACCTATGCCAGCCTGATCCCCGGGGTCGATCCCGCCGCCGCCCGATACGCCTGGACCGATCGCCCGCCACGCGATCCGCTGTCCCCCATTGCCCCGCCCGATCTGGCCGGCGCCTCCAACGCCTGGGCTGCGGGCATCGCCCGCAGCGCCACCGGGGCCACGCTGCTGGCCAACGACCCGCATCTGGGCCTGACCGCGCCGTCGATCTGGTATCTGGCGCGGTTGGAGTTGACCTCGGGCGGGGTCATTGGCGGCACCATCCCGGGCGTGCCGCTGATCCTGACCGGGCGCAGCGCCGATCTGGGCTGGGGCATCACCTCCAGCTATCTGGACGATCAGGATGTGTTCATCGAGGAGGTGAACCCGCAGAACCCCGACGAGTACCGCACCCCTGACGGCTGGGCCACCTTCGACAGCCGCGAGACGATCATCATCGTCAAGGATGCGGCTCCGGTGACGATCCGCCTGCAATGGTCGCAGAATGGCCCGGTCCTGTCGCCGGACGAGTATGATCTGGGCACCATCCGCCCGCCCGGCCATGTGACAACGCTCAGCTGGACCGCGCTCGACCCCGCCGACACCACGATCAGCGCGGGCCTGGGCATCATGCGCGCCCATGCGATCGAATCCGCGATCGCGGCGGGCGCGGGCTATATCGCGCCGTCCCAGATGCTGACCCTGGCCGACAGCAGCAGCATCGCGATGCAACTGATCGGCCGGATGCCCCGGCGCGACCCTGCGCATCAGTCGCTGGGCCGCCTGCCGACCTATGGTTATCTGCCGCAGAACCGCTGGCAAGGCATGTTCCCCTATGCCGACAACCCGTCCTTCCTCAACCCGGCGGGCGGCATCGTCGGCAATACCAACAACAAGGTGCTGGATCGCCCGTTTCCCGCCCATGTCAGTTATTGGTGGGGCGACAGCCAGCGCATTGCCCGCTGGCAGTTCCTGATGCAGTCGCGCGCCGTGCATACCCGCGAAAGCTTTATCGAGGCGCAACTGGATACCGTCAGTTCCACCGCGCGGCTGCTGTTGCCGCTGGTCGGGGCCGATCTGTGGTTCACCGGCGAGGCGGCACCCGACGGCACCCCCGCACGTCAGCGCCAGCGCGCGCTGGCGCTGCTGGCCGACTGGAATGGCGAGATGAACGAACATCTGCCCGAGCCGTTGATCTATGCCGCCTGGATGCGCGCCCTGCAGCAACGCCTGATCCGTGACGAATTGGGGCCCTTGGCCGATGCCTGGCCGCAGGTCGAACCGCTGTTCATCGAACGCGTCTATCGCAACACGGGCGGGGCCGGGGTCTGGTGCGACGTGCTGCAATCGGCCCCGGTGGAAACCTGCACCGACATTGCCCGGCTGGCGCTGGACGATGCGCTGGTCTGGATCGCCGAGAATTACGGCACCACGCTGGAATCATTGCGCTGGGGCGATGCGCATATCGCCACCCATGACCATCCGGTGCTGGGCCAGACGCCGATCCTGAACTGGCTGGTGAACATCCACCAATCCACCAGCGGCGACGGCGACACCCTGCTGCGCGGCCAGACCAGCGGCACCGGGCCGGACCCGTTCCTGAACGTGCATGCGGCGGGCTATCGCGGCGTATATGACTTTGCCGACCCGGATTCGTCGGTGTTCATCATCGCCACCGGACAGTCGGGGCATCCGCTGTCACGCCACTATGACGATCTCGGCGCGTTGTGGCGACGGGGCGAGTACATCCCGATGTCGCTTGACCCCGCATTGGCCCGCGCCGGGGCGGTCGGGATCAGCACGCTGACCCCTGCGCCGCTGACGACGCAGTAACGCTGTCCCTGACATCGGCCCCACGCAATGGAGTGCAGGGGGTGCGGGGGGGCGCGTCAGCCCCCCCGCTTTTACAGCGCCGCGAACCGCGTTGCTTGCCGGGCTGTCCAGCGGACCGTCAAATGATAGCCGCCCTCGTCCTCGGACTCGGCCGTCACCACGCCCTGATCGAACAGCCAGGCCCGCTGCCGTCCCTGCGCAAAGCCGAGGTCCAGCACCACCTCGTCGCGCGGTTCGCGCAGATGGGCGGCAATCGCGGCCACCAGCGCGTCCAGCCCCCGCCCGCTCAGGGCCGAGGCCGCGACCACGCCGTCGCTGCGTTCGGCCAGCACCTCTTGCGCCGCCTGCGCCGCGTCGGGCAGCAGGTCGATCTTGTTCCAGACCTCGATCCTTGGCGCGTCATCGGGCACACCCAGCGCGGTCAGGATCGTGGCCACATCCTGCGCCTGTTCCGTCGTCTGGGCATGGCTGATGTCGCGCACATGCACCACCAGATCGGCGTCCAGCACCTCCTCCAGCGTGGCGCGGAATGCCGCGACCAGTTCGGTCGGCAGATTGCTGATGAAACCGACGGTGTCCGACAGGATCACCTGATCCCCGCCCGGCAGCACCACGCGGCGCATGGTGGGGTCCAGCGTGGCGAACAGCATGTCTTTTGCCAACACCTGCGCCCCGGTCAGCCGGTTGAACAGCGTCGATTTGCCCGCGTTGGTATACCCCACCAGCGCCACCACCGGATACGGCACCTTTGCCCGCGCCGCACGGTGCAACGCGCGGGTCTGGCCGACCTTTTCCAACTGCTTGCGCAGACGCAACAGATGGTCGTCGATGGCGCGACGGTCGGTTTCCTGCTGGGTTTCGCCGGGGCCGCCGCGCAGACCGACGCCGCCGCGCTGGCGTTCCAGGTGCGTCCAGGACCGCACCAGCCGCGTGCGCTGATAACTCAGCGCCGCCATCTCGACCTGCAGCACACCTTCGCGGGTACGGGCACGGTCGCCAAAGATTTCCAGGATCAGACCGGTCCGGTCCAGCACCTTGACATTCCAGGCCTTTTCCAGATTGCGCTGCTGCACCGGGCCGACAGTCCCGTCCACCAGCACCAGTTCGACCTCGGCGTCCGCGAATCGCGTCTTCAACTCGGCGATCTTGCCCGCGCCAAACAGCCGACCGGGATGGATCCGGGCCAGGCGCACCACCTCGGCCCCCGCCACCTCCAGCCCCGGCAACGCGTCGGCCAGCGACACCGCCTCGGCCAAAGCGGCCACAGGCTCGCGTCGGTCCGGATCGGCCTTGATCTCGGGGTGCAGCACATAGGCCCGCGTGACGGGCGTGCCGTGGTTCAGCATGGCCTAGTCTTCGCCATCGTACAGATTGACCGGCTGGGCCGGCATGATGGTCGAGATCGCGCTTTTGTACACAAGCTGCGATTGCCCATCGCGGCGCAGCAACACGCAAAAGCTGTCAAACCAGGTAATCACCCCCTGCAGTTTGACCCCGTTGACCAGAAATATGGTCACCGGCACCTTGGTCTTGCGAACATGGTTCAGAAATGCGTCCTGCAGGTTCTGCTTGTCGGAAGCCATCCCCGGATCCTTTTTGTTCTTGTGGCCGCGGTCCGGCCATCATCCCCCGTCTGGTTGCACTATGTCGTGGCCCCGGCAGGGATTCCAGCCCAAAATCAGGGCGCTATCGCAGATATGTCAACCTTGCCCGTCAGTCGCGCCAGAATTCCGGGTTCAACAGCGCGATGATGGCCAATGTTTCCAGCCGCCCCAGAACCATCGCCAGGGCCAGAATCGTCTGCGCCGCATCGGGAATGCCGCCATAGGAAACCGGGTTTTCCGCTGCGATCTGCGCCAGCGGCCCGGTGGTGGACAGTGCTGCAACCGCCAGAATCATCGCCGTTTCGAACTGCACCCCGGTCAACGACAGCAGCAGCATCACCCCAAAAAGCGACAGCCCGAACAGCATGAAGAAGATCCAGGCCAGATACGCGCCCTGCCGCCGGATCCGCCGCGCATCGGCCCCGGAACCGCCGACCGAATCGGGATGCACCAGCCGCTCGATCTCGCGCTGGCCATGGCGGAACAGGGCATAGACGCGCAACAGCTTGACCCCGCCCGCCGTGGTGGCCGCGCCGCCCCCGATCAGCGCCAGCCCGACCAGGATCAGCCCCGGCGTTTCCAACCCCGACCAATCGCTGGTGCCCAGCCATTCGCGCGACTCGAACCCGGTCGTGGTCAGAAACGACAGCCCCGTGAACAAGGCCCCCCAGAACGCCTGCAAGGCCAGCATCGGGTCCGCCCCCACCACGCCCTCGGCCGCCGCCAGAAAGTGGCGCAGCACCAGCAGGCCGGGCACCACGGCCAGGATCACCAGCGCCAGCCCGATTTCGGGGTCGCGCCACAGCGGCGTCCGGTCTGGCCCGGTCACATCGCGGCTGAAGGTCCGCCGCGACAGGGCAAAGAACAGGAACACAAAGATCAGCGCCTCGCCCGGCACGCCCGATGCGCCGACATGCAGCCCCGCCGTCGGCGAGATGCCCGAGGTCGCCAGCGTCGACATCGCATGGCACAGGCCGACCAGCGCGCCCTCGCCCGCCATCATCAGCCCCAGCCACAGCGCCAGCGTCAGCCCGCCATAGATCGGGGCCAGTTGCTGGCTGTACCGCATCAACCGCAGCGACGGGTCGGCGATCCGCGTCGCCTGCCCCGAGGCGCGCATGCCGATCCCGGTGGTGTTGTCCGGGCTCGCGGTGCGCACCTCGAATCCACTCAGGTTCATCGGGGCCAGGATGGAAATGGCGGCCACCCAGATCAGAAAGCCGCCCAGCCAGCCGACCAGCGCCCGCCACAGGTGCAGCGACGGGTTCAGCCGGTTCACATTGTCGTAAAGCGTGGCGCCGGTGGTGGTGAACGAGGACACCATTTCGAACCAGGCGTCCTGAAACTGGCCCAGACGTGCCGCCTCGTAGAACGGCAGGGCCAGCATCACCGGCAGCACCGCAAAGGCCGCCGTCAACGACGTCAACTGGCTGCGCGGCATCGAATGGGGGGCATAGCCGCGCGTGGCCAGGCCGACCAGCAGCGTCAGCATCCCGCACAGGATCGCCGCATACAGAAAGATCCGCGCGGTCCAGTGATCGCCATAGGTCAGCGCATGACCCGCCGGCACCAGCATCGCCGCCGATGCGACCGCCATCATCAGCACAAAGAACGGCAGTGATGTCAGCCGGAATGCCATCAGAAAAAGTCGATCGAAACCTGCAGCAGGCGCTCGACCTCGGGCACGTCCTTGGCCATGGCGAACAAGGCCACCACATCGCCCTCGTCGATCCGCGTGGTGCCGTTCGGTTTGACCAGCTTGCCCTGCTTCATGATGCCGCCGACCAGCACGCCTTCGGGGAATGCGATGTCGCGGATGCGCTGTCCGGCCAGGGGCGAGGTGCCCAGCACCTGCGCCTCGATCACCTCGGCCTCGGCATCGCCCAGCGAATAGACCCAGCGCACCCGCCCGTGCCGGATATGGCGCAGGATGGAACTGACTGTTGTGCCGCGCGGGTTGATATGCGCGTCGATGCCCAGGGGGGCCATCAGCGGGATCAGCGTGGGGTCGTTGACCAGACAGATCGCCATCCGGCAGCCCATCTCCTTGGCGCGGACGGCGGCCAGCAGGTTGGTCTTGTCGTCATCGGTGACGACCAGCACGGCATCGGCGCTGGCAATGCCGGCTTCGTCCAGCAGCGCCGAATCCAGCCCGTCGCCATGCAGCACGATGGTGCGGTTCAGCGAATCCGCCGCGCGTTCCGCCGCCGGGCGGTCACGCTCGATCACCTTGACCCGGACCCGGTCGGCCCGCGATTCCAGCGCCTGCGCCACGCCCAGACCGACATTGCCCGCCCCGATGATGACGATGCGGTTCTGCTTGGACGCGGGCTTGCCGAAAATCTCCAGCGTGCGGGCGATGTCTTGGCTATCGGCAAAGATATAGGCCTCGTCCCCGGCAAAGATCTGATCATCGGCCGATGGCGCAAACAGCCGGCCATCGCGGCGCAGGCCGACGACGATGGCGCGCAGGGTGGAGAACAGCTCGCTCAATTGACGCAGCGGCGTGTTGATGACCGGGCAATCCTGGCCAATGGCGATGCCGATCAGGGTGGCCAGCCCATCCATGAAGCTTTCGGTGTCAAAGGCGGTGGGGGCGGCCAGCCGCTGCATCGCGGCCTCGGCGACCTCTTTTTCCGGGCTGATGATCACGTCGATCGGCAGGTTGCCGCGCTGGTACAATTCGGCATAGGCCGGGGCCAGATAGCTTTGCGCGCGCAGGCGGGCGATCTTGCGGTTGATGCCAAAGATGGACTGCGCCACCTGGCAGGTGACCATGTTCACCTCGTCCGAATGGGTCGCGGCGATGATCATGTCGGCATCCCGCGCCCCGGCGCGTTCCAGCACGTCGGGATGCCCCGCATGGCCGGCCACGCCCTGCACATCCAGCGTTTCGGTGGCGCGGCGCACCAGATCGGCATTCACGTCGACAATGGTCACGTCGTTCTTTTCGCCTGCCAGATGGCGCGCGATCTGCCAGCCGACCTGGCCCGCACCGCAGATGATGACCTTCATGGCAGGCTGCCCCCCTGGGCCGCCGCAGTGACCAGGCCCGCGGGCAAAGTCAACGCGGCCTCACGCCTCGTCATCATCCACCCAGGCCACCCGGCCACCGCCCTTGGCCCCGGTCACCACGCCCAGCGATTTCAGCTTGCGGTGCAGGGCGCTGCGTTCCATGCCGACAAAACTGGCGGTGCGGCTGATGTTGCCGCCAAATCGGTTGATCTGGGTCAACAGGTATTCGCGCTCGAACAGCTCGCGCGCATCGCGCAACGGCAGGGTCGCCAGCCCGCCCGACAGCACCACCCGGCCCTCTTCGGCGCTCGCCTCCTCGGCGGCGGGCAGTTCCTTGGCGGTGATGTCGCCCTGCGGCTCGCCCAGGATCAGCACGCGTTCGACCACGTTGCGCAACTGGCGCACATTGCCGGGCCACAGCATCGTCTGCAGCAGGGCGCGCGCGTCGTCGGCCAGCTTGCGCGCGGGCAGGCCCTGGGTGCGGTTCAGCACGCCGATGAAATGTTCGGCCAGCAGCGGGATATCCTCGCGCCGGTCCTCCAGGCTGGGCACGTGGATCGGCACCACGTTCAGCCGATGATACAGTTCCTGCCGCAGGGTGCCCGCTGCAATTGCGGCCTGCAAATCCCTGTTGCTGCTGGAAATAACCCGCAAGTCCACTTGCACCTTGTCATTGCCGCCGACCCGGGTGAACGACTGGTCCACCAGCACGCGCAGGATTTTCGACTGGGTGCCCAGCGGCATGTCGGCGACCTCGTCGAAATAGATCATCCCGCCATGCGCCTGTTCCAGCAGGCCCTTTTCCACGCCTTTGCCGGCCGAATCGCGCCCGAACAGCACCTCCTCCATCCGGTCCGGCGCGATCGAGGCGCTGGACACGGTGATGAACGGCGCGTTGGCACGGTTCGACCCGGCATGGATATAGCGCGCGGCGGTTTCCTTGCCGGCACCGGGCTGACCGGTCAGCATCACCCGGCCATTGGATTTGGTCACCTTGTCCAGATTGGCGCGCAGTCCCTTGAACACGGCACTTTCGCCCAGCATCGCGGCGGCCGGCGTTTCGCCGCGTTTCAGCGCCTGATTTTCCCGCCGCAGCCGCGATGTTTCCATCGCGCGGCGGATGACGACCAGCAACTGGTCGATATTGAACGGCTTTTCGATAAAGTCATAGGCGCCCTGCTTGATCGCCGCGACCGCGATTTCGATGTTGCCATGGCCGGATATGATGATGATCGGGATTTCGGGGTGTTCCCGTTTGACCGATTTGAGGATGTCGATCCCGTCCATCCGGCTGTCTTTCAGCCAGATGTCCAGGATCATCAGCGCCGGCGCCTCGCGCGCGATCTCGGCCATGCACTGGTCGGACGTGCCCGCCAGCCGGGTCGCGTAACCCTCGTCCTTGAGGATGTCCGAGATCAGTTCGCGAATGTCGCGCTCGTCGTCGGTGATCAGGATGTCGCTCATCGGTGCTCCTTCAACTTCATTCTGCGGCCTTGTCCGACACCAGCGGCACGGGCTGACTGCCCGCGATGGTGATCGGCAGGTCTATCACGGCCATCGCCCCGGGCTGCGCCCCGACGACAAAGGGGGCGGCATCGGTCAGGGCCAGACTGCCGCCATGTTCCTCGATGATCTTCTTGACGATGGGCAGGCCCAGCCCGGTACCCTTGGCCCGCGTCGTCACATAGGGCTCAAACAGCCGGGCGCGGTCATGCGGCAGGCCGATGCCATTGTCGGAAATGGTGATCCGCGCCTCGGGGCCGTTGGCGTTCAGGGTAATGCGAATCTCGGGCACAAAACCCGCAGGCGCGCCTTTTTCGACAAGCGTTTCAATCGCTTCGCCCGCGTTCTTGATCAGGTTGGTCAGGGCCTGGCTGATCATGGTGGGGTCCAGTTCCGCCGTTATCGCCACATCGGGCAGATCAGCCACAAAGCGCACCCCGGGCTGGCCCGCCTCTTGCAGCGTCACCGCGTCACGCACGATCACCACCAGATCGACCGCTTTTCGTTCCGGTTCGGGCATGCGGGCAAAGCGGCTGAACTCGTCCACGATCCGGCGCAAATCACCGGTCTGGCGCACGATCACATCCGTCATCTGGTCCAGCGCGGCGGTATCCACACCCGCTGCGGTGCGGAATTTGCGCTTGATCCGTTCGGCCGACAACTGGATCGGGGTGAGCGGGTTCTTGATCTCATGCGCGATGCGCCGGGCCACATCGCCCCAGGCGGCCATCCGCTGGGCGCTGACCAGATCGGTCACATCGTCGAACGCCACGACATAGCCTTCGGGCGTGCCATCCGCGCCGCGCCGGGGCGACATCCGCACCAGCAGGCTTTCCTGCTTGCCGCCGCGCAGGATGTTGACCTGATCCTGCACCACGTCGCGGCCTTCGCGCAGCGCGGCAAAGACCGGCGCGAATTCGGGCACTGCCACGTCCAGCGGTTGGGCGTCCTGTGCGGGATCAACCGACAGCAGCCGCCGGGCGGACGGGTTGGCAAAGGTCACAAGACCATCGGCATCCAGCCCCACCACGCCGGACGTGACCGACGACAGCACCGAATCAAACAGCCGCCGCCGCTGTTCGATCTGGTCGGTGTTGTCCATCAGGGTGGCGCGCTGGCTGCGCAACTGCGCGGTCATCCGGTTGAAATCGCGCGACAGTTGCGCAATCTCGTCATCGCCTTCATCCTCGAACACACGCACGTCCAGATCGCCTGCCCCGACCCGCTGCGACGCCGACACCAGCCGCCCCACCGGGCGCGACAGCCGTTCGGCAAACCACAGACCCAGCCAGATCGCGGCCAGGATCAGGATGACGGCAAAACCCAGATACAGCAGCCCGAATTCGAACAGCAGCCGCCCGCGTTCGCGTTCAAGCTGTTCATACAGCGCCACGGTTTCCTTGGTGTCGTCCAGCAGCGACAGGATGCCGCCATCGACGGCACGCGTGACATAAAGATAGCGGTCGACAAACGCGGTCAGCGGGATCAGCGCACGAAATTCGTTGTTGGGGTAATCCTTGATGATCGCCAGCCCCTCGGCCGTTGCGGTCAGGAAATCCGCCGCTGCCGGGGCTTCGTAGTTGAACTCGTACGACCGTGCGCCACGGGCCCGGATCGCGCCGGTGCCGTCCAGCACAAACGCCTCGGTCAGGCCGCGTTCGATCTGTGGCTGCACCCGGGCCAGAGCCTGGCGCACCGCGCCATCCGACATGAAGAAATCGGCCTGCCGTTCGGTATCCAGATAGGCGGCCAGCCCGATCCCGTCGCGCGACAGGTCGCGGCGGTGTTCCTCCTCGTACGCCTGGGCGGCGGCCAGCGAGGTGCCAAGCACATTGCGCACCCGGTCGGAAAACCACCCTTCCAGGCCCACATTGATCGTCAGCACCGAAAACACCGCGACCAGCACGGTCGGGATCAGCGCCAGCAGCGCAAACACCCCGGTCAGCCGCAGATGCAGGCGCGAGCCTGCCGATTGCGCGCGCCGGGCGGCGATCATGCGGGCCACGCGCTGCATCACCAATGCGGCCACGACCAGCACATAAACCAGATCGGCCAGCAGCACGACGCGCAGGGCCGGCGCGTTGGTGCCCTGCTGCAGCGGCCCCAGCACGGTAAAGGTCAGCGCGGTCAGCACCGGACCCAGGATCACCAGACCCAAGGTTGCACCGGTCTGTACCCGGCGACGACGGGACCAGCGGCTTAGCTGCGAAAGGTTCAGCGCAGAAAGCGAACGCCGCACGCCTGATACTCTGTCGATGGGGGCCAAGGCCCGATGCCGGTGCTGCCATGGTCCCTGGCCACCTTGCGGCGGCAGGGCCACGGTTCTGTTGCCAGTTTACATCAATTTGCGGCGCCGTGTCACGCGGATATCCAGATCGGTGATCTTCTTGCGCAAGGTATTGCGGTTGATCCCCAGAAGATCGGCACATTTGGCCTGATTGCCGCCGGTCGCATCCAGTGCGATCTCGATCAGCGGGGTCTCGACCTCGCGCAGGATGCGGTTGTACAGGCCCGGCGGCGGCAACATGCCGCCATGCAGATCGAAATAGCGCCGCAGATGCTTGGCCACCGAGGTCATCAGCTTGTCGCCGTCGCCCACCCCGCGCAGCGGCTCGGCGGCGGGCTGATTGCCCAGCACGATCTCGACCTCGGCACGGGTGATCTCCTCCTCGGACGAGGTGACGGCCAGCCGGCGCACAGCGTTGTCAAGCTGGCGCACGTTGCCGGGCCAGGAATACGTGCGGAACAGATCGCCCGCCCCGCCGGACAGCCGCCGCAAGGCAAAGCCGTCACGCTCGGCCCGGGCCAGAAAATGCTCGGCCAGCAGCGGGATGTCGTCCACCCGTTCGCGCAGCGCCGGCACGCCGAGCGTCACGCCCGACAGTCGGTAGTACAGATCCTCGCGGAACTGCCCCGCCTCCATCCGGTGCGCAAGGTCGGCCTGCGACGTGGCCATGATGCGCGGCGCGTTTTCGGGCAACTGGTCCAGCATCCGCACCACCCGCGCCTGTGCGTCGTCGTTCAGGTCGCTGACCTCGTCAAACAGGATCGAGCCGCCGCGCGCGCGGGCCAGCACCGATGACGGCCCTTCGACCCCGGCCAGATCGGCGGCGGCAACTGTGACGAATGGCAGGCTGCGGCGGTCGGAAAAATCGTGGATGGCGCGGGCGATCAGCGATTTGCCGGTGCCCGATTCGCCGGTGATCAGCACCGGCAGCGTCGTGTTCATCACCCGTGCCACCAGCCGGTACAGCGCCTGCATCGCCGGGGTGCGTCCGACCAGCGGCAGATCCTCGCCCCGGTTTTCGCTGGCGGGCTTGACGGTGGCGGATGATTTGCGCCGCTTGATTTCCAGCGCGCGGGCGGCGCGTTTCATCAGGTCGGGCAGGTCGAACGGTTTGGGCAGATAGTCATAGGCATCCGCCTCGGCCGCCTGAATCGCCGTCATGATGGTGTTCTGCGCCGAAATCACGATCACCGGCAGGCCGGGACGCGCGCGGGCGATCAGGGGCAATTGCTCGATCCCGTTGCCGTCGGGCATCATCACGTCCGAAATGACCAGATCGCCCTTGCCCTCCTCTACCCAGCGCATCAGCGTGACCAGCGACGATGTGGCATGCACCTTGCACCCGGCGCGGGTCAGCGCCTGGGTCAGGACGGTGCGGATCGTGCGGTCGTCATCGGCGACAAGTACGGTGCCATCCATCAGATCTCTCCAGTCACATGGTCAGGGTCAGGCGCGCCCTTGGGCGCAAGCGGCAGCGACACGCGAAACACCGTGCGGCCGGGCGCCGAATCGACCGAAATCCAGCCGCCGTTTTCGTTGACAAGCCGGGACACCAGCGCCAGCCCCAGCCCGGTGCCGTTTTCGCGGCCCGAGACGAAGGGTTCGAAGATCTGGTCGGCGATGTCCGGCGGCAGGCCGGGGCCGTCGTCGACCACTTCGATCTGCAACGGCAGGCGCGCCTGGGTGCCGTCCTTGCGCCGCAACCGCAGCGAGGGTTCATAGAATGTATGCAGCCGGATGGTGCCGCCGTTCGGGGCAGCCTCGCAGGCGTTCTTGATCAGGTTCAGCGCCACTTGCAGCAACTGGTCGCCATCGACCTGCGCCCGCGGCAACGAAGGGTCGTAATCGTCGACAAAGCGCATATGCGCGCCAAAGCCGACCGCCGCCGACTGGCGCGCGCGGTCCAGCACGTCATGGATATTGACAGCCCTGGCGATCGGCGGGCGCAGGTTGCCGAATTGCTCGACCTGTTCCAGCAGTTTGACGATGCGGCGGGTTTCCTCGACGATCAGGTCGGTCAGCTCCTGATCGGCCGGGCTCAGCCCCATCGACAGCAGCTGCGCCGCCCCCGAGATACCCGCCAGCGGGTTCTTGATCTCGTGCGCCAGCATCTCGGCCATGCCGATCGCCGATTTGGCCCCGCGTGCACCGACCACGTTCTGGGTCAGGCGGCTGGCGATTTCGCGCGGGGAAATCAGCATCAGCATGTGGCCGTCCGCCCCCTGCAGCGGTGCGAATTGCAGGTTGCAATG
>Ga0105044_10006449_pt1 | contig 16136 bp, 8 predicted proteins | sample MAT01_FD_78092 | JGI IMG/M metagenome (GOLD analysis project Ga0105044, IMG submission 78092) | Freshwater microbial communities from Lake Fryxell liftoff mats and glacier meltwater in Antarctica - MAT-01 | ecosystem: Environmental > Aquatic > Freshwater > Ice > Liftoff microbial mat | place... | reverse complement strand
TACGTCTGCTAAAGATGATCGAACAATGATTTGGGATATCGTGAATTGGAAATTGATTGATTCGATTAATATAGGTTCTTCGGTTACCGGTTTTGTAAATGCACCCGGAGATCCAAATACATTCTACGCTTCAACGCAAGGAGGTAAAGTTTATAAATGGACATTAACCGATTTTCAACATCCAACGGTGCTTTATTCGGAAGATTTGTCAATTGCAAAAATTGATGTAAGTAAAACTCATTTAGTTTCAGGTGGAAGTGGTGGAAGAGTGACAATTTACAATCTTGTCACAAATGAAATTGAACGTTCTGAAAAATTGCATTTATCAGCTATTAAAGGATTAAAATTTTTCAACAACGGATTAAATTTAATTACAACCGGCGGTGGTGGAGTGGTGCATTTGTGGAATATTAATGATTTATCAGAGAGTAAACATTTCTCCGCATCAGCAGTGCCAATTACTGCGTTTGATGCAAACGTTGCTAAGAATAGATTTGTTACCGCATCTCAAAATAAAGAATTAAAAGTTTGGGATTTTGAAGGCAATCAGATTTTCGAATTTAAAGGTCGTGACGATGAAAACGAAAATTCAGAAGCTGTTTCTGCTATAACAATTAGTCCTGATGGAAGTACGTTTGCAAGTACAGGTTTGAGACGCGCTCGTTCTGCAAAATCAAAAAAGAATGATAACGTCATTCGTGTGTGGGATATGAATCGAGGAACGTTGCACAAAGTTTTACAAGGAACGGTTAATCCAATTTATACCTTCGATTTTCATCCAATAAAAAATGAAATGGTTTCATTAGGTGACGACCGAATTTTAACTTTTTGGGATTTTGATTTGGGTGAAAAATTTGGTCAGTTTCAACTCATAGAACCGAAACGTGAAATTCCTCCAAGACGAAAAGTTATTCCTGTAATAAAGGATCCTATTGGAACCTTCAACGATATTAGAAGTGGTAATTTTAATCGACGTATTAAAAATGGTGTAAAAAACACTGGTAAAGAAGTTGGTTCGGCTATTGTGAAAAGAAGTTTTACTGAAAACAACATTGTAAAATTTTCATCGAAAGGAAATTTTTTGATAACAAAAATGGAAAAAGATGAAATTCGTGTATACGACATTGAAGATAGAAAACCAGTCTACAAAAGGGCTTTGTGGTCATATCAACCAAATATCAATGCTATTCTTACATCGCCTGATGAAAAATATTTGGCGGTTTTAGGTTCGGGAGATTCTGCAGTTTCCATTATTAGTTTAGAAACAATGGAGATTTTGGATAAACTACCAACTAAGGCACCTGAAGGTAATTTAGGCTATGTGTTCGAGGCTAATTCACTGTCGTTTTCGCCTGACGGAAAATATTTAGCCGTTTGTTTTAATACCAGTAAAACTTTTGTATTTAATGTTGAAACATGGACACTTGTATATGAAAATATCTTGCCTGATAATCTTGGTTATTCAAAAGGTTGTTTTGTAAATTTTAGTGCTGATGGAAAATACATGGTTGTGAATTCTATGTTTGGAATAAAAAAATACAACACTTCCACCTTTGATGTTTTAGGTTCAGAAAAATTAAAAATTGATGGTGTCTCTGCACCTATGGATAAACCTAGTGATTACGCCATCACATTAAAAGATGATTATTTATATTTTGAAAATTTATTTACTGGTATTGCAACAAAAAGTATTCGTGCGCAACCAAAAGAAATTACACATATTTCAATCAGTCCAAAAGGAAAAATTGGTATTACTTTTAAAAGCGGTCAGTTCATGATCATGAATCCTGCTGACGGAAAAGAAGAAATTTTGATGGTTGCAGATGGTGATAATTTTATAATTAAAACATCTGAGAATTATTATAAAGTTTCAAAAGAAGGATATGAATTAGTGACGTTCAGAATAGGAAACAGAGCTTATCCGTTTGAACAATTTGATGCGGTTTTTAATCGTCCAGATTTTGTTTTGAAAAAATTGGGTTGTCAGGATACAGCTTTGATGGAACTATACGAAATGGCCTATCAAAAGCGAATTAAAAAATTAGGATTAGTGCCAAGTAGCACGGTTTCTTTAACAGATATTCCAACTACAAAAGTTACTAATGCATCAAATATTCCTGCTGTAACTGAAAAATTAACTGCATCCTTTTCGCTTGAAATGACGGATGGTAAAGGACTAAATTCATACAACGTTTGGTTAAATAATGTTCCGCTTTATGGTAAAAAAGGAAAAGCGATTTCGGGCAAAACAAAATTTTCTGCGACAGAAGAAATTGGTTTAATTCACGGCTTAAATAAAATTCAAATTTCGTGTAGAAATGGAACAGGATATGAAAGTTTAATTCAGACATTTTACATCGATAAATCAGGGATTGAACCAAAGAAAGATTTATATGTCATCACAATCGGAACGTCTGAATACAAAGACGCGCGTTACAATTTAAATTACGCTGTAAAGGATGCGCAAGATTTAGCTGCGTTAATGGCAACCAATCCATCGGGAATTTATAATTCAGTTAAAACAAAATCACTTTTGAATAAAGAAGTAACTTCTATAAATGTTGAAGCGCTAAAGACTTTTTTAAGTACTTCAAAGCCCGATGATGTAGTGATGGTGTTTGTTGCAGGTCACGGTGTGCTTGATCAAAATTTTGATTATTATTTTGGTACGTATGATATGGATTTTTCTAATCCTTCTATAAAAGGTTTGGCGTACGAAAAGTTAGAAGGAATTTTAGACGGAATAAAAGCCAACAAAAAAATTCTAATCATGGATACGTGTCACAGCGGTGAAATAGATAAAGAAGATGTTTTCTTTGTTGAAGCAACCGAAGAAAAAGAAAATGAAGATGACATTTCTTTCCGTGCTGTTGGAGATGCAGTTGAAGAAAATAAAACAAGTGCAACACCGTCTCGTTTAGCTGGAGAATTATTCAATGACTTAAGAAGAGGAACAGGTTCAACGGTTATTTCAAGCGCCGGTGGAGCAGAATTTGCAATGGAAAGTGATACTTGGAAAAATGGGTTGTTCACTTATTGTTTGCTCAATGGTCTTCAAAATAAAACCGCCGATTTAAATGCCGATGGTTCAATTATGTTGCTTGAGTTGCAAGAGTATGTTGTAACAAAGGTCACATCTTTATCAAACGGAAAACAAGTTCCAAATTCTCGAATTCAGAATATGGAATTGGATTTTAGAGTTTGGTAGAATTTAGACTTTTACTAATTGCTTCAACCGCCCTTGATAAGCTTTCCAGTAATTTATTTTTGTTTTTTGATCAAGGAATGATGAATTGACAAATTTTTCTACCCACTCAGATTTTGATTTCATTAGCGTCATTGTATCATTCAAAATCTTTTTACTAATTCCTGCTTTATCTGCAAGGATTGCAAATTGCTGGCTGATTTTTCCTTTAGTTAAATTTGGATGCAAGAGTCCATCAGTCAAAGCAAAATCTTTATCTTTTATATGAACGCGGCTATTCAATAAATCATAAGCAGGGCTTAACCGATAGTCACCCATAGGGGTTTCTGTCAACGAAAAATTTTTTAGATGCGCATCTCCGTTTGAAAAGAGATAATTAAAAACTAAAATTTTCAAGAGCTTTGGTGCTTCTAATTTATAAACGGGTAAATAATTTTGCATCAACTTAAAAACGTCAAGATAATTTCCCATGTATTTATAATGTTCGCCATGCGTGTTTGGTGTTCTTCCGGCTAACGAAGCAAAATCATCTTGTGCCCGTTTTGAGCCGTCGTCATTTACATCGAAACGTTTTGTGATATAAGCGGGCGTTCCGTCTTTAAAAAATATCAACGCATTTTCAGCGGTTTCAATTTTATAAACTTGTCGGGCTATTTGCATCGTGAGATGTTCATTGGCCGGCATTTGCTCTTTTTGTCTACCTGCGGCTGGAATAGGTTTCAAAATATAAGTACCGTTTTCATCTTCATTTGCAAGCCTCAATTTATTTTTTTCAAGCAACACAGAAAATTTTTCTTGCACACCGGAAATAGAAATCCGTTTTCGGTTTGCGTCAAAAAGTTCATCCGTTTTAATATTTGATAATGGAGAATGGTAAGGTAAAATGTGATGAACTTTTTTACCATTAAATAAACGCAACACACAAGCCCTGCTGTAGGTATTAAAACCTGGAGTTAAGTTACCAGGACAGTATTTTATTTTAGGTAAACTCACACGCTTTCAACTTTAACAACTCTTACCGCTCCAATGCTATCCTTTTTTGCAGTTGTCATCAGCAATCCAAAATAATCATCTTTATCAATTCGGTTGTACTTGCACACTATATCCTTATTCGTTCCTTCCGGCAGCATATTTAAAAAAAACGGGAATAGGAATTTTGAGTGAAATACTCTTTCAATTTTAGGTAATGTCAAACTTATTCCAGGCTTACTGTTGTCTTCTACCCATGCATCATGATAGGTAAAAATAAATGAACCATTGTCGTGTTGTGTTAACACGCCCGCTTCCATTTCCTTAAATATAATTTTTGCGGCTCTCATTTACCAGTCGTGACTTTTTTTAATTGTAAAGAAATTTCTAGACCTAAAACATCGGCTAGTTTTTGCAAGGTCGACAAGGTTGGATTTCCCTTTCCACTTTCAAATTGTTTTAGGGTTCTCAAACCAACACCAGATAATTCTGCAAGCATCGCTTGTGTGATGTGCATTGACTCTCTTCGAGATTTTATTGAATTTATTTGTTTAACAAAGTGCATTATACGGCTCTTATTCATACAAATATAGAACAATGTGTATTAAAAAGCAAGTAAAAGAGCAGTATAAAGCACTATTTTATGAATTTAGTTGAATTTATTAATAGACTAACCAAAAAATAGTTCTAAAAATAAATTCTATACTGTGCAATAGGTAAAAACCCAGTTTGATAAGTTGTTTCCAGTTGCCCTGTGTTAACGACGTATTGCTGCAAAAAGATATTTCTGCGGTTGGTAATATTCTGAATATCCAATGCCCACTCTTGTGTAATTTTGTTGCCAACCATTTTAAATGCTATTCTAAAATCACCTCGTGTATAATTTGGATAATGTTTAGAATTCGCATTGTCCCAATCACGAATTTCAGCTCCGTAAAACTGACTTTCAGGAATCAAAACCTCTGTGTAACGTTTGCCACCATTAAGTGTGTACTTGGCGTCAAATGTCATTGAGCATTGTCTTTTTCCTTTTGATTTGAATTTTAGTTCGTAACCAATTAGTGAATTAAATGTAAAATTTCCGTTGAATGCTGTACTAAATTCTTTACCGTTACTGCCGGTATAAAATGATTGGTAAAAGGAAGAAGTAACAAGAAAATAAAAACCTTTATCTAAGAATTTTTCAATTGTTAATTCGGCGCCATAATTTCTTCCGGTACCGGTGCTTACTAATTCATCTGGCAACGCTGTATTAAAGTCTGCTCCAAAATTGAGTATTGAATAAGAGGATGAATCTTTCTCCACTGGAACGTTGTAAAGGTGTTGATAATAAGCTTCAATTTTCATTTGAATTCCATAAAGAAATGAATGTTGATATCCAATTACTGCGTGATGACTTTTTGTAAATCCAACATTTTTATTGAGATTCACTTCTTCACTGTTAATAATGGTTTGCTCATAATACATTTCAAGCGGTTGCATTTGACTGTGAAGTCCGTAAGAAAAATTTAGACGATCTTTTTCTGTAAGATTTAAAGTTAATCCGGCTCTGGGTTCAATAATCGTTTCGTTATTTATTAAGAGGGTTTGTGCATGTAACCCTAAATTCAAAACAATTTTTTGGTTGGGTCGTAATTGATATTGGGCATAAGGCTGAATGAGCATAGTTGTTCCTTTATATTCTCTCAAAACTTCAAATTCACTAAGCGATTCACGATAGATTGAATCATTTAAATTCAGAAAAAAAATATCGTTGTGTAAGCCAATTTTAAATGTTTGTTTTGAACTAATTTTTTTGTTGTAATATATATCTGTGGTTTGTTTAGAAATTTTTGAATTGCTCAAATAATCTGTAAATGGATTTTGAAAATTGAAATCAACAGTATCGTTGATGATGTAATTTAAACTAGATTGAAAGCCGGCTGATATATTTAGAAATGATGTTTTACCAATTCGCTGTTTATGCGTTAAACCAACAACACCAACTTGAGATTTAAAAAGTGTATTGCTAAAATCCTGCGTAAATAAATCGTTGGTATCTGCATCTTCTGCTCGTAATTCAACTTCACTTATTCCGCCCATTCCAAAAATACTTGTGACACCTTTTTTAGAGGGGAAATTTAATTTAAAACTTAAATCTTGATAAGTTGGCAATGCACTTGTACCAATATTGATTCCCATAAGTTGAAATAAAATTAAGGTAGAATATCGGTAACTAAACATATAAGATGCTTTGCTGCTATCTGAGAAAGGGCCTTCTGCCATTACTTCTGCGCCATTGAATCCAAATTGAAACATGAATTCATGTTTCTCATTGTTACCTGTTCTCATTTTTAAATCAAATACGCCTGCTGTTGCGTTTCCATATTCTGCAGGAAAAGCACCAGTTAAAAAATCAGAATTAGAAAGCACGTTATTGTTGAGCATACTAATTGGCCCACCAGTTGTTCCAAAACGTGCAAAGTGATTTGGGTTTGGAATATCAATTCCTTCCATTCTAAATAAAACACCCGATGGCGAATTTCCACGAATCACAATGTCATTTCTTGAATCATCAGCGCCTTGAACACCGGCAAAATTCTGCGCCATTCGTGCAACATCATTTCTGCTTCCTGCAAAACGGTTTGATTCTTCAACTGAGAATGATCTTACACTTCCGCTAGACATTTTATTGATTGGTTCGCCGCCTTTAGTTGCAACGACTTCAACAGTTCCAATCATTTCAACAGCTTCAACTATTTCAATATTCAACACCATTTCTTTTGATGTAACAGCTAAATTATTCATCACAACAGTTTCATAACCGATGTAGGTTATTTGAATGGATTGCCGTCCAACAGGTACATTGTCTATTCTAAATTGTCCATTAATATCAGTAACACCTCCAATTGCTGGATTAGAATTAACGACGATTACTTTTGCGCCAAACAAGGGTTGTAATGTTTGTTTGTCGGTAATAGTACCTCTAATTGTTGAGGTAAGATTTTGAGTAATTCCCGATAAGCCGAAAAATAAAAAGGAAATAAAAATCAAAATTCGCATATCAAACTATTTTGAGCAAATGTATTCTATGATTTTAAAACAAGCTCTTGATTGTGCTAAAATGCACTATTTTGTGACGAACAACAAAGTCTGTGACGAACAACAAAAACTTCTGGGATAAATAAAATGTATGGCCCTTTGCGACTTACATATTCTTTGCTCTTTTTTATTCAAGTACTTCAACAAAGGCTGTTAGTTTAGGCAACACTTTGCGACTTTTTAAAAGCAATACACGAGTTTAGATATCAAATTTCTTTGTTAATTTGAAATGAAACAGAATCGTATTATATCTTGACGAAAATTTTCAAAACTCTTTTGTGTCATTTTATTATTAACTTACAACAAAGACAAAAAGAGAGTTAAGGTTGTTTTGATAGTATTAAAACAATTAATTTAGTATAAGGCCAGCTAGTTTTCTGATTTAAATGCTTTGAAAATATATTATGAAACGAACTGAATTTAGTAACCTTTTATTTGATCAAAGTAAAGACCTTATTTGGGTGATTAACGCTGACCTAAAATTGGTTTACGCCAATAAGACTTTTCTAAGCTTCATGAAAGCGGTGACGGGAGTAGACCAGAAACTGAACGAAGCTATATTGGTCGAAGGCTTTGGTGAAGGTTATAATGAAAAATGGAATTCTTATTATAACAGGGCATTTAAAGGAGAGTTTTTTGAAATAGAAGAGCAATACGTTAATCCAGAATCAAATGAAATTCAATTTAGCCAAATTACTTTTGAACCTTTAACCGAAGACAATGACAAAATTTTTGCCGTAGCTTGCCAATCAAGAGATATTACACGTTTAATTAAGCTGTCTGAAACCAATCGAATGCTTGATTCTTCTCTAGATGTTTTTTGTACAATTAATGAACAGGGCCATTTTGTATATGTGAATGCAGCTTCTGCTAAGCTATGGGGATACAGTCCTGAAGAATTAAATGGTAAACCTTATGTGGGTTTTATTTTGGAAGAGGATGTGAATAAATCCAACGAAATAGCAGCTAATGTTCTTAAAGGGCAAGAGATCAAATCTTTCATTAATCGATACAAGAAAAAAGATGGCGGTATTGCTTATAATTTATGGTCGGCAAGGTGGGACAATGATACCAAACTAATTTATTGTGTGGCCAGAGATGGGAAGGATAAAATTGAACAGGAAGAAAAAATTCTTCAAAGCGAACTACGTTTTAAAAGTTTAGTTCAAGAGGGTTCTGACTTGATCGGTATACTAAACGTTGAAGGATATTATAGTTATGTTAGTCCTACAAGCATTTCTGTTCTTGGGATTGCACCTGAAGAATTTATTGGAAAAAGTGCATTTGATTTTATCCATCCGGATGATGCAGAAAATGTTTTAACCGGTTTACAAAAAATCATCACCGAAAATTGGGTAAAGCTAGAACCCTTTCGCTTTCAAAACAGCAAGAAAGAATGGAGATGGATTGAAACCGTATTGACGAACATGTTGGAAAATCCTGCCGTGAATGGTATTGTAGCCAATTCGAGGGACATTACAGAAGAAAGGAAACTGAAGGAATTAAATCGGCAGACCCGCAGTTTGGCTAAAATTGGAAGCTGGGAAGTAGACTTAGTGAATCGAAGTTTTTATTGGTCAGACGAGGTTCATCGGTTACACACAACGGATTCAAAATTATTTGAACCAACATTTGAAACAGCTTTCAATTTTTACAGAGAAGATTTTAGACAATTGGTTTATTCACAATTTGAAAATTGTATTTCCAAAGGAGAGCCAATAGATTTTGAAGCTGTATTGGTAACTTCTAAAAAGAAGGAAGTGTGGGTGCGTGCTATCGGGAACCCTGAAATACTAAATGGTGTGTGTACACGGATTTACGGTAGCTTTCAGGATAGTCACGATCGTAAAGTAGCAGAAATCAGACTGCAATCTTTGGCAGATAACCTGCCTGGCGTAGTATATCAATATCGAATTTATCCAGATGGATCAGATAGTTTAAAGCATATTTCTAAAGGGTCGCAACAAGTATGGGGCTTTTCCGCTGATGAAGTGCTTCAAAATAACCAATTGGTTTGGGACAGAATTAGGGCCGGTGGTGAATTTGAAAAGGTCAAAAAAAGTATTGCCGATTCTGTAGATTCTAAAACGAAATGGACGTACCGTTGGAAATATGTGATGCCAAGTGGTGAAATAAGAACCCATACGGGTTTTGGATCACCTAATTTTTTAGCGGATGGAACGATACTCTTCCATTCCGTTATTTTGGATGTGACTCAAGAAGCCGCAAATGAAGAGCTTTTAGAGCAGGTTACCGAACTTGCTAAGATCGGTAGTTGGGAAATTAATTTGGCACAAAATAAAACTTATTGGTCTGCGATGGTGCACAACATCCTAGAAACGGATCCCGATCAATACGTTCCCGATAGAGTAACTAATATCAATTTTTTTAGAGAAGATTTTCGCTCTACTGTAATAGAGAAGTTGAAGGATGCTTCGGAAAAAGGTACTCCGCTTGATTTTGAAGTTGTAATGGTTACTAGAAATAACAATGAAAAATGGGTTCGCGTATTAGGTAACGTAGAAATGGTCGGTGGTAAACCAAATAGAATATACGGCAGTTTTCAAGATATTAACGATCGCAAACAAGCAGTCATGCAATTGTTGCAAGCAAACGAACGTTTTGAAAAAGTAACCGAAGCTACAAATGATGCCATTTGGGATTGGGATTTAGTGAATCAAACATATTACCGCTCCAAAGCCATTGAAAGATTTTTTGGAAAAGAAACTTCAAAGTCATTCACACAAAAGGGTTTCTGGAAAGATAATTTTCATCCGGAAGACTTTACCAAAATTCAGAAAAGCATTAACGAAGCAATTGTTAACCCTTCTTGCCCCCGATGGGAATTAGAATACAGGGTGCTCAATGGACAAAATAAAACAATTTACGTAATAAACAGGGGGGTAATCATCAGAAATAACAATGGAAAAGCTATCCGAATGGTTGGGGCTATGACTGATATTACTGAGCAAAAAAAATTAGATGAAGAAAACAGGTTCAAAGCTAATTTATTAAGCAGGATAGGGCAGGCGGCTATAGCAACAAACTTGGATGGAGTTGTTAATTACTGGAACAAAGCAGCAGAAACTATATATGGTTGGACACTGGAAGAAGCAATAGGAAAGAATATTATGTATCTCACAACTCCTGATGCCAATAAAGAACAAGCTATGCAGATAATGGAAGGGTTAAAAAAAGGACAAACATGGTCAGGAGAATTTGCAGTGCAGAAAAAGAATGGAACTAAGTTCCCAGCTCGCATTTCCAATTCTCCAATTTATGATGAGAATAATGTATTATCAGGCATCTTTGGTATTTCATCCGACATTACACAGGAAGTCAAAAATGAGGAGTTGTTAAAGCAGTATACGCTTGAACTTGAACGCTCCAATGAAGAGTTGGAGCAATTTGCATTTGTGGCCTCTCATGACTTACAGGAGCCGCTGAGAATGATTTCTACCTTCATGGAACAATTGCAACAAAAATATGGAGATCTAATTGACGAAAAGGGGAACCGGTATATCCATTTTGCAACTGATGGGGCTAAAAGAATGAAGCAGATCATCCTTGATTTATTGGAGTACTCAAGAGCAAGTAAACCAGCTGAAGGAATAGAAGAAGTGGATATGAATCACGTGCTTTCTGAATTTAAGCAGTTAAGAAGAAAACTCATTTCTGAAAAAACGGCTTCAATTAATTCAAAAAATTTGCCCAAGCTAAATACATATAAAGCAGCTATCACGCAAATATTTCATTGTTTAATAGACAATTCACTCAAATACTCTAAAGAAGGTACCGCGCCAATAGTGGAGCTGGACGTAGTAGAAAAAGAAAAAGAATATGAGTTTTCTATCAAAGACAATGGGATTGGAATAGATCCTCAATTCTACGATAAAATATTTATCATTTTTCAAAGACTGCACAACAAGGATCAATATGCCGGAACAGGAATAGGTCTTGCTATTGCCAAAAGACATGTTCAATTTTTAGGAGGTCGGATTTGGTTGGAGTCAAAACCAGGAGAAGGCACAACATTTTATTTCACAATTCCTAAAATTAAACAAGATAAATAGTCAAAAAATCATGTTGCAAAATAATCAAACAATGGTTTTACCAAAATTTTCCGAAAAAGAGATCTCAATTCTCAAGCGGTATTTTGAATTGAATAAAAAATACTATGACCAGATAAACGAGGAGTTAACATCAGAATTGACGAAACATCCTTTATGGGGTCCTATGTTAAAAATGCAAACCCCCGAACAACAAAAAGAACAGAGCAAACGTTCTCTTGAATTACAGCGTGCAGCAATTTATGAAGGTAGATGGGATGAATATTCTGCTGACTTAAAAATGCAGGGTGCTTTTTATGCACAAATGAACATTAGTTATTCAGATTGGTATGATATTATAAAAATCTACAAAGACTTTCTTATTCCGCATATAAAAAGAGATTTTGTCAACTCTACTGAGGATGCAATTATTTTTCAGTACGGCTTATCAATAGTTATTGATTATGCGATGTATAATATTGCAGAGGCATATTTTGATGAAAAAAATAATGTAATTCAAAAAAGCGAGCAACGGTTTAAAGCCTTGGTTCAAGAGGGGTCTGACCTGGTAGGGATATTAGACCCACAAGGGAATTACTTGTATATTAGTGCTGCAAGCATATCTATTCTTGGGATTGCACCAGAAGAATTTATTGGAAGAAGCGTATTAGATTTCATGCATCCGGATGATGCGAAAAGCACCTTAGCAAGTTTACAAAAAGTAACCACAGAAAATAGAGTAATATTGGAGCATTATCGTTTTCAAAACCATAAAAAGGAATGGAAATGGATGGAAACAGTGCTGACTAACATGTTGGATAATCCTGCGGTCAATGGTATTGTAGCAAATTCGAAGGATATAACAGAGGAAAAGAAATTGAGGGAATTGAATCGCCAGGCGTACAGTTTAGCAAGAATTGGAAGTTGGGAGGTAGATAGAGTGAATCAAATTATCTTTTGGTCAGACGAGGTTCATAAATTACATGAAACTGATCCAAAATCTTTTTTGCCAAATTTGGAAATTGCCATCAATTTTTATAGAAAGGATTTTCAGCAAGTGGCGCAGAGCAGCATTGAAAAATGCATTACCACGCAAGAGCCATTTGATTTTGAAGCAGTTTTAGTAACTGCAAAAAAGAAGGAAGTGTGGGTGCGAGTTAAAGGGAATGGTGAATTTGTAGGCGGTGAGTGCAAGCGGATATACGGAAGTTTTCAGGATATTAATTCACTTAAAGAATCAGAAAACAGATTACAGTCTATTTCAGAAAATCTACCTGGGATCATATATCAATATCGTATTCATCCAGATGGAACTGATTCGGTGCAGTATATTTCCGGAGCGGTTAAGCAACTTTGGGGCTTTACAGCCAATGAAGTGATGGAGAATATGAACCTGGTTTGGGATCAAATCAAGTTGGGTGGTGACATTGAAGATGTGAAAGATAGTATTCTCAAATCGATCCAGACAAAATCAAGATGGTCTGTTCGCTTTAAATGTGTTACACCAACTGGCGAACTTCGCACACATTTAGGCACTGGAACCCCCATTTTTTTGGAAGACGGCACCATCGTTTTTAACTCAATGTTACTTGACATTACCCAGGACTCCAAAAACGAAGAATTGCTAGCTCTGACCAGCCAAATGGCTCGCATAGGCAGTTGGGAATTGAACTTGATAAAGCAAGATGAAAACAGCCATTACTGGTCGCCAATGGTAAGGGAAATATTGGAAGTTGACGATAACTACAACCCAAACTTAGCAGACGGCCTAGAATTTTTTATAGGGGAAAGCAAAGAACGAATAGGGCAAGCAGTTACTGCTTTAATTAATGAAGGTGTTGAGTATGATGAAGAGTTGTTAGTTCGCACAGGTAAAGGCAATGAACGATGGATAAGAGCAATTGGAAAAAGCGAAACTGCAAATAACAAGCGTACCAAAATTTATGGTAGTTTTCAGGATATTCATAATCGAAAAAAAGCAGAACAAGAAAAAAATAGTTTACAGGGAACCTTGGAAAAGAGCCTGAATGAAATTTATATATTCGATGCAGAAACGCTTCGTTTTAACTACGTGAACATAGGTGCGCTTTTTAATCTGGGTTATTCCAAACATGAAATAAAAGCATTAACTCCTCTTGATTTAAAGCCCGACTTCACGTCAACTTCTTTTAAACAGCTCGTTGCACCATTAGTGAATAATGAAAAGGATAAAATTATATTTTTTACAAATCACAAACGAAAAGACGGAAGCCTTTATCCAGTTGAGGTTCATTTACAATTAATAATAGAAGGCAACAATAAAATATTTTTAGCAATTATTCTGGATATTACGGAGCGAAAAAAAGCGGAGGAAAGTCTAAGGATTAGTGAAGAAAAGAACAGGCTTATCATGAACTCAGCATTGGATGCAATAGTTTGTATTGATGTAAATGGAAATGTGACATTCTGGAACGCACAGGCTGAAAGAATATTTGGCTGGAAGCATAATGAATTGATGGGGAAAAAACTTTCTGCCTATATCATACCCGAAAATTTTCGGAAAACGCATGATAACGGTATGGATCATTATGTGAAAACTGGCGAATCAAAAGTATTCAACAAGATTTCAGAGCTTTCAGCATTAAATAAAGATGGTGAAGTATTTCCAATTGAATTAACTGTGATTCCTATTAAGCAAAGTAATGAAGAATTTTTCTGTGCGTTTATAAGGGATATTACAGAGCGAAAAAAAGCAGAAGTAAAAATCCTCCAATCCAATGAACGGTTTGAAAAAGTAACCGAAGCAACAAATGATGCCATTTGGGATTGGGATATAGTAAACCAAACCTATTATCGCTCCAAAGCTATTGAAAACTTTTTTGGAAAAGAAGCATCAAAATCATTTTCCACGAGCGAGTTCTGGGAAGATAATTTTCATCCGGAAGACCTTATCAAAGTTCAGGAAAGTATTCAAGTGGCAATTGCTAATCCCCTAACCACCCGTTGGGAAAAAGAATACAGAGTTTTTAATGAACAAAGGAAAATGCTCCATGTAGTAGACCGCGCTACAATCATCAGAAATAATGAAGGAAAGGCCATTCGTATGGTAGGTGCCATGACTGATATTTCTGAGCAAAAACAGATGACAGTTCGGTTAGGTGAGCTTAACAAAGCTCTTCAAAAGCATACATCTGAACTTGAACGCTCCAATGAAGAGTTGGAGCAATTTGCTTTTGTGGCCTCGCATGATTTGCAGGAACCACTAAGAATGGTTTACAGCTTTATGGATCAATTGCAGCGAAAATATGGAGATCGACTTGATGAAAAAGGACACCAATATATTCAATTCGCAACCGATGGCGCCAAAAAAATGAAGCAGATTATCCTTGATTTATTGGAGTTTTCCAAAGCAAATAAACCAACAGAAGGAAAAGAAGAAGTAAATTTGAACGTTGTACTTTCTGAATATAAATTGCTAAGGGAACATCTCATTTCAGAAAAGAATGCGTCAATTAAATCAAAAGATTTGCCAACCCTGCTAACTTACAAAGCGGTCATCACTCAGATACTTCATTGCTTAATAGACAATGCACTCAAGTATTCTTTACAATGCACTTCGCCAAAAGTTGAGATTGACGTAGTAGAAAATGAAAAAGAATGGAAATTTTCTATCAAAGACAATGGGATAGGAATCGATTCTCAATTTTATGACAAAATATTTATTGTTTTTCAAAGACTTCACAACAAGGATGAGTATGCAGGAACAGGAATAGGCCTCGCTATTGCTAAAAGGCATGTTGAGTTTTTAGGAGGGAAGATTTGGTTAGATTCTGTAAAAGGAGGAGGAACAGTATTTTATTTCACAATTTCTAAAATTAAATAATATGAAAAATCAACAAACTAAACCCGCCCACATTCTCTTGATAGAAGACAATGAAGGCGATATATTACTTACGCTAGATGCTTTTGAAGAATGTAAAGTAAAAACTGAAATCAGCGTTGTAAAAAATGGACAAGAAGCGCTTGATTTTCTTTTTAAAAGAGAGACATTTATAGATGCAAAAAAACCTGATCTTATCCTTTTGGATATCAATATTCCGATATTCAATGGGCATGAAGTTCTGAACAAGATTAAAGCGGATCCAATATTGAAAAAGATCCCAGTAATAATGCTCACCACTTCATCCAATCAAAAGGACTTAGATAGAGCCTACGAAAACCATTGCAACAGCTATGTGAAAAAACCGCTCGAAATAAGAGAATTTCTAGATGCGATATTAAAAATTGAGGAATTTTGGTTGCAACTAACAACATTATCGGCGTAAATTAATTGAAGTTGTTATTTACGGTTTTATCCTAACGAATAAGTAGAATATCATTAGTTTGAAAATTTCCAACATTCAAATGAATGCATAACGCTGATTTTGTTGATTAGAAATTTTAGAACGAATCAAATATGGATTGCTTTTTATAAGTAAATTTATTATTCAAAACGGGATGGAGACTGAAGTGAAAAACGCATTTATAAAAAGGCCAAAAATGGTAGAAAATGCCACAGGGTACATAAAAAGGGATGTCATTAGCCCGTTTGATTATCCATCCGAAATCCATTTAATTGCTTATTGGCATTCGGTAGAAGAATCTGAGAGACACAAACTACATTTAAAATCTGCGCACCAGTTAATTCTAAAAAGATTAAAACTTGTGGAACATAGCTGATCAATGAGTAATTTCTATTATATCACAGGTTAATAATAAAATGAATGTTAAAGAATTCTGATATCGCAAACCAGTTCGAAGAGCAAAAAAACAATTTGGCCGAAAAAATAACTGCGTTGTATTTTGCCAATAAC
>Ga0105044_10006448_pt1 | contig 16140 bp, 12 predicted proteins | sample MAT01_FD_78092 | JGI IMG/M metagenome (GOLD analysis project Ga0105044, IMG submission 78092) | Freshwater microbial communities from Lake Fryxell liftoff mats and glacier meltwater in Antarctica - MAT-01 | ecosystem: Environmental > Aquatic > Freshwater > Ice > Liftoff microbial mat | place... | reverse complement strand
TTGATCTGACTTACGGGTCGATTCGCAACTGGACGAGTGACTTTCGTCGGTCGCGTGACGCTGGAGAAGACCCCCCCCTTTTTGTTTCGCCCCATCGTGGTTGTGCAGCAGCCGACGAAAATGATGAAGTAGAAATTCCGGTCGCTGATGTCCATGCTCTCGCACTGGAACGAGGACGGCGAATCGTCAGTCGACATGCGGGGATTTTTCTTTTTGTGCCGCTGCTGTCGCGGCTGCGATTTGATCGCCTTGTGACTACCGCCGGCGATCCCGGTTCGCAAATGATTCCGGCGACGAACGCGTTGTTGAGTCTGCTCGTGCTTAAGCTGCTGGACAACGAACGACTGCGCCACATTGATGATTTCAACTGTCTGTCGAGCGAAGTTCGTCTGAACGTGGATCTGGATACGGTGCTGTCGAAATTGAATCCGGTCATCGTATTGTTGTGTACATTGATCGCCGGTCTTACAACCCGATTCTGCGTGAGGCGAATCTCGACAAAGACCACCCCCAAATCCCGTGGCTCGGCAATCACCGGCTGGAATTCGTATTCTCGTAATCCCGGCAAAAGTGCCATGAGCAAATTGGCTGCGGAAATCGGCATTGAAGTTCAAGCCGCTCGATTTTTGGCGTTCAAACTGTAGAATGCCTGTCAATTGAATGTTGAAGTGTCTTCCCGTGCCCCTCAATCCGGAGTCCCGGATGCGACAGCAAAGGATCGCTACGATGGTGAGAACCGTTGCTCTGCTGGCATTGACTTTGTTTTTCGCAGAAGGAGTATCGCAGTCCAGGCTCGCCGTGTCACAGGAATTACCAACGCCGGAAAGCGATTCGCAATCCGGTCCCAGGCCGCTCGAAGCGCTGCCGGTGAAGCTGAGCAATGAACTCGACGGCACCACGCCACTGAATTCCGATGGCACTGTGCTGATTGACGTGAAGTCCAGGCGTGTTGTGCTGCGAACGGAAGTCGCCTGTCGGGACTGCATTCTGGAAATGTTTCTGGTACCGGAAGGAAATCGCGAACACGAAACGATTCTGCGTATTCGCTCCAAAGCGTTCGTTATCCACACCGCTCTGCTGGCGCTGGGAATGGAACCGGGGAAGCCAGCGGCGTTTTCGCCTGAGTTCGTCGCACCCTCCGGGCCGGAGGTTGCTCTGCAACTGGTATGGCTGGACGACAAGGGAATGCTCCAGCGTGCGGATGCCTGCGACTGGATTCGACACAACGTACATCGTTACTATGCCGCACCGTTGTCAGGGCCACCCCCGGGACTGCAACTCCCGTACAAGAACCTTCGCTGGGACAAGTTCAATAACGAGATTCTGTGGTACGGCCCGATGACCGAAGAAGAACGTACCGACTTGCTTTCCAAGTGGAAGAAGGACGAATACCAGAAAGCGATTGAGACGTTTTTTAAGGAAGGCAAGTCACGTCCCATGCAGGCAGCATTTGTCTTTGCCGGCAGCAGTTTTTACAAAGACGAAACGACCGGCGAAGAGTTTTACCAGGCCGAAGGCGGACATGTGATCTGCACGTCCAACTTCCCGGATGCGCTGTTGGATGTTCGTGAAGAAAGCTCTGCCAGTGATGGCGGGCAGACGTATGAGGCCTGGACAGAAAAGATTCCGCCTGTGGGTACAACGGTGCTGCTCGTAATGACTCCGCGTGCGGAGGAGGGCAGGCCAGCCAAAGATTCCAGACACAAAGACGATTCAAAAGCACCAGCGGAAAAGCCTCCGAAAGTTCCCTGAGATGATTGATACACACTGCCATCTGGATGCAGAAGCATTTCACCAGGAAATTGACGCCGTGCTGCAGCGCGCGACAGATGCAGGTGTTGCATTCATGCTGACGGTCGGAACAACAGTGGAATCGAGCGAGGCAGCCATCGTCCTTGCGAACCGCTATAAGTTTGTGCGGGCCATCGTTGGCATTCATCCGAACTATGTCCAGGCAGCGAAACCCGGTGACTGGAAAAAGATCGAAGAACTGGCGACACATCCGGCAGTCGTCGCCGTCGGTGAAACCGGACTCGACAAATACTGGGACCACACTCCGCTGGATCAGCAGCAGGACTACTTCGTCCGGCACATTGAGCTGTCGAAACGCATCAGCAAGCCGTTTGTCGTCCATTGCCGTGAAGCTGACGTGGAAGTCCTGGAAGTCCTGAAAACAGAATCGCAGCGCGGGCCGTTCATCGGAGTGATGCACGCTTTCTCGGGCGATGCACAGATGGCGGCGGAATGTCTGCAACTGGGCATGTACCTGTCATTCGCCGGGATGCTCACGTTTCGTAAGAATGAAAGTATGCGCGCCGTCGCCGCCACTGTGCCGCTCAATCGACTGCTGGTCGAAACCGATGCTCCGTATCTGGCACCACATCCGAATCGCGGCAAACGCAACGAACCCGCCTGGGTACAACTCACCTGCGAATGCCTCGCCGCCGTACATGCGCTGACACCAGAAGCTATGGACGAACAAACGACATCAAATGCCAGAGCACTGTTCGGCCTTGGCCACAACCCCGGCGAGCGGCATACGTAAACTTGCCGGTACATTGCAAATTCAAAAGAGCTCGCTCTGGAAAAAGATAATGTATACCAGTGGGCTGACGCCACACCGCTCGCCGAGTAAGATACCAAATCACCACTTCACCGGAGATATTCATGAGTCGTTTCTTTCTCACGTGTCTCATTGCCGGTCTGCTTCATGCGACCGCATCGAGCGCTGAATTCACAGGCGTTAAAGTCGCGCCGTATCTGGGTTACGAAAAAGCCGTGCATCTGACGAACGGCCATGTCACGGCAGTGTTGTGTCCGGAAGTGGGCGGCCGCGTGTTGGAATATGCGCTCAACGGCAACAACGCCCTGTACCTGTCTGATGGCGAGAAGAAGTGGAAACCCGGAGATCGACCGGAATCCTCCGCCGGACGATTTGACATCGGCCCGGAACTCGTCATTCCGCCGCGTCCTGCACTCTGGAACGGAGCCTGGACGACGGAAATCATCGCCGACCGCCACGCAAGACTCACGAGCCCCGACGATACATCGACCGGCGTGCGCCTGGTCCGGGATTTCGTACTCGACGAAAAATCGACGCGACTCAGCTGCACGCAAACGATTCACAATATCTCAGAAAAGCCGGTGGAATGGTGTCACTGGAGTCGCACGTTTGCGGTCGGACACGGGATTTGTCTGATTCCGCTGACGGCCCCCAGCCGATTCCCGAAAAGTTACGTCATGTACGAAGAAGGATCTCTGATCAACATGAACCCGGAAGATCCGAACATCCGCGTACGGGATGGTTTCCTTGAGATTCTGGGCACACCGCGAAAACCAAAACTCGGCATGGACAGTTACGCCGGGCTGATTGCGTATCTTTCACCGAATAACCTGTTGTTCGTGAAACGATTCAAGACGTACCCTGACCGGGTCTACAACGAGGCCGCAGGACTCACCATTTCCATCTGGTATCCCGACAACGCGATGATTGAACTGGAACCCATCGGCCCACGCGAACGTCTGCAGCCTCGCGAACACGCCAGCTTTACCGAAGAATGGTACCTGACCGAGATGCCATTCCCACAGTCTCGTGAAGTCGATCTGGATTCCGTGAGGAAGTCACTCGAATAGTGCCTCGCGTGCCGATCTTCAGGAAGCTGCCGCCAACCAGCTCGAAACCAGCTGAAAACCTGCACTCTCGGGCAAGTTCACGTTACAATGCTGATCATTGGTGTTGTTTGGTTGTCGGGCAAGGTGCATGAATTATGTTTGCGGATCGAGTTATTCTGTATTGTCGCGCTGGTGATGGCGGGAATGGGAGCAGCAGCTTTCGTAAGGAAATCTTTGTTCCTCGCGGTGGTCCGGATGGTGGCGACGGTGGCGACGGCGGCGACATTGTTATTCAGGCGGATGAGAATAAAGGCTCTCTCGGCAACCTTGTTGGCCATCGACACTGGAATTCTGATCGTGGCCAGCACGGGAGCGGTGCGTTGTGCACCGGACGTTGCGGCAAACCCACTGTGATCCTGGTTCCACCTGGAACATTGATTACCGACCTGAAGCATGGTGATTCATTGAAAGACCTGCAGCACCACGGCGAAAGCGTGATGATCGCAAAAGGCGGGCGTGGCGGGCGTGGCAACAAACGCTTTGCAACACCCCAGAATCGGGCTCCACGAGAATCCGAAGAAGGACATCCGGGCGCGTACCGTGAGATCTCGCTTGATCTCAAGATGATCGCCGACGTCGGCCTGATTGGAAAGCCAAACGCCGGCAAATCTACGCTGCTGAGTCGTGTCTCGCGGGCAACTCCCGAGATTGCCGATTATCCTTTCACCACCAAGTATCCGAATCTTGGGGTGGTGAATGTCGGCTATGACTATGAGTTTGTGCTGGCGGATATTCCGGGGTTGATCGAGGGGGCTCATGCCGGCGTTGGTCTGGGCCACGACTTTTTGAGACATGTCGAACGCACGCGACTGCTGGTGCATCTTGTCGAGCCCTCTCCGATGGATCAAACCGATCCGCTTGACAACTATGCTCAAATCCGCGAAGAGCTGCGTTTGTATGATCCGAAACTTGCCGAAAGGCCCGAGATCATCTGCGTCACAAAGGCTGAGCTGACCGATGCGGCGACCTGTGCTGAGTTATTGCGGGAAGTCACTGGCAAGGAAGTTTTTCTGATTTCCGCAGTCACGGGCAAAGGACTTCCTGAGTTAACTCGACTGATCATTCAACGGTTAGCCAAACTGGCACCCGAACCCGTAACATCGCGAGCAGAACCTGAAGTTGCAACGTGAGAAAAACTATGAAAGTGCTGCTGGCGAATCCTCGCGGTTTTTGTGCGGGGGTCAATATGGCGATTGAATGTCTGGACGAAGCCATTCGGCGCGTCGGGGCCGGGATCTACGTGTATCATGAAATCGTACACAACAAGCACGTCGTCGATCGGTTTACGAAGCAGGGTGTTAAGTTCGTCGATTCGCTCGATGAAGTGCCCTATGGCGGAATTTTGCTTTTCAGCGCTCATGGGGTTTCTCCGGAAGTTCGCAGCATCGCCCGCAGACGTAAACTTCAGACCGTGGACGCGACATGCCCGCTGGTCACCAAAGTGCATCTGGAGGCCATTCGTTACGCAAATCAGGGATTCAATATCCTGTTGATCGGACACGAAGGTCACGACGAAGTGATTGGTACAATGGGCGAAGCACCGGAGAGCATCACGTTGGTAGAAACGCCCGAAGACGTAGGCAGGCTACCGTTCACCAGCACAGACAAACTGGCCTATCTGACTCAGACGACGCTCAGCGTGGACGAAGCTACAGCCGTGATCAACGCGCTCCGCAAACGTTATCCACACATTGAATCACCAAAGAAGGAAGACATCTGCTACGCCACGACAAATCGGCAGGATGCCATCAAGGTTCTCGTTGAATCTGCAGATGTTTTGATTGTGCTGGGAAGTCAGAACAGTTCCAATAGTCGTCGTCTGATGGAAATCGGAGCCAGCCGGGGAGTGCCCTCGTATCTCATTGATGGGGCCGGTGAACTCCGGCGCGACTGGTTCGAAAAAGCCGAAACCGTCGTCGTCACTGCCGGCGCCAGTGCCCCGGAAGTTGTGGTCGGTGAATGTATCAGATTCCTGCAGCTGAATTTTGCAGCTGAAGTGTCGGAAGAAACACTCCGGGAAGAACATGTGCATTTTGCCACTCCGCGAGAACTGCTGACGCTCAAACCTGCCACGCTGGAGCAGGGGACTCCAGGTTCTCAGGGCTGACAGAACACCGGCCTGTCCGGCAGCGTCGCTTGAGTGTTGAACGCAGATGCAGTGAAATGACAGCCTGCCGCACATTACCCTGTTCCTGAGTGTCCTACCGTGTTTCGCGCTTCGCTGCTGGTGATCAACGGGCCCAATCGTGGCACTCGTTACGAGATCGCGTCTGATCAGGACGTCGTGATCGGGCGCAGTGTGGGTTGCAACCTGCGTCTGGACGACAGCGAAGTGTCCCGCCAGCACGCCAGAATCTGTCACAACGGTGCAGATTTTGTGCTGAGAGATCTCAGCAGCGCGAATGGCACTCGGATCAATGGTCATGCCCTGACGGAGCGCGTCCTCTGCAATGGCGACAACCTGCAGTTTGGATCCAGCGTGCTCCTGTTTCAGATGGCTGAACAGGTCCAGCCGCCGGTTGCATCCGGCGATCAGATTCAATTCATTGATGATTCGCGGTCAATGCATGCATCAGCGATCGTGCAGAGCGTCGATGTGGACGAAAACCGTGCCACCGTTACGGAAGTCGATCGCATCCATGGGCTTGAGTTGCTTTATCATGTTGCCGAAGAACTTGTGACGCCAGTTCGTTCGCTGGACGATGTACTACAACGCATTCTCAATCTGGCGATGCAGGCCATTGACGCAGATCGCGGCTGTGTGTTAATCAAAGATCCTGTGGGTGTTGACCTGACTGCCATCGCATTTGCGCGGCATGGCGGGAGTCAACCCGGGTCGGCGCAAATGCCGGTATCGCGTTCAATTACGGATTATGTTCTGCGGCATGGGATGGCCGTGCGCACGTCGGATGCAGGGCATGACGATCGATTTCATTCGGGGAAAAGCATCGTCACGGCCGGAATCCGCGAAGCCATCTGCGCGCCAATGCGAGGCCGCTCCGATTTGCTGGGTGTCCTCTATCTGGATACAACCACGCCGGTAGATCAGGCGATGAACATGGGCGTAAGTTCCCGGCTGACCGACGAACATCTGCGGACGATTGTCACCGTGGCGCGTCAGGCGGCATTGGCGATTGAATCGCGGCAGTTTCAGGAAGCGATGCTCAAGGCAGAACGATTTGCGGCTATGGGCCAGACGATTACGGTGCTGAGTCATCATATTAAGAACATTCTGCAGGGCGTTCGCGGTGGCAGTTATCTGATTCGCATGGGCCTTGATGAGCAAAAAGATGAATTGATTCGTCAGGGCTGGGGAATCGTGGAACGCAACCAGACGCGAATTTATGACCTCGTGATGGACATGCTCAATTACAGCAAAGATCGAGTTCCCGTACTGAAGCTGGCCGACATTAATACTGTTGTCACCGACGTGATCGAGCTCGCCGCCGCCCGCGCTCATGAATGCGGTGTGACGCTGGAGTTTCGTCGGGGCGACGATGTGTCGATGGCAATGTTTGACGAAGAAGGAATTCACCGCGCTGTCCTGAATATTGTTTCGAACGCGATCGATGCGGTCGAAGGGATTGAGAACGGTGCCGTGGTCGTGCAGACCGGCTACGACAAGGCGGCCGATATGCTGCTCGTGGCCGTCAGTGACAATGGTCCGGGGATTCCCGAAGATCAGCGCGCGGCCATCTTTAACGTATTTGAATCGTCCAAGGGTTCGCGGGGAACTGGTATCGGCCTGCCGGTCAGTCGTAAGATCCTGCGCGAACACGGTGGCCGAGTCCGTGTGGAAGGCGGTCCGGGACAGGGCACACGATTCGTGCTCAGTTGGCCTCGTGGCAATGCCACGATTCCGGACATCAACCGGCTGATTCAGCAGGATGAAGCAAACGAGAGTGACATCCGCTGAGCACGGTGCCTCTCAGAAATTCACATTTTCAACAGAAAGCAGACCCTCAACATCATGCCAGACTTTAAGAAGCATCGCGTGCAGGAGAATGACAAGGTTAAGCTGAGCCGGACAGAGACTGACGGGAAAAAGATTGAAAAAGAGCGCGCTGCCGGTGAGGCTCTGTTCCAGTCTTTGAGGAGCGAACTTATCACGCTCCAGGCTCAACTCTACGCCGAATCCAAACAGAAACTGTTGATCGTTTTTCAGGCAAAGGACGCTGCCGGAAAAGACGGCACAATACGTTCTGTCTTTGAAGGTGCGAATCCGCAGGGAGTCGGTGTGACATCCTTCAAACGCCCGTCTGAAGACGACCTTGCTCACGATTTTCTGTGGCGAGTTCACAAAGCCGTGCCCGCGAACGGCATGATCGGCGTCTTCAATCGTTCGCATTACGAAGACGTGCTGGTGGTCCGTGTACACAATATTGTGCCGGAATCGGTTTGGCGACCTCGGTACGAGATGATCAACGATTTCGAAAAAATGCTGACTGCTTCGGGCACTCGGATCATCAAGTTCTTTCTGCACATTTCAAAAAATGAACAGAAGCAGCGGTTTCAGGAACGCATTGATGATCCAGCCAAACGCTGGAAGTTTGATCCGGAAGATCTCGAAAAGCGAAAACTGTGGGACGGTTATGAGCAGGCATTTGAAGACATGCTGGAACAGTGTTCCACGAAGGAATGTCCGTGGTACATCGTTCCGAGCGACCAGAACTGGTATCGCGACCTTCTGGTGACAAGTGTGATCGTGGAGACGCTCAAAGACATGAATCCACAATACCCGAGCCCTCCGGATGTCACAGGCGTGGTGATTGAATAATTGGACGGTCAACCGGGAAAATTCTGATTCAACGACAAATGAAGTGTGCGGAAGAGGACTGGTGTTTAAACCGCGAATGGACGCGGATACACGCGAATAGTGGCAGTGATCCAGTGTGGGTGCATTTCGAATGCCTCTTCAAACGGCGCGGGCTCTGAAGTCATGGCACGAGAACAACTTATTTTGCCGGTTTTTTTGACTTTATTCGCGTTCATTCGCGTCCATTCGCGGTTCACATCTGTTTTCCATCGACGCTTCCAAAGTTGTTGACGTCCCGATCTGTAGTCAGTTCGCCTACACCCAATAATTTTCTGGATTCTGTGCTGCGCACTTCATTTGTCGTTGAACCGCTTTGCTTGAAGTCTCCATGCCTCACGTCAATGCAGCACAATGGCGCGCCCCGGGCCGGCGTGACAGTCGCGGATACGGGTGGGGGCGAACAGGAAGTAAGCATTTATCGGAATGCTGCCGACGTTGTTCAGGAATTCAACTCCAACCATATCGTGGCCGCCGAGAGCCCAGTAAGTCATCAAGGCGCGGCGTGGATCGACTCCGCCGAGATCCGGTGCATCAGTCGCGAGACAGCGGATGCCTTTGCTGTGCAGATAGTTGATCGCGTCCGGGCCAGGTGCAGGCCAGCCTTCAGATTTTCCCGCAAGAGGATCCTGCCAGACACCTTTGTCATCCGGAGTCGGTTTGAAGTGTCGATCGAGGTGTCCGGAACGGAACAGTATTACCTGGCCACGTTCGAATTCTCCGTGATCGAGTTCATCAGCCTTAAGCAGCGCGACGGTAATCTCGGGTGATGCTGGCCAGGCAGATTTCTGCATCGTACCGACAAGACTTCGCACATCGACAACGCGCGCATTGCCGCAAGTCCAGTCGAGAGGCACTTTGTCTGTCGTCCGGGAACTGAAACCGCGCTTGCCGTATCGGGATTCATACTCTGCCAGCCAACCACGAACCTCCGGAGAATACTCAACCGCAGCACCTTCCGGTGGAAGAGCAAACGCCGGGGTAATCAGATGAGTCCCTGCCGTGGCATCCATCAGGTGTGTGTGATGCCACATATCGAGGTCCGGAGAATACAGGAAATCGACTTTTACATAGACCTGTCGATGACGTCCTGCGAGCGAACCTGGATTCGTCACGGGAAGATTCATCGCCAGCGTCGGTGACAGATCGATGGCGCGCTTGTTGCGAGCGGACTCAATCAGTCGCGCCGGAAGATCTCCGCCGACAACCGCGAACGCTCGCGTTTCGGAATACGGCCCAGCAGCATGCTTCGGCCCCAACATGCAGTAAAATGCGCCGGTCGCAGGCAGCTGGCCAAGATTCGTGGCTCCCTCGGTCCAGATCATTCCATGCCGCAGGCCGGCATAGTGTGTGGGCTCAGCAAGGTTTGGCATCGGTCCCATGCTCGCGCTGTCAGTGCCGAGCGTCATCACGCCGCGTGTTGCCAGCAATTCCATCGTCTCCGGATTGGGATCCGGATAGCCAGGCGATTTGCGATCCACGACATCCGCGATGTAGCGATGCCCTTCTGGAAACGGACGATAGTACGTGTCGGAATAGTCGCTGCGAAACAAGACCACGTCGCCCAATCTTAATTTTCGATGTTGCTGTTCAAATCGTTCAATGTGGGAAGGCAGCACCAGCGGGCTGACTCCGTTCGAGGCCTTATCCAGCAGTTCGCGCACATCAACAATGCAGGCTTCACCACCAAACTGCCATGCTTCAATCCTGTCGGTGTAGGACAGGCCGAACGGACCTGACTTCTCGCGCTTCAACTCCGGACGCACAACAGAATGCGGCGGCACATCGAGTTGCGTTCCCGTGTTTCCGTCGATGAGCAACACGTCGATGTTGTAGGAACAGTTCGGCCCGATCGCCTGTTCGTGGATTAACTGAAATCGAGGAAATGGATGCGTCGGCCACGTCGCTGGGTACTCCGGCGCGATCAGTAGCGAGCAATCGACGAACCGTGTTGTTGCGTCGTCCTTTTCCTGAGCGGGCAACGAACTGCCGAGAACGCAGCAGACAAGGAGCGAAGAACCGAACTGCATCGCCGGATTCACGGTCCTCTGGAAAATCCTTCCGAGGCGTCGAAGTTGCATCATGTCGCGACCTCTGCTTTCTGAATTGAACACAAAGAGTAGATTGCAACCGATGCGAAGCTGGCTGTCCAGTGACTTTGGTGGTGATGGATCTGGTCGCACACAGATCCGTTTGTACTGGCTCATCAGATGATTGTCCGATCAGCATACTCGTATTGACAGGCAGCAAATGGTGCAGTATACCCATGTTTTCGCGACGCGATGATAACAGTTTGCACAGTCTGCAATACGAACGGCGCAATTCAGCAATTGCGATGATTCCATGCGAATCGCCCACATCATTACCCGATTGATTATCGGCGGCGCTCAGGAAAATACGCTGTTCAATGTCGATGATCAGCAGCATCTGTTCCATGACGAAGTCTGTCTGATTGCGGGCCCAGGGCTGGGGCCGGAAGGTTCCCTGGAACCGAAAGCGCTCGAACGAGGACTAAACCTGCGCGTGCTGCCTGAACTGCGTCGGAGTCTGAATCCGCTGCAGGACTGGAGTTCACTCAGGGCCATCCGTCTGGCCATTGCAGAATTCGCACCGCAACTTGTGCATACCCACAGTTCCAAGGCCGGCATCCTGGGACGTCTCGCGGCATATCAGTTGGGAATACCGGCCGTGCATACGATACACGGTGCCTCGTTCCATTATGGTCAGAATTTTGTCGCGCAGACTTCGTATAAATGGGCGGAGAAACGCGCGGCTCGCTGGTGTCAGCACTACATCACCGTGTGTGATGCCATGACGGATCAGTATGTCAAAGCAGGGATCGCCGCGCGTGAGAAGTTTACGACCATCTACAGCGGGATGGATGTGGATCACTTTCTGACTCCGCGCCGCCCCCCTGCGACTCTGCGAAGTGAACTCGGCCTTTCTCCCCACCACATCGTGCTGGGCAAGGTTGCCAGGCTATTTCATCTGAAGGGGCACGAGTACCTGATTGAAGCCGCGCCACAAGTCGTGAAGGCCGTCCCGAATGTCCGATTTCTGCTTGTCGGTGACGGGATTCTGAAAGCTGAGTTTCAGGCGAGGATCGCAGCGCTGGGACTGACGAAGCACTTTGTGTTTGCCGGCCTGGTCGCTCCGGAAGCCGTCGGTGATTATTTGCACGCCATGGATGTAGTCGTGCATACCAGCGTCTGGGAAGGGCTTGCTCGAGTACTTCCGCAAGGACTGATTGCTGGCAAGCCAGTGATCAGTTTTGCGATAGACGGGGCTCCGGAAGTCTGTGTGCCAGACGAAACCGGACTGCTGGTTGAACCTCGCAACGTACCTCAGCTTGCAGAAGCGATGATTCGGCTGGCTCAGGATGCCGCACTTCGTCAACGGCTGGGGGCAACTGGCAGAGCACGATTTACGGAGCAGTTCCGTCATCAGAACACGACACGACAGATTCGCGACGTTTATGCACAAGTGCTGAAGAATCGAGATTCCGCACACTGACCTATGCGCAAATCTACTGATGCTCTGGCACTCTTGCTTTAGTGAATCGGGTGGCCGGGGCTGGACTGAGCGAAGCGAAGGAAGCCCCGGGGTTTCGGGCTGGCGCCCTCCAACCCCGGCCACCCATCAATCTGTCAGTGGAAAGAGCACTAGTGTCTCGAGCGAAGCAGCATATAGCCCGCCACAACGCAAACGAGGAGCATGATGCAATAATCCTGCGGGGACATCGTCTGGAATCGGTGAATTGTCAGATTCTGGATCTGATACAGCCACAATTCAAATGCACTTACCATGACAGTCTCGTAAAGCAGAGTGTGCCTTCAATTCGCTGAAGGAATTGCGTCAGCGCGTTGTGCCCCAAACTGGAATCCTGGTTCGGAATTCCCGGCGAGGCAAAGTTTTTCGTCCATGAGCACCTATTGGGGACGATCAACAGTGACTGTATTGATTCTGACGGTTGTAAGTCCGTCGTCGCATCGCTCTCCACTGCGGCAGGTCACGAGCCCGATGATTGCTGCATCGCGATACCCAGCGGCAGCAAGTCTTGTCATGACGTGATCCGCGCGATCTGCATCGACGCCCATTAACAGGCCACCGGAAGTCTGAGGATCGTACATCGCCGACAATTGCAGGAGTGGTGAGTTCAGCAGAGTCGTATGTTCATTCGCTGAGCCGTTCTGCACACCGCGTGGCATACTTCGGTCGCGTAGGCGTTCGCCGATGACAATGAAATCCTGCACTGCAGCTCTGTTTTCGTCGTACAGCGAAGTTTGGATTCCGTTCAGGATCTGCGCTGCCGCACCGAAGATCAGTGGCAATGAATCCACATACAGATCTACAGAGACTTCAGACTGCTGACACATTTCCAGCAAATGACCTGCCAGTCCGAAACCAGTGATATCTGTGGCGGCAGCGACGCCTGCTTCAAGGGCGATAACTCCGGCCAGTTGATTGGATTGCAGCATCATCTCAATCGCAGCCGACATTGAACGTGACTCCGCACGTCCTGATTCGTTCGCCGCCAGGATGACTCCCGTCCCGAGCGCTTTGGTCAAAATGAGCTTTTGACCAGGACGAAGTCGTGCTTTGCTCAGTGGCAATCCATCTGTGGCAGCACCGTGTGTTTTTCCAAAAACTGTGAACCCGACTGCAAGTTCCTCACCATTCGTCGTGTGCCCGCCAACCAGAATTGCATTCGCAGCCATCAATTCCCGCACCGCACCACTCAGGACATGATGCAGCATTTCTGACTGACGATCGATATTTCCCTCCGGCAGCGTGACCATGGCAACGGCCGATATCGGTTGCACACCGCTCGCCCACAGATCGCTGAGCGCATGGATTGCAGCAATACGACCGGTAAGCCATGGATCATCCAGAAATGCCGGAAAGAAATCGACGGACACGGCATTCGCACCAGACGCACCCGGCAACAGTGCCGTATCGTCACTCTGCAGAAATCCATGTGGCGCGGAGGGCCATTCCTCCCGTAGTCGCTGTAATACCCTGTGTAGCACACGCGCACTTGTCTTGCCGCCACAGCCGCGACATCGCATTTTGGTCGACTCAGATTTCAAGGACGACGTTGACACTAATCCGGCTGATGAGCTCATACGTGCCGGCGACTTCAACGAACTGGACGGTCGATGCATGTGCATGAACTTTGAATCGATGCGGTCCTTGAGTCTCCACCAGTGCGCGCCAATGCCGGAAAACCACTTCCATTGCGCAATTGCGCGACCATCTCCCGTTGCCAGCAGCCGTAGAAAATCTCGCTGCGGTTGGTAGGCAATCAACTCGTGCCCCTGCAGACTGCCATTCAGGTTCTGCCATAGAATCGGTCCCTGTCGCACAGCGTAGACGCCGGCGCGGTCGATGTTTTCACTGTCCATGTCTGCAGAATCGCCAACGACAAAAACATGCTGATCGCCGACAGACTGCAGTGTGTTCTGCACTCGCAGAAATCCTGATTCAGATTTCGGCAGGTTGACATGCTGCAACAACGGAGGCGGACAGGCACCTGTGACCCAGAGCACCACGTCGGCCGGCAACATGCTGCCGTCATCAAGTGTCAGTTCCAGGTCACTGTGTCCAGTCACACGGCCACCGTGGCGGACGTCAATTTCGCGTCGTTGAAGTTCGCGATTGACAAGCTCAATGGTGCGAGTTCGGAAGCCTGTGAGAATCTGAGAATTCGCATCGACCAGTGTGACCTGCGGTGTGCCGCCCGTTTTTCGGATTCTCTGCTCCACACAAAATGCCACTTCCACTCCCGCGGCGCCGCCGCCGACAATCGTGACCCTGACGGGAGCGTTACCGATTCGCTGGATCGCAGAATCCAGGCGCTGTAATGCAGTAAACATGGGCTTGATCGGCACAAACCCAGGATGTGTCTTCAGTCGATCCATTTGCAGTGGCACTGATCCCACACCGATACAGGCAACGTCGTAAGTAACCGGCGGACGTTCGCGAAAGAGCACTTCTTTCCGCACGGCATCCAGCGCGATCGCTTCGTCAACAAGCAGTTCCACGCCCGCAGCTTTGGTCAACCGGTGCAGATCGATTTCCATGTCGGAAGGAGCGTACAATCCAGCGAGCGTGCCGGGCAGCATCCCGCTGTAGGTGGCGCACGGGAACGGCGAAATCAATGTCAGACGGGCATCTGCAATCGGCGCCTGCATCCACATCCGCACAATATGCAGATTCGTGTGCCCGGCACCGACCAAAACAATTCGTCGATTTGCCAGCTGCACGCGAAAACCCCACAAGCGATACTTCGACACGCCATCACCAGACCCGGAATTCGGTTTCAATCTGATTCGCCCGGACCTGACTTCTGACATCGAACAAACAATGCAGATTAAGCCTGCCCTCGAAGGTTGTAGGAAGATTTGACGTACGCTGCAAGCAAAGTCACCGGCTACGGGTTTTCAGGAGCAATTGTTCATCGCTGCGTTCTCAGGGCCAGAACGCAGAGCCAGCCCCTCATGATCCATCGGCATCGGCCAGGCCCAAAGCTCTACGCCGAGATCAACAACAAGCCCCGGATTGTTGTACTTCAGCCGCGTGAGTGGCGGCAGCTGTTGTTGCGAAAACACCTTGCCGGGCGTGCCAAGACACAACAGCCACGGGATGAATGTGATCCACCGATTCGAAGCGGACGAGAATGGACGCCATCCGACCCCTGACCCCTGACCGACCGCCGTAACCGGGCGGCGACATTACGCATTCATTTCAGTTCTCGCCCGATCCGCCGCTCGGCTTTACCGCATTGTTCTGTCCGCTGGCTCTACTTTCAAGCCAGCGTTTCAGTGGAGCTTGGCTTTCAGCGGATGGTTTACCGAAGATCAAATTCTCAGCGCTGATGTCTTCATCCAGCCGAGGCCAGTGTATTCCCCGCCCACCTCCAATCAGCCGCCAATCGGACCGTTCGTCAGAGTTTCCGTGACAAAGACGAGGATACCAGGACAGCGGAACTGAAATCGTTCGACCATCCGATAGCTTCACGGTCAAAAGGTCATCAGTCACCACGACTGCGGTCAATTGAACGTGCTGTGTGTCAACCGTTGAAGAGGTCATGCCAGGAATCCATCAGTTATTGGTGGTAGTCTGTCGTAATCTGCTCGATCCGCCGCAGTTCTTTTCCCGAAAACCCGCCACTTCGTTCGAGGCGAACTGGATCGAGCCACATCTTTGCCTCGCAACAATCACGTTCCACATGCACGTGTGGCCGTTCATCCCCGTCACCGGCATAGAAAAAGAATCGATACACGCCAACTCGCAAAACGGTGGGCATCAATCACTCGCCATGTGTGTCTCGGCTGTAACAAACAGTAATCGACGCCACAGCCGCTTTCTGACAGAACGTCCAGGATCACCGGACGGCGGCAACAGATTTTCAATTTCAAAACCCATGCTACCGACGTTCCGGTGCATCATTTTGTTCAAGTAAGCCGCTGACGCGGCGGGGTTCTTTGGGAGTGGATTGTATCGGGAAGTTGTAGCGTTTGGCAATGGTGGCTGGTCAATCTGTGTGTTGGGGGAGCGTCGCTGGATGCTCCATACGATTTCTTTGACAGAAAGACCGGATCATGGCTTCATCAGAAAACGATCGTCATCAGGATGACTCAGCGAACCGTCGG
>Ga0105044_10006447_pt1 | contig 16141 bp, 9 predicted proteins | sample MAT01_FD_78092 | JGI IMG/M metagenome (GOLD analysis project Ga0105044, IMG submission 78092) | Freshwater microbial communities from Lake Fryxell liftoff mats and glacier meltwater in Antarctica - MAT-01 | ecosystem: Environmental > Aquatic > Freshwater > Ice > Liftoff microbial mat | place... | reverse complement strand
CGCGATTGCGACGCGTGAGAGATGCCCGGGATCTCCGCGAGGAACTCGCTCGGCTCGTGCAGGCGGGATTCCCGCAGAGAGCGCGCCGACTCTTGAGCCCAAAGGACGGTGGCGAGCGATCGCCGCACGACCCGCATGCGCCCATTTGCGCTCCAGCGCGCGTCCGCAAAATGCACGTCGCCGGCGATCTCTCGCCGGCGACGTCGTTCGGGCGAATGGCTCGCAGCGTCAATCGACGGCTGCGCCGACCTTCTCCATCCACTGGTCCTTCGTGAGCAGGACCTCGCGGTTCTTGCCGCCCATGTACGGGCCGATCAGCCCCATTTCTTGCAAGTCGTCGAGCACGCGGCAGGCCTGGTCGAAGTCCATGTCGTACTGGCGCTGCAGCATCGAGACCGCGACGCGGCCGCGTTCGACGAACATGCAGCCGACCTCGACGAGCAGTTTCTTCTCGGGGTCGATCCCGCGGCCGGGAGCCTTCTCGGCGCGTGAAGCGGGGACGGCCGCTTTCGGCTTGAGGACGACCTGCGGCTCGGTCTCGACGGCGTCGAAGAGGCTCGGAGCAGCGGCCGCGACCTTCGTGCGCGGTGCGGCGGCGGGCGCGACGGCGATGGGTTCGGAGGCCTCGTCGTCGGCATCGGCTGCGGCTTCGTCGCCCTCGTCATCGTCCGCGGCCATGTCGGCTGCGGGCTGCGCAGCGATCTCGGCCACGGGGGGCTCGCGTTCCTCGTCCTCGAACTCGACCTCCCCGTCCGCATCCTCCTCGGCCTCGGACGGCGCGATCGCGACGACGGAGAGGACCTCGACCGGCGCCTCCTCCGCTTCCGCCTCGAGATCGAAGCGCTCCTCCTCGACGAGTTCCGCCGCGATCCCGGCGACGGGCGCGAGCTCGGCGTCGGCGGTCGCGAGCTCGGCCTCGAGCTCGTCGAGCTCGTCCTGCACATCGGCTTCGGCGCGGACGGCGGCGTTGTGCGCGCGCAGCTCGTCGAGCAGCGATCCCTGCTGGGCCCGGCGACCGGCGACCTCGGCCTGCTCCTCGGCCTGCTCCTCGGCCTGCTCCTCGGGCGCGGCGATCGCGGCGGCGACGGGCTCGTCGCCAGTCTCGACCTCGGTCTCGACCGCGATGCTCACGACCGGCACGCCGGCCTCCACGACTTGCACGGCCGAGATGGCCGGTTCGAGGGCGAGCGCGACGGACTCCTCCGCACGCACGGCCTCGAGCAGCTCTTGCGCTTCCGACTCGGCGATCTCGCCGATCTCGCGCGGGATCCGCGCGGCGACGACCGGCGCTTCCTCGAAGTCGGCGGCGATGTCGGCGGCGGCTTCGTCATCCGTGCGATCGCGCCGCGCCTTCTCGACGAGCGAGAGCGGCGTGCCGTACGCGTCCACCGGTTCGTCGTCCTCCGAGAGCCCTGTCGTCTCCCACGTCGGGCGCGGCGGCATCGGGCGCTCCTCGGCTTCCTCGACGATCTCCGCGACCTCCTCGACGACCGCGGCCGGTACGTACTCCCGGACCGGCGGCGCGGCGTCGGCGAGCGCCTCGATCTCCTCGGGCGCGATGCGCGTCGGATCCGCGGCGGCGCGCGGAGCCGTCCAGCGGTAGACCGCCGGCTCGGCCACCGCCGGGATCACCGGCGCGGCGGCGAGCGCGCTCGGGCTCGTGAGCGGCCGCGTGCCGGCCGGCACCTCGCCCTTGAGGCGGACATCCTCGGGATAGAGCGGCTGGACGGGCTTCGTTGCCGGCGAGATCGGACGCGCGGGCGCGACCGCTTCCTCCACGTGCTCGCCCGGGAAGAGCATCGCCGACTCGGCCGCGGTCACGCCGTCGTCGCCCTTCGGCGGCGCGGGCGTCGCGCGGCGCGCGGGCGCGAGCTTCGCCGCGGCGGCCGGGTCCTCGCGCATCCAGGCGAAGTAGGCCGCGCCGAACGCGACGATTGCGCCGAGCAGGACGCCCACGGCCGGGTGCGTCATCTCCGCGATGCGGCCGCCGGTGCCGTCGCCGAGCGATCCGCCGCGCATCTCGGACAGGGAGCCCACCACGACCGACATGCCGATCGCGACGCCGAGCATGCCCAGGATCCCGACGGTCAGGCCGCCGCGATCGCCGGTCAGGAACGCGCGCGCGCCGAGGAACGCGATGCCGGCACCGCCGAGCAAGGCCGGCAGGGGTCCGACGGCGCCCCCGATCAAGGCCCCGAACGCGGCCGTCCCCGTGGTCCCTCCGGCGCCGGTGAGAAGGCCGTAGCCCATCAACACCGCCGCCAGCGATCCGAACAGAAACACGCCGATCGACAGCCAATCACCCCCGGACAGGGTCTTCCGCTCACTCATCTCTCATTGCTCCCGTGCGTTCCGAGGCTCCGCCGCTTCCGGCGGGGGAAGGCCCGTGCAGCTCTTCCCATTGTTCCAGCGTGACCAGGATGTCGCGCACCTTGCTGCCCTTGTGGGGCCCCAAGATGCCGCGCTCGCTCATCAGGTCGATGAGCCGTGAAGCGCGCGTGTAACCGACGCCGAGGGCGCGCTGCAGCAGCGACGCCGAACCGCGCTTGCTCTTGAGCACGACGCGCACGGCCTCGTCGAACATCGAGTCCTCTTCCGCGTCGCCGTCCACGAGCCCGCCGCCGGTCGGCCGCGCTTCGCCGGTCGCCACTTGGACGAGTTCCTGGCTGAAGTTCGGCGCCGAAGTCTGACCCACGAAGTCGACGAGCTTCGTGATCTCGGAGTCCTCGACCAGCGCACCTTGGACGCGCTTCAACTTCCCGCCACCGGGCGGCATGAAGAGCATGTCACCGTGGCCGAGCAGCTTGTCGGCACCCGTCTCGTCCAAGATGACCCGGCTGTCCACGCGGCTCGCGACCTGGAACGCGATGCGCGTCGGCAGGTTGCCCTTGATGACGCCGGTGATGACGTCGGTCGAGGGGCGCTGCGTCGCGACGATGACGTGGATGCCGGCCGCGCGCGACTTCTGTGCGAGGCGCGTGATCGCCAGCTCGGCCTCTTTCTTCGAGACCGCCATGAGGTCGGCGAACTCGTCGATGACGACGACGATGTAGGGCAGGTGGCGTGGCGTGCGCTCGGGATCGAAGTCGTCGCCGAGGGCCTGCTTGAGGCCCTCTTCGCCCAGCGCGTTGTAGCCCTTGAGGTTCTTGACCGCGGCCGATTTGAAGAGCTCGTAGCGCCCCTCCATCTTCTCGACGGCCCACAAGAGGACGCCCGTCGCCTGCCGCGCGTCCGTCACGACCGGACACATCATGTGCGGCACGGTCGCGAAGGCCTGCAGCTCGACCATCTTCGGGTCGATCAGGATGAGCTTGACGTCGTGCGGCGAACGCGTGAGCAAGAGGCTCGCGAGGATCGTGTTGATGCACACCGACTTGCCCGAGCCGGTCGTGCCGGCGATCAGGAGGTGCGGCATCTTCGCCAGGTCCTCGACGATCGGCTTGCCCTCGGCGTCCATGCCCACGAACAAGGGCAGACCCATGTACTTGGGGTCGTAGGCCTTCTGGCTCACCAGTTCGCTGATGCGCACGACGCGCCGCTTCACGTTCGGAACCTCGACGCCGATCGTGTCGCGGCCGGGGATCGGCGCGATGACGCGCACCGACTGCGCGCGCAGAGCGGCCGCGATCTCCTGGCTGAGCGTCGAGACCTTGTTCATGCGCGTGCCCTGCGCGACGGTCAGCTCGAACAGCGTGACCGACGGCCCGACTTGCGCCGAGACGACCTGCGCATCGACACGGAAGCTCTTGAGCGCGTTCTCGAGCTTCGCCGCGGCTTCCTCCAGCGCCTTGTCGTCGTGACCGAGGTTGCCTTCGGGCGGCAGCAGCAGGTCGATCGGCGGGAACTGCCACGGCCCCGGCGGAGGAGTCGGCGGGTCGAACACCATCTGCGCGACCTTGGCCTTGACCGGCGTCGGCTTCGACGTGGCCGCGATGGCCGGCGGGACGATCACGGCGCCTTCGTCGTCGTCCTCCGCGACCGCATCGTCGTCGTCGTCGGTGTCGGAATCCTCGAGCAGGCCCGCGGCGGCGCGTTCGGCGCGCTCCTCGGCTTCCAACTCGGCCAGCGTGGCTTCGTCGAGGTCCTCGCCGTACTCGGCGTCCTCGTCGCGCTCCTCCTCGAAGTCGTCCTCGAGTTCGTCCTCGTCGAGCTCCGGCAGACCGTCCGGGTTCTCGGGGTCGGGTTCCTTCTTCGCGCGCGGCTTGCGCTTCGGTTTCGCGTCGACCAGCGCCGGTCCGCCGTCGAGGACCACGGCTCCGCCCTCGGTGGCCAGGCCGCGCAGATCGTCGCCGCGCACGAAACCCCACAGACCGGATGCGGTCGAGCGCAGGTAGCCGAACACGGCCGAGGGCAGGCTCTCGCCGCGCAATTCACGGCGCTTCTCGAGCCACGCGCCGAAGCTCTTCAACACGGCCAGGAACGCGATCTCGGTCGCGAGCAGGAACGAAACCAGCGCAGTCAGACCGAGCAGCAGGAACAAGCCCATGTTCCCGAACTTCTCGATCAGGAACGGATTCCAGGTCAGCGCCAGCCATCCGCCCGGTCCGTACGGCGCGATGCGGCTGTCGTAGCCGGCGCCGACGTCCGCGACGGCCGGTCCGGCGATGTGCTGCAGCAGGAACGCGAACGAGAACAGGAACAAGATCGCGCCGAAGACGCGCAAGCTGACGAACGAGACGGAGCGGCCGCCGATCAGGACGAGTCCCCACGCGCCGACGAGGAACACGACGAAGAAGCCCGCGTTGCCGAGCGCGATCTTGACGCCGTTCGCGAGGTAGAAGCCGACTTGTCCGGCCCAGTTCCAACTCCGGTTGGCCGGATCGTCGAACGGCGTCGCGTAGGAGCCGAGTGCGAGCATCAGGAATGCCGCGAAGCCGACCATGCCGATGCCGCTGATCTCGCGCAGGCGCGAGTTCGTGAGCTCGTCGATCTCTTTCCCGAAGAGGAAGCCGCGCGCGACGTCGCGCCAGCGCGTGCCCATCGCGGTGCGCTTGGGCGTCCGCGCTCCGGCCCGAGCCCCCTGGCGCGGAGCGTCGAAGTCCAGCTCTTCGGCTTCGTCCTCGACCTTGCGCTTGCGTCCCATGCCCCCCCGTCGATGCCTCGGCGTCGCGCAGCATCCGGGAGCGGCGCGCGGGCACGTCGGCCCACTGCGCGCGCGGAGCTCCGCCGCCGAGATCGGCGCAACGCGGAGCGTCCCCTTCGGACGCGGCTTCGAATGCGGAATACCAATTCGCACACGCGAATCCAAGGCGATCGAATCGCGCCGAGCGCGCGCGAGGCGTGTCGCGCGCGCTCGAAGAGCCGCCGCCGCGTGCACGTTCCGAGCGCGCGCCGGCCATGACGACGCGCCCACGAAGCGGCGCTGACGTCGGGGGCGCGAGCGCACAACCCCGCGGCCGACTGCGCGGCTCCGCGGGCCGGCGCGCCCCGCTCCGCGTGCCGCATTCGCTCCGACTCGGCCACCCAATCGCTTGCCTGGCAAGCACTTGAGGGAGTCGAGCCAGCCGATCTAGCCCACATACTTGACCGATCGGTCTACTCGACTACTCTGCGCCGCCGACAGCGAGCGCGCCGTTCTCGCGCTCGCGATCGACGAAAACCACATGGGCCGCACCTCCGACGCTCGCGAGAAGCTCCTCCAAGCCGCGCTCGACCTCGTCTGGGCCAACAGCTACGGCTCCGTGAGCGTCGACCAGATCTGCGAGTCGGCCGGAGTGAAGAAGGGCAGCTTCTACCACTTCTTCCCCTCCAAAGAGGACCTCGCGGTCGCCGCGTTCGAGCTGCACTGGCAGCGCGACATCGAGCCCATCCTCGACCGCGTCTTCCATCCCGATCGCACGCCGATCGAGCGCCTCGAGGGCTGGTGCGAAGCGATCTACGTCGAGCAGAAAGAGCGCTTTTTGGCCAGTGGACACGTGCCCGGCTGCCCGTTCTGCTCGGTCGGCTCCGAGATGGGCACGCTGAACGAACGCCTGCGCCGCAAGGTCGAGGACATGCTCGAGCGCGGCCTCTTCCAGCTCGAGCGCACGCTGCGCGACGGCCAGCGCGACGGCTCGATCCCGGTGGCCGACCCGGCCGCCAAGGCGCGCTCCCTCCACGCCCTGGCGATGGGCGTCATGTTCCAGGCCAAGGTCGAGAATGATCCTGAGGTCCTGCGCGGCTTGCGCAACCAGGTGCTCGACCTGCTCGGGACTCCCCAGCGCGCCTGACCCCTCAAAGCTGCCGGCAGCCGACCCGTTCCTGCGCTAGGCGACCAGTCAACTCGAAGCCCTCGCAACCACGCATCTGGCCATGCAACCGAAACTCCTGACCGCTCTGCTCGCCCTCGTCGTCCTCGGCGGTATCGCCGTCTTCGTCTTCCGCGAAGGACCCAGCGCCGAGGCCGGCCCGGCCGCTCCGCCCGTTCTCGGACCGCCCCCGGTGACGGTCGCGATCGTCGCGGCGCGCGACCTCGCGGAGACGACCGAATTCACGGGCCGCCTCGGGGCGATCGACGACGTCGAGATCCGTCCGCGCGTCAGCGGGTACCTGGAAGAGGTCCACTTCCAGAGCGGCCAGCTGGTGAAGCGCGGCGACCTGCTCTTCACGATCGACTCGCGCTACTACGCCGCGACCCTGGCCGCGACCGAGGCCGACGTCGTCCAGTCGCGCGTGCGGCTCGAGAACGCGGACAAGGAAGCCCAGCGCGCGACGCAACTGCTCGGGAGCCGCGCGATCTCGGCCGAGGAGTCGGAGTCGCGCAGCTCCCGCCAGGCGGAGGCGAAGGCCGGGCTGCTCTCGGCCGAGGCGTCGCGCGACATGGCCAACCTGGACGTCGAGTACACGCGCGTCGTCGCGCCGGTCGACGGCCGCGTCAGCCGGGCGCTCGTGACGCCGGGCAACTTCGTCAGCGGAGTGCCGAGCGCGAACACGCTGCTCACGACCATCGTCTCGGTCGACCCGATCTTCGTGTACGTCGACGTGGACGAGAACTCGCTGCTCGCCCTCCAGAGGCTGATGCGCGCGAACCAACTGGCGCACGACGAACAGGGCCGCGTCCAGGTCGAGGTGGGACTGGCCGACGAGACGGGCTTTCCGCGCGCGGGCGTCGTCGAGTCGCTGGGGAACCGCCTGGACTCTGGCACGGGCTCGATCCTGATGCGCGTCCTCGTGCCGAACCCCGACGGCCTGCTCCTGCCGGGGTTGTTCGCGCGCGTGCGCATGCCGACAACGGCAAAGCAGCCGACGCTGCTCGTGAACCAGCGCGCGATCGGCACGGACCAGTCGCAGAAGTTCGTCTACGTGGTGGGCGAGGACAGGGTCGCGCAACACCGCGCGGTCACGCTCGGACCGGTCATCGAGGGGTTGCGCGTCGTGCGCTCGGGCCTGGAAGCGGGCGAGCAGATCATCGTGAACGGATTGCAGCGCGTGCGCCCGGGAACGCCGGTGACGCCGGAACTCGAGAAGTCCAAGTCCGACCTGCGTTGATCCGCGCACGGAACCACCGCCATGAACTTCTCGCACTTCTTCATCCGGCGCCCGATCTTCGCCGGCGTCCTCAGCGTCATCATCTTCCTCGTCGGCATCCTCGCGATGGGGAGGCTGCCGATCAGCGAGTACCCCGAGGTCACGCCGCCGACCGTCGTCGTGCGCGCCGCGTACCCAGGCGCGAACCCGAAGACGGTCTCCGAGACGGTCGCAGCGCCGCTCGAACAGGCGATCAACGGCGTCGAGAACTCGATCTACATGTACTCGCAGGCGACCAGCGACGGCGTGATGACGCTGACGGTCACCTTCAAGCTGGGCACGGACGTCGACCTGGCGCAGGTGCAGGTGCAGAACCGCGTGAGCCAGGCGCTGCCGAAGCTGCCCGAGGACGTGCGGCGCCTCGGCGTCACGACGATCAAACAGTCGCCCGACATGGCGCTCGTCGTGAACCTGGTGTCGCCGGACGAGAGCCTCGACGTGCTCTACATCCGCAACTACGCGACGCTGCAGGTGCGCGACGTGCTCGCGCGGTTGCCCGGCGTGGGTGCGGTCGAGGTCTTCGGCGGCGGTGATTACGCGATGCGCATCTGGCTCGATCCCGAGAAGGTCGCGGCGCGCGGGCTGACGGCTGGCGACGTGATCGCGGCGATTCGCGAGCAAAACGTGCAAGTCGCGGCGGGCGCCATCGGCCAGCAGCCGACAGCGGGCCGCGTCGACCTCGAGCTGCAGATCAACACCCAGGGCCGCTTGGTCGACGAGGACGAGTTCGCTGAGATCGTCGTCAAGCAGGGGCCGAACGGCGAGAGGGTGCTGCTCGAGCACGTGGCGCGCATCGAGCTCGGCTCCGGCGACTACGCGCTGCGCTCGCTCCTGAACAACACGGATTCCGTCGCGATCCCGATCTTCCAGCTGCCGGGCAGCAACGCGCTCGAGATCTCGAGTGGCGTGCGCGCGAAGATGGCCGAGCTGAAGGCCAACTTTCCGGCCGGGCTCGACTTCGACATCGCCTACGACCCGACGGTGTTCGTGCAGCACTCGATCGACGCCGTGGTCGTGACGCTGATCGAAGCGATTTTGCTGGTCGTCATCGTGGTCGTGCTGTTCCTCCAGACCTGGCGCGCGAGCCTCATCCCGCTGGCTGCCGTGCCCGTGTCGCTGATCGGCACGTTCGCCGTGATGAGCCTGCTGGGATACGGCATCAACGCGCTGTCCTTGTTCGGCCTCGTCCTGGCGATCGGAATCGTCGTCGACGACGCGATCGTCGTCGTCGAGAACGTCGAACGAAACATCTCGAAGGGGCTCAGCCCCCACGAAGCGACGCGCAAGGCCATGACCGAGGTCACGGGGCCGATCATCGCGACGGCGCTCGTGCTCTCGGCCGTCTTCATCCCGACCGCGTTCATCAGCGGCCTCACGGGCCAGTTCTACGAGCAATTCGCGATCACGATCGCGATCTCGACGGTCATCAGCGCGTTCAACTCGCTGACGCTCTCGCCGGCCTTGTGCGCGCTCCTCCTGAAGCCGCACGGTGCGAAGAAGGACGCGCCGACGCGCGTGATCGACTTCCTGTTCGGCTGGTTCTTCCGGCCGTTCAACCGCGCGTTCGAGAAGGGCTCGCAGTTCTACGGCCGCGCAGTCGGACGCGTGATCCGCGTCGCCGCGGTCGTGCTCATCGTCTACACCGGACTGGTCGGCGCCACGTACTGGATCTTCGGCAAGGTGCCGTCGGGTTTCGTTCCGGCGCAGGACAAGCAGTACCTGATCGCGTTCGCGCAACTCCCCGACGCCGCGTCGCTCGACCGCTCCGAGGACGTGATCCGGCGCATGTCGGCGTTCGCGCTGGCGCACCCCGCCGTCGCCGACTGCGTCGCGTTCCCCGGCCTGTCGATCAACGGGTTCACCGTCGCCTCCAACGCGGGCATCGTGTTCGTCGGCCTGAAGCCCTTCGAGGAGCGCGAGTCGGACGACCTCTCCGCGTTCGCGGTGGCCGGCGCGCTGAACCAGCAGTTTCAGAGCATCCAGGACGCGTTCGTCGCGATCTTCCCGCCGCCGCCGGTCAATGGACTGGGCGCGACTGGCGGCTTCAAGCTCTTCGTCGAGGACCGCGGCGACTTGGGCCACAACGCGCTGTACGCGGCGACGTGGGGCCTGATCGGTGCGATGTCGCAGACGCCGGAGCTGACCGGCGCGCTGTCGAGCTTCCAAGTCAACGTGCCGCAACTCGAGGCCGACGTCGACCGCGAGAAGGCGAAGTCGCAAGACGTGCCGCTGCAAGGCGTGTTCGACGCACTCCAGGTCAACCTGGGATCCGTCTACGTCAACGACTTCAACCGCTTCGGTCGGACGTACAAGGTGGTCGCGCAGGCCGACGCGCAGTTCCGCGACGAGGCGACGGACATCACGCGCATGAAGGTGCGCAACGCGGCCGGCGGCATGGTGCCGCTCGGCTCCATCGTCGAGGTGCGCGAGTCCTACGGTCCCGACCGCGCGAGCCGCTACAACGGCTATCCGGCGGCCGAAATCATGGGCGAGGCCGCGCCGGGCTACAGCTCGGGCCAGGCCGAAGCCGCGATGGCGAAGCTCGCGGAGACGACGCTGCCGCAGGGCATGAAGTACGAGTGGACCGACCTCACCTACCAGCGGATCCTGGCGGGCAACACGGCGATCTACATCTTCCCGCTGTCGATCCTGCTCGTGTTCCTCGTCCTGGCCGCGCAGTACGAGAGCTTCCGCATGCCGCTGGCGATCCTCTTGATCGTGCCGATGTCGCTCCTCTCGGCGATGTTCGGGGTGATGATCACGGGCGGCGACAACAACGTATTCACGCAGATCGGGCTCATCGTGTTGATCGGCCTGGCGGCCAAGAACGCGATCCTGATCGTCGAGTTCGCCAAGGTGAAGCAGGACGAGGGTCTCGACCCCGCCTCCGCGGCGATCGAAGCGGCCAAACTGCGCTTGCGCCCGATCCTCATGACGAGCATCGCGTTCATCGCCGGCGTGTTCCCGCTCGTCGTCAGCACCGGCGCCGGATCCGAGATGCGCCGCGCGATGGGCGTCGCGGTGTTCGCCGGGATGATCGGCGTGACGTTCTTCGGACTGCTGCTGACGCCGCTCTTCTACGCGCTGCTCCTGCGCATCGGCTGGAAGAAGAGTCACGAGCCGAAGCCCGCGCCCGTGCACGGCGAGAGCGGCCCCCACGGTCTGTCGCCCGCGACGGGCCACGTCGTCGGCCTGATCGCGCTGCCGCTCCTCTTCCTGGCGAGCTGCGCTTCGGTCGGTCCAGACTACGCGCGCCCCGAAGTCCCGGCTGCGGCCGCGTGGAAGGACCCCGCGCACGCGACGCCGATGACCGCCGATTCGATCCCGCGGGGCGCGTGGTGGAAGTTGTTCGGCGACGCGCAGCTGAACGCGCTGCAGGAGCGGGCCGCGGTTGGCAATCAGGACATGAAGGCGGCGCTGGCCCGGATCGAGCAAGCGCTGGCGTCGACCAAGGCCGTGCGCGCCGGCCTGTACCCGAGCCTCACGGCGAACCCCAACTGGTCGCGCACCGAGTACTCGCCGAACGCCGGCCTGCCCTTCACCTCGGACACCATCTCCGAGGTCCGCGTGCCCATCGACCTGACGTGGGAAGTCGACCTTTGGGGTCGCGTGCGCCGCGCGGTCGAAGCGGGCGAGCGCGATGCCGACGCTCTCGCCGCCGCGTTCGAATCGCTGCGGCTCGCGCTGCACGCCGAGGTCGCCTCGAGCTGGTTCACGCTGCGTGCGTTCGACGCCGAGATCGCGGTGCTGCGTCGTTCCGTGGCGGTGCGGCGCGAGGCCCTCGAGTTGATCTCTTCGCGCGCGGCCGCGGGCACGTCCAACGATCTCGACCTCGCGCGCACCGAGAACGAGGTCGCGAACGCGGAGGCCGAACTGGCCGACGTGACGCGCCGTCGATCGGAGCTGCAGAACGCGCTGGCCGTGCTGGCCGGCGTTTCGCCGACTGATTTCGAGGTCGACGTCGGCACGTGGACGACGCTCGCGCCGCCCCAGGTCCCCGCGGGCCTGCCGAGCGAGCTGCTCGAGCGCCGGCCCGATGTCGCGCAGGCCGAGCGCGAACTCGCGGCCCGCAACGCGCGCATCGGCGTCGCCGAGGCCGCTTTTTTTCCGACGCTGCGGCTCACCGGCTACGGCGGATTGCAGAGCGGCGAGTTGAACGAACTGTTCGACGCGCGAAGCCGCATCTGGAACATCATGCCCACTCTGTCGATCCCGATCTTCCAAGGCGGCCGGCTCGAGGCCGACGAGGCTCGTGCGCGCGCCGAGTACGAGGAGGGCGTCGCCCACTACAGACAGCGCGTGCTGGTCGCGTTCCGCGAAGTGCAGGACGCGTTGACGGCGACGAGACTCTACGCCGAGCAATCGGAGGCTCAGGCGCGCGCCGTCGAGTCCGCGCGGCGCGCGTCCGCGCTGGCCCGCACACGTTTCGATGCGGGTTTCGTCGATTATCTCGACGTGGTCGACGGCGACCGGGCGCGGCTCCTCGCCGAGAGGACCGCGGCCGTGCTGCAAGGCCGGCGCTTCGTGACGGCCGTGCAGCTCGTGCGCGCGCTCGGCGGCGGCTGGGACGCGAGCGAGCTGCCCAATATCGCCTCGAACGAGTGACGAGTGAACCGGCTCGCATGCGGTTCACCGGCGGCTACATGACGCCTTCGAACTCGCGCGCGGATTCGCGCAGGGGCTTCCGGTTCACGCGGTGCACGGCGCCGAGCACACGGCGCATCGCACGCCGATACGACTCGCCTTCCGCCGGCGCGTAGTGGTAACGCGAGCGCGCGAATCGGTACTCCCACTCGAGGCCGGTGAGACCCGGAAACTGACCCGGATCCTTCTGGTAGTCCTTCGCGAAGCGCGCTCCCACGAGCGCGTTGAAGCGGTTCAGTCGCACGCGATCGAGCCAGAGCGAGTTCTTCTCGAGGAACTCCGCCGTCCGGTCGAGATCGGACGCTTCCTCGCCCGGATACCCCTGGATCATCGTGCAGCGCACGCTGACGCCGGCCTCGCTCGCGTTGCGCAGGAACTCGGCGTTGGTCTCAACCGTCGTCCCCTTGTCCATCGCGTCGAGCATGCGCTGGCTCCCCGATTCCAGACCGAACGTCACGCGCGCGAGACCGCTCTTCGCGGCCGCGCGCAGATCCTGCGCGCTGAGCCCGTTGGGCCGCTCGGGCCCGACGTGCACGGCGCAGATCCACTTGGCGCCCGGCACGCGACCGGGCAGCTCGCCCACGACGGACTCCCAAGTCGCGAGATTCGAGTTCAGCTTGATGTCGAGGAACGTGAGGTTCTTCGTCCCGTAGCGCGCCGTCTGTTCTTGGATCTCGTCGAGGACCAGCGATGGCCGCCTCGATCGGTAGCCGCGACCGTTCGCCGTCGCGATGTCCGCGCAGAAGGTGCAGCGGGCCCAGCCGCAGCCGCGTCCCGTCAGCACTGGAACGATGCGGTGCGGATACAGCTTCCAAGGGAAGTCGTCGTAGTCCGGGTGCGGCAGCTCGTCGAGCGCGCGCAGCGGCGGAGCGGCCGGCCCGCTGCGCCCGTCGGGCAGGAACACGCCCGGATGACGCGCGAGATCCTGCTGCGCGATCGCATCGCGTACGAGTTCGCCGACGTACGACTCGACCTCCCCGCCCACGACCGCGACGACGCCGGGGATCGAACGCCACTCGTCGGCGATGAGCGGCTGGTTGAACGCCGGCCCGCCGATGAGGACGGGAACTCCCGCCCGGCGCGCCTCGGCCGCGACATCCACGCAGAGCGCGTAGCTGTCGGTGTACGTCGAAAGCAGCAGCGCGTCGGGCCGGTCGGCAAGACGTCGGCGGACTTCCGCGACCACTCGCTGTTCCGGTCGCGCGCGCCAGCGCGAACGCAACGCTCCGACCACGCGACGCGGTGCGTCGATCCACGAACGCGTGGAGTAGGAGATCCGCCTCTCGACGTGGTCGAGCATGCCCTCGCGCTTCTCGCGGACGCCGCTGGGCACGCCGTGCATCAGCGGCGACAGCACGTCCACGCGAAATCCGTCGCGGCGCAGCACCGCGACGAGGTATCCGACGGCGATCGTCGGGTAGTAGGCGAAGTTGTTGAGATCGACGACGAGAAGGCGGGGCGAGCGCGGGTCCATCGAGGTCCTCCGGGGGGGTCAGGGACGACGAGCATTCGAGCGAGCGGGTGAGTGCGAACGAAGATTCCGTTGCACACGCCGACCGAGCGAGACGAACAGATGGCCGGAATCCTACCGTGCGGATCACCCGGGTCGGGTGTCTCGTATCGTGGATCGACAGCGCGCGATCAATCGCGCAACAGCGCGAGTAGGTCGCGCGCCGCGGCCTTCTTCGAACGCTCCGGGATCGTGATCCGCACGCCGTTCGCGCCCAACACGATGAGCCGCGTGGTGTCCGCGTCCAAGGCACTCGGTCCGTTCAGCACGATCCAGTCGGCGCCCTTCTGCGCGAGCTTCGCGCGCGCGCGGCGCTCGCCGTCGCCCGTCTCGAGCGCGAATGCGACGACGATGCGATCCGGATGGCGCTTCCCGCGCGTCAGCGTCGCGAGCACGTCGGGATTGCGCACGAGGTCGATGCGCGCCGTCGTCGCGCCGCCGTCCTTCGCGCGCCATTTGCCCGCGAGCTGTTTTGCCGGCCGCCAATCCGCGACCGCGGCGGCCATGAAGAGCGCTTGCGATTCGCGCCATTCCTCGCGGCACGCCGCCAGCATCTCGCGCGCGCTCTCGACGTCGATGCGTCGAACGCCCTTCGGCGTCGCGAGCGCGACCGGACCCGCGACGAGCACGACGCGGTGACCCGCGCGCGCCGCCGCTTCGGCGATTGCGAAGCCCATGCGCCCGCTCGAATCGTTCGTGAGGAAGCGCACCGGATCGACGCGCTCGCGCGTGGGACCGGCGGTGACGAGGACCCGCAGGCGTTGGGTTTTTCGATTCGGCACACATGCATCGTAGCGACCAGTGTGGGCGATCGACGAAGCAGCTGGTCCAGGCCCACACGCTCTGCCCCGATCCGCCGCTCAACGCCGGGCGCGTCGGCGCTTGGATCGAGACGCGGCGGGCCCCGTAGGCTTCGGCGCGAGCTCGGGGAACAAGGTCGCGTGGAGCTTCTCGCCGAACACCTCGTGCGCCGCGAGCACGACATCGGTCACGAGCAGCGCGCCGACGAGCGCGAACTGGCCCCACAAGAACGCCAGAAAGCTGCAGGCCAGTCCGGCCAGGACGAATCGCCGGAGCAGGTATCCGACGCGCGGTTCGAGCAGGCTCTTGGCGGTCTTCTCGGTGATGCCCGACGAAAGCTCGAGGAAGTGCGGCACCTGCATCGCCAGCAGTCCGCCGAATGCCCAGTACACCCAGCCGTCCTCGAGCAGCTCGCGCGGATCGAGATCGGCCCGCGCCAGGATGCTCCCGCCCATCACGAACGCGATGACGCCGACCATGAAGGTCATGAGCCCGGCGACGATCGCGAAGACGAGGGCTCCGCCGATCACCGCGTTGTAGAGATCCTTCTCGGGCCCCCACCACTGCTCGCGCGCGAGGAGTACCGATGCGACCGCGACGACGCACCACAGGCCGGCCAGCGTGTCGAGCGCGATCAGGCTGATCGCCTGGATGCCCGACCAGTCGAGCGCCAGCACGCCCGCGACCGGGATCATGTGCCGCGCGAGGATGCCCCACGTGCGTGGCTCGCGCAGCGCCACGCGCCAATCGAGGCCGCGAAACAGCGCGCTCGCGAGGCTCTGTCGCGGCGCCACGTCGCTCAGCGGCCGAGCATCGACTCGAGCGCCGCCAGGATCGCCGCGGGTTCCGGCAGCCGCCCCGGCCCGACGTCCCCGCACGCCATCGCGCCTTCGTCGGGCTCGAGGACGCGCCAACCGTCCTCGCGCAAACGGCCGAGATTCCTCTGCACCGCCAGCGCCGCGAGCATCGCCGGGTTCATCGCCGGCGCTATCAGACGCGGCTTGTTCTGCGCCAGCGCCAGCGCAACGGTCGAGAGCAAGTCGTCCGCGAGTCCGTTGGCGAGACGGCCGACGAGATCCGCGCTCGCCGGCGCGACGACGATCGCGTCACCCCACTTGGCGAGGTCGATGTGGTCCATCGCGCCGCGACGGCCCGCTCCGAACTCGTCGACGTGCGCGGGCTGTCCGGTGACGGCCTCGAAGAGCTGCGGGCTGACGAGTTCCGCCGCGCGCTGCGTCAGGATCGCGCGGACCGTGTGGCCGCGCTGCGTCAGCTTGCTGGCCAGATCGCAGGCCTTGTAGATCGCGGCGGAAGCACTCGCGCCGAGGAGGACGTTCGCCATGCCGACATCCTCGCCGGGCGCCCCGGACGCGGTCCAGCCCCGCGCTGCAGTGGAGGCGACGAGAGCCCGGCGGCGAGCGGCCCTGCGGTCCGACGGTGCTCGCGGGCGCGTTCGCGCAGGGGTCGGACGCACGGCGAACTTCCGCAGGATCGTCGCGGGCAGCGGGGCTCGCAGCGTGGGCTGCACCGACGATCGGTGCGGCGTCTGCACCACCGCGGTGGAGCTCCAGACAACATCGAACGAATTGCGGAGTACAAGCCAGTCGGAAGCTCCTGCGTCAGCTCCACGGCAGCATCAGGGCCGTAGCCATGGCGCTAATCGATTCGCCCTTCGGACTG